>Ga0073934_10001163_pt1 | contig 66260 bp, 63 predicted proteins | sample LarsenN4metaG_FD_76834 | JGI IMG/M metagenome (GOLD analysis project Ga0073934, IMG submission 76834) | Hot spring sediment bacterial and archeal communities from British Columbia, Canada, to study Microbial Dark Matter (Phase II) - Larsen... ... | reverse complement strand
TCGGCCGCCGCCGATGGCGCCGGCGCCCGCCGCGCGCCCGCCGCGCGCCCGCAAAAGCCGCTCTCGCCCACGCAAATCCCTTGCAAACCGGCCCCGCTGCGGCTTGTTCAGACCGTCCCTAGGCTAACTTTATTGCTCGGCTGGGGTCACGCTGATCGTCTCCGGCGCCGCGCCGTCAGCGCCGCGCGTCCAGCTGACGATCACATAGCGCGTGCGGCTGCCGATTCCGCCGCTTGCGTCGTCCATCGTGCTTTCGGTGATTTCCAGATCGACGCGGCCCGGGGCCTCGGCGAGCACGCGATAGTCGAGGAAGTCGCCGAGCTGAAACACCTGCCAGCCGCTTCCGGGGTTCTCGAAAAACGCGATGTAGGTGTAGAGCCCGTTCATCGCCGGATCGCCGCCGGCGACGCCGAAGAGCTTGACGCCGCCATTGGCTTCGTTGGCGAGCGGATCGACCCGCACCACAGAAGCGGCCCAGGCCAGGTTTGAGTCGGCTTCGCTTCGCGCAACACTGGCGGCCTCGCCGCTGGCGGAAAGCGAAGCGACTGGCGTAGACCTATCGCCGGCGGACGGACGCGGTGCAGGCGGCGCGCATGCAGCAGCGCTCAAGCCGAGCGCTGCGGCCAGGATGATCTTCGGACCGAGCATTTTTTCCCCCGATAGCTCAGTGTCGCCGTTCGGGTGGACAACCGCAAGCCTCGCCGGGAGGGTGGGAGGTCGCTAAAGAAACAAGGGCGAGGGACCGTGCGCGCCATATTCACAATCGCAGCATTCGCCCTGGCGGCGTTGGGCGCGCCGGCGGCGGCGCAGGATAGGGCGCGGCACGTGGTGCTCGTCACGATCGACGGCTATCGCTGGCAGGAATTATTCCGTGGCGCCGATCCCTCGCTGGTTGCCGACCCACGCTATCGCGCGCGTTATGTCGATGTGCCGGATCGCGCAGCGGCGCTGACTCCATTTCTGCTGAGTTTTGCGCGCGATGGCGTGCTGATCGGCAATCGCGACCAAGGCTCGTGCGCGCGCGTCAGCAACGACTACTGGTTCTCCTATCCCGGATACGCCGAGATTCTGGAAGGACGGCCCAACCCGAGCATTCGCCGCAACTACGCCGGGCCGAATCCAGAGATCACGGTGCTGGAGCGCATCGCGCGCCGGCGGGAATTCGCGAACCAGGTGCGCGTCTACGCCGAATGGGCCGTGGCGCGCGACATCGTCAACGCGGCGCGGAGCGGCATTCCGGTGTTCGTGCCTGAGGATGCCGACGCGCCACATGACCCGCAGGTGATGGCGCGCGCGAGAGAGATTTTCACCGACCTGCCGCGCGTGACATGGCTCGCGCTCGGCGACACCGACAATCGCGCCCACGAAGGGAGCTACGAAGCGTATCTCGCGGCGGCGACGGAGGCAGATAATTTCATCCGCGCGCTATGGGAGGCGATCCAGAGCAATCCGCGGACGGCCGGCGTCACGACCATGATCGTCACCACCGATCACGGCCGCGGTCCGAGTGAACGCGGCGGCTGGCGCGGCCACGGCAGCGGGCGTTGGCGCGGCCTTGTCGTGCCAGGCCTGCGCAGGGAAGGGTCGGACGCAGTGTTCATCGCCGCCATGGGGCCAGGCATCGTGGCGACATCGGCCTACGACGCTGAGCACTGCGCCACGACCAGCCAGGTGGCGGCGACGCTGTTGGGAAGTCTGGGCCTGCTTGACGAGGAAGGTGAGCCCGAGATGGCCCCGCCGCTCGCGTTTTTCGGCGCCGGTCCGCGCTGAGAAGATAACGCGAAGCCCGCCATGGAACTTCAGGAACGCACGCGCGTTTCCCTGTGTTTGGCAAGTTCTTGGCGCGGCGGGATGGCTGACCAGGCTGGAGGGGCAAAAGACTCCCTGAGCACTGAGCGAGAAGGAGAGCTGGTCTCCCGCTCCGGCGGGGCGAACCTCTTCGCCCGCGCTCTGCGCGCGCGCACGACTTGGTTCGTGCCCATGCTGGTCGCCGTGATCGGCCTGCTGACCTCAGCACTGGCGGCGCTCGAGGTCGGTCGAATCGCGCGCGCCAAGGACCTCGAACGGTTCGGCCATAGCGTGGCGCAAACGCAGGACGCTATCGACGGCCGGCTCCAGACCTACATCGCCATGTTGCGGGCGGGCGTGGGACTGCTCGAAGCCAATGAAGGGAGTATCGACGCTGAGTCTTTTCGGCGCTTCGTGAACGAACTGGAGATCGACGAGCACTATCCCGGCATCCAGGGCATCGGCTTCAGCGCGCGCCTTCCAGGCGCCAGCGTAGAGGCCGCGGAGCGGGGGCTGTCGCACTACGGGGCTCGAGGCCTGCGCATCTATCCTTCGCGCCTTCGCGAAGAATATCACGCCATCGTTTTCCTGGAGCCGCTGGATCGGCGCAACCAGGCGGCGCTGGGCTTCGACATGTTCAGCGAACCCGTGCGCCGCGCGGCGATGAGCGCGGCGCGCGATACGGGCGCGCCGTCGGCCTCGGGGAAGGTGGAGCTGGTGCAGGAAATCGATGAAGCCAAGCAGGCCGGATTCCTCATTTATTTGCCAGTCTATCGCGGCCGTGGGGAGCCCGCGACAATCGCTGAACGGCGCGAGCGCCTGATGGGATTCGTCTACGCGCCGTTTCGCGCCGACGACCTGATGGAGGGAATCTTCGGATCGGCGCAGCGCCCGCGCGTCCATTTCAACATTTACGATGGCGAAGCCGCGTCCGCCAATTTGCTGCACGCTTCCCCCGGTGAGCGGTCAGCGCGCCCGTCTTTCACCACAACGCGTCAATTGGTCGTTGCCGGCCGCCCTTGGACTGTCGCCTACGAAACGCGGCCTGATTTCGAATTTTCGTCCGGGCGCGTTTTTGCCCCTTGGGCGTTTCTCGCAGGTTTGCTCGCAACGGCGTTGCTAACCTATCTGACCTGGCGTCAGGCGCGGGCGATGGAAAGCGCCGATCGCGCCGCCGAGGTTTCGCAGGCTGGCGCACGCCGACTGCAGATACTCAATACGACCGCGGCGCGCCTCTCCGCGGAATTGGATCGGGATCACTTACTGCAGGCGATCACGGATGCGGGCCGCGAACTCACGGCCGCCGAAATCGGCGCGTTCTTCTACAACGTTGTCGGCCTGAGCGGCGAAGCGTACTTGCTCTACACGCTTTCGGGCGCGCCCAGAGAGGCGTTCGCACACATGGGAATGCCGCGCAACACGGCGGTGTTCGGTCCAACCTTTCGCGGCGAGCGCATCATGCGCTCCGGCGATATCACCCAGGATCCAAGGTTCGGGAAAAACGCTCCGCATAAAGGATTTCCGGCGGGCCACTGGCCAGTGCGCAGCTACCTCGCAGCGCCCGTCAAGTCGCGTTCCGGAGAAGTGCTCGGGGGGCTATTTTACGGCCACTCCCAGACGGACATGTTCGACGAGGCCGCAGAGGATGCCCTGGCTGCGCTTGCCAGCCATGCGGCGATTGCGCTCGAAAACGCCGCGCTGTTCAAAGCCGCACAGGACGAGATCACATCGCGCAAAGCCGCAGAAGAACAGCAGCAGCTGCTTTTGAACGAGTTGAATCACCGCGTGAAGAACACGCTGGCGACGGTGCAGTCGATCGCGGCTCAAACCCTGCGCACCGCGCCGTCGCCGGCCGAGTTTCGGGAGGCGTTCGAGAAGCGGCTGATTGCCCTGAGCCAGGCCCACAATCTGCTGGCGCGGAGCAATTGGCGCGGCGCCAGTCTGCGGGAGCTGATCGAGCGCGAACTGACGCCGCACGGTCTGGGAGACGCCGGGCGAATCGAGCTGACCGGGCCGGATGTTTGGCTCCCTCCCGCCAAAGCGCTGGCTTTCGGGCTTATGCTTCACGAGCTTGCGACAAATGCGGCCCGGCACGGCGCCCTGTCGATTCCTGGCGGGAAAGTCGTGGTCGCGTGGCGAATCGAAGAGAGCGATGGGGACGCCAGACTCAGGCTTGTTTGGCAGGAGATGGGCGGCCCCGAGGTGCGCGAGCCGAAGCGGCGTGGATTCGGCTCGCGCCTGATCGAACGCGGGCTCGCGCAAGATCTTGGGGGCGCGGCTACTTTGCACTTTGAGCCGGGCGGCGTGCGTTGCGAAGTCCATGCAATACTGCCGCAGGCCAATTCGGCATGAGGCTCAGAGCCCGCGTGTTAAGCGGCGGCGAAAAAGAGCAGATGCGATTGCTGTCGCCGGGGCCGCGGTCCATGGAGAGACGCATGGCCGTAACAAGAGCCCGCGTGCGCAAGCTGGCCTTGGCTCTGGATGGAGCGGCCGAGGTCACACACGTGGACCGGCCGGCGTATCGAACCAAGCGCAAGATTTTCGCAACGCTGCCGCCGGACGAGCAAGCCGTGAACCTGCTGTTCGACCCGCCGACGCAAGAATTTTTCTGCGAACAGGCCCCGGGTGTGATCGAGCCGCTGCCCGGCGGCTGGGGCCGCATGGGCATGTGCCGCTGCGACCTTACGCGCGCCGATGAGGCGCTTGTTCATTCGGCGTTGAAGGCGGCACATGCGCTCGCGGCGCCACGGTCGAAAGCCAGGCGCAGGAAATAGTGTGTCTGCAGGTTGCTTGGTGCGCGAAGCGACGCATCATCGAAACGCAAAGTTGCTGGGGAGCGCCGCAATTCGCCTCAAAGGCGGTGGCCTGCGATCACAAGTTTGTGGACGCGCGTCCGTGGTGGACCCGGCACGCATCTGTGTTGTTAGCTCAATGCTGTGAGGCCCACGGAAAGGTTCTGTTCAGCATTACAGCCTTAATGTGAAGGACCGGAAGGAAGACCAATGCTCGAGAAGAAGATCGGCGAGCCGTGTCCGACCTGCCAGACGCCGCTGCAACGGCGCCGGTCCACGTTTCGCACCATCGTTGGCGACGTCGCCTTCTGCGCCCGCTGCTGCTCCTCGTTCGAGCTGGCGCGCGAAGATGATGAAGCTCTGGCCGTGCTGAACGCCGAGTTCGCGCCGATCTGACGGCCACGAACGGTTATTGACGCCGGCGCCAGTCGCCGGCGCATCGAACGTGGGCCATCCCTTTTTTTCGACCTAGCCTATTGGCCGGAATCGGCGAGCGTGCCGCGGTCCGGCTGGGCTTGTTTTTCGCCCTCAACGTTCGCCGGGAAGTCGATGTGTTCGTCCGGTTTGCGGTCGGCGCTGCGCTCGGTGGCGTCCAGGTCCCCGCGGGCGGGACGTTTGAGGCCCCGTGCCTTTTCCATGTCCTTGTCGCGGCTGAAGCCTTCGGGTTGTCTGGGACTGGGCATGTTGAGCCTCCTTGCTGGCTCAACGTGACGCGGCGGCGCGGGTTTCGGCAGCGCGCGCAGCGAACCTCAGCAATGCCTTCAATGGCCAGAGAAGCTGCGCCAGCGCGCCTTGGCCGATGTGGTCGCGCACGCCCAGCGGGACGGCGCAGGGGCCGGGAAGGTAATAGGTGCGGAAAGCCTGGTCGAAGACGGAGAAAACGGTCGCGAAATTGGCGCCGGCGCCGTCGGCATCGCGGATGTGATGCCAGCGATGCATGGCCGGCGAAACGAACACGCGCCGAAGGGGTCCATAGGTCCACGGCAAGTCCATATGGATGAACATGCCGTAGTAGTGGCGAACCATGAAATTTGCCGCGAGCGCCCAGGGCGGCAAGCCGAGGACCGCCAGCGCGCTTGTGTCGATCAGCGCCGTGGTGAGCCGGTTGAGCGGATGGAAGCGAAACAGCGTCGTCCAGGTCATCGCCGTGTCGCTATGATGGATAGCGTGCGTAGGCCATAGCAACGCCGTGTGTTCGAGCCGATGGCGCCAGTAGCCGACAAAGTCGCCGGCGAAGACGGCGATGAAGAGAACGAGCCATTGTGGGAGCGCGGACCATTGGTCAGGCGAGAAGAGCCGAAGGCCGAACGCCTGCATCCATCCGCCGACGCCGGCGAGCAGGAGCGCCAGTAGTGGCGCCACCAGCACGGCGTCAATGCCGAGCAGAATCATATTGGTGCGCACTTCGCCGCTCGCCGCGCGCGCGGTGTCGAAGGACGCGAAACCGCGCGCGGCGAGCGCAATAGCGGCGAAAATGATGGCCGGCCACAGAAGGGCGCTGAACGCTGTCCAAAGCGCGTTGGCTGCGTCGGATAAGACGCCGGACATCCTAGGCGAAGCCCCCGAAGTTCACGAACTTGGTTTCGAGATATTCCTCCAGCCCCTCGGCGCCGCCTTCGCGTCCCAAGCCGCTTTGTTTCCAGCCGCCGAACGGGATCACTTCGTTGGAGAAGATGCCGTCGTTGATCGAGACCATGCCCGACTCGATGCGTTCGGCGACGCGCCAGGCGCGGTGGACGTCCTTGGTGAAGAAGTAGGAGGCGAGGCCGAAGGGCGTGTCGTTGGCGATTGAAATGGCTTCGTCTTCCGACTTGAAACGGATCAGGGGCGCAACGGGCCCAAAAATCTCTTCGCGATTGACCCGCATCTCGCGTGTGACATCCGCCAACACGGTCGGAGTATAGAACTGCGCGCCGGCAGAATGCTTCTTGCCGCCAGTCAGAGCCGTGGCGCCGGACGCCAGCGCTTCAGCGACCAGACGTTCCACTTTTTCAATCGCCTTCTGATCGATGAGCGGCCCGATCTCGACGCCCGCCTGGTCGCCGGGGCCGACCTTAAGTTTAGCGACAGCGTCGGTTAGCTTCCGGGAGAACGCGTCATACACTGCGTCCTCCACAAGGATGCGGTTCGCGCACACGCAGGTCTGCCCCGCATTCCTGAACTTCGACATGATCGTGCCCTTGACGGCAAGATCGAGATCGGCATCGGCAAACACGATGAGCGGCGCGTTGCCGCCGAGTTCGAGTGAGATCTTCTTTACGGTCGACCCCACGCACGCTGCGCCCAGCTTCTTGCCGACTTCGGTCGACCCCGTGAACGAGAAATGGCGCACCAGATCGCTTTCGCACAGGACTTTGCCGACCGCGCCGGCGTTTTCGGTCGTCACGACATTGAACACGCCCTTCGGCAGTCCGGCCCTCTCGCCAAGTTCCGCCAACGCCAGCGCGGTCAATGGCGTCTGATGCGGCGGCTTCAGCACGATCGTGCAGCCCGCGGCGATCGCCGGCGCGGCCTTGCGCGTGATCATCGCCATCGGAAAATTCCACGGCGTGATCGCAGCGCAGACGCCGATGGGCTGCTTCAGCGTCACATAACGGCGCGTCGCCGTCGTCGTCGGGATCACACGCCCATAAGCGCGCTTGGCTTCCTCGGCGAACCATTCGACGAAAGCCGCGCCGTAGGCCGCTTCGCCTTTTGCCTCGGCGACGGGCTTGCCGCCTTCAAGACAAATGAGTCGCGCCAGCCGGTCAATGTCGGCCATCATGAGGTCGAACCAGGCGCGCAGAACCTGCGCGCGCTCCTTGGCAGGCTTGGTCGCCCAGCCTGGGAAGGCGGCGTGGGCCGCGGCGAGCGCCTCCTCAGTCTCGGCCGCGCCGAGATCCGGGACTTCTGCGATCACGTCCTGGGTCGCGGGGTTGTAAACCTGAAAGCGCCGGTCGCCGCCGCGCCATCGCCCGTCGATATAGGCATCGGTTCGCAACTGCATGGGTGCTCCGGGTGACAGGCTTAGGGCGTCAGTCGTCAGTTACCAGAATCCGGACCGCCCTGTCCTCAATGACCGTGACGCGGCGCGCCAAATCGGTAGTATGTTCCGACTGACGACTGATGACCGACAACTGAAACCCGATATGGCCTGGAAAGACATTCTCGTCATTGTCGCCGAAGCCGAAGGCGACGCGCCCGCCATCGCGCTGGGCGAGGCGCTCGCGCGCCAGAGCGGGGCGGACTGCCATATCTCGGCGGCTTTTCTCACCCCGCTTCCGGACGAGCCGCTGGCCTACGAGCCCACAGTCGTAGCCGGCGTGTGGGCCGAGCTGCTTGGCCGCGCGCGCCAGGAAGCCGAAGCGGAGCGCCACCGCGTCGAGGCGCGCCTCGCGGAGTTCGAGCGCCCGTACGAATTGCGCAACGCCGAGGCGCTGTCGCGCGATCTGGGACGTGTGGCGGCGGTGCATGCGCGCTACGCTGACGTTGCGGTCATGACGCGGCCCAGCGAGGGCCCCGGCGCGGAGCTGCGCGAGGAAATCATCGAAGGCGTGCTGTTTCACTCGGGCCGGCCCGCCTTGATCGCGCCTCCGGGGTGGAACGGCACTGCTATAGGCAAACGTGTCGTCGTCGCGTGGGACGCAAGCCGCGAAGCCACGCGCGCGTTGTCCGAGGCTGACGATTTGCTCGAGTTCTCCGAAGCGGTCACCGTGCTTACGGTCGACGCGAAGCCGAAGATGTTCGGCCATGGCGATCAGCCCGGCGCGAACATCGCCGCCCACTTGTCGCGCCGCGGCCTCAAGGCGGATGTCCGCAATGTCGACAGCATGGGCCGGCATGCTTCGCTTGCGATCCTGGAAGAAGCCAAAGCGCTCGGCGCCGATCTCGTCGTCATGGGCGGCTACGCGCACTCCCGGCTGCGCGAATTGGTGTTCGGCGGCGCCACCCGCGAACTTCTGCGCGCGGCGGACGTTCCTTTGCTGATGGCGCATTGAGGGGCAGCCATGGAGATCAACTGGTCATTGTTCGACGGCGTGCTGGGGCTTGTACTGCTCGGCGTGATCGTCTGGGTCGCGCTCAAGCTGGCGAAGCGGATCATTATCGGCGTGATTGCCGTTGTGATCATCGGTGTTTTGTTCTTCGGTTGGCACATTGGCGGCTTCAGCCGCGCCGCTGTCGAGCGCTCCAGCGTCGAGACGTCCTCGCCCTGACTCGGGCGGCCAAGAGCCATCTCCCCTTGCGCCGGGAGCGCCTGCGCCTACCTCTAGGGCGGAAACCACTCATGCCGCGTTTGACCTGCCGCAATGGAGGTCAGCGCGGGACGCCGTAAGGGTCGCTCATGGATATGGAAAAGCTCACCGAGCGCGCGCGCGGATTCGTGCAGGCCGCGCAGACCATCGCGCTGCGCGAACAGAACCAGCAGCTCGACACCCAGCATCTCCTGAAGGCGCTCCTGGACGACCGCGAAGGGCTCGCGGCGGAACTCTTGAGCGCGGCGGGCGCCGATCCGCGCAAGGCGGCTGACGAGGCCGACGCCGCCGTGCGCGCGCTGCCGAAAGTGCAGGGCGGCAACGACCGCATGTATATGTCCTCATCGCTGGCGCGGGCGCTGGATGCGGCTGAGCAGGCGGCGACGAAGGCCGGCGACTCCTATGTGACGGCAGAGCGGCTGCTGTTCGGCCTCGCCACCGCCGAAGGCAAGGCGAACGAAATTCTGAAGAAGTCGGGCGCGACGCCGCAAAAGCTGGAGCAGGCCATCCAGCAATTGCGCAAGGGCCGCACCGCGCAGTCCTCGTCCGCGGAAGATCAGTACGACGCGCTGAAGAAGTATGCGCGGGACCTCACCGAAGACGCGCGCAAGGGCAAGCTCGATCCGGTCATCGGCCGAGACGAGGAAATCCGCCGCACGATCCAGGTGCTGTCGCGGCGCACCAAGAACAATCCGGTGCTGATCGGCGAACCGGGCGTCGGCAAGACGGCGATCGCCGAAGGTCTTGCGCTGCGGATCGTAAATGGGGACGTGCCCGAGAGCCTCAAACACAAGAAGCTCCTGGCGCTCGACATGGGCGCTCTGATTGCGGGGGCAAAATTCCGCGGCGAGTTCGAAGAGCGCCTGAAGGCGGTTTTGTCCGAGGTGACGGCGGCCGAAGGCGGCATCATCCTCTTCATCGACGAACTGCACACGCTGGTTGGCGCCGGCAAGGCGGAGGGCGCGATGGACGCCTCGAACTTGCTGAAACCCGCTTTGGCGCGCGGCGAACTGCATTGCGTCGGCGCGACAACGCTGGACGAATATCGCAAGCACGTGGAGAAGGACGCCGCTTTGGCGCGGCGCTTCCAGCCCGTGTTTGTCGAAGAACCGAGCGTCGAAGATACGATCTCGATCCTGCGCGGTCTCAAGGACCGCTACGAACAGCACCACGGCGTGCGTATCTCGGATGCGGCGATCGTCTCCGCCGCCCAGCTCTCGCACCGCTACATCACAGACCGATTCCTGCCCGACAAGGCGATCGACCTGGTTGATGAAGCATCGGCGCGCCTGCGCATGGCCGTCGATTCCAAGCCGGAAGAGTTGGATGAGCTGGATCGCCGCCTGGTGCAGCTGAAGATCGAGCTTGAAGCGCTCAAGAAAGAAAAGGACGAAGGCTCGCGCGAACGCGCCAGGAAGCTCGAAGGCGAAATTGCTGAGCTGGAAACACGCTCAGGCGAGCTCACAGCCGCATGGAGCGCCGAGAAGCAGAAACTGCAGACCGCGGCGAAGGCGAAAGAAGAGCTCGATCGCCTCAACACCGAGTACGAAGACGCGGTGCGTCGCGGCGATCTTTCGCGCGCGTCCGAGCTGAAGTACGGCCGCATCCCGCAAGTAGAAAAGCAGGTTGCGGAGCTCGAAGCCAAGGGCGATGGCGGCGGCCTCGTGCAAGAGGTTGTCGACGCCGAAGCGATTGCGGCGGTCGTGTCGCGCTGGACTGGGGTGCCGGTCGAGAAAATGCTCGAAGGCGAGAAGGCCAAGCTTCTCGCCATGGAAGATAATTTGCGCCAGCGCGTGGTCGGCCAGGAGCCGGCGCTGCGCGCCGTCGCCGACGCCGTGCGCCGTGCGCGCGCGGGGCTGCAGGACCCCAACCGGCCGATCGGCTCGTTCATGTTCTTGGGCCCAACGGGCGTCGGCAAGACCGAACTCACCAAGGCGCTCGCCGAATTCCTGTTCGACGACGAGCACGCCATGAGCCGCGTCGACATGTCCGAGTACATGGAAAAGCATTCGGTCGCGCGCCTGATCGGCGCACCACCGGGTTATGTCGGCTACGAGGAAGGCGGCGCGCTCACCGAAGCCGTGCGCCGCAGGCCGTATCAGGTGATCCTGTTCGACGAAATCGAGAAGGCGCACCCGGACGTGTTTAACGTCCTCCTGCAGGTGCTGGACGACGGCCGCCTCACCGACGGCCAGGGCCGAACCGTCGATTTCAAGAACACCATCCTCATCATGACCTCGAACGCCGGCGCGCAATTTCTCGCCGAGCAGCCTGAGGGCGCCGACGTCGAAGACGTGCGCGATCTCGTCATGAACGAAGTGTGCGCGCGCTTCCGCCCGGAATTCTTGAACCGCATCGACGAGATCATACTGTTCAAGCGGCTCGCGCGCGAGCAGATGGCCGCCATCGTCGACATTCAGCTGCGGCGTCTGGAGAAGCTCTTGGCCGCGCGCAACATCGCGCTGGAGCTCGATGCGCGTGCGAAGGGCGAACTGGCCAAGCGCGGCTACGACCCCGCCTGGGGGGCGCGCCCGCTAAAGCGTGTGATCCAGAAGGACATCCAGGACGCCTTGGCTCGCTTCATCCTCGAAGGCCGCATCAAGGACGGCGAGACCGTGCGCGTCACTTTCGACGGCAACGACTTCCTGTTCAACGGCGAAGCGGAGCGGAAGGCGGCTTAGATGCTTTGCGCCCAGGGATGCCCCCTGAGCTTCGCATCTCTGGTCAGCAGCTTTGCGTTCTCCGCATAGGCCTGCGCGAGCAGCAGTTCGTCGAACGGGTCGCGATGCGCGATGGCGACAGGCGACGCCGTCGCTGCATGGTCAGGCGAGAGGTTCAAAAAATCGATTGGCGCGGCCGCTAAGGCTGCAACTACTTGCGCTGGACTCGCGGGGCCCTTCCGAGCGCCTGATTTGTGCAGCGCATTCCATTTGAGGCGGATTTCCCAGATCGAAACGGCGCTCACCAGGAGGCGCTCGCTCGTTGTCGCAAAGAAATCTTTCTCTCGCTTCCGCAGCTTCACATTCACAAGCGACAGCGCGAACGCGTAATGCGTGTCAAGAATGAGCGCCACGAGCGGTTAGTCTTCCAGACCCAACACGCGCCGGGAAAGCGCCGGGTCGTCCAATTCCTCAGTCCACTCAGGCCCGCCTTCGGCGATGCCAAGCTCCTTCTTGCGGCGCGCCAGCAGCTCGAAATCGATGCCGCGAGGCTTCGCGTCGTTAGCCGCCTTGGCGAGAACCTCCCGCGCCAACGCTTCAACAGAACGCCCCTGCTCCCGCGCCAGCTTCTTCAGCTCATTGTGCACGTCCTCTGGCAGGTTGCGGATTACGATGGCGGCCATGCAGAGTGATATCACATGATATCACTTCCGTCAAAGCGGATCTCTACGGCTCGGCGCGCGTCTCGGTCGTCGGCTCACTTTCCTCTGCGTTTTCCTCCACCTCCTGCGCCACGTCAGTGATCGCGGTGCGGGCGGCCTCGCCGACCTCAACGGCCGCCTCGCCGACGGCTTCGCCGGCCTCCGCCAGTTCTTGCGACGTGTCGGGCTCGGCTTCAGCTGACGTGTCGGTTTCGCGCGCGCAGGCGGCAAGGCTCAGCGCTGAGGCGAGGGCGAGTGCGATCAGAATGCGCATTGCTTTTCCAAACGAATTTCTGGCGCCACGTGGGGGCGGCAAATGACAACGCGGACCCGTGCGGTTTAGGTCCCAAACAAGGAACGCCGCCGCGGCACAGGCATTGAGGCCTCCGATGAGAGGTCGCCTTTGACGCTCAATCTCAAAGCCTGGATGCATCTGGCTCGGCGCGAGATCGTGCCGCTCGCAGTTTTCTTCGGCGTCGCGCTGCTGATGTTGGCGTTCGTGGAGATCGCCGACGAGGTGGGTGAGGGCGAGGCGCGTTGGTTTGACGAAGGCCTACTTTACGCGCTGCGCACGAGCGACCCGGCCGACCCGATCGGTCCGCGCTGGCTCGAGGAGACCGTGGTGGAGATCACGGCGCTCGGCGGCTTTGGCGTGCTCGCGCTGGTGACGCTGCTCGCGACCGGTTTTCTGCTGCTGCAAAGGAAAGGGCTCCACGCCGTCATGCTGGTGGTCGCCACGCTCGGCGGCACGGCCATTAGCGAGGGGTTGAAGGTCGGCTTCTCCCGCCCGCGCCCCGATCTCGTCGCGCACGCGGTCGATGTCACCAGCATGAGCTTTCCCAGCGGGCACGCCATGCTCTCGGCCGTCACGTATCTGACGCTGGGCGCGCTGCTTGCGCGCGCCCAGCCGCAGCGGCGCGCACGCGCCTACATCCTGGGCGCGGCCGTCCTGCTGACGCTGCTGATTGGCGCCAGCCGCATTTATCTCGGCGTGCATTGGCCGACCGACGTGCTCGCCGGCTGGTGTCTCGGCGCAGCGTGGGCGCTCCTGTGCTGGTTTGCGGCGACGCTGCTGACGCAGGGCGACAAAGAAGCCTGAGACCGGCCTTCGATGGAAGGCTGTCCCGCTTGGCGCCTCCTTCCGTCCGTGAAACAGTGGCCGCCTGACCATAAGCGGCCCCCGCCGCTGGGCGCCGCCTGTCCCCAAGCCTGGGAACCAAGGGAGAGCGCTCATGCCTGAAAGCAAACTGGCCAATGTAGTGAGGGCAATTGCCGTCGTCGGTCCGACCGGGGCGGGCAAGACGGCGCTGACGCAAGCTTTGGCCTCGGCCGCCTCGGGCGGATCGGGCGCGGTCCCGAACGCCGCCGGCCAGTCCAGCGAAACGGTTTTCACCGCCATCGATTTCATGGGCGACCATTACGCGCTGATCGACACGCCCGGCGCGGTCGATTTCCTCGCCGACGCCGATTACGCGTTGCCGGCCGCAGACTTGGCTATCGTCGTGGCCGATCCCGACCCCGACAAAGCCGTGCTGCTGCAGCCCTTCCTCAAGGCTGTGGAAGAATTCCAAATTCCGCGCGCCATCTTCATCAACAAGATCGACACCGCGCGCGGCCGCATTCGCGATTTGCTCGAAGCGCTGCAGCCCATGTCGAGCGTGCCGCTCGTGGCGCGGCAGATTCCCATATGGGAAAACGAGAAAGTCACCGGCTATGTCGATCTCGCGCTCGAGCGCGCCTACCACTACGAGAGCGGCAAGCCCTCGAAGATCATCGATATTCCCAAGGACATGGCCGAGCGCGAGACCGAGGCGCGCTTCCACATGCTGGAGCAGCTTGCCGATTTCGACGACACGCTGATGGAGCAATTGCTCTCGGACGTGACGCCGGATCGCGACACCATCTTCGCCGATCTCGTGCGCGAAACGCGCGAGGCGCTCATCGCGCCGGTGTTCTTCGGCTGCACGGCTCAAGGCAACGGCGTGCGCCGGCTGCTGAAGGCGTTCAGACACGACACGCCAGAGCCCAAGTTCGCCGCGGCGCGGCTGGGGCTGACGGGGACCGGCGCTTATGTGATGAAAATCTCGCACGCCGGCCAGGCGGGCAAGCTCGCCTACTCGCGCGTGTTCGGCGGCAAGATCGCCGACAGCGACCAGCTGACCTTGAGCGATGGCTCAACGCAGCGCCCCGGCGCCCTGTTCGCGGTGCAGGGCGCGCAGACCAAGAAGATCAACGAAGCGCGCGAAGGCGACGTCGTCGCCATCGGCAAGCTTGATCCTGTGGCCGCTGGCGATTTGCTTGCGTCGGGCGGCGCGACGCAGACCGCGCGTGTAAAGCCGACGAAACGCTTCCCCGTCTATCAGCTCGCCATCGCCACCAAGGACCGCAAGGACGACGTGCGCCTCTCCGGCGCGCTGCAGAAGCTGGTGGAGGAGGATGCGGGTCTTGCCGTGCACCACGATCAGACCACGCATGAGATCGTGCTGCAGGGACAAGGCGAGCCGCACCTGCGCATGGTGCTGGAGCGGCTTAAATCGCGCTATGGCGTCGACGTCTCCACGGCGCGACCTTCGACGCCGTATAAGGAAACCATCCGCAAGCACACCACGAAGCGCGGCCGCCACAAGAAGCAGACCGGCGGCCACGGCCAGTTCGGCGATTGCGTGATAGAGGTGAGGCCGCTGCCGCGTGGCCGTGGCTTCGAGTTCATCGACAAGATCACCGGCGGCGCCATCCCGCGCCAATGGATTCCGGCGGTGGAAGCTGGCGTGAAAGAGGCGATGCAAAAGGGACCGATCGGCTTTCCGGTCGTGGACGTGCAGGTGACGCTGATCGACGGCTCATATCACTCCGTCGATTCCAGCGAACACTCGTTCCAGATGGCCGGCCGCATCGGCATAAGCGAAGCGCTGGCAGAATGCGAGCCCGTGCTGCTCGAGCCGATCGAGAAGCTTTCAATCTACACGCCCAATTCGGGCACGCCGAAAATCAACTCTGCCGTGTCGAGCCACAACGGCCAGATTCTCGGCTTCGAAGCGCGCGAAGGCTGGCCGGGGTGGGACCGCGTCGATGTCTATCTGCCTCACGCGGAGCGCCAGAGCTTCATCATCGAGCTCAGGTCGATGACGCAGGGCCTGGCGACATTCGAGGCCGAGTTCGACCACATGGTCGAAGTGACGGGCCGGCGCGCCGAGGAAGTGGCGAAGAAAGCGCAGCAGAGCGCGGCGTGAGTTCTGCGGTCACGCTGTTTCAATGCGCCGGCGGCGTAATCGCTCTGCCGGCGCAGCGCTCGCTTCTCGCCAGCCGAGAGCAAGGTGGCCACCTGCTTGCCAACCCGCCGCGCACGGTGTGGGAGCGCTGCTTGCTCAGCGTGCCGGAGTTGACGGCGTGGGCTCATCTGGTGGCCGCGACCGGTGAGGCGATGCTGGCCGCCTTGCCCCAGCTCGAAGGCGGCTGCATCAATTACTGGGAAGCGGGCAATTGGGCGCTCAACGACCAGGCCGACCCCAAGGGGCCAAAACGTGCGCCTGAGCATCGCAGGATGCACTTGCACCTGCTCGGACGCAGCCGCACCTGCGTCGATCCAGATTACAGATGGGGAGAGTCCCCCCGGTTTCCGGCTTACGCCGATCGCCTGACCTGGGCGAGCGGCAAGCAGCGGCTGACTGCCGAGGAGTGCATAGCGGTGGTCATGCGCGCCGAGGCGCTGTTGCGCGAAAAGTTTGCAATGACTGAGATCAGCGCCTGGCGAGCCTGCTATGCCTGCGGCTATCCCACGCCGAGTGATGCTCTGCACGGATGCGCGTGAGGGTCTAGGGGGATAGCGCCATCTGCGTCTGAATCACCAGCGCAACCGGTTTTCCCTCTGCCGTGATTTTGGTCTGCCAGACGCTGGTGCGCTTGCCGCGATGAACCGGCGTGCATTCGCCGCGCAAGGTTGCCCCTGTTTTCGCCGCGCCCAGGAAATTCGTCTTGCTTCCGATTGTCGTCGTGCCTGTCGCGCCTTCCGGAAGCGACAGAAACGCGCCTATGGCGCCGAGCGAATCGGCGAACGCCATCGCCGCGCCGCCATGAAGAACGCCGCCAGCAGTGCAGAGATCGTCGCGCACGACAAGTTCGCCGACGACTCTCTCGGCGCTCGCTTCCAGCACATTCACGCCCATCAGCTTGGCGAAGGGCATGGTGTCGGCAAGATTGCTCATGCGGCTTCCTTCCGCTTCAATGTGAGACGGCGTTCTTCGTAAGTGGTGTAAAGGCACGCGGCAATGATGAGCGCCGCGCCGGCGAAGACTTGAACGCGAGGCAGCTCATTGAAGATCACGAGGCCGAAAATGGTCGCGAAGATGAGTTCGACATAGTGGATCGGCGCCAGCACCTGCGCTTCCGCTTTCGCATAGGCGCGCGCCATCAAATACATGAACACGGCGGCGAGCGCGCCCATCAGCAGAAACAGCGGCCAGTCCGCCCAGTGCGGGGGCGGCGCTAGCGCAATGGCGGGCGGGGCGATGATGAAGGCCGGGATGAGGCTTGTCATCAGCCCGACGATGGGCGCGCCGTCGGTTTGCGCGCGCTGGCGCAGCAGCACCATGGCGATGGAGAAAAGCACGGCCGAAGTCAGCACCGCCAGCACGCCCAGCGCATGCTGCGGCGATTGCTCCACCGGAGGGGCGCCCTGGGTGGCGATCACCACGCCGCTGAAGCCGACCAGCGCGGCGATCAGGCTCTGCGGCCGTACGCGTTCGCGCAACACCAGCCACGCCACAAAGGGCACGATGAGCGGATAGATGAAGGATAGCGTCACCGCCTCCGCGAGCGGCAGCACGGTCAGCGCCCAGAAGAACGTCGTCGCGCAGCCCGCGATCACAAAGCCGCGCAACGCATGCGCGCGCCACATATCAGCGCTAATCGGGGGCTTGCCCGCCTGCGCCCAGATCGCGAGCGAGAACGCCGTGCCTACCACATAGCGCCCGAGCGTCACGATCAGCACGTGGTTGGTCTGCGTCAGATACTTGATAGTGGCGTCCATCGCCGAGCCGGCGGTGATCGCCAGCACGAGCAGCAAGGCTGGCGGCAGAACGCCCAGGCGCGCCATAAAGAAGACTCCCCTCGGGCTTTTCGCCCGAGGGGAGGGAAAACTGCAATCGCGATGTGACGATTACGGCGTCGTAGCCGGCGGCGTTGCGGGCTGTTGTGTGTCGCCCAGGCCGGTCGCGCCTTCCTTGGTTTCGTCGGCTTGTTCGCCGGCTTCTTCCATCGGGCCTTGGCCCAGATTGGTTTCGCCGGTGGCGGCTTGTTCAGCCGCGGTGTCGGCGGCCTCGCCGGCTTCCTCGTTGGTGCCTTGCGTGCACGCGGCCAAGCCGAGCGCAAACGCCGCGGCGGCGGCGGTCATCAAGAAACGCATGTGTCCTCTCCTGCGCAGTGAGCTGTTATGGGTTGGTGGTGGCGTCGCCGTCGGTCGCCCGCTCGGCGGCGTTCTCGGCGTTCTCGCCGGCTTGCTCAAGTTCGTCGCCGGCGTTTTCTGCAGCCTGCTCGAGTTCGTTGCCGGCGTTCTCGGCGGCTTGTTCGGCGTCGGTTTCTTCCTCGACCCGGGTTTCCTGCGTGCAGGCGCCCAGCGTCAAGAAGCTCGCCGCTGCGAAGGCGGCCAACAGGGGTCTGATCATCTTGTCTCCTACTGTATCCCGTCCGTCCCAACCGGCGGCCTGAAAGCGCGCCGACGGTATTAACGCTGCGCCATGAAACCGGGTTCCTATGCGAAACCGGGAAGCGGGCCGACAAAGGCGCAGCCCCCGATTTTGCCTAATATCTTGAGCCAGCAGGGATTTTTTCCAAGGGGACGCCTGAACTGGACGCTGGCCTGCGCCCTCGTCGGGGGTATAAGCCCGAGGCGAGAGGACAAGATGGGCTTGAGCGAAGACCAGCAGATGATCGTCGAAACCGCCCGCGCCTTCGCACAGGAGCGGTTGCGGCCCAACGCGGCGCGATGGGAGGAGGAGGGGCTGGATCGCGAGGTGCTGCGCGAACTGGCCGGCCTGGGTTTTGGCGGCATTTATGTCGCCGAGGAGCACGGCGGCTCGGGGCTTACGCGCCACGATGCCGCGCTGATTTTCGAAGAACTCTCACGCGGCTGCGTGGCGACGGCGGCGTTCTTGTCCATCCACAACATGTGCGCGTGGATGATCGACTCGTTCGGCAACGACGAGCAGCGGGCGCAATGGCTCCCGCAGCTGACGAGGATGGAGAAGATCGCGTCCTATTGTTTGACCGAGCCTGGCTCTGGCTCGGACGCGGCGGCGCTGCGCACAACGGCAAAGCCCGACGGCAACGCCTTCTATGTCGTCAATGGATCGAAAGCGTTCATCTCGGGCGCGGGCTTTTCCGACCTCTACGTTCTAATGTGCCGCACCGGCGAGGACGGGCCTAAAGGCGTTTCCACCGTGCTGGTCGAGAACAGCGCGCCGGGTCTCGCCTTCGGCAAGCTCGAAGACAAGATGGGCTGGCGCGCGCAGCCGACGGCGATCGTCGCCTTCGATAATTGCCGCGTGCCGGTGGAAAATCGCATTGGCCCGGAGGGGGAGGGCTTCAAATACGCGATGAAGGGCCTCGACGGCGGGCGGCTCAATATTGCGGCTTGCGCGCTCGGCGGTGCGCAGGACGCGCTGGACCGCGCGCTGGCCTACGTCAAGGAGCGGAAGCAATTCGGCAAGCGCATCGCCGATTTCCAGAACACGCAGTTCGTGCTCGCCGACATGGAAACGGAACTCGCCGCCGCGCGCGCTCTGCTGCATCAGGCGGCGAAAAAGCTCGACGCCAAGGCGCCCGACGCCACCAAATATTGCGCGATGGCCAAGCGCTTCGTCACCGACACGGCGTTCAAGGTGGCCGATCAGGCGCTGCAGCTGCATGGGGGCTACGGCTATCTGGCCGATTACGAAGTCGAGCGCATCGTGCGCGATCTGCGGGTGCACCGCATCCTCGAAGGCACCAACGAGATCATGCGGGTTATCATCTCGCGCGATATGCTTCGGAATTAGGATCGGGCTGGCGCCCCAGCTCTCTAACCCACATACCCCCCGCGTCCGTCGCCGCCGCGCCCAAGGAGAAAACCACATGATCGTCCGCGCCATCGGCCTTGGTTTCCTGTTGTGGCTCGCTGTAGCGGCTGCATTCCGATTCGGCGGACACTACTTCTTTCTGCCGGACGAGCGCATGATCGCTTTTCTTTCCGCACCGCTGCTCGGCGTTGCCGCAGCTTGGCTCATCTTGCGCGTGTTGCGTGAAGCGCCGGGCGACGAGGGCGAGGCCGCTATCGGCGTTGCGCTGCCGACGCTTTTCCTCAACGGTTTCGCCACGCATGAATTCGCGACCGCCTTTCCCAACATCGATCAGACGCTGGACGCCACGTTCGGCGCCTGGACGCTGTTGTTCGTTGGCTCCATCCTGTTCATGGGCCTCTCCATGACCAAGCTCGCGCCTGAGGACGAGCGGGTGTGAGGCGGCGCGATGTCGTGCTGGGCGCAGCGGCGCTCGCGGGATGCGCGCATATGAGCGGCGTACGCCGCCCCATGGTTATCGCCCACCGCGGCGCCAGCGGCGAACGCCCCGAGCACACGCTGGCGGCGTATAGACTCGCGATTCAGCAAGGCGCGGATTTCATCGAGCCCGATCTCGTGATGACGCGCGACGGCGTGCTCGTGTGCCGGCACGAGAACGAAATTTCCGGCACGACTGACGTCGCCGCCCGCCCCGAATTCGCCGAACGCCGCCAGACCAAGATCGTCGACGGCATCGAAGCAGTGGGCTGGTGGGTCGAGGACTTCACTCTTGCCGAACTCAAGACATTGCGCGCGAAAGAGCGGCTGCCGCAGCTGCGGCCCGCGAACACTGCGTTCGACGGACAAGAGGAAATACCGACCTTCGCCGAGGCGCTTTCGCTCGCGCGTGAAGCGGGTGTCGGCATTTACCCCGAACTCAAGCATCCGACCTATTTGCGCGAGCAGGGCCTCGATCCCGTGCCTGCCTTCATCGCCGCGGTGCGCGAAGGCGGCGCACAGGCGGCGGCGGACGCCATGTTCGTGCAGTGCTTCGAAATCTGGCCGCTGCGCCGCTTGGCTGAAATGTCCTCGATCCGCTGGAACTGCGTGCAGCTCATGGCGGCCAGCGGCGGTCCGTGGGATCGGCGCGATCTCAGCTACGCCGATATGCGCTCGGATGCGGGTTTGCACACGATCGCCGATTATGCGCGCGGCATCGGCCCGGAGAAAACGCTCATCATTCCCCGCGACTCGGACAACCGTTCTTCAGCACCGACAGATCTCGTCGCGCGCGCGCATGCCGCGAACCTCGCCGTACACGCGTGGACTTTCCGCGCCGAAAATTATTTTTTGCCGGCCGAGCTTCGGCGCGGCGACCCGAGCGCGCCGGACTTCATGCGCCAGCACGGCGATCTCGACGCTGAGCTGCGCGCCTTTTACGCCGCTGGCGTCGACGGCGTGTTCTGCGATTTCCCGCGCGCTGCCGTCGCGATGCGTTAGAAGTCGCACCCGTACTGCCCGCACGGAGACTCGCGCGAGTGGATTTCGTCGGTGATGTTGGTTCCGTCGTCCGGGTTGTCCCCGCCTTCGAAGCCCGGCATTTCGTAGAACGGGTTTCCGAACAGCGGGAATGTCGCCGCCCCCTCGGAATCCTCGTAACGGCCGCGCCACACGAACGGCCGCGAGACGGTGCCATCTGCGAAGAATTCAACCGCCATGCCCGGCTCGTTTAGTTCGATCACCTGCCCGTTCGGCAGCGTGAAATAGGCGCGTCCTTCGTCGAGTATGGCGAACATGCGCCCGTTGATGAACAGGAAGTCGACGATTGTGCCGCGCACGCCGATCGTCGCGACGGGCGTGCTCACCTGATAGCTGCGGGGATCCTGCCGGCCAGAAACGAAGCGCAAAGCGCCTGTTGTGAGTGAGACGGCGACATCGCCGGTCGAACGGTTCGGGTCGTACACGAAGCGGTCGAGCGTGACATCCGAACGAGGGCCGACGCTCAAACTCGTCTGATCGGCGAACAGCAATTGCGCAACGCTGTCGGCGCCGGTGCGAATGCGGTCGTTGGCGAGCACGGGGTTGCCGGTAGCCAGACGCCGCTCCTGCGCGCCCTGCGCGGCTGTGACTTGATTGCGCACCGCAGAAGCCGCGCCGATCCGGCTTTGGGCAAGCGCGGAAGGGCAGAGCGCAAGGGCTGCGAAAATCGCGCCGAAGGCGATAAGTGATCGCCGCATGGGCCCCATCCTTTCTGAGACGAGCTGAAGCGTCGCTGAATGGTACGGGGCCGGTGGCGCGCTGGCAATGTCAGAAGCGCCACACTGCTCGCGGTTCCGGTTCGCGCGGCGCCGCGCAGGCTCGGAAATGCTTGAAGTGCCGCCGTGAACGGCCTTTACTGGCGGGGCGTCAAAACGGGCAAGCGTCGGGGACAAGCAGATGGCGCTCAGGCGAAAAATCGGCAGCGTGTGCAGCGCGCTTTTGCTCGCAGCAAGCATAACCGCGCTTACCGTGGGCGCAGCGCGGCCGCAGGATCTGGACGATCTCGGCCGGCAGCTCGTGGAAAATCCAGGCGATGTTGAGCTCAATCTGCGCTATGCGCGCGCGGCGGAAGCCTCGGGCCAGCGCCGCCTGGCGCTCACCGCGTACGAGAGAATCCTGATCAACGATCCCTCCAATGAAGAAGCGCGCGCGGGCTACGAGCGCATCCGCCGCGCGATCGAGCCCCCGTTTTCGATAACGCGCATCGAAGCCGGCGTGCGATGGGACAGCAACCCGCTGAACGACGGCGCGACGGACCAGGAAGCCGAGACGTTCTTTGTGAACGGGACTTTGGTGGACGAGCGTAGTATTGCCAGCCATCGCTGGCGCACCGCGGTGCAGGGTGAGTTCGAGCAGACGCCGGACATCGAGCAGCTCGATAATCTTTATCTGGGCGCGCAGACGGGCCCGCTGGTGCGCGTGGGCCCGCACACGGCGGCGCTTCCCGCGGTCGGCGTGGCCGGCTCCACTTTGGATGGCGATCATTATTTCAGCGAAGCGAATGCCGGCCTGACCTTCGAAGGGCGCGGCGACAGCTTTTCCTATTGGTGGCGCCTGCGCGGCGGCTGGCGCGACTACAGCGACAAATCCACTGCCGACAACGGCCCCTACGCGGAGCTAATTGGCGGCCTGACGGCGCCGCAATTCCTCTCCGAGCGCGGCACGCTGGTCGTCGTGCCGTGGGTGCGCTGGAGCGATATCGAAGGCAGCGCCTTCTCTTTCGTCCAGGAAAACGTGCCAGGCCAATATACCGAGTACGGAATCGAGGCAGAGTATCGCCATCGCCTAAGCGACCATCTGGTGGCGGCGGCCGGCGCTCGGGTGCGTGAGCGCGACTATGAGAACACGACGCTGCCTTTCAGCACCGAGACGCGTCGAGATACCTACATCGCTCCCACCGCGAGCCTGACGCTCACCAACGCGCTGCCCTGCTCGTGCGACGTTCGCGCCCGCTACCAGCACCGCGATAACGACTCCAACGATTCGACTGTTGAATATGACGCCGAGCAAATTCAGTTGTCGCTGATCGCCCGCTTCTGAGTCACTTTTCTTCGAATTCGTAGACGCCGTCCCAGTTTGCTGGGCGCAGATCGGTCAGCCGCGCAAGTCTGCGCTGGTACGCAGCATAAAGGCCTGCCAGCGGCGCAGGCGCAGACTCGCGCAGCGTCGCGAGCAGCGTATTCGCATCCTCCCATTGTCCGGCGCGGTAGGCGGTGAGGAAGCGCGCATGGTCGGCGGGGGGCGCAACGTCGGCGGGCAGCAGCGTGAAGATCCGCGAGGGCGTTTTGCGTCCTTTGACGCGCACCGTGTCGACTTCGACAAACGGCAGGTCCGGCGCGCGCCTGGCCGTTTCTTCGCTTACCAGCAGCATAAGCCCATAGATTTTGGTCAATCCCTCAAGCCTCGAGGTGACGTTCACGGTGTCGCCGATGGCTGAATAGTCGAAGTGCCGGTCCGACCCGAGATTGCCGACGCAGCATTCTCCGGAATTGATGCCGATGCCGATCGCGACGTCGTTAAACACCCGCCCTGCCGCCTCGGCTTCGCGCCGCCAGCCGACGTTCAGCTCGCGCATCTTCTCGCCCATCAGCAGCGCTGCTTCGCAGGCGAGGCGCGCGTGATCTGGAACGTCTATAGGCGCGTTCCAGAACGCCATGATGGAATCGCCCATGTATTTGTCGATGGTGCCGCCATTCTCGACAATGATGTCGGTGAGCGGCGTCAGAAAGCTGTTGATGAAAGCGGTCAGCTGCTCTGCCGACATCCCCTCGGCAATGGTGGTGAAGTTGCGCACGTCGCACACCAGCAGCGTAAGATCGCGCACCTCCCCGCCCAACTTCAGTCGTTCGGGATTGGCGGCCAGCTTGTCGACGATGCTGGGCGCCACGTACTGACTGAACGCGCGCCGGATTTCCGCGCGCTGCAACTCAGCGCGGCGATAGAGATAGGTCGCAGAACTCGCCGCGAAAACAAACGCGCTCGCTGCTGGGAATACGGGGTCGAACAGGTAGCGGGCCTGCGTGAATAGAAGCACGCCGGCGGCGCAGACAGCCGCCACGATGGCAAGGCCCGCCGCCGCCGTGACCAGTGCTGGCACGCGCTGGGCGATCGCCGCCAGCATGAGCACGGCCGCCATGCCCACGAGCCATTCGATCGCTGGGGCGAAATCGGGCCGTGAAAGGAAACCGCCACTCAATATCTGCTCGAGGAGCTGCTGATGGATTTCAACGCCGGGTATGGTTTCGTCGATCGCTGTGGCGCGCAAGTCCAGAAGGCCGGGCGCGGTGGCGCCGATCAGCACGATTCGCCCGCTCACTTCGCCCGGCGCAAGTTCGCCGCCGAGCACGCGCGCCGCCGAGATGTAGCTCTGCGGATCGCTGGCGCGCACGTGAAGCCACACATTGCTTGCCCCGTCGGTCAGCGCGGTGAAATCCCCAACGCGCACGGCGTTGACGCCCGTCTGCTGGCCGAACGCGGTCTGCCCGCTCGCGTTCGAGGCGCGCACCACATAGGTCGAGGCGCCTTGCGCTACGCGCAAGGCTTCCAGCACGAGCGACGGCGCCGTCGTCTCGCCTGCGCGCGCCAGTAGCGGCACGCGCCGCACCACCTGATCGCGGTCGGGCAGCCAGTTGATGAAGCCCACGCCGCGCGCCGCCTCCGTCAGTGGCGGCAAACTTGCCGAGACGCCGGCAAAGGAGGGAAGGAAGGGCGCAGGATCGTCGCCCGCAGTCGCAAATCCGGCCTTGACCGGTACGTCCGTGGGACTCGCCTCGTTGTGCAGTGTTGCGGCCAGCACTGTGGGGTAGCGACCGAGCTGCTCGGCGAAGGCGCTGTCGTGCGTAGGCCAACTGGAAATCACCTGCCGCAGCGTCCTGCTGCGTTCAGGCGGCAGCCAGGCCAGCATCTGTTCCGGCGACGTGCGGTCGGGTTCGGCGAACAGCACGTCGAACACGATCGCCGCTGCGCCCGCCTCCCCCAGTCGCCGGGTCAGCTCAGCCATGGTCGAGCGTGGCCATGGCCATTGCCCGAACTCTGCGAGCGCCGTCTCGTCGATGGCGACGATAACCACAGGCGAGTCCGGCATCGGCGCGGCCGGCGAGAGCCGCTGGTAGGAATCGAAGGCAAACGCCCGCAGGGATTGCAGCAAAGCGGGCTGGGCGAAGAACACCAGGCTCGCGAGCGCGGCAAAGGCGCCCGTCAACAGCCAGTAGAGTCGCCCGTGCCGGCCCCGTTCAGTCCGCTTCGTCCTGGCCAGAAACACGCTCGCCCCCGACATGCAGCTTAGCTGCGGGCTGCGAGGATGCGAGCGATAAGAGCTGGCTGCAAGGTTGGAATGAAAGCGCTCGGCGTATCACGCGTTCAGCGGCGCAAGCGTTCGCTCCACGATTGGGGCGCAGGGCGCCTAAGTTTGCGGCGCGCCCTGACGCCTTAGAGGGCTTCCGGCCGTCGAGGGGCGGCGCATCACGCTGGTTCGCACAATGGCGTTGCCTTCCGCGGCGGACCGTGGCGGCATTGATTCGTGATTGCGAAAACCAACCAGTTCACAGCCCTGGCCCAGGCGGCGCCCGAGAAGCGCGCGCCTGACGTGCGGGCGCGCGACTTTCAAGAGATACATGCCGAGCTAATCGAAAAAAAAGCTGCCGAGCAGGCGTCGCGCTGCGCCCAGTGCGGCGTTCCCTTCTGCCACACGCATTGTCCGCTCGAAAATAATATCCCCGACTGGCTGAAGCTCACGGCAGAGGGGCGCTTGCGGGAGGCCTACGCTCTCTCAGCGGAAACAAATCCGATGCCGGAAGTCTGCGGCCGTGTCTGCCCGCAGGATCGGCTTTGCGAGGGAGCGTGTGTCATCGAGCAAAGCGGCCACGGCGGCGTCACCATCGGAGCGATAGAGAAGTATTTGACCGAGACCGCCTGGCGGGAAGGCTGGGTAAAGCCGATCGCGCCGCGCATCGCGCGCGCGGATTCGGTGGGCGTCATCGGCGCGGGTCCGGCCGGACTAGCCGCCGCAGAACGCCTGCGCCTGTATGGCTATCAGGTTACGGTCTACGATCGACATGACCGAATTGGCGGCCTGCTTGTCTATGGCATTCCCAACTTCAAGCTGGACAAGGAGATTGTTGCGCGGCGCGCGCAGCGGCTTCGGGACGGCGGCGTCGAGTTTGTGCTCAAGTGCGACGTCGGTCAGACCATCAGCTTCGCCGATATTCGCAGCCGGCACGCGGCTGTCCTCATCGCCACCGGCGTTTACCGGGCGCGGCCGCTGAACGGACCGGAAGATCGCATCGTGGTTCCAGCTCTGGATTATCTGATCGCCGCCAACCGCATCGGCCTTGGCGATGACGTTCCGGATTTTGCATCGGGCAAGCTCAATGCAAAAGGCCGGCGCGTCGTCGTCATAGGAGGGGGCGACACGGCCATGGATTGCGTACGCACAGCACGCCGCCAGGGTGCGAAATCAGTCACCTGCCTTTATCGCCGCGACCGCGCCAACATGCCGGGTTCGCAGCGCGAGGTCGCACACGCCGAAGAAGAGGGCGTCCGATTCGATTGGCTTGCGGCGCCCAAAAGCGTGCGCGGCGGCGCGTCGCCGGCAGTGACGGCCGTGCGCGTCCAGCTGGGCCCGCCTGACGAGAGCGGACGCCAGGTCCCAAACGAGAAACCCGGCAGCGTTTACGAGGTGGCTGGCGATCTCGTTATCGCCGCGCTTGGTTTCGACCCCGAGGACATCAGCGCCTGGGCAGAAACCACGCATCGGGGGACCTTGAAGGTCGATCCGCGCACGTATGCGACGAACCAGGCTGGCGTATACGCCGCGGGAGACGTCGTCCGCGGAGCCTCGCTGGTTGTCTGGGCGCTTCGCGAAGGCCGCGACGCAGCCGACGCCATGCACGCGTACATCCAGGCCAGCGGGCGAGTGGCGGCTGAGTGATCATGTCGAGCAGTTTGTATCCGGACTCTGATGATCGGGCGCGCGGCGAGGCCGTTCGCTATGAGCGCGAGCGGGCCAGGCTGGAGCGCGAGGGCCTCTATCGCGCAGACCATGAACGCGACGCCTGCGGCGTGGGCCTGGTCGTCGCCATCGACGGCAAGCCGCGCCGCGACGTCGTCACCCTGGCTCTCGCTGCGCTAAAGGCCGTCTGGCACCGGGGCGCGGTAGGCGCGGACGGCAAAACCGGCGATGGGGCCGGCATCCTCATCGGCGCGCCGCAAGAGTTTTTCCGTCAGCAAGTCATCAAGACCGGCCACCAGCCGAAAGACGGTCCGATCTTTGTCGGGCAGATTTTCCTGCCTCGCCTCGATCTCGGCGCCCAGGAGCGCGCGCGGGTCATTGTCGAGAGCGAGATTATCCGGGCCGGCTTCGTTCTCTACGGTTGGCGGCAGGTTCCAGTGGACATCAGCCAGATCGGCGAACGAGGCAACGCCACGCGTCCCGAGATCGAGCAGGTGCTTCTCTACGATCCGCAAGGGCGTGACGACAGCGCCGTCGACAGAGATCTCTTCATCGTACGCCGTCGCATCGAAAAACGGGCGCTCGCTGCGAACATAACCGATCTCTACATCTGCTCGCTCTCGGCGCAGGCGCTGATTTACAAGGGCATGTTTCTCGCCCAACAGATCGACGCCTTCTATCCCGACCTCCGCGACGAGCGCTTCGCTTCTGCGGTGGCGATCTATCACCAGCGCTATTCAACCAACACCTTTCCGCAGTGGCGTCTCGCGCAGCCCTTCCGCATGCTCGCCCACAACGGCGAGATCAACACGCTCAAAGGCAATGTGAATTGGATGCGGAGTCATGAGATTCCGATGGCGTCGGAAGCGTTCCAGGGAGCGCAGGACGATGTGAAACCCATCATCCAGCCAGGCGGTTCGGACTCCGCCGCTCTCGATAACGTACTCGAAGTGCTTGTCCGGGCCGGACGCTCGGCGCCCATGGCAAAATCGCTACTTATCCCGGAAGCATGGGCGAAGTCGCAAACCATGCGCGCCGAACACAAGGCGCTTTACGCCTACTGCAATGCGGTGATGGAGCCGTGGGACGGACCGGCAGCTCTCGCCATTTTCGACGGGCGTTGGGCCGTTGCGGGATTGGATAGAAATGGGCTGCGCCCGCTTCGCTATGTGCGCACCGGCGACGGTTTGCTCGCGGTCGGCTCCGAGTCCGGCATGTATCCGCTCGAGGGCCGTAAGGTGGTTGAGCGCGGGCGTCTCGGCGCCGGCCAGATGATTGCCGTCGATACGCAGCGCGGCCAGCTTCTGCACCACCACGAGCTGGTCGACGAGCTCGCCAATGCGCATCCTTACACGGAATGGCTGAAGAACATCATTGACCTCGACAAGGAACTGATGGGGCCCGAGCCGCGGCTGTATCGCGATCCGAGCGATTTTCTGCAGCGGCAGGCGGCTGCCGGCTACACGCTGGAGGATGTGGAGCTTCTGCTCCAGCCGATGATGGAAGAGGGCAAGGAAGCCGTCGGTTCAATGGGAGATGACGCCCCCTTGGCGGTGCTCAGTGAGCAAACGCGGCCGCTGTCCCACTATTTCCGTCAGAATTTCAGTCAGGTCACCAATCCGCCGATCGATCCGCTGCGCGAAGGGCGCGTGATGAGCCTTGCGACGCGCTTCAAAAATCTCGGCAACATTCTGGCGCAGGACGAGACGCAGACGCGCGTCTACCTATTGTCGAGTCCCATCCTCACCAATGGCATGTTCGAGCGCATGATAGATCAGATGCGCGGCGATGTGGGGCGCATCGACTGCACATTTGCGCGGCCGGCGGAAGGGGAGGATGCGGGCCTTGCGTTGCGCAGTGCGCTCCTGCGCATCCGCACAGCAGCTGAAACCGCCATCGGCGCCGACAAGCGTAGTCACATCGTGCTCACCGATGAGGACCAGGGTCCGGATCGCGTCGCGTGTCCAATGGTGCTGGCAGTGGGCGCCGTCCATTCGCACCTTACACAGAAGGCGCTCCGCACCTATTGCTCGCTCACGGTGCGCAGCGCGGAGTGCCTCGATCCCCATTACGTCGCTGTTCTCATTGGCTGCGGCGCGACGACCGTAAATCCATATCTGGCATTCGATACGGTCGCCGAGCGCGCACGCCAAGGCATTGGCGCATCGCTTACCGCTGAGGCCGCCGCCGCGAATTATCGCAGCGCTCTCGAAGCAGGGCTGCTGAAGATCATTTCAAAGATGGGCATATCCGTGATCTCGTCCTATCGGGGCGGGCTCAATTTCGAAGCAATCGGCCTTTCGCGCGCGCTGGTCGACGAGTTCTTTCCAGGCCTTACCAGCCGGATCAGCGGCATCGGCCTCAGCGGACTTGCCCTCGAAGCGATCGAGCAGCACGCACGCGCCTACGACCGCGCGCCCAGCGCGCTTCCCGTTGGAGGCCAGTATAGTTACCGCGCGACCGGCGAGCGCCATGCGTTGGAGGCGCGTTCGATCCACCAGCTTCAACATGCCTGCGACACAGGCGACTACAGGGCATATCGCAAATACTCCGACCTCATTCGCAATCGCCGGTTGGCGCAGCCAATACAACTGCGCGATCTGCTCGAAGTGCGGGAAGAGAAAAAGCGCCCAACGCCGCTCTCCGAGGTCGAGAGCGTCGCCGATATTCGCAAGCGCTTTCTTACGCCCGGCATGAGCATGGGCGCGTTGTCCCCTGAAGCTCATGGCGCTCTTAACATCGCCATGAACCGCATCGGCGCCCGCAGCGTCAGCGGCGAAGGCGGCGAAGATCCTGCGCGTTACGTCCCCCATCCCAATGGCGATGACGAGAACTCCGCCGTCAAGCAGATTGCTTCCGGCCGATTTGGCGTCACGGCGGAATATCTGAACCAGTGCCGGGAGATCGAAATCAAGATCGCGCAAGGCGCCAAGCCGGGCGAAGGCGGTCAACTGCCCGGCTTCAAAGTCACCGAACTCATTGCGCGCCTGCGCCATGCGACGCCGGGCGTATCGCTCATCAGCCCGCCGCCGCATCATGACATCTATTCGATCGAAGATCTGGCTCAGCTCATCTACGACCTGAAGCAGATCAATCCGGTTGCGCGCGTGTGCGTAAAGCTTGTCGCGCAATCCGGCATCGGCGCCGTCGCTGCAGGGGTCGCAAAGGCTGGCGCCGACACCATCCTCGTTTCCGGCCACGTTGGGGGCACCGGCGCCTCCCCACAAACCTCGATCAAGTACGCAGGGATTCCCTGGGAAATGGGTCTTGCCGAAGCGCATCAGACCCTGATGCTCAACGATCTGCGTCATCGCGTGCGCTTGCGCGTTGACGGGGGCATCCGAAATGGCCGGGACGTTGTTGTCGCGGCCATCTTGGGCGCCGAAGAATTCGGTATCGGCACCGCGGCCCTCATAGCCATGGGGTGCCTCATGGTCCGTCAGTGCCACTCAAACACCTGCCCCGTAGGCGTTTGCACTCAGGACGAAGCGCTCAGGCGCAAATTTACGGGCACGCCTGACAAGGTGGTCAATCTCATGACGTTCATCGCTGAGGAGGTGCGTGAGATCCTCGCTATGATCGGCTTCCGGCGCCTCGAAGAAATCATCGGCCGCACAGATCTCATCGAACAGATAAGCCGCGGCGCCGAGCATCTCGACGATCTCGATTTGAATCCGCTGCTCGTTCGTGTCGACTCCCAACACCCGCCCTATTGTACGCAGCTCGGTCGCAGCGAACCGCCGCTTTCTCTGGACCACGACATTATCGCCCAAGCGCCGTCATTCTTCGAACGCGGAGAGAAGCGCGAGCTGAATTTTGCCGTCGCCAACACGCAGCGGGCGATTGGCGCCCGCGCCTCGTCAATGGTTGTCAGGCGCTTCGGTCAGCACGGGCTGCCGGAGGGACAGCTCACAGTAAGGCTCAGCGGTTCGTGCGGGCAGAGTCTTGGAGCGTGGCTGGTTCAGGGCATCGCGCTCGACGTCACTGGGGATGCGAACGACTATGTCGGCAAGGGGCTCAGCGGCGGGCTGATTACGCTCAAACGCGCGCCCGGCGAGCCGCATGGCGCGATCGTCGGCAACACCTGCCTTTACGGCGCAACGAGCGGCAAACTGTTCGCAGCCGGCGGTGCGGGCGAACGCTTCGCGGTGCGGAATTCCGGGGCCACGTCCGTTGTCGAAGGCGCCGGCGCAAACGCTTGCGAATATATGACGGGCGGCGTCGTCGCGATCCTTGGCGCAGTCGGCGAGAATTTCGGCGCCGGCATGTCCGGCGGCGTGGCGTTCGTATATGATTGCGACGGCCGCTTTGAGCGGCGAGCGAATGGCGAAAGCATCGTCTGGCGCAAGTTGGGCTCGCGCCGGTGGGAGGATCAGTTGCAAGACCTCATCCACGAGCATGCCCGCCGCACAGGTTCGAGCCGGGCCGCGGAAATGCTCGCAAATTGGGCCGATGTTCGCCGCCGATTCTGGGTAATTCATCCGAAGGAAATGTTGTCTCGGCTTGACGACGCGCTTGAACCGGCAAGCGCCAGTACGGCCGCCTAGGCGAATGCCTGCGTCGTCTTGGCGCGCATCGGGTTGATGATCGTCAAATGCCGAGCGGGCTTAGCGCGCGCAGAATGCAAGTGCTGATGACACGGAGCTTTGACCGCCCGCACTGAGGACATTGAACCCCGTCCCCAAATCCCCCACCGGGCGGTCAAGGCTCCATCTGGCAATGGAGCGTTTCCGTGACTGGACTCGCCGATCGCATCGTTGCGCTGACGAAGGAACTCCGGCCCCTGGCCTCGCGCATGGCGTCTGACCGGTGTGAACGCGATTATCTCGTCCACCTCATGGTGGTGAAGGCGCTCAAGGAAGATCCGACGCTTTCTCGCGTGTTCGCGCCTCGGCCCGAACTGCTGCCAAACTGACCGAGCGCACTGGCCTTAAAGCTTCGATTGCGATCAACCGGAGGCCCGCGGCCGCAGCAGGAGCGGAGCGTACACTGCGACAAAGGTCGCGAATGCGCCGCTCCAAAGCAGCGAGGCTATCGCCAGAAGCGAGGCATAGTGTTCGGCGAAGAATGGCGACAACGTGCGCACCGCCGCAGCCGCGTTCACAAGAAGATAAATCAACTTCACGAACGTCGGCGCCGTCAGCGGCTGACCGGTGTGTCCCAGACTCGCGCGGGTCATGACGGCGAGCGTCATCGCGCCAAAGGCGCCTGCCGTCAGCGCGTGAACGCCGGCGGGCGCCGGAACGATTGTGGGCGCGAGCAGGCTGGCGCCGAGCAGCGCCAGGCCTATCGCCAGCCACAAGTACCCCGCGTGAAGCACGAGCACGAGCGCCTCGGCCGACGTTCTCCAGCCGCGCCAGCGGGCTAACCGCAACACGTTCAGGAGCCCGGCCGTTGTCAGGGCGGCGCCAGCCGCAGCCATATGCGGGGCGACGATCCAAACGAGCAGCGCTAGGGCTGTAACAATAAGAACGGCAAAGTCGAAGCGGTCCGTCGGCGCCGGCGCCGGCGTCATCTGCCGCTTTGCCATCCAGTTGCGGGTGAAGCTTGGGACGATGCGTCCGCCGATAAGCGTCACCAGCATCGCGACGACGCCGAGCCCAATGCGTTCGCCGAGAAGCGCGACTGCTGCGTGGTCGGCGTGCGAGAGCACGTTGGCGAAGGCCAGTACTGTGACCAGCGCGCTGACAGGGATGTTGCGGGTATTCTTGCCCGCGATTATCTCGCACGCAATAACGGCTGCGAGGGCAAACAGGAAAGCGCTGTCCGCGATTGCGGCCGCAAGGCCAAGCTCTCGCTCGAACACCATGGCAAACCGGCCAGCGACCCAAAGCGCAAACAGGCTCGCCAGCGACGCGCCAGCGACCGGCAGACGACCCGTCCAGTTAGGAACGGCAGTCAACAGAAAGCCGCCAATGACCCCGCCGAGATAGCCGAACAGCATCTCGTGGACGTGCCAGTCACGAGTGAAGCGCTCCTCGGGAAGAAGCCCCGCATAGCTCGCAACCCAGATCGGCGCGGCGAGCGCCGCCCACGCCGATGCAAACAAGAAGAATGGGCGAAAGCCCATGCTGAAAAGCGCGGGCCCGCGGTATCTACCTCGAGAGCTCTCCGGCGTCGTCATCGTTGGGCGACTATATCGTGCCGGCGTGGTGCGCAGGCGCGGTTCCAGCATAGGCGTCGAAGGCCTGCGCGACGAGTCGGCTGAACGGACGCATGGCGCTGAGGATGACGACGCGCTCGCCGTCAATCCGCACAAGACCGTCTGCGGTTAGCGGGCCGAGCGCGGCCAGTTCCGTCGCGAAAGCCTCGCGCCCGCCGTACAGCGCGAGATCGACCTCAAACGCGCACATCAGCTGTTCGATGATGGCGGCGCGGCTCAAATCTTCGGAGTTGAAGGCGTGGCCGCGTGCAGTGGGAAGCTCACCTGCGTCGACCGAACGGCGCCATGCACCGACGCTCGCCTGATTTTGCACATAGCCTTGAGGCAGCCTTGAGATCGCCGATGGCCCAACCCCAATGACCGCATCCGGCGCTTCGGCGACATAGCCCTGGAAATTGCGATGCACCCTTCCCGATTGCGCCGCGCGTGCGAGCGGGTCGTCCGGCAAGGCGTAGTGGTCGATGCCTACGGGCGTGTAGCCGAGCTCCATCAGGACTGCGCGCGCTGCTTCGGCCTGATCGAACCGCGACATAGCGTTGGGCAGGCTGGCTTCGCCGATAACCCGCTGGCGGCGCTTGAACCAGGGGACGTGGGCGTAGCCGAAGAGCGCAATCCGCGCTGGCCGAAGAACGGACACGAGCTGAATGGTGTGGAGGACATCGTCAACGGTTTGCAGCGGAAGGCCATACATGAGGTCGAAGTTGAGCTGGGTGATGCCAGCTTCACGCAAAATCTCTGTGGCGGCCTGGACTTGTTCATGGGGTTGAACCCGGCCGATGGCGTGCTGCACGTGCGGAGCAAGCGTCTGCACGCCCAGCGAGGCGCGGGTCACGTGCGCCGCGGCATACGCCGCTGCCTGGTCGATCGTGAGATAGCGCGGATCTATTTCAATGCTGTGCGCCGCAGCCGGGTCGAGATCTAACCAGAACTCAAGGTAGTGGAAGAGCCGTTTGAATTCCTCAGGCGACAGGATGTTGGGCGTCCCTCCGCCCCAGTGAAGCTCGGCTACGCGCTTTGAACCCACGCGGCCGGCGACAAGATCGATCTCCTGCATGAGCGTATCGGCAAAATCGGCGGTGTCGCCAGCGTGCGCTGCAATGGTGCTGCAGCCGCAATACCAGCAAATGCGCTTGCAGTAGGGAACGTGCACATAAAAGGAGAGCGTGGCGTCCTCGGGCACGGCCGCCAGCCACTCTGCGTAACGAGGGCTGTCGACGTCCGCGCTGAAATTCGGCGCTGTGGGATAGCTCGTGTAGCGTGGGCTGGGGCGCTCAGCGTATTTGAGCAGATGCCGATCCATGGCTGCAGACTCGGCGCGGCGTCCCGTAATTCGATTGATGCGGATCAAGCGCGCGCTGCGGCGCAATCGCACAGCTCAGATGTAGAGAACGTCCACGAGCTCGCCTTCGACGGCAGCCCTTGAATCGAGGGCGCGCACCAGCAATGCATTGGCGGCGGCGAACACGGATATGAGCGAAGAATCCTGATTGGGAGCGGGTTCGGCCCAGAGCTGGCCGGTTCGATCGGCTGCCACGTGCGCCCGCAGATAAGTCTCTCGGCCGCCATTGGCCGCGAGCGCGCCACGTAGACGCACCGCGTGCGCCTGAGCGCTCAAGGCGGGATCGCGGCCGAGCAGTCGGTCGAGTAACGGTTTCAGGAACAGTCGCGCGCACACAAAGGCGGACGCGGGATTGCCGGGAAGGCCGAGGATTAGTTGGCGGTCGCGGCGCGCAAGCCATGTCGGCTTCCCGGGGCGGAGCGCCACTTTCTCGAAGAGAAGGTCAGCGCCGGCGCGCATCAGCGCGGGGCGAGCGTGATCATGATCGCCCACCGAGGCGCCGCCAATCACGACCGCAAGATCGGCTTCAGCAAGTGCATCGTTCACACGCCGCGCGATGAGTTTCTCATTGTCGGACAAAGGCGCGCTGCAGCGCGCGAGCGCGCCCCATGTCTGCGCCAGCCCCGCGATGCCGTAGCTGACCGAGTCGAATATCTGGTCGGGCTTCGGCGTGACGCCGGGCGGAACGAGCTCATCGCCGCCGGAGAGCACAGCGATCCGCGGTTGCTTCGAAACACTCAGCCTGTCACGACCGGCCGCTGCGGCGAGGGCGATCGCCGGACCGTTCAGGACGCACCCCGGTTCGAGCAGCGTGGCGCCGGCGGCAAAGTCTACGCCTTCACGGCGCACATGCTTGCCTGTTTCAACCCGCGGCGCCGTGACAGTATCGCCGTTGCGCTTTGCGTCTTCCTGAATCAAGATCGCGTCTGCGCCCGGCGGCAACGGCGCGCCGGTGAAAATGCGCGCGCACTCACCTGCAGCTAGCGGGCGCTCGAGCGCGCGGCCAGCGCCCGCTTCGCCCACGCAGCGAAGCGCGCCAGGCGTATCGGCGCTGCGCAGCGCATAGCCGTCCATTGCAGAGGCCGCGAACGGAGGCTGCGGACGCTCCGCGACGATTCTTTCCCGTAGCGTGCGGCCGAATGTCTCCAAAAGCGGCGCCGTCTCCGGCGGCAGGGTTTGCGCGTGCCCCAGAACGATCGCGCGAGCTTCCGCGACGCTAATCACGCTTCGCCTCATAATCGCCGGTGGCGCCGCCGCGTTTTGCGATGAGCGCAACGCCCTCTATCACCATGCCGCGGTCGATCGCTTTCAGCATGTCGTAGATTGTCAGGCACGCCACCGAGACGGCGGTGAGCGCCTCCATCTCGACGCCCGTCTGGCCCGCCGTGTTCGCGCGCGCCGTAACGACAAAGCTCGCGGCTTCCGTGTCGGGAACGACCTCCACTTTGAGACATGACAGGGGGAGGGGATGACACATCGGAATGAGCTCGGACGTGCGCTTGCCGGCCATCACGCCGGCGATCTCCGCGACGGCGCGGATGTCGCCCTTCGGTGCATCGCCGACGACGGCGCGGCGGAACGTCTCTGGCGCCATGCGGACGCGGCCGCGCGCGATTGCTTCGCGCGCCGACACAGGCTTGTCGGACACATCGACCATGCGGGCGCGGCCGCTTGCGTCGAGGTGCGTGAGGCGTTCGGCCATATCAGCGCTCCATCAACCGCGGCATGATCTCCACCAGATTGCACGGCCTGTGCCGGCTATCCAGTTGCCAGCGTATGATCTTGTCCCAGCCGTCTTTGCAGGCGCCGTTCGATCCCGGCAGCGCGAAAATGAATTTGCCTCGCGTGACCCCGGCGCACGCGCGCGACTGCAGCGTCGATAGACCGACGCTCTGGTAGCTCAGCATGTGCCAGACGACGGCAAAGCCTTCGATTTCCTTGTCAAACAACGGACGCAGCGCTTCAGGGGTAACGTCGCGGCCCGTAAGTCCGGTTCCCCCAGTTGCAAGCACCACGTCGACACTCGAATCGGCGATCCAGTCGCGAACCTGCGCCTGGATTGCGCCGATGTCGTCGCGCACGATAGCATGAGCGGCCACGACGTGACCCTCGCGCCGGGCGCGCTCAGCGAGAAGCGGACCTGACGTGTCGCTTTCCTCGTCGCGCGTGTCGGAAACCGTGAGGATGGCGATGCGCACGGGCTTGAACGGCAGCGTCTCATCGATCCGGCATGTCTGTTCGTTGACTGACATCTCATGCTCCTTGCTGCGGTCATAGTCTGCGTCCGTCGGTTCGATCCAGCGGGCGCCGGAGGCGCCGAACTCGCGTTTCCAGAACGGAGCTTCGGTTTTGAGGTAGTCCATCATCTCCGCAACGGCAGCGAAGGCCGCCGCACGGTGCGCGCTCATTGCCGCAACCAGCACAATCGGCGCTCGCGGCTCGATTAGCCCGACACGGTGAATGACGAGCAAGTCCTGCAGCGCATGGCGTTCCGACACGCGCTGCGCAAGGCGCTGAACTTCCGCTTCCGTAAAGCCGGGATAGTGCTGCAGCTCCAGCGAATCGACCGAACCGTTATGCGCAGCGGCTCGGCAATAGCCGACGAAGCTCGCCACCGCGCCAGCTTCCCCTCCGCGGTTGTCGCTGAAGGAGGCGAGTTCGGCGTTCGGGGAAAACGCCGCGGAGGTGATGACAGTGCGCATTATGAAACCAGCGCTATAGAGGCGATGCCAAGCACTGCGCCAAGGGCGCGGAGAATGGTCTGTCTCGTCATGCCCTGAAGGCTGATCGTGGTGCCGATCGCTGCGCCGCCGACGGCGGCGAGCGCGAGCCATGGCAGATAGATCGGCAAGGCCGCGAGGGACGACGCACGACCGGCGAGACCAGCGAGCGAGTTAACGACAATAAACAACGCCGCGATACCCGTCGCGCGCTGCGCGTCGGCCCAGCCCATGAAGACGAGCAGCAGTGAAAGATAGACGCCGCCGCCGATGCCAGTGATGCCCGCCAGCGCGCCGAGCGCCGCACCCGTCGGCAAGGCAATGACTTTGGCAGGCGGCTTCGAAGCTTTGACGGCGTCGATCTGTGGCCAAAGCAGATAGCGTAGCGCAGCGGCCGCCAGCGCTGCGGCGAGTAGCGGGCGATAAACGTGCTCGGGAATATCGATGCTGCCCGCAATGAAGGCGGCAGGAATTGCGGTGACTGCAAACGGCCAGAACGCCTGGCGGTCGAACCGGCCAGCGCGGACATAGCGCCAAGCGCCCAAGCCCGCGACCACGATATTAAGCACAAGCGCTGCGGGACGGATTTCCTCCGGCGCCAGTCCGGCAAGCGCCATCAATGCAATGTAGGCCGATGCGCCGCCGTGGCCGACCGAAGAATAGAGTGCGGCCGCTCCGGCGATGGCGAGCGCCAGCAGAATGATCGCGGCGTCCATCTCAACCCCCGCTCAGCGGCGACATGAACGCGATTTCCCACGCGTCCAGAACAGGTTCGTCATCGCTCAGGCAAATTCTCTGATTCACCGCAACCCGGACGCCTGGCGACGCGAGCGCCGCGCCAATCGCTGGATCTGCCTCGCCGAGCCAGGCGCGCACATCCGCGACGGTTCTGACCGAGGCTGGCAACGCGCACGGCAGCTGGGCGCGCTGAGCGACATCGCGAAGCCGGCCGAAGAAGAGAATATGTGTCATCCGCCTGTCACCGACATGTGTCGCGCCGTTGCGGCCCTCGAGAGACGCTCGATGCTGAAGTCGTGGCCCTTCGGCCGGAGCGCGATTGCTTCATCGATGGCTTGCTGCAGCAACGCATCGTCTGAACTGGCCCGAAGGGGCGCGCGCAGATCGACCGACGTCTCGTGTGCGAGGCACAGGTAAAGGCGCCCCGTGCAGGTCAGGCGTACGCGCGAGCAGCCCTCGCAGAAATTGTGCGTAAGCGGCGTGATGAACCCGAGCCGGCCGCCCGTCTCTTCTATACGCACATAGCGGGCCGGCCCGCCGGTGCGATCGGGCAAATCGCGCAGTGTCCAATAGCTTTCCATGTCGCGCCGCACACGCGCCAGGGAAAGAAACTGGTCGGTTCGATCCTCATCGATCTCGCCGAGAGGCATGGTTTCAATCAGCGTGATGTCGAACCCTCGGCCGTGCGACCACTTGATAAGATCGGGAATCTCGTGCGCGTTGTCGTGCTTGAGGGCGACCGTGTTGATCTTGATCTTCAGGCCCGCGGCCTGCGCTGCATCTATGCCAGCGAGCACCTGGGCAAGACGATCCCGCCGCGCGATGCGCGCGAACGTCTCCCGATCGAGCGAGTCGAGCGAGACGTTGATGCGTCTGACGCCGGCGGCTGCAAGGGTCTCAGCGACCTGGGCGAGCAGCACGCCGTTGGTGGTGACGGTGATTTCATCGAGCCCTTGGCCAAGATGGCGGCGAACGCCCCTCAACAGGTCAAGAAAGCCTTTTCGCACAAGCGGCTCGCCGCCGGTGAAGCGCAGGCGCCGCACGCCGCGGGCGACGAACGCTGCGCAAAGACGATCCACCTCTTCGAGCGTTAACAACTCGGCTCGCGGTAAGAACTGCATCCGTTCGCTCATGCAATAGACGCAGCGTAGGTCGCAGCGGTCGGTGACGGAGACTCGCAGATATGTGATGGCGCGGCCGAAAGGGTCGAGCAGGGGTCTCACGCGGCGCGCTCCATTTCGGCAAGTGCGGCGGGCGTGTTGGCGTTGAGAAATGCGCCTTCGTCCGCAAAGACAATGGCGCTCGCGCCGATGTCCGCGAGCAGCTGACGCACTGAAGGATGCTCGCCTTCAGCCAGCGACATCGACAACGGCGCCAGCAATCGGACGCGCCAGACAGCGCAGAGCGGATGCGTCCCCAGAGCAGTTACAGCATAGGCCGCGGGCGCCTCTCCCATGGAGCAAAGCAGCCGCTCGAACAGGTCCGACGGCAAGAGCGGCGCATCGCAAGGCGCAGTCGCCAGGAACTCGCAACCGATGGCGCCTGCCCAGCGCAGGCCGGCGCAGACGCCTCGCAGCGGTCCCGAAGCGTGTGAAGGCGCGTCAGGAAGCACGGGAATGCCGAGCGCGCACGCGCGGCGCGCTGCCGCGGAGTCCTCGCGCGTGCTCACCGCGAATGCCGCCAGGCCGGAAAATCGGCGCGCCACCACGTCGAGCATGAACTCGCCGCGAAATCGTGCGAGCGCTTTCTCCGAGCCGAAGCGGCTGGAGCGCCCGCCGGCAAGCAACACGCCTGCAGTGTGCCCAAGAGTGTTGTCAGCCATTGCGCGCTCCGTGCGCAGCAGCCCGTTTTGATTCCGACAACCAGATTTCCGCATCCGCGTCGGCGATGATCTCGCCGGTGCGGGGGGCGTGCACATCAATCAGCGGGTCGGGCTTCGCCAGAGCTTCGAGGGCGGCAATGTTGGACAAGGTGACGATCGCGCCTTGGACCACAACCCCGGGGTTCTGCAGCGCAGCGAATGCGCGCGAGAGGTTCTCGGGCGTCATGCCCAGCAGCGACGCGAGCACGCGTTTCTCATGATGAAGCCGCACCACCGAACCCGATTCGTCGGCCGCGCGCAGCGCCAGCAGGTAATTGGCCAGGCGTTCGGTGCTGTTGCGCAGCTTCTGATTCTTGAGCGTGCGTACGAGTCCGCGGTAGCCGCCTGCCAGATCCCGCGAAACCGCCAGTGCAAAACGCGTATCGAGCCGCATAGCGGCGCGAATTGCGTCGCCGGGTATCATCAATATTTCGCAGCGTTCGATCGTGCGCGCCGACATCAGGGCGTCGGCGTTGAGAACCACGGCCGCAAGGATGAAGGTGGAAACCGGGCGCAGGATGGCCATGACGGTCTCGCGGTCGTTCCAGGTGCCGTGCAGTTCGACCTGACCGTCCAGCAGCACGTAGAGGAAATCGACGGGATCGCCCTCGAGCAGCAGCATGGTTCCTGCGGGAAAGCGCTGCATGTGCGCGCCAGCTAGCGCCAGGCGCAATGTGTCCTGGTTTGCGTCGGCGAATAGCGGCAGGGTCTTGATCCGCTCTATGTCTGAGGCCCGCACAGCGCTCTCCCGCAGCAGCGCGGATGGTCATGAGGCAAAACGCGGCCGGCCGGATTGACACAGATCAAATCCGCATTGGAGGCGGCGGAACGGCCGCAGCGTGGTTTGATCTTTGGCCACCAACCGAACGACATAAGTCAAACGGGCGGGCCCCGCTGGGCTCAACGGGTGCATTTTTCTGCCTTGCACCGCCTCGGCTTGATCTGGGTCAAACACTGCGTCCTCAAACTGAGGTCATCAGAGCCCCGTAGCCGGCCTTTTCGGCGCGGCGCGCGGCATGCGGGGCGGTCACATGATCGAACACACAGGTAAGCAGCCCGGCGCGAGCGCCGCTTTATGGCTGAGCACCTTTGCCTTCACTGCAAGTTTTGCGGTCTGGACGATCTTTTCGATCATCGGCGTGCAGATCCAGCAAGATCTGGCACTGACCGAAACTCAGTTTGGTCTGCTGATCGGCACGCCGATTTTGACCGGCTCGCTGATCCGGCTCGTGCTCGGCGTTTGGACCGACCAGTACGGCGGGCGGGTCGTCTATCCGCTGGTCATGCTGGCGGCGGCGCTTGCGACATTCCTGCTCTCATACGCAAACACCTACCCGCAATTCCTGTTAGCTGCACTTGGAGTCGGCATTGCCGGCGGCACCTTCGCCGTCGGCGTCACGTACGTCTCCAAGTTTTTCCCGGTGGAAAAGCAGGGCACGGCGCTTGGCATCTTCGGCGCCGGTAATGTCGGCGCAGCCGTCACCAAGTTCGCCGCGCCGTTCGTGCTGATTGCGATGGGCTGGGAGGCGGTGGCTCAGATTTGGGCCGCGGGACTTGTTGTTATTGCTGTTCTCTTCTTTCTGTTCACGAAGGACGACCCCGAATTGGTGGCTCGTCGTCGCCAAGGCGCGAAGCCGCGGTCGATGCTCGAACAATTCGCGCCGCTCAAGAACATCCAGGTCTGGCGTTTCTCGCTCTATTATTTTTTCGTCTTCGGCGCCTTCGTGGCGCTGGCTCTCTGGCTGCCGCGCTACCTGATCGGCGTCTACGACGTGGATTTGAAGACTGCGGGTTTGCTGGCCGCCGCCTTTTCGGTGCCGGCGTCGCTCTTCCGCATCTATGGCGGCTACCTCTCCGATAAAGTCGGCGCGCGCCAGGTGATGTATTGGACCTTTCTGGTCGGCGTCGCCACGACCTTCATCCTCTCCTATCCGCCGACAGCTTATGTGATCGACGGAATTCGCGGGCCGATTTCATTCCGCCTTGAGACGGGCGTCGTCGCCTTCACGGTCATCGTGTTCGTACTGGGCTTCTTCATGAGCCTCGGCAAAGCGGCCGTCTATAAGCACATCCCAGTCTATTACCCAAAGGATGTCGGCGCCGTCGGCGGCCTCGTCGGCATGATCGGCGGCCTTGGCGGTTTCGTGCTGCCGATCGCGTTCGGCGTTCTGAACGATCTCACCGGCATTTGGACCAGCTGCTTCATGCTGCTGTTCGCAATCGTCTCCGGCGCGCTGCTGTGGATGCATTTCGCCATCCGCCGCATGGAAAGCGAAGCGGCCGAAGCGATCCTCGAGACGCTGCCCGCGTTTCCGGAACTCAAGCCGATGCACAAGCCCGGCATGGCGGGCGCGAGCGGCGCCGGTCTCATCGCCGATTGGCGGCCCGAAGATCCTGTTTTTTGGAACGAGAAGGGGAAGAAGATCGCTGCACGCAATCTCTGGCTCTCGATTCCAGCGCTGTTCCTTTCCTTCGCTGTATGGATGGTGTGGTCGGTGGTAGTGGCGAAGCTGCCGAGCATCGGCTTCGCCTATACGACCGATCAGCTTTTCTGGCTTGCCGCGCTGCCCGGTCTTTCCGGCGCAACGCTGCGCATCTTCTATTCCTTCATGGTGCCGGTGTTCGGCGGCCGCTTGTGGACCACGCTGACCACTTGGTCGTTGCTGGCGCCCGCCCTCGGCATCGGATTTGCCGTGCAGAATCCGGACACGCCATACTGGATCATGCTGGGCCTCGCGCTGCTGTGCGGCCTGGGCGGGGGCAACTTCGCCAGTTCGATGTCGAACATCGGCTTTTTCTTTCCCCGTTCGGAGAAGGGCAACGCGCTCGCGCTCAATGCCGGCCTCGGCAATCTGGGCGTCAGCGCGATGCAGTTCATTGTGCCGCTGGCGATTACGACGGCCGTTTTCGGCGCCCTCGGCGGCGCGGGGCAGACGACTGGGGCGGGAGAGACGCTCTTCATGCAGAATGCGGGCTTCATCTGGGTCCCGTTCATCGTCGTCTCCGCGTTCGCGGCTTGGTTCGGCATGAACGATCTGTCGACGGCGAAAGCCTCCTTCACCGAGCAGTCCGTAATCTTCACGCGAACCCATAACTGGGTCATGTGCTGGCTCTATACCGGCACGTTCGGCTCATTCATCGGCTTCTCGGCCGCGTTTCCACTGCTCACCAGCACGCAGTTTCCAGAAGTGAACGTGCTGCAGATCGCGTTCCTCGGCCCCTTGGTGGGCGCGCTGTCGCGCTCGCTCACCGGATGGGTCTCGGATCGCTTCGGCGGCGCGCGCGTAACGCTCGTCGTGTTCGCGATGATGATGTTGGGCACGATCGGCGTGATCTACTTCCTCGCCAACAAGACCGCGCCTGGCGCTTTCACGGGCTTCTTCGCCAGCTTCATGCTTCTGTTCTTTGCCTCGGGCGTAGGCAACGCGTCCACATTCCAGATGATCCCCGCGATCATGCGCAAGGAAGTGGCGCGCCTGATGCCGCAGATGCCGGCGCCGGATCAGATCAAGCAGGCCGAGAAGGAGGCCGCAGCCATAACCGGCTTCACCTCGGCGATCGGGGCGTTCGGCGCATTCTTTATTCCGAAGAGCTTCGGACTCTCGATCGAGGCGACGGGCGGCGCAGCGGCGGCCCTGATCGGCTTCCTCGTCTTCTACGTCTCGTGCCTGGCCATCACCTGGTTTGTCTACGCGCGGCCGGGCGGCCTTCTGTTCGACGTCGAAAACAAACGCGCGGCTGCGGCCGAAGCCGCCAAGGTTGCGGCGGAGTAGGAAAATCCACATGAGCCACACACTTGATCGTCTCGCCTTCTTCACGCGCAAGACCGAGCTTTACTCCAACGGCCACGGCGTGACGAACGACGAGGACCGTTCATGGGAGGAGGCGTATCGGCGCCGCTGGCAGCACGACAAAGTCGTGCGCTCTACACACGGCGTGAACTGCACGGGTTCGTGCTCGTGGAAAATCTATGTCAAGGGCGGCATCGTCACCTGGGAGACGCAGCAGACCGACTATCCCCGCACGCGGCCCGATTTGCCGAACCATGAGCCGCGCGGCTGCGCGCGCGGCGCCAGCTATTCGTGGTATCTCTATTCCGGCAATCGAGTGAAGTGCCCGCTGGTGCGTGGGCGGCTGATCAAGCTTTGGCGCGAGGCGCGCAAGACGCTGACGCCCGTGCAGGCGTGGGCCTCCATCGTCGAAGACCCCAGGAAGCGCAAATCCTATACCTCCATCCGCGGCGGCGGCGGTCTGGTGCGCTCGACCTGGGACGAAGTTACCGAGCTGATCGGCGCGGCCAACGCCTACACAGTAAAGCGCTACGGGCCAGATCGCGTGTTCGGTTTCTCGCCGATCCCGGCGATGTCGATGATCTCGTACGCAGCCGGCGCACGCTATCTGCAGCTGCTCGGCGGCGCGTGTGGCTCGTTCTACGATTGGTACTGCGATCTCCCTCCCGCGTCGCCGCAGACGTGGGGCGAGCAGACCGACGTTCCTGAGTCTGCCGACTGGTACAATTCCGGCTTCATCCTGGTCTGGGGCTCGAACGTCCCGCAGACGCGCACGCCCGATGCGCACTTTTACACCGAGGTGCGCTACAAAGGCGCGAAGTCCGTCGTTATTTGCCCGGACTATTCCGAAGCGTCCAAATTCGCTGACCTGTGGATCTCGGTGAAGCAAGGCACGGACGCGGCGCTCGCCATGGCCATGGGCCATGTGGTGCTCACTGAATTCCACCTCGACCGCGAAGTGCCGTACTTCAAGGATTATGTGCGTCGCTACACCGACATGCCGCTGCTGGTGCGTCTGGTGAAAAAGGACGGGCGTTACGTGCCTGACCGCCTGCTGCGTGCGTCGGATTTCGACGGCGCCTTGGCGCAGGACAACAATCCCGATTGGAAGACGATCGGAATCGACGAAGCCACGGGCGATCCGGTCGTGCCCACGGGCTCGATCGGTTTCCGCTGGGGCGAGCAGGGCAAGTGGAATCTGGAAGAGAGAACCGCAGAGGGCGCTGAGGTGAAGTTGCGCGTCGGACTTAAAGGCGCGCACGACGAAGTCGCAGAAGTGCTGTTCCCATATTTTGCCAACACGGCTGCAAACGGTTTTGCATCTACCGACCACCCGGACACGTTGATGCGGCGCATTCCGGTGAGGCGGCTCGCGTTGAAGGATGGCGAGACGCTGGTCGCGTCCGTGTACGATCTCTTCCTCGCCAATTACGGCGTCGACCAGGGCTTCGGCGGCGAGCACATGCCCGCCTCCTACGACGATCTCGAACCCTACACGCCCGCATGGGCGGAAAAGGTCACAACCGTTCCCCGCGAACAAATTGTCGCCGTGGCGCGCGGTTTTGCCGCCAACGCCGAGAAAACCAACGGCAAGTCCATGGTGATCATCGGTGCGGCGATGAATCACTGGTACCATATGGACATGAATTATCGCGGGGTGATCAATCTCCTCGCGATGTGCGGCTGCATCGGCCAGTCTGGCGGCGGCTGGTCGCACTATGTCGGTCAGGAAAAGTTGCGTCCGCAGACCGGCTGGGCCCCGCTCGCCTTCGCGCTCGATTGGGCGCGCCCGCCGCGGCAACAGAACTCGACCAGCTTCTTCTACGCGCACACCGATCAGTGGCGATACGAGACCCTCGATGTGAAGGAGATTCTTTCACCCACGGCGCCGGAGGGAGATTGGGGCAAGACCTTCATCGACTACAACGCAAAAGCCGAGCGCATGGGCTGGCTGCCTTCGACGCCGGCGCTCAAGACGAATCCGCTCGATGTTGCCAGAGCGGCGGCGAAGGAGGGGATCGATCCGCGCGACTACACGGTGCGCGAACTCAACGCCAAGCGGCTCGAGATGAGCTGCATGGATCCCGACCATCCCGACAACTGGCCCCGGAACATGTTCGTGTGGCGCTCAAATCTGTTGGGGTCGTCAGGCAAAGGTCACGAGTATTTTCTGAAGCACCTCCTGGGAACGTCTAACGGCGTGCTCGGCAAGGACCTCGGCGAGACCGGTCGACGCAAGCCTGTTGAAGTCACGTGGCGTGATGAGGCGCCTGAGGGAAAACTCGATCTGCTCGTCACGATCGATTTCCGCATGTCGACGACCGCGGTCTATTCCGACATCGTGCTGCCCACGGCCACATGGTACGAGAAGAACGACCTCAACACCTCCGATATGCACCCGTTCATCCACCCGCTAACAGCCGCGGTGGACCCGGTGTGGGAGTGCAAATCGGACTGGGACATCTTTAAGGCGATCGCCAAAGCGTTTTCCGAAGTTTGTCCCGAGATTCTCGGCGTCGAGAAGGATGTCGTGCTGACGCCGATTCAGCATGACAGCCCGGGCGAAATGGCGCAGCCATTCGACGTGAAGGATTGGTGGAAGGGCGAGTGCAATCTCATTCCCGGCAAGACCGCGCCGCAAATCAGCGTGGTCGAGCGCGATTACCCCAACCTTTATCGGCGCTTCACTGCGCTCGGCTCGCTCATGACGAAAGTGGGCAATGGCGGCAAAGGGCTCGCCTGGAACACCGAGCATGAAGTCGAGCTGCTGAAGCAGCTTAATGGCGAAGTTCCGGATGGCCCGACCAGGGGCCTGCCAAAGATCGAGACCGAGATCGACGCGTGCGAAACTATTCTCATGCTGGCGCCAGAAACCAACGGCGAGGTGGCCGTTAAGGCTTGGCAATCGTTGACGAAGCAGACCGGACGCGAGCACGCCCATCTGGCGCTGCCCAAAGAGGATGAAAAGATCCGCTTCCGCGACGTGGTTGCGCAGCCGCGCAAGATCATCTCCTCGCCGATATGGTCCGGGCTCGAAAGCGAGAAGGTCTGTTACAACGCGGGCTACACCAACGTGCACGAACTGATCCCCTGGCGCACGCTCACCGGACGCCAGCAGCTCTACCAGGATCACCTCTGGATGCGCGCGTTCGGCGAGCAATTGTGCCTCTACAAGCCGCCGGTCGATCTCAAGACCGTCGCGCCGCTGCACAACCGTCGCTCTAACGGCAACCCGGAAATCGTGCTCAATTTCATTACGCCGCACCAGAAGTGGGGCATCCACTCCACATACTCTGACAATCTGCTGATGCTGACGCTCAACCGCGGCGGACCGGTGGTGTGGATCTCAGAGAAGGACGCCGCGCGGGCCGACATAAAAGACAATGACTGGATCGAAGTGTTCAACGCCAATGGCGCGCTCACCGCGCGGGCGGTCGTGTCGCAACGCGTGCGCGAGGGCATGACCATGATGTATCACGCGCAAGAGAAGATCGTGAACACGCCGGGCTCCGAGCTTACTGGTCAGCGGGGCGGCATCCACAATTCGGTGACCCGCACCGTGCTCAAGCCGACTCACATGATCGGGGGCTATGCCCAGCAAGCCTACGGATTCAACTATTACGGCACGGTTGGCGCCAACCGCGATGAGTTCGTGATCGTGCGCAAGATGGACAAGGTCGATTGGCTCGAGCGGCCGCTCGCGCAGAAGGAGGGCGGCCAATGAAAGTACGCGCACAGATCGGCATGGTGCTCAACCTGGACAAGTGCATCGGCTGCCACACCTGCTCGGTGACGTGCAAGAACGTGTGGACCAGCCGCGAGGGCGTCGAATACGCTTGGTTCAACAACGTCGAAACCAAGCCGGGCGTGGGCTATCCGCGCGACTGGGAGAACCAGAAGCGCTGGAACGGCGGCTGGGCGCGCACAAAGAGCGGCAAGCTCGAACCGCGCATGGGGCCGAAATGGCGCATCCTGGCGAAGATTTTCGCCAACCCGGATCTGCCGGAAATCGACGACTATTACGAACCGTTCGATTTCGACTACGCGCACCTGCAGACCGCCCCTGAGATGCAGGCTTTTCCGACGGCGCGTGCGCGTTCGCTGATCAGCGGCCAGCGCATGGAAAAAATCGAGTGGGGGCCGAACTGGGAGGAAATCCTCGGCGGGGAGTTCGCCAAGCGGTCGAAGGACAAGAATTTCGATGACGTACAGAAGGAGATCTACGGGCAGTTCGAAAACACGTTCATGATGTATCTGCCGCGCCTGTGCGAGCATTGCCTCAACCCAACGTGCGTCGCGGCATGCCCATCGGGCGCCATCTATAAGCGTGAAGAGGACGGCATTGTTCTCATCGACCAGGACAAGTGCCGCGGCTGGCGCATGTGCGTGTCTGCATGCCCGTACAAGAAAATCTACTACAACTGGTCGAGCGGCAAATCCGAGAAGTGCACGTTCTGCTATCCGCGCATCGAGTCCGGACAGCCGACGGTATGCTCTGAAACCTGCGTCGGACGCATCCGCCATCTCGGCGTCATTCTCTATGACGCCGATCGCATCGAAGTGGCCGCCAGCGTGGATGAGAAGGACCTATACGACGCGCAGCTGAGCGTTTTTCTCGACCCGAGCGATCCGAAGGTGATCGCCCAGGCACGCGCCGACGGCGTCCCGGAGGCGTGGCTCGAAGCGGCGAGAAAGAGCCCGGTCTACAAGATGGCGATGGAGTGGAAAGTCGCGTTTCCGCTGCATCCGGAATATCGGACGCTGCCGATGGTTTGGTATGTGCCGCCGCTTTCCCCGATCCAGTCGGCCGCCGAACTGGGCGCAATCGAGAACGACGGCGTCATGCCGGACGTCAAGAGCCTGCGCATTCCGGTGAAATACCTCGCCAACATGCTGACGGCTGGGGAAGAAGCGCCGATCGTGTCGGCGCTCGAACGCATGCTGGCGATGCGCGCCTACATGCGAGCGAAGAGCATCGATGGCGTCATCGATCACGCCATCGCCGAGCGCGCAGGCCTTACGGCGCCAATGATCGAGGAAATGTATCGCATCATGGCGATCGCCAATTACGAAGACCGCTTCGTCATTCCCACAACGCATCGCGAAGGCGCCGAGGACGCCTACCACGTGCGCGGCGAGTGCGGTTTTACGTTCGGCAACCAGGCCTCAGGCGGGCGTACAGAACTTGGCCTGTTCGGCCCAACCAAACGGCGCGCGCCGAAAAATCCGGTGGAGGCCTGAACATGGCGCAAACGTATCGGGCCCTCGCTGTCCTGCTGAGCTACCCGACGCCGCAGACGGCTGCGCTGATGCCGGCTGCGATGTCCGCCTTGGCGAGCGAGGGCATCGCCCCCGCCTCCCTCGTTGAGCGGCTCTGGCCTCTGGCGGAGGAGTTGGCGGAGGACAGCCTCTACGACGCGCAATCGCGCTACGTCGATCTGTTCGACCGCACACGCTCGCTATCCCTGCAACTTTATGAGCACGTGCACGGCGAAAACCGAGACCGCGGCCAGGCTATGGTGGAGCTGCTGAAGCTCTATTCTTCGCACGGCCTCGAACTCACGGCCAAGGAATTGCCGGATCACTTGCCGGTGTTCCTGGAATTCCTATCGACGCTGCCGGCGAGCGAAGCTGCGGGCTTGCTCGGGCAGGCGGCGCACGTTCTGGAAGCGTTGCGCGGGCGGCTGGAGAAGCGCCAGTCGTTGTACGCGCGCATTTTCGATGTGCTTGTTGCACTGGTAGAGACGGATCGCGATGCCGAGGCCCTGAAAGCGCTGCTGCAGGAGCCGGACGACGATCCCAACGATCTCGAAACGCTCGATAAGGCTTGGGCCGAAGAGCAGGTGACGTTCGGGCCGGACAAAGTCGATTGTCCGAAGGCGGCGCTGCTGGCTCGCATCAAGGAGACGGCAGCATGAGCATAGTAACTTTCCGACTCTCGGCAATTGCCCTGAGCGCGCTGGCGGCGATGCTCAGCACGCCGGTGGCGCACGCCCAGACGCAAAGCGCCGGCGATTGGATCGTCGATGCGCGGCTGCGCTACGAAAGCGTCGAACAAGACGGTCTGCGCGATGCGGACGCCGTCACGTTACGCGCGCGGCTGGGTTACGAAACGCCCGCATGGGGCGGCTGGCGCGCGCTTGGCGAACTGGAAGGCGTTGTCCAACTCACCGACGACTTCAATGACACGGTCAACGGGCACACCGCTTATGCCGTCGTCGCAGATCCCGAAGCGCTCGAAGTCAATCGCCTGCAGATCGCCTGGAGCGGAGCGGAGGGCCGGCGGGCTATCATCGGCCGCCAACGGATTGTGCTCAACAATGCGCGCTTCGTCGGTAATGTCGGCTTTCGCCAGAACGAGCAGACGTTCGATGCGGTTCGGCTTGAGGCGCGCCCATTTGAGCCTGCGTCTTTCACGTATGTGTACATTGACAACGTGCGCCGTGTGTTCGGCGACGACAGCCCCCAAGGAGAGTGGGACAGCGACAGCCATGTGCTGCAGGCCGATATCGATCTGCCGTTCGGCAAGGCCATCGTGTACGGCCTATGGCTCGATTTCCGTAACGATGCGCCGGCGCAGTCGAACCGGACCTATGGCGTGCGTTGGACGAACGAGTGGGCGCTCGGAGATTATCGTCCGCGGCTGACGCTCGAAGCTGCGGCGCAGAGCGAGTACGGCTCCAACCCAGCCGATTTCGATCTGAGTTATCAGCACGCCGAGCTCGCAGTACGTCGCGACCGTTGGACCGCCGCGGTCGGCGCCGAGCGCCTCGAAGGGGACGACACGCGCGGCTTTGTGACGCCTCTGGCCACGCTGCACGCCTTCCAGGGCTGGGCGGACGTTTTCCTGACCACTCCGCCGGACGGCGTCCGCGATGTCTATGCAGGGGTGACTTACACAACCCAGCCTTGGCGAGCCGAACAACCGGTAACCTTCACGCTGCGCGCCCATGACTTCACGGACGATGGCGGCAGCGATGATTTCGGCACGGAGCTCGACGCCGTGATGCGCATCCCGCTGACGCGCGAGCTCTCTCTCGAACTGAAGGGCGCGCACTTCGAAGGCGAAGATGCCCGCTTCGCGGACCGCAACAAGTTTTGGTTCGCGCTTGAATACAGGCTTTGAGGAATGACGATGGATTGGCTCAATCAGGCGCTGTTCGGCTACTACCCGTATGTGGCCTTGGCCGTTCTGGCGATCGGCTCGGTAATGCGGTTCGACCGCGAGCAATACACGTGGCGCACGGGCTCGTCGCAACTCTTGCGGCGCAAGCAGCTGGTGCTTGGCTCGGTGCTGTTCCACGTCGGCATTCTGGCGATTTTTCTCGGCCATTTCGTCGGGCTGTTGACGCCGATCGCAGTGTGGGATGCGCTGGGCGTGACTCACGGCGCCAAGCAAATGCTGGCTATCGTGGCAGGCGGGACTGCCGGCCTGCTCTGCCTCGCCGGCGGCTTGCTCTTGCTGCACCGGCGCGTGTTCGACCCGCGCATCCGGAAGAATTCCAGCTTCGGCGACACATTCATCATGGTGCTGCTGCTGGGACAGCTCTGTCTGGGACTCGCCACCATCCCGATCTCGCTCGAACATCGCGACGGCGAGGAGATGGTGAAGTTCATGAACTGGGCGCAGGGCATCTTCACCTTCCGCGCCGGCGCAGCCGACTATGTCGCCGACGCGCATTGGATCTTCAAAGCCCACCTGACTCTGGGCCTGACCATTCTGCTCGTGTTCCCCTTCACGCGCCTGGTTCACATGCTTTCGGCGCCGGTCTGGTATCTCAATCGACGCGGATGGCAGATTGTGCGCTCCAGGCGTCTCGCCGCGAGGAGCGCTCAGTGAAGCACACGCTGATCAGCGCCGTTCCCGCCGCAGAGCCCGGGAAAGCCTTTTCCGGCTGCAGCCACGGCCCGATGCCCGCGGCGCGACGCGCCCCGAACGCACCGCCCGTGTTTGTCAACGGCGTTGCCATTCCCGAAAGCGCCATCGCGCAGGAAGCGCAGAATCACGAAGCGCCCTCGGGCGCGGAGGCGCGCGCGGCCGCCGCGCGCGCGCTGGCGATTCGGGAACTGCTGTTGCAGCGGGCGCGCGCACTCGGCCTCACGCCTGCGCCGCGGCGCGATGCGCGAGGCCGGGAGGAGACGGCCGATGAGGCGCTGATCCGGCAGGTGCTGGAGCGGGAAGCGCCGGCGCAGGAGCCGACGGAATTGGAATGCAGGCGCGTTTACGAAGCTTCGCGTGGCAAGTTCATGACGCCAGAACTCTATGCCGGCTCGCATATCCTCTTCGCGGTCGCCGAGGATGGGGACGAAGCGGCCGTCGCCGCTGCACACAGCAATGCGATGGAGGCGATTGCGGCGCTGCAAACGGGCGCGCGCTTCGAGGAGCTCGCCCGGCGCTATTCTGCATGCCCGAGCGCGAAGGAGGGCGGCAGCCTCGGTCAGCTTCGCCGCGGCGATCTTGTCGAGGAGCTGGAGGACGTTTTGCTCAAGCTGGACGAGGGCGCCTTTGCTCCTCGGCCGGTTCGCACGCGTCATGGCTGGCATGTGGTGCGTCTGGATCGTCGCGCCCCCGCGCAGGCGCTTCCCTTCGACATGGTCGAGGGCGTCATTCGCGACCGCTTGCGTGCGCGCGCCGCTGCTGCCGCGTCCGCCCGTTACGTGGCGGATCTTGCCGGCGCTGCCGAGATTGAAGGACTTTCCTTGACGTTCGGAGTGGCGCGATGAGCCCGTCGCTGCATCTTGGAGAGCTTCTGGCCTTGGGCGCGTCATCCAGTGCGGAGCTGGAAGGTTGGCTGCAGGGCGCAGATGCGATCCTCGCGCATCGCTTGCAGCGCGAAGCCGATTTGCGCAGCGAGAGCCTCGCGCAATTCGTCCGCATCGCGCTGTCCGATTTTCTTGCTGAGGCGGATGAGGAAAGCTGGACTAGCCTCATATCCTCCCTGCGTGATGCACGCGATCCGGGCGCGGCCTGCCTTGCCTTGGTAGCCGAGTTCCGCATGCGCATGGAGGCGCAGTCATGACAGGCGGTCTCGCTCGAGACGACACCGCGCGTCGGCCCACGCCGCACGATCCGATCGAGTTCATGCTCAACGAGCATATGAACCACCGCCGGATGTGCCGCGCGCTTGAACGTCTCGCGGCCGCGCCGGAGTTCGACGCCCAGCGCATTACGGCGCTCTTAGATTTCATCCGCTTCGATCTCACGCTGCATGTCATCGACGAGGAGGAAGATTTCTTTCCGATGCTGCGTGAGCGCTGCCTCCCGGAAGACGATGTCGAAGCCGTGCTCGCGCGCCTCTCCGAAGAACACGCCGAAGACAAAGCCTTGTCCGTCCGCGTGCGCGACGTGCTGAATGCGTGTCTGATCGTGCGTAAACCGGCCAGCGGGATAGAGGGCGGCGCCGAGGCCCTGGTGAAGTTCGCTCAGCATGAGATGCGCCATCTCGCGCTTGAGAACGCCGTGGTCGTACCGCTGGCGCGGCGCCGCTTCAGCGCGCAGGACTTGCGCGACCTCAGTAATCGGCTGCTCGCCCGGTGCCGCCGCGTGACGGCGCCGGACGGATAAACGTCACGAACATTTCGAGTAGCCGCACTCCAGGCATTTATCGCAGCCTTCGGCGCGGATGAGCGCGGCGGCCCCGCACTTCGGGCAGCCGCGGCGCCTTGCACGCGTGGCCATCTCGGGTCCGACCACCCCCTTGACGGCATCGTGGTCCAGATGGCGTTGGATCACATCGCCGATTGCCGCCAGCAGCGAGGGCACGTAGCGTCCGCCAAGCCACGCGCCGCCGCGCGGATCGAATACGGCTTTCAACTCTTCCGCGACGAAAGAAACATCGCCCCCGCGTCTGAATACGGCTGAGATCATCCGCGTGAGCGCCAGCGTCCAGGCGTAGTGCTCCATGTTCTTGGAGTTGATGAAGATCTCGAACGGCCGGCGCTTGCCGTCTTCTTCTATGTCGTTGATCGTGACATAAAGCGCGTGCTCGCTTTCGGGCCATTTGATCTTGTACGTCGATCCGACCAGGGTTTCAGGGCGGGGCGTCAAGACGGACACCTTGTGTTCGACGGCGGGCGCAGCTGTCGCCTCCGGCGTGCTCTCTTCTACTGAGAGAATCGAACCGGTGACGGCGTTTGGCCGGTAGGTGGTGCATCCCTTGCAGCCGAGATCGAAAGCCCGGGTGTAGACATCGGCAAACTCCTCGAAAGCAATGTCTTCGGGGCAATTGATGGTCTTGGAGATCGAGCTGTCGATATAGTGCTGCGCCGCCGCCTGCATGACGAGGTGATCCGGCGGCGTCAGAGTCTGTGCGCTCACAAAACTATGCTGAGGAGGCGTGGCCTCGCCCTTGAGCCGTTTCCACACCGTGAGCGCATAATCCTGCACAGGCTCCTCGATGAATGAGTTGTCGGGTTGTCGCACTTTGCGCTGATAGCTGAACGCGAACACAGGCTCTATGCCGGAAGAGGTGTTGCCCGCGAGCAGCGATATCGTTCCCGTCGGCGCAATGGTCGTCAGACACCCATTGCGCAAACCGTGCTTGGCCACCAAGGCTCGCGTTTCGGCGTCGAGCGAAGCGGGCGTGGGCCGATCCAGAATCGCATTGTCGAAAGCAGGGAAGACGCCCTTCTCCGCCGCCAGCTCGGCAGACGCGCGGTAGGCCGCCCTGCGTATCGTGTCCAGCCATTTGCGCGTGAGCGCCACGCCGTCCTCGGCGCCGTAGCGGGCGTTGCAGAAGATAAGCGCATCGGCGAGGCCAGTGACGCCAATGCCGATGCGCCGTTTGGATTTCGCTTCCTGTTCCTGCTCGCGCAGTGGATAGCGCGAGACGTCAATCACGTCATCGAGAAAACGCACGGCCGTGCCGGTGAGTTCGGCCAACCTTGCATCGTCGATGGCCGCCTCCGGCTCGAAGGGTCTATCAACCAAACGAGAGAGATTGATGGAGCCGAGCAGACATGCGCCATAGGGCGGCAGGGGCTGCTCGCCGCAAGGATTGGTGGCGGAAATTGTCTCGCAGTAAGCGAGATTGTTCGCCGCGTTGACACGGTCGATAAAGATGACGCCGGGCTCGGCAACGTCGTAGGTCGCGCGCATCAGCCTCGCCCACAGCTCGCGCGCTTTCACTGTGCGATACACTTCGCCGTTGAAGCTCAGCGCCCAATCCTGATCGGCGGCCAGCGCCGCCATGAAGTCGTTGGTGACGAGCGTCGAGAGGTTGAAGTTGCGCAGCCGGGCCGGGTCGCGTTTGGCGTCGATAAAATCCTCGATGTCGGGATGATCGATTCTGAGACAGGCCATCATCGCGCCGCGTCGCTGTCCGGCCGACATCACCGTGCGGCACATGGCGTCCCAGGCATCCATGAAGGAAAGCGGTCCGGACGCCTTTGCGCCGACGCCGCGCACCGGCGCGCCAGAGGGGCGGATGGTAGAGAAATCCATCCCTACGCCGCCGCCTTGCTGCATGGTGAGGGCTGCTTCGCGCAGGTGTTCGAAAATGCCGTCGAGATTATCGGGGATGGCGCCCATGACGAAGCAATTGAACAGCGTGACCGCGCGTCCCGTGCCGGCGCCTGCGATGATGCGGCCCGCAGGCAGAAACTTGAAGTCGCTCAAAGCCTCTTCGAACTTCTCGCGCCAGCGTCGCCGCGCCGCTGCTGGCTCCGCTTCCGCAACCGCCGCCGCCACGCGCGTCCACGTTTCTGCAATCGAGGCGTCGCCGCCAGTCTCGTCAAGGAAGCGATACTTCGCATTCCAGATTTCACTAGAGATTGCGGCATCGAACGGCATGAGGCGCTCCAGATGGTGGTCAATCGATTGCACGGCAATCTCCATGAGTCGCGCGTAATGAAGAGGTAAAATGCAGAGCGGGGCGACAACGCACCGCAGAAGTTGCGAAAGGTCAAACAGCCGCTTGATTCAGCTCAAGCGGCTTTCGTCCCTCACGCATGGTGTCGCAGTCCTGCGCCGAGTTTGCGCCAGCGCAAGGCTGGCGAGCGCGCAATGAGATTGATTGCGAGCGAGGAGGACAGCATGTCTGCACACGATCTTGCGCTGCCGAGAAGCTTTCATCGGATTCGAATGGAGTTGGCGCGAGAACCGGGAAAGCCGTTGGGCGATCCGGGCGTCGGCTACACGCTCGTGGCGCCCATCGACCAGGAAGGGCGTCTCGACGCCGGCGAGGTTCAGCGCCACCGGGAAGCCTGCAAGGTCGTGCGTTTTCGCGCCGGCGAGGAAAGCGACGTCGGCTATTTGCGGCGCCGCCCAGGCGGCAGTTGGGCCTTTCATTACGAGTTCGAGGATGGCGATGAGGACGACGATGCGGGCTATCGGCTCGGGGATCACCGCTTCGTCGTCGGCGAGTATGTGACCATCGTCGAAGACGACGGCATGCACACCTACCGCATCGCTGCGGTGGAGCGTTTATAGATGTCGTTTCTCATGGCTAGGAGAGGAATGATTGGCCGCGCTGGGGCAGCGGCCCTGATCGCACTACTCGGCGCATGTGTGACGGCTAGTCCGTATCAGGCGCGCACCGAGCCCGCCGGCGCAGGCTACACGGATGAACGGCTGGGCGAGGCCCGTTGGAGCGTCGAATACGCTGGCGGCGCAGGCGATAGCCGGGAGACGGTGGAGACCTATCTTCTCTATCGCGCAGCCGAGCTGACGGCCCGTAACGGTTATGATTGGTTCGTGTCGTCGGATCACGCGATCGATACGGAAACGGACGTTGTTGTCGAAGCACAGCGAGTGCGGGAGTCCCCAGCGTGGCGGCCGCAATGGCGGCGCAAACGCTCCCTGCGCTGGACCGACTGGATGCCCGCGGGCGCAGAGCCGTCGCAGCCTTCCATGCCCCCGGCCGCGCAAGCGGTGCAGCGCGAGCGCTATGCCGCCCGCGAAGTGATCGTCATGGGACGTGGCGCGGCGCCGAGCGGCGCGTTCGAGGCCCGGCGCGTGCTTGCGGAGTTCGCGCCCACAATTTCCCGGCGGGAGTAAGGGAGTTGGGGGCTGGCTGCTATCGCGTCCAGCTGAAGAGGCCCCTACGCCGCGGCTTCCAGCTGCATCAGGGCCGAACGGCTGCGCATCACGACATGACGCGATGTCGGCAGCGCGATCGCGCAACGGCGTTCAAGCTCGGTCAGGGCCCGCGAGACAGTTTCAATGGTGAGGCAAAGATAATCTGCGATATCGGCGCGCGACATCGGCAGCTCGACGTCAGCGCCGCGCGCCAGACGGTCGGCGAATCGTAACAGGAACGCCGCGACGCGCTCGCCAGCGCCCTTGTGGCCCAGAATGAGGGTGTGATCCTGCGCCTTGCGCAGGTCCTGCCCGGTAAGTTCGAGCCATTGGCGGGCGGCGCGGACATCTTCACTGGCCGCTTTTTCGAGGAGCGAACGGCGCACCATGACGATTTCGCAGGCGTTGATAGCCTCCGCCGTGCAGCTGTGGGCGCCGCCAATCTCGACGCCGAACACATCGCCGGGCATGTGGAAAGCCAGGATTTGACGCCGACCGTCCGCCGAGAAGCGGATGGTGCGCACTGCGCCCGAAACAACGCGATAGATGTATTCGGCAGGTTCTTCCTCGCCGAAGATTTCCGCATTGCGGTCAAAATGCATGCGCGTGCCGCGCAGGGAAAGCGCCGGTCCGATGTCAATCACGTCGCCTGCGGGCGTTGAGTCCTGATTGGCGCTCATGGTTTCCTCCATCGATGCGAGGGAGGTTAAGCCGCCCGGCGGGCCGCCTAAATTCGGGATCGACGCTTAAGGAAGAGCCCTTATGCCGTTAGGGAAAGGCAGATCAGGCCCGACAGCGCGCTGGCGCTGCGGGCGGCTGGGCCGCAACGCATTGCATAGCGCCGCGACGAGCCAAAGGTGATCCTGATCAAACGACCTGCTTTGCGCACAGGAAACTGGCGACGTACATTTGCTTCGGGAGCCTGTCAGGGATGGCGACGGCAACGTGAACACAGGGACAGCACTCGCGCGAGCCGAGGCGGCTTGGCGGCGCGTGGGGCGGCGCGATCTGCTCACCGACGCCGTCGTGCTCCTCGTTTTCGCCGGTCTGACCGTCACCGCTGTACTGGCTTTTCCGCGCACGCTGGAACTTCGAACACTTACTCTGATCATGACGCCAGCCGTGGCGGCGCTTGCGTTCTGGCGCGGGTTTGCGCCGGGGCTGCTGCTCACTTTGCTGGGTCTCATTCTGGGTTATGTCCTGCGGCCAGACCGCGGCTTCGCCGACTTCAGCCATGCCGTCATCTTCGCCATTCTTGGCGTCTCAGCCTCGGTCATGGGCGGCTGGGCGGTGTCGCGGCGACGCCAGCGCGAGGCGTCGGCCAGCGCGCTCGAGCAACGCGACGCGCATTTACGCTCGATTTTCGAAACGGCGCCGGAGGCGATGATCGTCATAGACGAAAAAGGCGTCATTCAGTCTTACGGCGCCGCTGCCGAGCGCATGTTCGGTTGGCGGCCCAGCGAGGTGCTGGGGCGAAACGTTAGCATGCTGATGCCAGAGCCATATCGCACGCAGCACGACGGTTATCTGAGCCGTTACCTGCAGACCGGAGAAAAACGGATCATCGGCATCGGTCGCGTCGTTGTTGGCGAGCGCAAGGACGGGACGGTCTTCCCCTTGGAGTTGGCCGTTGGCGAAGTGAAATCGGGCGATGCCCGCTATTTCACGGGGTTTGTCCGCGATCTTACCGAACGCCAGGAACGGGAGGCGCGCGTGCGCGAGCTGCAGGCGGAAGTCGTTCACATTTCGCGGCTCAGCGCGATGGGTGAAATGGCGTCTGCGCTCGCCCATGAGCTGAACCAGCCGTTGAGCGCTATCGCCAATTATATGAGCGGAGCGAAACGCCTGCTCGAGCGTGCCGAAGGCCGCGATGTTCGTGTCGCCGAGGCGCTTGACAAGGCGGGCGAGCAAGCTTTGCGCGCCGGAGACATCATACGCCGATTGCGCGACTTTCTGGCGCGGGGGGAGGGAGAACGGACGGTCGAGTCCCTAGCTAAGCTGGTGCACGAAGCGTGCGGCCTCGCCTTGCTGGGCGCGAAGGAAAGCGGCGTCGCTGTGACATATGAAATCGACCCGCATCTCGATCGCGTGCTCGTCGACCGCGTGCAGATCCAGCAAGTCATCGTCAACTTGGTTCGAAACGCCGTCGACGCAATGCAGGAAGTAGAACGGCGCGAACTCTTAGTATCCACGTCGGTCGACGGCGACATGGCCATGGTGACCGTCGCAGACACCGGCCCGGGCCTCGATCCCGTCGCCGCCGAACGCTTGTTTCAGCCGTTCGTAACCACCAAGCCTACGGGCATGGGCATAGGGCTGTCGATTTCGCGCACCATCGTAGAAGCGCATGGTGGGCGTATCTGGAGTGAGCCCAAACCTGGAGGCGGGGCGCTGTTCCGGTTTACCGTGCCCCTTGCGCAGGAGGAAGAAAGCGTGGCGCGCGTATGAGCGGACGGTTCTTGGTCCATGTCGTCGATGACGACCCCGCAGTTCGCGACTCGCTCAGCTTCGCGCTCGGCGCAGCTGACTACGACGTGCGGACCTACGAGTCGGCCTTGCAATTGCTGGAGCGTGGCGCGGCGTTGGAGTTCGGCGTCATTGTCACCGACGTGCGCATGCCTGGCATGACGGGACTGGAGCTTGTCGCGCGCCTGAAGGAACTGGGCATCGCTCATCCCGTCATCGTCCTGACCGGACACGCCGATGTGGTCATGGCCGTCGAAGCCATGAAGGCAGGCGTGGTGGATTTTCTCGAAAAGCCTTTGGATGAGCAGGCGCTGCTCGCCGCAATCGAGACTGCACGACGGCGAGCGGAGGGGGTCGGCGGCCGCGAGGCTGAGCGTGAGCAAATCAGGGCCCGTATTGCTCAGCTTACGGGCCGTGAAAAAGAGGTGTTCGAGCAGATCGCGGCGGGCGCGTCCAACAAATCGGCGGCCCTCAAGCTCGGCATCAGTCCCCGCACGGTCGAGATCTACCGGGCGAACGTGATGGAGAAGATGCGAGCGCGGACGTTATCCGATCTCGTGCGCATGGCGCTGCTTCGGGACCCGACGGATTGAGTTCAATCAAGATTGCCGCCGCGAGAAGGCGTATCGATGCGCTATGCCCAGCCGTCCGCCAAAAGCCCATCTGGTCGTGGTCGACGACGATCCACACGTGCTCAGCGCGCTGCGCTTCGCCTTCGAGACGGAAGGCTATGAAGTGCGCACGTGCCGCTCAGGGGAGGAACTCGTGGCCTCACCGCCCGAACACCCCCACACCTGCTTGGTGGTCGACGAGCGTCTCCCAGGAATGAGCGGATTGGACGCCATCGCGCAGTTGCGCGGCCAGGGAGTGCACGCGCCCGCCGTCTTGATCACGACCCACCCCGCAGCGCCAGTCAGGCGCCGCGCCGCCGCGGCGGGCGTGGAGATTGTAGAGAAGCCGCTGGTGGACCACTCGCTGGCGCAAAAGGTTCGCCGCCTGCTGGACGAACACGCCGCTATGGCAGGCCCCGACCGCTAGCCGCCGGACCGCGGCCTTGATCTCGCGCAAGACAAGGAAATCATAAAGGTGGAACGTAGCCGTGGAGGCTCGCCATGAACATGAAAACCATCGTTGCCGTCGCATCGGGCGATGAAGCGGATGCGCAACTTCTCAGCGTGGCGGCGAAGCTGGCCGCACATTTCCGAGCTCACGTACGCGTGGCGCCCGCGTTTAGCGATCCCGCAGCGGACCTGGTTTTCTACGGGACCACTTTGGGGCATGCGGCGCCGGATATGCTGGAGCGGGTCAATGCCTCGCTCCGCGAGGCCCAAGAGCGGCTGGAGTCGTTGGGGCGCGATGTGTCGGCGGCGCAGCGCCTGGAGGCCGGCGCCTTGGTCGTGGAGAAGAGGGCGTTGCAGCCCACGGAGGCGCTGGCGAGCACCGCGGTCCTTGCAGACGCCATCGCCTTCAGCGGCGCCGCCGTGCGTACGCCAGTCGTCGGCGGCATGTTTGCGGAAGCGCTAATTGGCATGCGCGCGCCTTGTCTGGTTGTGAACGGTCCAGGCTACGCCTTTGAAGCAGCCGCCATCGCCTGGGATGGGAGCGCACAAGCAGGCCGGGCCGTGCGCGCGGCGATGCCCTTGCTCAAAGCCGCCTCGCGGGTGGTTGTGCTGCAAAACACGGACGACAGAGGCCTCGACCCGGACGACGCCAGTTCAGAGCGCTTGACCGATTATCTGGCTCGAAACGGAGTGGCGAACATCGCTACCCGCGCGCTGCAGGGAAGCAGCGTAGCGGCGTCGTTGCTCGCGGGCGCACAAAGCGAAAACTGCGAACTGCTGGTCGCCGGCGGATACGGCCGCCCGCGGCTCTACGAGCTTGCATTGGGCGGCACCACCCGCGCGCTCGTCAACGCCGAGCGCGCGCCGCATCTGCTGCTCGCACACTGAGATTGGTTGAATGAGCTACAAAGACATTCTCGCGCCAGCCCTTGCGCTCGCCGAAGATGAAGCGGCGCTGACGGCGGCGGGCGAGATCGCGGAAAAATGCGCGGCGCGCACCATAGCGCTCATTGTCGCCGTTAATCTGGGGTCGGAATACGCGGATCGGGTGCGCCCCCTTTCCGACGTGCTCGTCGACATGGCCGCCGGCGCGCATTCGCATGCTGCTGTCAACCGGCAGGAACTCGTCGCCTGGCTGAGGAAGCGCCCGCACGACTTCGACGTGCGGGATATAAGCATTGAAAGCGCCGTGGACGAGGACCAGGTGGTCGCCCACGCGCGGATGGCCGACATCATTGTGTTGGCGCGCGGGCCGGAGCACGCATCCGCGAGACGGGCTCTGATCGCAGACATTCTGTTCAAGTCCGGGCGTCCCCTTCTGATCGTGCCTTGTACGGTGAAGGAACGACGCTGGGATAGATTTGTCATCGGTTGGAACGCCTCGGCCAACGCCGTGCGCGCTGTCCTGGGGGCGATGCCGCTGCTGAAGCAGGCTTCGCAGGTTACGATCGCGACCGTCGATGCGGTCCCCAGCCCCGGCGGGCATGGCCAAGCGCCCGGCCGCGAACTCGCGGCTTATCTCGCGCGGCACGGCGTGCGGGCCGAGGTGCGCAACCTCGATGGTTTGGGGCGGCCGCCGGAACGAGCGCTGTGCGACGAAGCCATCGCCATCGATGCCGACGCGCTCGTCATTGGCGCCTACGGGCATTCACGCGTGCAAGAATTCATCTTCGGCGGTGTGACGCGCGAACTGCTTCACGCGGCCCCGCTGCCGCTCTTGATGGCGCATTGATCTGGAGAGGAACATGGGACGCGTGAGCGGAAAAGTGGCGCTGGTGACCGGCGCCGGCCTCGGTCTCGGGCGCGCCGCCGCTCTCATGCTCGCCCGCGAAGGCGCGCGCGTGGTGGTCACCGACGTGAAGGAGAAAGAGGGCCGCGAAACTGCCGACGCCATCATCGACCTGGGCGGAGAGGCTATGTTTCTGCGCCACGATGTCTCGCGTGAATCGGATTGGACGGAGGTCGTCGCCAGCACGCTGCGGCGTTTCGGCAGACTCGACATCCTGGTGAACAATGCCGGCATGCTGTTCTCGGCGAGCGTGGAGGAGACATCGCTCGATCGCTGGCGCGCGCTGATGGCCGTGAATTGCGACGGGGTTTTCCTCGGCACGAAGCACGCGATCACCGCGATGAAGCAGAATGGCGGGTCCATCATCAACCTCTCCTCGGTCGCCGGTCTCGTCGGCTTGCCCAATCTGGGCGCGTACAACGCGAGCAAGGGCGCCGTGCGCCTGTTCACGAAGGCGGCGGCTCTGGAGTGCGCCAAGGAGGGCGGGCGCATTCGCGCGAATTCGATTCACCCCGGCGGGATCTGGACGCCGATGCTCGAACAATTCATCGGCAGGCGCGGCGAAGCGTCCGCCGAGGCTGCGGCTGCGTCCATGCATCCTGTCGGTCATGCCGGCGAGCCGGACGACATCGCCTACGGCGTCCTCTATCTTGCATCTGACGAGTCGAAGTTCGTCACGGGCGCGGAGCTCGTGATCGATGGAGGCTATTCCGCACAATAAGCCGGAACGCAGATGCAGATTCGGTCCCTCGTCGCCGGACGAACGCGCCCCCCTTAAGGCTGCTCCTGGATGGATTCCAGATAAGAGACGAGCGCCTGAACGTCGTCCGGCGCAAATGCGAAGGCTGGCATGGCGGGGTGCCCCACGCTGATTCCCTCCGCCAGCGCCTCCTCGAGCGTCGCCACCTGGTAGCTGCGTGAGAGCGTGCGGAAAGGAGGTGCTTCGGGATTGGGGCTTTCGCCGGCTGCGCCGACAGCGTGGCACGAGCTGCAGTGGATTTCTGCAAGTCGCTGGCCCGCGGCGGAACCCGCATCGGGCGGCGCCTCCGTGGCGCAGGAAGCGAGGATCGCGACCAGGGACAAAGCGAGCTGGCGCACTGCGGTTCTCCAATTGGCTCTGCTGCTGGAGGAATCCAGACCGGGCCAGCTGATGTGCTGCCCACCGCGGCAACTGGACGTCATGTTCAACAGGCATTCAGTACCGCGAGCGCGCCCTCACGCTTTGAGGAAACGCAAGGACCGCCCGCCTGCTCACCCCGGCGCCCCCGCCTGATCGCTCCATCCCCCGCACGAAGCCGCTAAGGAAACTCTGGCGGAGAGGGAGTCCTTCTCACGTGTTGTCTCCCAACATCCCTTCGTGCATCAAGCGTAGGAAAAAGCAGCCTAATTCCGTTCTTTTCTTGCATCCCCCGTATCTAGTGGATTCTCTCTGTACCCGCACAGCGCACATACTTTTGTAGGCGCATTTGTAGGTACAGAGATGGTCTCCCGCGCAAAACACAGGCTCACAGCAAACGAAGTGAAGCACGCTCAGGCGGGCACACACCACGATGGTGGGGGGCTGTGCTTGAAAGTTAGGGCAACCAAGGGCGACAGTCCCTCGCGTACTTGGTTCTATCGATACCACGACCGCAAAAGTCACTGGCTGAGCCTCGGGCCAGCAGCGACCGTGTCCTTGAAGGAAGCCCGTGAAGCAGCAGAGGAGATGCGTCGGCTGCGCATTAAGGGCATCGATCCCATCGAGGCCCGGCGCAAAGAACGCTCCGCCAAGCCGTCGGAGCAACGCTCCTTTAGAGCCTGCGCCGAAGAGCACTACGAAGCTCACCAGGGGCAGTGGAAAAACCCGAAGCACAAGCAACAGTGGAAGAACACGCTCAGCGCCTATGCTTATCCGGTGTTCGGGGACAAACCGATCAACGATGTGACGTGCGAAGATTTAATCTCGGTGCTCGCTCCGATAGCGTCCGACAAACCTGAGACGGCGCAGCGGCTCCGCGCTCGCATGCTCAAGGTGATGAATTGGTCGGTTGCGAAAGGCCATCGCACAAGTGCGGATAACCCGGTCACTTGGGGGCCACGGCTTGAGACTGCTGTTCCTATCAAGTCGAAGGCAAAGCGTGTGCGGCACCACGCGGCCCTGCCTTATGAGCAGGTGCCGACGTTCATGGCTAAGCTCAGAGCGGCCTACAGCGTTTCGGCGCGGGCTCTGGAGTTCTTAATTCTGACCGCGGCTAGAACCGGCGAAGTCCTGGAAGCGCAATGGAGCGAGTTCGATCTCGACAGAGGCATTTGGACAATCCCAGGCGAGCGCATGAAGTCTGGCAGAGAGCACCGCGTGCCCTTGTCTACTCGTGCAGTGGCGATCCTGATCGAGATGAAGGCCAGCAAAAGCCGCAAGTGGGTGTTTGTGGGCCCCAGAAAGGAGCCGCTCTCGGATATGGCCCTGCTGATGATGGTTCGGCGTACCACGGGCCAGCGCCTAACCACCCATGGCTTTCGCTCCTCCTTCCGCGACTGGGCGGCGGAAGGAACGGAATTCTCGGGCGACGTCGCTGAGATGGCGCTGGCTCACGTCATCGCCAACAAGACGGAGGCCGCGTATCGGCGCGGCGATCTCTTCGATAAGCGACGTGAGTTGATGGATGCGTGGGCCACCTATTGTGACACGCCCAGCGACGTGCGGAGCTTTTCAGAGAACAGGCAAGTAAGTTCATCGCCAGAACGCCGCTAAGGTAACCCTTTTTACGTCACAGCTTCTGCTCGTTTCCCCTTGACCCGCCTTTAGTGGTTCATACCCTGCTCGGCGTTTTTGCAGAAACACCATCAAGGAGGAGGGTGTGCATGACAGGCATGTGCGCGTCCTCCAATCGCGCACCTTGACCGCTCCAGCGGTTCTTATGGGTGCTAGTGATGAGTGTTGTGATTGAATGCGGTGGCGATGATGGCGGCAAGGAGTATCTCGGCGCTTGGACCATCAAGCAAGTTTGCAAGCATCTCTCCGTCTCTAGGGCGACCTGTTATCGGATGGTTGAGGCTGGTCATCTGGAAAAGGTCACGGTCGGTAGGCGGGGCGCTCGCATCACCGTCGCCAGTGTCATGAAGTTTCTCTCCAAGCCTAAGCAATAGCGGGCCCACTCGCTGCTCAGACTTGGAGATCGACAATGACAAACTATACGTGGCCCGTGAGCTGGAATGCCATTCCTAGCGATTTGCCAGAGGAGGATGCTGAGGCGTTCGTCCAACTCTGCATGGGCCGCCGCGGCCACATTCTCGGCTCGATTCACAACTTGGCGGCAGCAGGTAAGCTGCACCGCGTAGGGAAAATGGTCGGACCGTATCTTGCCTGCGGTTCGGTGAAGGTCGCTCTCCTTGCGAAAGCTTGTAGGCGCAAAGGGGCAGATTGGCCCGCGCCCAAGATTTTGGCGGAAGCGAGGAAGCTGAGCCTTTACAAGCCCTGCGAAGAGCGTGTGATCGCTCGTTTCGAAGAGATGCAAAACAAGCCTAATCCGCGGCTCGTCGCTTGCTTCGGGCCCAGAGAATTAGCGCGGCAGCTGATGGCCAAAGACGTCCTTCAGCTTCGCGCTCGTCTTCACCCTAATCAGTTCGTCTGTCAGGGCGGCATGGATGCGATTCAGCCCTGGCTTCACCAGGAGCTGCCTAAGTACTCCTACGTGCTCACGACGGACTTTCCCTGCTTCTTTCCCACGCTGAACCGCAAGCTGGTGAAGGAGACCGTCCCGCTTCCGCGGGCGGTTATCGAACAGGTGCTCTTTGCTCCGCTCGAAAGAATGGAAGCTCAGAAGCATCCTTGGTTTGGTATTCGTATTACAGAGGAGGACCTTTGTTTCGACGTTTGCGGGGTTCGTTCTGGGTGGGGAATCCCGCCTGGGTCGGCGCTGTCTCCCTTGGCGGCAGAATGCGCTCTGCGCCCTATCCTCGAAGCGGTGGAGGAGAAGGTGTCGGGCGTTCAGGTGGCTACATACGCCGACAACCTGATCATTCTGGCGAAGTCTCAAGGGGCGGCAGAAGCCGCCAAAAATGCCCTCATCTCGGTTGTGGAGGACCACTTCCACTCCCGCGTTGTGAACGAACTCCGCTCACGCTCGGACATTAACCACCGATAACGGGTTTGGTTTCCTTGGTTACAGGCTCAGGTGCGTGGCCGGCGTAGTACATCAGGACATCGATGAGGAGCGCTTCGAAATGTTCATGGATCGCATCCGCGTCGAATGGGATGATGCACCCCTGGAGGCATGGGAGTTCATGAAGGCGCGCACTGAGCGTCGTATTGACGGTTACCAGCAGTCACACCGTTATGCTCGGAACGCTGAGATGCTCAGCGTCAAGGCGCGCGAGCACTTCGCTAGTTGGTGACGCCGTGGATGTAGAAGGGTGATGTAGAACCCATGTCGAACCAACGTCGTCTCTGATGTTCTACATGCAAAACACGCAGGGCACTTGTGGGGGGTTAAGCTCTCCAAGAAACATCCTATAGCGTTGATCTAGGGACACTCTGAACAAGTCCGAGGATTCCCGAAGCGGGCGAAGCAGTCCACCCTGATTGGGACATTCATGGTCGACGGGGTTTTCGATGCGGCAGATGACGTTTGCGGCGCTTGGC
>Ga0073934_10001161_pt1 | contig 66388 bp, 49 predicted proteins | sample LarsenN4metaG_FD_76834 | JGI IMG/M metagenome (GOLD analysis project Ga0073934, IMG submission 76834) | Hot spring sediment bacterial and archeal communities from British Columbia, Canada, to study Microbial Dark Matter (Phase II) - Larsen... ... | reverse complement strand
CGGGCGCGCGCCCGCGGCCCCATTGAAGCGAAATTCATGGATGCCTTTCTTTTGATGGTAGAAGCTAGATTCCGCGGGCGCGCGCCCGCGGCCCCATTGAAGCCGTGGATACGGTAGTCGGCGCGTTGGCAACGAGGCGGATTCCGCGGGCGCGCGCCCGCGGCCCCATTGAAGCCTCCCCGGCCTCGATACGTTGGTAATGACGGAGCTCGATTCCGCGGGCGCGCGCCCGCGGCCCCATTGAAGCGAAATTCATGGATGCCTTTCTTTTGATGGTAGAAGCTAGATTCCGCGGGCGCGCGCCCGCGGCCCCATTGAAGCTACGCCAGCTTGCGCCAGCTTGCGCGATTCCGCGGGCGCGCGCCCGCGGCCCCATTGAAGCATTGAAGACGCGATTGCCGTCGTCGTCCACAACGGACGATTCCGCGGGCGCGCGCCCGCGGCCCCATTGAAGCTGTCGATATCGCGGTCACGTGATAGCGATAGGTAGAGATTCCGCGGGCGCGCGCCCGCGGCCCCATTGAAGCAGAGCCATCGAGTAGACGGCGCTGAGAGGCAGCGTCGATTCCGCGGGCGCGCGCCCGCGGCCCCATTGAAGCTCCATGACGCGCCGGAAGTGACGCACCGAATATCCCGCAAGATTCCGCGGGCGCGCGCCCGCGGCCCCATTGAAGCTTGCTCGACCAGGGCATTTCGATATCTGCGGACGAGATTCCGCGGGCGCGCGCCCGCGGCCCCATTGAAGCCTGGCCTTGATGCCGCCCAACATCCCATTCTTTCGTGATTCCGCGGGCGCGCGCCCGCGGCCCCATTGAAGCTGACTGGCAAGGTGATCCTCATGACTCCGGAATGGCTCGATTCCGCGGGCGCGCGCCCGCGGCCCCATTGAAGCTCGGTAATGGACCCCTATGAAGAGCGGCTGTCGAACAGATTCCGCGGGCGCGCGCCCGCGGCCCCATTGAAGCCATCCTTCCGATTGAACCTCTCTACTCACATCGGTGAGATTCCGCGGGCGCGCGCCCGCGGCCCCATTGAAGCCTATCTGTGCGAAGGCGAAGACGCGAGTCTGGACACGATTCCGCGGGCGCGCGCCCGCGGCCCCATTGAAGCCTAAAGATTTCTTGACCCGGATTAATCGCTATCGCGCTGATTCCGCGGGCGCGCGCCCGCGGCCCCATTGAAGCTCTTTTACTGCGTTCTGATAAGACTCCTCCATTGCCGATTCCGCGGGCGCGCGCCCGCGGCCCCATTGAAGCTCTTTTACTGCGTTCTGATAAGACTCCTCCATTGCCGATTCCGCGGGCGCGCGCCCGCGGCCCCATTGAAGCGTTGTCCCAGTTTCGCCAATTTCGAAGGTTGTTTGAGATTCCGCGGGCGCGCGCCCGCGGCCCCATTGAAGCCAAATCACCGCGTATCCCGAGTGCGGCATCGTCTCCGGATTCCGCGGGCGCGCGCCCGCGGCCCCATTGAAGCCAGTCGTCCTTGCGCTTTCTTAAAATCGCCAGCTTTGATTCCGCGGGCGCGCGCCCGCGGCCCCATTGAAGCAGATTGTTGCCGGCCTCGAAGCCCTTGGACGGTCTGATTCCGCGGGCGCGCGCCCGCGGCCCCATTGAAGCACATACATGCCCCACGACTGCCCGCCCCTTGTGTCGATTCCGCGGGCGCGCGCCCGCGGCCCCATTGAAGCGAGACAATAATTGCTCACTGTCGAAGCGTTCAGGATCGATTCCGCGGGCGCGCGCCCGCGGCCCCATTGAAGCAGGTCGCTATCGGAGAAGGAGAAGCTGCAGTTCCTCGCGATTCCGCGGGCGCGCGCCCGCGGCCCCATTGAAGCCTCTAACCTCCGCTGGAGGTTTTCATCCGCGATGTTCGATTCCGCGGGCGCGCGCCCGCGGCCCCATTGAAGCTGACGCCGGCGGCGGTGGAAGAGACGCCAGCTACAGTGGATTCCGCGGGCGCGCGCCCGCGGCCCCATTGAAGCTATGCCGCTCAAGGAATATGGGACGGTCTCAAACTCGATTCCGCGGGCGCGCGCCCGCGGCCCCATTGAAGCCACGCATCGGGCTTCATCGTCGCGTGCAAGGCGCGATTCCGCGGGCGCGCGCCCGCGGCCCCATTGAAGCAGCGCGTGACGGGACGTTGGCAGGCGAGCTTGGTAGGATTCCGCGGGCGCGCGCCCGCGGCCCCATTGAAGCGAGGAACTCCGCGAGTCTTGACGCATCCCCCGTTCGAGATTCCGCGGGCGCGCGCCCGCGGCCCCATTGAAGCGCGCTTTCTTCCAATCTGGCCGGTCGTATATCGAATGATTCCGCGGGCGCGCGCCCGCGGCCCCATTGAAGCGAAGCTCGGCCATCTCCTCGTTCGCGCGGGCCACCACACGATTCCGCGGGCGCGCGCCCGCGGCCCCATTGAAGCCCCCTCCGGGCTGCCCGAGTTGTTCGAGGTAGAAGGAGATTCCGCGGGCGCGCGCCCGCGGCCCCATTGAAGCGAAGTTGTCTTGTTCAAATTTCTAGTGTTCTGCCCGGATTCCGCGGGCGCGCGCCCGCGGCCCCATTGAAGCGTGATCCCGAGCACGTCCATGTGCAGGCGGACCGGCGATTCCGCGGGCGCGCGCCCGCGGCCCCATTGAAGCCGCGTTACCCGGAAGTGAAAGGAGAAGGACAATGAAGGATTCCGCGGGCGCGCGCCCGCGGCCCCATTGAAGCTTGCTGAGGTTATCCCACAGCGCCGGATTGGCAAGGAGATTCCGCGGGCGCGCGCCCGCGGCCCCATTGAAGCCAAGGAAGGAGCGCTCGCGCCCGTGAAGGGAATTGGGGGATTCCGCGGGCGCGCGCCCGCGGCCCCATTGAAGCCGACCCGGCCTTGTCGCAGACGCCGTGGCGGTCCATGATTCCGCGGGCGCGCGCCCGCGGCCCCATTGAAGCCAGGTTCCACGGCAATCCGCCATTGCCAATCGTTCCGGAACCGATTCCGCGGGCGCGCGCCCGCGGCCCCATTGAAGCGTCGGCTGTCTCGTAACCTTCGAGCGTGGCGTACTCAGATTCCGCGGGCGCGCGCCCGCGGCCCCATTGAAGCGATCGATAAGAGCGGCTGGCAAGGCGGCACTCCGGTGATTCCGCGGGCGCGCGCCCGCGGCCCCATTGAAGCGGCCAAGCCGAGGCCGGAGAACACAGTGCTGTCAGGATTCCGCGGGCGCGCGCCCGCGGCCCCATTGAAGCAAGTCCGCGAATTGTCGGACCGTGGAAGTATGACCCGATTCCGCGGGCGCGCGCCCGCGGCCCCATTGAAGCGAGTCTGCGGTTGCTCACTTTGACGGCGGTCCGGTACGGCCGGGACTACTTCAGCAAGCGTTTCCCGAGTTCCCCGAAGAAGGGGTAGAAGACCGCCGCGGCTACATCCGCTTCGGCCCGAACCGCTCGGTTGAAATCGGACTTCTGGAAAAAGCCGGCCTCAGCACTTTTTTGCATGAGATGGGACATCTCTCCCCGGAAGCGCTCGATCCCGCCACGCTCAACGAAACACAGAGAGACGTGATCGCCGATTTCGAAACCGCCGTGAAGTGGATGGGAGTGGAACCCAGCGCCCCTCACAACGCCGGGAGCATCCAATCATGGCCGCTTCAGACGGCGTGAGGGTTCGCCCGTCGCAGGGATCCAACGCGGCGCTCAGACGAGTGGTTTGGCAGTCAAGTTGGACGATTCTTCAGCCACTTTGCGAAGGATGCAGCGCTCTCCGTCGATCGTTTCCCGAGCATCAAGCCTTCCACTCCAATGTCCTCGTCGAGGTCGGGCCAATAAACGCCATATCCTGCCCCGCTGATTTGAAAGTTGGCGCGTTCGGCAGGCGTGCCGTGCGCCAACCGTAGATACCACCCGATGGGGACTGAAATCGTACGACCGTCCTCGAGGTCAATCGACAGAGTGTCATCTGAAACGCCGACGCCGGTGATCCTAGCTCGGTGGAGCATAATCCCGGCAGAACTCGTCCCATTCATTTCTCAAGCTCTCCAAATTCTCACGCATAATGCGCTCGATATCACGCAATTCTTTGCGCCCATAGCCGTGGTTGGCCTCTAACAGCACATCAGGTCAAGCCAAAACTTTGCACTTCGATTCTCACGGCCGGCGTGCATGTGCCGTGGTTCACCGCAGTCGTAAGAATAGAAATAGAAGCGATAAGGGTCGACGCGTAATGCTGTGGGCATGCTTGGACATCATATAGTTAGATTACCCGAAAGGAACTAGCGCAAATCGTAAATGGCGCCAGCCCGCAAAGAGGACGCCGACGCGCCGCAAACCGCGCCCAAGAGCGGACATTCTCATGTGCGAATTAAGGCGGACAGATCATGCTACTTGCACAGCCCCAGAATTTGATTGACAGCACCGTTTCCGGAGTGAATCCTTCTATCGAGAAAACCAACGTGGATCAGGCCGGGGGACGTCCAACACGGAGACACGTTTTAAAGACCGCGATTGGCGGCGCTGCGGGAGTCTTTCTGCGACCCGTTTTCGGCTTGGCGGCGTCCACCCAAGGGGCGTCCCAAGGCGTCGCCGTACAGCCGTTGGGCGACCGTCTGTTCATTGTGCAAGTCCCTGGAGAAGCCAACGTTGTCGCGCAGACCGGATCCGATGGCGTCCTGCTTGTTGATGGAGGATCCGCCGGCGCCTCCAACGCTTTGACGAAAGCCGTCGCGGCCCTGCCGGGCGGCGGCCCCGTGCGCACGATCTTCAACACGCACTGGCATCCTGAACAGACCGGCTCCAACGAATTGCTGGGGAAGGCCGGCGCGACGATTATCGCGCATGAAAACACGCGCCTATGGCTCACGACCGACGTCACCTGGCCGTGGGACGGCCGCCGATTCAAACGCCTGCCCAAGATCGCGCAGCCCAACAAGACTTTCTACACGACCGGCAAGCTGGATTCGGGCGTTCGCTACGGATATATACCGGACGCCGCCCACACTGACGGCGACCTCTACGTGCACTTTCCAAACGAAAACGTGCTGGCCGTCGGAGACGCCGTGTGCGGCGAGGGTTGGCCGGTGGTCGATTGGTGGACGGGAGGCTGGATCGGCGGCATGGTCGGAGGGCTGCAACGCCTGCTCACTCTCACCGACGCGGAGACGCGCATCGCGCCGGCGCGCGGCCCTGTATTGCGGCGGTCTGATTTGGAGACGCAGTCCGAAATGTACGGCGTGATCTACGACCGTCTGACCAAGCTGCTAAACAGCGGGCGCGGGCCCAGCGAAGCCGTGGCTGCGCGGCCGACAAAGGAATTCGACGCGCGCATGGGAAATCCCGATGAGTTTGTGCGCCGCGCATTCGAAAGCCTGTGGGCGTATTTATCGCCAGACGCTTGATGCTTATGACGAAAAATCCCATCATCCTCCTCGCTCTTATCGCTTTAACCCTCGTGCTGGGCGCCTCGCCGGCCGGCGTATTCACTGCGGCTCCGGCGGCGCCGACGGCGCCTGGAGCGCAAGCCCAAGCTTCCGGGGCTCCGCAGTTGGCCGTCATTAAGGAATATTGCACGGGCTGTCACAATGATCGCGCCAAGGCCGCCGGCGTCAGCTTTGAAGGACTCACGCCGGATGCGATCGGCCGGCATGCCGAGCTCTTCGAAAAGGCCGTCCGCAAGCTGCGCGGACGGGTGATGCCTCCGCCCGGCGCGCGGCAGCCGGACCCTGCGGCCATCGATTCGCTGGTCGCCTGGCTTGAAAATTCCCTCGACCGCGCCGCCGGCCGGGAGCACATCCGGGATCAGGTCGTGCTCCACCGGCTCAACCGCAAGGAATATGCGAACGCAGTTCGCGATCTGCTCGCAGTTGAAATTGACGCGGCCCAACTCCTGCCCGAAGACGACTCCGCCGAAGGCTTCGACAACATCGCCGCGGCGTTGCAGGTTTCACCTTCCTTTATCGAGCAATACGTGATTGCGGCGCGTTCCGTCGCCGTCCAGGCCGTGGGCCGGCCCGACGCCAGGCCCTCAGGCTGGACCTTCCGCGCGGAGACCGGTGCGCAAACCAGCCACGTTCCGGGTCTTCCGCTCGGCACCCGCGGCGGCATCCTCGGCAAAGTCGATCTTCCAGCCGACGGCGAGTACGTTATCAATGTCGCCGATATGGCCACGCATATCTGGGGCAACGGCATGGAATTCGAAAACACGCTGGTTGTCACGCTCGACAACAAGCTGGTTTACGAGACTGTGATCGGCGGTGAAGAGGATATGAAGCTCTACGATCAGGTGTTCAACGGCGCGCTCGACAAGGTCAACGCCCGCCTGAAGAACATCCGCTTCTACGCCACAGCCGGCCCACACAAGATCGGCGTCGCGTTCAAGCGCCGAACCTTCGCCGAGTCCGACGATCAGTTGCAGATGTTCACTCCCGGCGGCGGCCAGGATCGCATGTATCGGGTGAGCTCTTTCCAACTGCTCGGTCCATTTAATCCGAAAGGCGTGAGTCCGACGCGGAGCCGGGAACGCATCTTCATCTGCCACCCAGATAAGGGCGATGAACCGAAGTCCTGCGCCGAAAAAATCATCCGCTCTCTCGCCTCACGCGCGTATCGGCGGCCCGTTTCCGGCGAAGACCTCGCAGAGCTTTTCCAGTACTACGAAGACGGCGTGAAAGAGGGCGGCTTTGAAGGCGGCGTCCGCAGCGCCATTACAGGCATTCTTGCGAGTCCGTTTTTCTTGTATCGGGGCGAGCGCGTTCCGGAGGGGTTGCGTCCTGGAGACGTGTACGCAATCAACGACCTCGAGCTCGCGTCGAAGCTGTCTTTCTTTCTCTGGAACACGGTTCCCGATGAAGAGCTGGTGGAACTCGCCGTCAAAGGCAAACTCAGCGATGACGGAACGCTTGAAACGCAAGTCCGGCGCATGCTCGCTGACCCGCGCTCGATCACGCTGGCCAGCAATTTCGTACATCAATGGCTCGATATGAAGCGCCTGGATGAGGTCGTTCCGGACTCGAGCATCTTCCCTTATGCATCCGGCCGCAGCGATCCGCGCGACGATTTCCGAACCGAACTCACGTTGTTCGCCGACAGCATCTTCAGGGAAGACCGCAGCGTCGTCGACCTGCTGAGAGCCAGCCATACGTATCTCAACGAGCGCATCGCGCTTCATTACGGGATCACGAACGTCAAAGGCGACCGGTTTCGGCGGGTCGAGCTCGCGCAATCCGCGCGTTGGGGACTTCTCGGCAAGGGCGCAGTTCTGATGGCCGCCGCCTACCCGAACCGAACCTCGCCGGTTCTGCGGGGCGCATTCATTCTGAAACATATTCAGGGCGTGCCGCCGGCGACGCCGCCGCCCAACGTCGAAAATCTGAACGACAACGACATCGGCACGACGAAAGCGCTCACGGTCCGCGAGATGATCGCGAAGCATCGATCGAAGCCGGCGTGCTATTCATGCCACGCCGTCATGGATCCGCTCGGGTTCGCTCTCGAGAACTTCGACGCCACCGCAAGATGGAGAGACCGCGATCGCTTTGCTGGCGAGGTGATCGACGCTGCGGGCGAGTTGCCCGACGGCACGGTGGTCAACGGACCCGATGATCTGCGCAAGGCGCTGCTGCGGCGGCCCGAACAATTTGTACAGACGTTTGTCCAAGGGCTTTTAATGTACGCAACCGGCGCCAAGCTGGAATACTACGACATGCCCACGGTGCGCCGGATCGTGCGGGAGTCGGCGCGGCGCGACTACAGGTTTTCATCGTTGGTTCAGGCGGTCGTTCGGAGCGAACAGTTCCGGATGCGACGGATTCCAAAACCGGCCTCGGCGACGGTCGCGGGCGGATTATGAGGGAATCAGGCAATCAAAACGTTTTCATTTAGCGGAGGCGTCCATGTACATCACAAAGAAACACATTTCACGACGCACGGTGTTAAGGGGCGTCGGCGCGACCATCGCGCTCCCGCTCCTGGATGCGATGAGTCCGGCCGCAACGGCATTTGCCCAAACGGCGGCGGGCTCGACGCCGAAGCGGCTGGCCTTTGTCGGCTTTCCGCATGGCGCGGTCATGGATCGCTGGTCCCCCAAGCAGGATGGGCCCGACTATGAAATGTCGCCGATTCTCGAGCCTTTGGCGCCATTCCGCCAGCATCTGACCATTGTCTCGGGATTGCGCAACAAGCCCGCTGAAACGCCCGAGCCTCACGGCTATATCGAACCCACGTGGCTGACGTGCGTCAAACCATGGGACTTCGGCGTCGCCGGTCCGGACTCCGGCGTCAGCGCCGACCAGTTGGCGGCGCGGCACATCGGCAAGGACGCTCGGCTGCCATCGCTCGAGCTCACCACGGCGCAAGTCGGGGCGCGCGTGGCATGGCGGACGCCGAAGCAGTCGCTGCCGCAGGAAGGAAATCCTCGGGCCGTGTTTCAAAAACTGTTCGGCCACGGCGACACGGATAAGGAGCGTGCTGCGATTCTCGCCGAAACCGGCAGCATCCTCGACCGCGTCAAGGAACAGGCCGCGCGCCTGCAATCCAGCCTGGGAGTTCGCGACCGGATCATCGTGAGCGACTACCTGGACTCCGTTCGCGAGATCGAGCGCCGCGTGGAGATGGCCGCGCAGCAGGACTCCAGCAGGTTGGACATCCCGGATGCGCCGGTCGGCACGCCGAACGACATCACCGAGCACTTCAAGCTGATGTTCGACCTCATGGCGCTCGCATTCCAGGCGGACATCACGCGGGTCATTACATTCTCAATGGATCGCGAGGCGAGCATGCGGACCTATACAAACCTCGGCATCGCCGAAGCGTTTCATCCTCTCTCGCATCACGGGAACAATCCGCAAAAACTCGACAGGCTGGCGCAGATTCAGAAATACCACACGGAGGTGTTTGCAAAGTTCGTCGAACGGCTGTCCAAGGCTCAGGAAGCCGATGGGACCGTGCTCGACCACTCCACCATCCTGTTCGGCAGCAACATGAGCAACAGCGACCGGCACAACAACGACCCGCTGCCAAACGCCGTGCTCGGTCATGCGCACGGACGCATTAAGGGCGGCCAGCATCTGAGGTACCCGCAGGACTCACGCTTTTCCGATCTGCTGCTGACGTTGTTCGACCGTAACAACATCCCGGTGGAAAAGATTGGCGACAGCGGTGGAGTCCTTTCGGAGGTCTGACATGAACGCTCCTCGAACACGCTGGTTCGTCGCAGCCGCGATGGTTTGCTTCACCGCAACTTCGATCGCCGCGGCCGCCGACACGAAGCTGGTAGAAGCCGCGGAGTCCGGCGATCGCGCGGCCGTCCTGCGTATGCTGTCGCAAGGCGCCGACCCGAACATTCCGGGACCAGACGGGACGACCGCGGTCATGTGGGCGGCCTATCACGACGACCTGGAGCTGGTCCGCGCGCTGATCAAAGCCGGCGCCGACGTGAAATTGAAGAATCAATTCGGGACGTCCGCGCTGACGGAAGCGGCCATCATCGGTTCGGCGCCCGTCATCGACGCTCTGCTCAAGGCCGGCGCCGATCCCAACACCAAGAATCCGGAAGGCGAAACTCCGTTAATGGCCGCGGCGCGCAGCGGGAGTGTCGAAGCGGCCCGGCGCTTGCTCGACGCCGGCGCGGACGTGAACGCAAAAGAAGATTGGGGCGGTCAGTCCGCTTTGATGTGGGCGGCCGCGCAGAGTCAGGCGGAGATGGTCAAATTTCTCGCCTCGCGAGGCGCCGACCTCAATGCGCGCGGCGTCATCCGCCAATGGGAACGCAAGGTCATTTCCGAGCCGCGCCCCAAGGATATGAACAAGGGCGGCTTCACCGCCTTGCTGTACGCCGCGCGCGAAGGCTGCGTCGAATGCGCCCGGCATCTGATCGCAGCGGGCGCCGATCCCGATCTTGCAGATCCCGATGGCGTGACGCCGCTGAACATGGCGCTGCTGAATCTGCATTTCGACTTCGCCGCCTACATGATCGAAGCCGGCGCCGACGTTGATAAATGGGATCTCTTCGGCCGTTCTCCCCTTTACATGGCCGCCGATGTCAGCACGTTGCCGGTCAAGGGCAACGGCGCCATGGCCGTCCTTCCGAGCGAAGATTCGGTCACGGCGCTCGATGTCGGGCGAATGCTGCTCAAAGCCGGCGCCAATCCGAACATTCAACTGAAGCGCCGCCCGCCCTACCGCGACGTGCCCCAAGACCGCGGCGGCGACACGATCCTCGCTCAGGGCGCGACCGCTCTGCTGCGCGCGGCGCGGGCAGGAGACGCGGAATTCGTCAAGCTTCTGCTCGACCACGGCGCTCTGGTCGATCTGCCCAGCAAGGAAGGCGTCACGCCGTTGATGGCCGCAGCCGGAGTGGAGTTTGGAACGCGGGTCACGCGCGGACGCAACCGCACGGACGAAGGCGTACTGGCGACGATGCGACTGCTGATCGACGCCGGCGCCGACGTCAATGCGCGGATGGTCACCGAAGCCCGGCGACCGCCGGCCGAAACGGCTTCCCAGCGCGCTGCGAATCCAGGACGGGCGCGCGCCAGTCAGGTCCCAAGCGCCTTTGCCGTGCCGCACCAAACGGCCTTGCATGGCGCGGCGGAAAGAGGCTTCGACGCTTTCGTGGAATTTCTCGCAGCGAACGGCGCAGACCTCACGGCCAAGGACGCCAACGGCAGAACCCCGCTCGATCTGGCGCGCGGCGCAGGCGGAGGCCCCGGCGCACAGCGCGGCGAAACACGCTTTCCGAAGACCGTCGCCCTGCTTGAATCCTTGATGGCTCAAAAGGGCGTTTCGCCAGAAGCGCCATGATTCCCTCGATCGCACTCGCCGGTCTCTCGCTTGCGGGGGCGCTGATCGCCCACCATGGGCCCGGAACCTTCGAGCTGAACAAGTCCGTCACGTTCACCGGCGCGCGCCTGATGCGCGTGGAGCTTATCAATCCACACTCCTGGCTGTACTTCGAAGTTACCAACAAGGACGGCAAGGTCGAGCGGCATCGCTGCGAAATGAGGTCTGCACATGTGTTGCGACGTTCGGGCTGGACGGAAGATCTGTTCCGGCCGAACCAGCGAATGACCGTTGAGGCGTCCCCCGACCGGGCCGATCCCAATTCCTGCTATCTGCAAACCATCGTGTTTGAAAACGGAAATCGCATGGACCGGTACGGCCAGTACGTCAAGACGCCGGAAGGCCGCGTCCAGGAGGTGCGCGGCCCGCTGACCGCCCCCAACGTCAAGCGGGAAGCGCGCCGGCCGACTGGAGAACCCAACATCGCAGGCGATTGGGCGAGCGAACAGCGCGTCATGGTGGATCCCCGCGGCGTCGGCGGCGGTCTGGTTCCGCTCAGTCAACTCGGTCAGATCAACCAGCGGGGGCAAGGCCAGCGGGCCGCCGGCGCCGCCGCGCGTGGCGGCGCGCGCGGCGCGGGAGCTACCGGACCGCGGCTTTACGGCGGAACGGAACTGACGGAACGCGGCGAGAAGGAAGCCGCCGCATTCACGCAGCAAGACAATCCGCGATTCCGATGCGAAACAACCAGCATCCTCTTCGACTGGACGTTCGACGGCCCGGTGAACCGGATCACTCAAAACCGCGACTCCATTGTGCTGGAGTACGGTCAGATGGGACTCCGCCGAACGATCCACATGAACATGAAGACGCACCCGCCAAACATCAAGCCCAGCCGCGCCGGCCATTCCATCGGCCGATGGGAGGGCGACGTCCTGGTCGTCGACACGATTGGATTTCTGCCCGGCGTTCTGGCGGCGCCCGTCCGACACAGCGAGAAGCTGCACGTGGTCGAGCGCTTCTCGCTCGATCCTAAGACAATGAACCTGACCCGGTCGTACGTCGCCGAAGACCCCGTTTACCTGAAGGGCCAATATACCGGCTCAGATGTAGTCCAGCCCGCGGACGCGCCGTACACGAAGGACAACTGCAAGGAACAGGGCTTCATCAATTATTCCCAACAGCAGCAGCCGGTAAAGTGAACGCCGCCGAGCCGGAAGGAACGTCCGGGAACAGTCAGCGTACAATCTGAGCAGGTATGGCTTCCGCACTTCGTCCAACTGAAACCGATCCTTTCGTGATCCACTTCGAACCTGTGCTCAAGAAACTCACCGACGACGATTTCTTCGAGTTCTGCCAGGCCAACCGCGAATGGAGAATCGAACGCACAAGCAGCGGAGACATCATCATCATGCCCCCAACCAGCGGAGAGACAGGAGGCCTCAACTTCGATTTGTTGGTGGATTTTGGAAATTGGGTTCGGGTCGATGGTACAGGCAAGGGATTCGATTCCTCCACTGGCTTCGTCTTGCCCAATGGGGCCGAGCGCTCGCCCGATCTGGCGTGGGTGCGCCTGTCGCGTTGGGAAGCTCTGACCGAGGAACAGCGCCGGAAATTTCCGCCGCTCTGTCCTGACTTCGTCGTCGAGTTGCGATCCCCTTCCGATTCATTGGCTGCGTTAAAGGACAAGATGCAGGAGTACATTGAAAACGGGGCTCAACTTGGATGGTTGATTGATCCCGTGGAGAAGAAGTTCTACGTGTATCGGCCGGAAGCCGCAGTGGAATGTCTCGACAACCCCTCCACAGTATCCGGCGAGCCCCTGCTCAAGGGATTCGTTCTCAACATTGCAAGGTTTTGGAAGTGAGCGGAGTTTGACCCGCTTGCGAAGCGTTTGCTCCCCTTACGAAGCAGTTCCAGTAGAAGCCCCGCCGGTTCGGACGAGCCGGCGGTCTGCAAGCTCGAATCGAATCGGAAACTGGGAAGCCAGCCGGGCGCTGTGCGTCACCACTATCAAGATGTTCTTGAGCCGCACATGAAGATCGATGAGGAGCTTCGCGATCGTGTCCGCCGAAGCAGGATCCAGATTGCCTGTCGGCTCGTCGCACAGAATCAATTGCGGCTGCCGGATAAGGGCGCGCGCTATCGCCACGCGCTGCTTCTCGCCGCCCGACAACTCGCCGGGCCGGTGGCTGATGCGGTCGGCGAGTCCCACCTGTTCGATCAGAGAATGCGCGAGCGCCCTGACGTCATTCCGCCGCTTTTCGCGCGGCGCAACCAGTGTTGGGATCAGCACATTCTCGAGGACCGAGCACTGCGGCAGCAGGCAATGATCCTGAAAGACAAATCCGATTCTGCTGTTGCGGAAGTCCGCCAGGTCAGATGGGCGAAGGGCGTACAGATCGGCGCCGCCGAGAGAGACCACGCCTTCGGAAGGCGGCTCCAGCCCCCCGAGGATGTAGAGAAGCGAACTCTTACCGCTGCCCGACGGCCCTGTGACAGCGGCGGCCTCGCCCGGCGCCAGCGTGAAGTTCACGCCGGATAATACCGTCAGCGGACCACGCGGCGTGGGGTAGTGTTTGGAGACGTTGGAAACCTGCAGCACGTGAGGCTACCCGCTGGCGACCGGCGTCCGCTGTTCGGCCACGGCTTCGTAAATCTCGAGCAGGCGATCCGCGGCCCGCGCAATGGAATAGTAGGCTCGGACCCCGTCGAAGGCGTTTTGCGCCAGCGCCCTCAGTCTCGCGCGATCGCTCCAGAGCGCATACAAGCTCTCTGCCAGCGCCTCCGGATCGTCGGGCGCGGTCAAGATTCCACCGCCGGTCTTTCCAATGATCTCGATGAACGCGCCGCGCCTCGGCTGAACCACCGGAACGCCGCACGCCATCGCTTCAAGCAGGAACATTCCTTTTGGCTCGTCATAGGTCGCGGGCACGCTCAACACGTCCAGGCTTCTCAAGAACTCGATCTTTCCTTCCCGGTCGAGAACGCCGCGATAGGCAAATTCGCCGCCGCGGCCTGTTTTGTCCAGCATGCTCCGCACTTCCTTCAGATACGACTGATGCGCCGCCGATGCGTAGCCCGCTGCTTCCAGGCGCGCCGGAACCGATCCGGTTCGATCGCGGAAGAGCGCGTACGCGCGAGCCAGAACATGCAGGCCCTTTTCCGGAGCGACTCTCGCGAAGTAGCCGATGCGGAATTCCTGGCTGAGCGTTTCGCGGGCGCGGACGGTGTAGCCCTTCAAGTTGATTCCGAGCGGGGCGATGGAAATCCTGTCCTCCGGAATATTCAAGAAGCTCGACATGAAGCTCGCCGAAAAACGGCTGACCGCGACAAAGCGGTCGACGGTTCCGATTCGGCTGCGGATGAGGCCGAGCGCCTGGTCCCGGTACGGCGGCGCCAGGCCGTTGATGAACAGCTCCTCGCCCTGCAGCGTGCAGCAAATCGGCCGTTTCAGGGCGCTGCGGAGCGGCTCGGCCAGCGCAATCAGGAGCGAATTGGGCAGATTGATAACGTCCGGCGGCGGCTCGCGGCTTGTCCAATCCAGCAGCTTCTCGAATTCCTTCCGGAGCACGCCGCTTTCTCCTTCGAGCATTGAGATCGTCAGGTCGCCCAGCATCCGAGGATCATTCGAAACCGCGCGTCCCGCTACGGCGCCGATCAGGCGCGGCGAGTCCCAAAGCCGGTCGAGAAATCGCGGCGTCTTGCGGAAGAGCGGAATGTATTGCTGCAGATATACGCTGACGCCGCCGAATAGCACGCGGTTGCGGCTCATGTTGGGTTCATCGGTCCGCGTGGGCGTGTAGACCGGAACGAGCGTCACGTCGTGGCCGCGCGCGATCAGTTCGGCCGCCAGCGCGTTGTCGCGCGCACAGCTTCCGCAGTACATTCCGGCGGCGCCGGCCGTGATGGAGAGAATTTTCATGCAGTCTGGAACGCGCGCGCGCGAAACAGGAACTCGACAATGTTCCCTTCGTGCGGCTGCATCCAGTTGAGCCGGGTGGTGGGCACAGGCCCAAGATTCAAGCGATCGATGTGGACGGCGTCGATCAAGCGTTTTCGAAAGGCCTCGTTGTTCGTGATGGCCGAGCACACGAGCGTCGGACCCACCGACTCGATCATCTTCGCCTCTGGGCATTCCACTACCGTTACAAAAGGAAACATGTACTCCTTTTTGGCGATGGCAGCGTCAGGTGACTCGCAGTGTATGACGGTCGGAAGGAGATACTCGGCCCGGCCTTGCTTGACGAGGCGGGCGCCGTCGCGATACTTCGCGGTCACGTCCGTGACTCCCGGCGCCTGCAAATCCGCATCGATGGACCGCGAAATGACTTCACCGACGCCGGGCGTGGTGAAGGCTGCAAGCGCGGCTTCCGGGTGGTCCGGCGGCAGAATGCGGATGGCCGCCAGACGTTTCGCGAGAGCGTCGGCGATTTCGCGCGTATGGCGGCTGGCCCATATTCCCGAGCAGTTGATGCAACTGCGTCCGCTATTGATCGCAACGCTTTCGACCATCAGGTCGAGGTGTTTTTCCCAGTCATCGACCTGATCATCGCCCAAAAGAATCTTGGAAAATCCAGGTCCATGCGCTTGGACGCGCGGATTGCCGCGATACCGATCGACGGTCGCCGTGCCTCCGAAGATCAGACTGCGACTGCAGCTGTCCAGCACCGCGGCGCCCACGTCGCCTTCTCCCGGATAAATTGAAATAGCCTCGCGGGGTATCCCCGCTTCGAAGAATGCGCCGGCCATCCGGTAAGGAGTCCATGGCTCCTGGGGCCCGGGTTTGAGCACCAGTCCGATCTGCATTGGGATGATCGTCAGCCACAGCGTGTGGACTCCGGGCGAATTCGACGGCAGCACGAGTCCCAGAACGGGGCTCTGCGCCTGAAAGCTGATCGGAACGCCGCGCTCCTCGCCGAAGCCCCGCGACAGAACATTGAGGTCCAGCCCGCGTGTGAGCGACGCGAGGATGTTCCGCATTTCCGACAACACGAAGCGGTTTTTCTTCATGTTCGCGCGGCACATGTTTTCGGGAAGCCCGGTGGTCGCGGACTGCGCGCGGACAAACTCGTCAGCGGTTTGCGCGCCGTCGCCCATAGGAACGGTTCCGTTCATGTACAATTCGCCCGCCCGGCCGACGCGCGCAATCAAGTCGTCGATTGGAATCGCCGTCAATGCGTCGCGCGCGCGTTGCGCCTTCCTCATGTCGCGCTGGATGAGGCCTCCGTTGGCCCGGCTGATGCGCGCGACCGGTTCGCCGGTAATGAAATGGACGGCCTCGTCGACTTCCATGCTCTGATACGGTTCGCCCCAACGCAGTACTGGAAGATGGATCATGCTCAGTACACCCCCACGGTGGTTGTCGCGGCAAAGCCCCGATAGGGGCGGACGCCGCTGACGCCGTCCCACGGATAGCGCTCGTACGCCGGCTCGCGCTCGCCTTCGTCGCGCTCGAGAAAGCCGGGCATGAAAAATTCCTTGGTAAGCGTCGTGAGTTTCACGCGGCCCGTTTCTCCATAGCCTACGACGCGGTTCGGATCGTCAAAATCCACCACCTCGATGACGGCGCGCGGCTGCGGCGGGTAGTAGGCGATCTTGTAATTGTTGAACGGACCGCTCGGCGCGCTGGCGGCCAGGCCCATCAACGTGTTTCCATAGGTTGGCGTCATGTACGCGCCGTCCAGCAGTTCTTCTTGCGCGAACCGATTCCATTGCGGCGTGAATTCCGTGCCGCCGGAAAAGATTCCGGTAATGCCGGCCTTGCGAATGGTCGTTCCCATCGACTCCAGTCGCAGCGCGAGCGCTTCCAGCAGCTTCGGCGTGGTGAACATGCATCGGATGTCGTGATTGGCCTGAAGGATCGTAATCGCCTGATCGATGACGTGGTCTTTGTAGGCTTGAAGATGCTCGGTCCATCCCTTCTTGATGAGCTTGATGACCCACCGGGGATCCAGGTCGACGCAGAAGCAGATGCCGCCCCGATGCTGCGTCAGATGTTCGACGCCCAGCCGCAGACGGCGCGGTCCCGACGGCCCGAGCATGAGCCAGTTGGCGCCTTTGGGAAAGTATTCGTCGGGCAGCGTCTTGCTGAACAGCTCGTAGTCGATGCGGAAGTCTTCGATATTGATGCGAGTCTTGGGCGTGCCGGTCGTTCCGCCGGTTTCGAACGTGAACACGGGGCGGCCGGCAAAGCCCTTGGGAATCCAGCGCTGGACGGGCCCTCCCCGGAGCCAATCGTCTTGGAATTCGCCGAATCGCCGGAGGTCGCTAAAGCCACGGATTTCCTTCCGCGGATCCCAGCCGAGCTTCTTTGCGAAGTCGAGCCAGAACGGACATCCCGTCGCCGGGTCGAAATGCCAGTTGACCACTTCCCGCACCCACGCGTCGAGCGCTTCGCGGGCCGTCTGAATTGGGTTTGCTGCACTTGTTGAGCTCGATGGATTGGACGTCTGCATGACGCAGTAGTCTAGCAGATGCCGGCCTTGCGCGGTCATAGACCGCGTCTACAGGAGGTCGTCCCAAAACTGCAGGCGCGGTCTATGAAAGTGTGAACCGATTTAGCGGAGTTTGACCCCCTGCCGCCTTCGGCGGCAGGGGGTCAGAAGGCGTCGCGCCAATCTGTTCACGCCTTCTATGACCGCGCAAGGACACGGGTTGTAATCCCCCGTCGGGTGCGATAATGTGCGGCGCACTTGAACACATGTTTTGTTAGCGAGGCGTCATGACCAAAGTCCAGACTCCGACCGCCCCGGCGGTGAAGTTGACGGCGACGCAATGGTTGATCTGCATTATTGCCGTCATCGGATTCGCATTCGATACCTATGAAATCCTGATGCTGCCGTTGATCATCCGGCCTGCACTGATCGAATTGACCGGCGCGGTCCCGGGATCCCCCGAGTTTCAGGAATGGGCGCGATGGCTCTTCTTTCTCCCAGCGTTCGGCGCGGGCTTTTTTGGATTGATTGGCGGATACCTGACCGACCTGTTTGGCCGGCGGCGCGTGCTGACCTACAGCATCCTCCTCTATGCGTTCAGCGCATTCGCGTCGGGGTTCGCAACCTCCGTGGAGATGCTGCTCTTCTTCCGGTGCCTGGTCTTTATCGGCGTCTGCGTGGAGTTTGTCGCGGCGGTCGCATGGCTGGCGGAACTGTTCCCGGATCCAAAGCAGCGCGAACGCGTGCTCGGGTACACGCAGGCCTGTTCCTCCTTCGGCGGAATCCTGGTTGGCGGCGCCAATTTCTTTTGCATTGCATATGCCGCGAGCCTGCCGGCAATCGGCGGCTTCGGTCTTGAGATCGCAGATCCACACGCCGCCTGGCGATACACGCTGATGTCGGGCGTGATTCCGGCGATCCCGCTCATCTTCATCCGCCCATTCTTGCCGGAATCGCCGATCTGGCGCGAGAAGCGCGCTGCCGGAACCTTGAAGCGGCCGAGCATTGCGGCCGTGTTAGCGCCGGAATACCGGCGCACGACGATTGTGACCACGATCATGGTCGCAATGTCCTACGGCGCGGCGTTCGGCGCCATTCAGCAACTTCCGCAAATCGTTCCCGGGCTTGCAGAGGTGCGGGCCATGACGCCCGTGGAAGCACAGGCGACCGCGCCCAGCGTTCAGACAACGCAGGAAATCGGGGGGCTCGTCGGGCGCCTACTTTTGGCCGTACTGGTGGTTCGCCTCGTCAGCCAGCGGGCGCTGATTCGCGTCTTCCAGATTCCGGGAATCGTCGCCATGCCCATAGTGTTTGCGGTAATCGCTACAACGAGTCTCGATTGGCTTTATGTGGGAGCGTTTCTCGTGGGCATGCTGACGATCGGACAGTTCAGCTTCTGGGGCAACTATCTCCCGCGCATGTATCCGGTTCATCTGCGCGGGACCGGTGAGAGCTTCGCCGCCAACATCGGCGGACGGCTACTGGGAACCTCCTTCGCCTGGATAACGACAACCCTCGCGATCACCACCGACCGGGCGTACGCTCCGACAAAACTCGCCTTTGTGTCCGCGGCCGTTGGGTTTGCGGTGTATCTTGTCGGGTTTGTCGCATCGTACTGGTTACCGGAACCTAAACGCGAGGAGTTGCCGGAATGAGGCTCTTAATAATCCTGGCAGTTGTGCTGCCCATCGCCCCCGCCTTAAGCCAGTCGATTCCACCCGCCGAACGCTTCTGGGGGCAATGGCGCGGCCCGCACGCGACGGGGGTTTCGAAGACGGCGGACCCGCCAATCGAATGGAGCGAGACGAAAAACATCCGATGGAAAGTCGAAATTCCCGGCCGCGGCGCCGCTTCCCCCGTGGTCTGGGGCGATAAGGTTTTCATTCTCACCGCGGCGCCGGTCGGCGTGGAAGGGCGAGCCTCGCATGAGCCGCGCGGCGGCGTGCGGCCGCGCGTAGCGCATCGCTTCATGGCGCTGGCGTTGGACCGCGGCAGCGGACGCGTAGTCTGGGAGCGCGTGGCTCGGGAAGAAGTTCCGCACGAAGCAGCGCATGTGGACAACGGAACCTGGGCGTCAAGTTCTGCGATTACCGACGGTCGTCGGGTTTTCGCCTTCTTCGAATCCAGAGGGCTGCACGTATACGGCATGGACGGCAAGCCCCTCTGGGAAAAAGACCTCGGCGACAAGCGCATGCGCCAGGAGTTCGGCGAGGGCAGCACGCCGGCGCTTTATGGCGACCGGCTGGTGATCGTGTGGGACCACCAGGGTCAGTCTTTCATCGTCTGCCTCGATGCAACGACCGGAAATGAACTCTGGCGCGTGAATCGAGATGAGATCGATACATGGGCCACGCCGCTCGTCGTGGACGTCGATGGCCGCCCGCAAGTCGTCGCGAATGGAATGAACCGGATCCGAAGCTACGACCTCGAAACCGGCAAAATCGTGTGGGAAAGCCAGGGCACGACCATGAACGCCATTCCCTCTCCTGTGGCCGCTGACGGCATGGTCTTTGTCACGAGCGGATTTCGTGGAAATAACCTCAAGGCCATTCGTCTCGCCGGCGCTCGCGGCGATATCACAGGCGCCGACGCGATCGTGTGGTCGTTGAACCGGGATACGCCATACGTACCGTCGCCGCTGCTGTACGACGGCATTCTCTACCTGCTGAAGAGCAATTCGGGAATCCTGACGGCCTTTGACGCTAAGACCGGCAAACCGCACTACGAACTCCAGCGCCTCGACGCCGTTCCCAACGTGTTTGCTTCTCCGGTCGGCGCAGCCGGCCGCGTGTACGTCCCAGGGCGTGACGGCGCCACCGTGGTCCTGCGGCACGGCGCAACATTCGAGACCCTCGCGGTCAATAAGCTTGATGACGGCTTTGACGCGTCGCCGGCGCTGGTGGATAAGGAAATCTATCTTCGAGGATATCAGTACCTATATTGCATCTCCGCTCCTTGACCCCCTGGAGGTTCCGTCGGAATCAGGCAGCGGGGAATCTGAAATTGGACGAATCCGTGCATCTCAAATCGGAAATCCAAAATTGCAGATTGGACTGTCGCTGCGCCAGTCCAGTCTGAAATCTCGGATTTCGGATTTGAGATGCGCGGATTCGTCCAATTTCAAATTTCGGAGGAGCTCAGGATCCCCGTCAAAGCATGTTGACGCCCTTCACTATGAATCCGAATAGAGGCGTCCCTTCTCCCAGCCGCCTCCCCGTGATGCTGCTCCTCTTCATCGGCTCCGGGTGCGCGGCGCTCATCTACGAGATCGTCTGGTTCCAGGTTTTGCAACTTGTCATCGGCGCGTCGGCCATCTCGCTGGCGGTGCTGCTGGGAACCTTTATGGGTGGGATGTGCGCCGGATCGCTTTTGCTCCCGCGGTATGTCTCGCCCGCGGAGCATCCGCTGCGCGTGTACGCGAAACTGGAAGCAATGATCGGCGTCGCGGGCGCCTTACTCATCGTGCTGATGCCGCTTGTGGGCCGGCTCTACACGGCGGTGGACGGCGGTGGACCCACGAGCATCGTGCTCCGCGCCGTCGTGAGCGCCGTTCTGCTTCTGCCGCCCACGATGCTGATGGGCGCCACGCTGCCCGCGATCTCGCGCTGCGTGAAGGCGACGCCCTCGGGATTCGCCTGGCTCGGGTTTTTCTATGGCGGCAACATATTCGGCGCAGTGATCGGGTGTCTCGCCGCCGGATTCTACTTGCTGCGCGTGTACGACCTCACCACCGCGTCCCTGACCGCGGTCGCGCTCAACGCCATCGTCGCAAGCGCCGGATTCGTACTCTCGAAGCGCGCGCCGCATGCGGCAAGCAGCGACGCCGGAGCGCAACGAGCGGGAGCGGTCTTCAAGGACGCGACGCCGTGGGCGCCGCGCGGCGTCTACGTCGCCATCGCCCTCTCGGGCTTTACTGCGCTCGGGGCCGAGGTCGTGTGGACGCGCCTCCTCTCGCTTTTGTTCGGCGCGACGACGTACGCATTCTCCGTCATCCTCGCTGTGTTCCTGATCGGTCTTGGCATCGGCAGCGCGATCGGTTCGGCCATCGCTCGAAACACGGCCAATGCGCGGGCCGCTCTCGGCTGCGTGCAGCTTCTTCTCGCGTTCACTACCGCCTACGGCGCGTGGATGGCGGCGCAACAGATCCCTTACTGGCCCGTCGACCCGTCGCTCGCGCCAAGCGCGTGGTTCAACTTCCAGCTCGACTTTGCGCGTTCGCTGTTTACGATGCTTCCCGGCGCGCTGCTCTGGGGCGCCAGTTTCCCACTGGCGGTTGCGGCGGCCGCGCGCCCCGGCGACGACGCCGGCGCTACCGTCGGACGCGTGTACGCCGCCAACACAATGGGCGCTATCGGCGGCGCGCTTCTCATAAGCCTCATGTTCGCGCCTCTGATGGGCGCACACGGCGCGCAGCGCCTGCTTGTCATCTTATCGGCGGTCTCGGCGGCCATCGTGCTTGCGCCGTTCTTCCGACGGTCGTGGGACGCGGGCGAAGCACGCGGCTTCTTGCTGGTCTTGCCGTTAGCCGGCGCGGTGGGGGCGACGGCGATCGTCCGCCCGGCGCCGGCCGGACTTGTGGCCTGGGGCCGCTTGCTCCCGTGGCAGGGCGAGCCGAACGCGCTCTACGTGGGCGAGGGCGTCAACTCGTCCATTGCCGTCACCAAGGAAGCCAACGGCTGGCGCAATTTTCACGTGAGCGGCAAGGTCGAGGCTTCCACCGAACCTCAGGACATGCGCCTCCAGCGCCTCCTCGGCCACCTCACGGCGCTGATGCACGAGAGTCCCAAAAGCGCGCTGGTGATCGGCTTCGGGGCGGGCGTCACCGCCGGCGCAGTTAGCATTCATCCTACGTTGGAGCGTATGGTGATCTGCGAGCTGGAGCCGCTCATCCCGAAAGTCGTCTCGAGGTACTTCAGCGACGTGAACTACGGCGTGGCCGCGGACCCGAAGGTGCGGATCGTGGTCGATGACGCGCGCCACTACGTGCTCACGACGCGCGATAAGTTCGACCTCATCACCTCCGACCCGATCCACCCGTGGGTGAAGGGCGCGGCCACGCTGTACACGAAGGAGTACTTCGAGCACGTAAAGGCGCGCCTCCATCCGGGCGGCGTTGTCACGCAATGGGTCCCACTCTATGAGAGCACCTATGATGCTGTGCGCAGCGAGATCGCGACGTTCTTACAGGTCTTTCCGAATGGAACGATATGGAGGAACGACAATGTCAACGGCCGCGGCTATGACGTAGTGCTCGTCGGGCGGCTCCAGGAGACGCCGATTGACGTGGACGCGTGGCAGGCGAAGATCGACAGCCCCGCTTACGCCCTCGTTAGAGCGTCGCTCGCCGAGGTCGGCTACTCGACGATTCCCGATGTGCTCCAGACGTATTCGGGGCGCGGCAAGGATCTCAGCCCGTGGATCGCCGGCGCAGAAATCAACACCGACAAGAACCTCCGCCTTCAATACCTCGCCGCCATCGGCTTCAACAACAATCTCGGATCAGAGATCCGCGATTCAATGCTGCAATATCGCCAATTCCCTGCGGACCTGTTCACAGGCCAAGCCTCGACCATCGAGTCCCTCCGCTCCCTGATGATGGACGGGTTTTCAGGCCCCTGAAGCCCCGTGCTTCGGGCGCATTATTGGATAAGTTTTGGAACTGCGCCCTTGATCGATCCGACGTGACGCACAAGCGAGGAAAAATCCACCGACTCCGGATCCGGGGTGACGGGATCGCCGGCGGCCCCGATGTAGAAGCATCCGGCCTCCTCCAGCGGCAAACGGCGAATCGGATCGAGCGCGGCCTCTGAAGCTTCGAGCCAATCTTTCTTGATGCGCTTGAGGTCGAGCTCTTCTGTTGTCGCCAATGCCAATAAATCATCAGCGCGGAAAACGGCATGTCTACACATCCAGTCGATCAATGACTCCGGAGTAAATCCCGGATCCTTTCCAACAGCAGCCCAGACCAAAGCGCCCAAATGCAAGCGCCGCTTGTGAAGGTAAATAAGATCGAGACAGGCGCGCAGCTCAGAGCGGCCGGCAAGAGCCAAGACCTTGTTTGTTGCAGCGTCCCAATAATTGATCCGCCATCCGAGTTCAGGGTCCGGTTTCTCGCCGCCATCCCGTCGAAATGTTTTGAGTTATTTAAAGTCTTGATTTAAAAATCTCAACATGGATTACATCCGGCGCGAAATCGAATCACAGATAGAGCTTGCTGCGGACAGCTTTGGGGCGGTCGTTTTGACCGGCCCACGCCGGTGCGGAAAGACCTTTCTCCTGCAGCATCTGTTTCCGAAGGCGGATTACCGGCTGTTGGAAGATCCGGACCTCGTCAGCCGATTTCGTCACGACCCTCAGGGGTTCCTCGACTCGGTTCGCACGCCTGCAATTCTGGACGAGGTGCAACATGTTCCTGAGATTTTTGCGTTTGTCCGATCTCGAATCGATAGAGAGCCGACAAAGAAAGGCAGGTGGTTTCTCACGGGATCTCAAGAAGCCCCTCTCATGCAGGGCGTTACGGAATCTATGGCTGGACGTGCGGCGATCCTGCAACTTCTACCGATTTCTGTCCGTGAATCGCCCCTCGCCGGAATCCTTCGCGGCGGCTATCCCGAAGTTTTGGCGGCGCCACGTTCAGCGCGGCTTTGGTTTGCTTCGTACCTCCAAAGCTACTTGGAACGGGACGTCCGCGCGGTATTAGCGGTGAAAGATCTGCCGACATTCCGTCGTTTTCTTGCTCTGCTGGCAAGCCGTCACGGACAGGTGCTCAACAAGTCGGATCTGGCCGCTCCGCTCGGCATCGGCGTTCCCACAATTGGCCAATGGCTGAACGTATTAGAAGTCACGGCCCAGGTATTCATCATTCCTCCCTTCTACGAGAATCTAGGCAAGCGCCTTATAAAGTCGCCGAAAGTGTATATTGCCGACTCTGGTCTCGCGTGTCATCTCCTCAGCATAGAAACGGAAGCCGAATTGGAAAAGTCGCCTTTCTACGGCGCTCTGTTTGAAGGATTCATCGCATCTGAGATTTTGAAGAATCAAGTGAACTCCGGTTCGCGGCGTGAGCTGTACTACTTCCGCGACCAACAGGGTCTGGAGGTGGATTTCCTCTTTCCCGGAAGAGGCGGCGTCATTAACCTCGTTGAGACGAAGACGACGCGAACGCCAACCCCACAGATGGCCTCGGCGATGCTGCGATTATCGGAGGCCTTAACCAAGCGACGGAGGCGGACGCACGTCGACATGCGTTTGATCCATCATCCGCCGGCTTTGCCTCATCGAACCTCTGCCCTTGCACCGGGCGTGAAGGCGACGCCTTGGACGGATTTCGTCGCGGAGTTGCCGTATTAGCTGCACCGAAGGCGGAAATCGACAGCCGCGGTCATTCGTGGCCGCGATGCTCCGCCCGGGTCGCGGTCCGAGCAGCCATCACGCCTGCCGCGACGGCCACGGCGAGCACGAGGAGCGCGCCGCCGCTAAGCCCGACCGGATGCCGATTTCCCGATAGCACACGGTTGCCGTGTATGAAACCACGCCATAGACGCAGACCGACGCCAGCGCCAACGCGCCCAGTCCGGGGGACCAGGGTCGTTACTGTGTCGGCAGGAGAGCAGCTACTGCGGCTTCGTCGCCGCGTTCTGCAGGAGTGTGCGGATTTCTTCGACAACCGCGGGGCTCGTCGCTCTCGCGGCGCCGCCGCCTCGTCCGCCCGGCGCGGCTGCGGGCGCCGCCGCCGGGGCGGTGTTTGCGGCGGCCGGTGGAACGACTCCAGACGCGTCGGCAAACACGGCGGGTTGAAGCGCGGGAACGCCATTCAACACATCGAGAGGAGTCCTCCCCGATGCATCGACGATGTCCGTACGCGCCCCATGATCCAGCAGGTAGCGAACGAGATTCGCGTTTCCGGAGCGAACGGCGACATGAAGCGCAGTCATCCCTTCGTTGGATTTTGTGTTCACGGGGTCGCCGGTCAACGCCCGGGATATGCGTCCGGAGTAGCTGGCGGCGCCGTTCACCTGGGCATTCACGTCCGCGCCATGCTGGAGCATGAGATCGAGAAGCTCGGTGTTGACGGCCCCGCCGACGCCGCCGCGCGCCTCATTGTAGGTCCCACTCGTAATGCCCGCGGCATACAGGAACGGCGAGATCCCCATGCCATAGATGTTCGGATTGGCGCCCTTCTGCAGCAGCAGTCGAGCAACGTCCGTGTTTCCGCTAATCAGGGCGCGGAGCAACGGCGTTGTTCCCGAGCTGAGGAGTGGATCACTGAAACGTCCGCCCTGGTTGCTGGGGCGACGCATGTTGAGTTGCGGATTCACATTCACGCCGGCGGCAAGCAACAGGTTGATGATCTCCATACTCGAAACCGTAGGGCCCGCGCCGCCGCGCACGCCGCCGGCAGCCACGCCGGCGCCTCGGCCGGCGCCGCCTCGACCAGCCGGACCACCGCCTGGCGCCGCGCCGGCGGGAGGTTGAGCGCCGGCTTGAGGCTGAGCGCCGGGGCCGCCACGACCGCCGGCCCCGCCACGACCACCGCCGGCCCCGCCGCGTCCACCGCCAGCGCCTCCGCCGGCGCCGGCGGGAGCGGGCGCACGATCGACGGCGATGTAGAGCGCCGTTCGTCCATACACATCCCAGAGATGCGGATTGCCGCCGCGTTCCAGAAGAAACTTCGCGACGTCGTTATGGTTGTTGTCCAGAGCAATCATCAACGGAGTGGCGCCTTCGGGCGTGGGCAGATTGACATCGGCGCCGGCGTTGACAAGCGCCTCGACGCACGCCAGACAGCCGCTGCGGGCGGCGTACAAGAGCGGCGTGAGGCCGCCATATGCGTGATACTGGGCGCGAGGCTCCGACGTAATCTGGCTTGGCCAGTCGTTGTACCTCGCGCGTGCGTTGACGTCGGCGCCCTTGGCAATCAGGATCTTCACCATTTCCGCCGCATTCCGCGCGGCGGCTGCAGCCCACATCAGCGGCGTCTGTTCCTGGACCTTCTCCACAACATTGACCTTGGCGCCGGCGTCAATCAGCATCTGGAAAATCGCGAGATCCCCGTTCTTGATCGCAATCATCAGCGCGGTCTGCCCGTCCGCGTTGGCACCTTCCGCGCCGGATCCGGCATCCAGGAGCATCTTGACCACGCGGGCGTCGCCCTGCTTGACCGCTTCCGCCAGCGGCGTGGCACCAAACTCATTCACGACGTCCACCTTGGCTTTCTTTTCGATCAGCGCCGCCAGCAATTCATGATCGACGCGATACACCGCCCAGTGAACCGGCCGCGTCCCATCCAGTTGCGCTTCGTTGACGTCCGCTCCGGCCCGAATCATCTCAAATGCGGCGGCGCGTTTTCCGTCTTGAATCAACCTGGCCAGCTTCCCGGGCTGCTCCTGAGCCAGGAAGGACTGTCCGGGGAATGAGCCTGCACCAAGGCCTGCGCAAATAATGGCAAGAATGAAACGCTTCACTCGTCCTCCTAAGGGAGCGCGCAAAAAGAAATTGGCATTTTCCATGCTTCACGAATCGAGGGCGGTCATAGACCGCCCCTACAGCGTGGGCCACGGCTGTAGGGGCGCTCTATGAGCGCCCGTCCCTAAACAACATCCGGATCCAGTTTGTTGTGGTTCCCCCACAGACCTTTTGCCGCGGCATAGAGAAACTTGTAAGGATCCTTCCACGTGCGTAACAGCCCGTTCAACACGCCGCCTTCCAACATATCTTTGGGGCCGTCTCCCGCGCGGACCTGCTTGAACAACCGCTGGCGAACGGTCTCCATCATGTCGCGTTCTTCCTTGAATTCCGCGTGAGTCATGACCGGGCCGGTTCCCGGAATAAATCTTGTCTTGTCGGTGCTGATCTTGAGCAGCAGATCCATCGCATCGACGCGTCCGCCGATCCAGGCGCCGGTGATCCAGTCCAGTTCCGGATCTTTCAGGGGAGACGCAACGTCGCCGACAACGAGAACGTCGGAATCCTTGAAATAGACATAGGCGTCTCCTCCCGTATGGGCGCCGAGCAGATAACCGCAATCGATCTGTTCACCGTCGATCTTCAGCGTCTCTTTGTTGAAAAAAGTCTGGATCGGCCAGGCGGCTTTCGGACGCGCTTTCTGATAACGGCTTTCTTCGGGAATCCAGTAATCGTGCGCCATCCATTGAAGCGTACGATCGTGCGCCATGATCTTTGCGCCGGCGGCGGCAAACAATTCGTTATTGCCGGTTTGCTCGAGATGATGGTGCGTGTTGAAAACAGTGTGGACCTTCGAACCGTGCGGCAACTCTTTTAGACCAGCAAGCAGCTCGTCGCCGTAACCCGGAACGCCGCTGTCCACCAGAAAAAGGCCGTCGCCCGTGGAAAAGGCCACAACATTGGCGCCACCGCCATCGACTACCGCGAGTTTGTCGGTCAGGCGGCGAACGCGAGCCGCCGCCTGTTGAGATTGCCCAGCGGCGCGAGCCTTGGGAGACGCCCAGAGGGCGATCATCCCCGTCATCGCGCCTTTTAAAACTTCCCTACGATTCAAGTCGGACTCCTTACTGCAGGCGCAGTCCATGAAGGTGTGAACAAATCGCCACGACCCGTTCTGACCCCCTGCCGCCTTCGGCGGCTCTCCCCCTCGAAGGGGGAGAAAAGGCCTTGCCTGAGAAGCGTTTACTCCCCCTTTGAGGGGGAGAGCCGCCGAAGGCGGCAGGGGGTCAAACTCCGCTAAATCGGCATTCGTTCACACTTTCTATGACCACGCAGCGCGCTCACAGAGCGCGCCTACAGTTCTGAAATCATGCCGGTGCTATCGGCGAATTTGTCTTGTTCGATGCCGAATTTGTTCAGCAGGGTCAGGTGCACGTTGGCTAGCGGCAACCGCTGCTTGGGCTCGATGTGCTGACCGCCCAGCTTCATCCTGCCGGCGCCCCCGCCGACGACGACAGTCGGAATCGGCCAGTTGCTGTGCTTGTCGCTGTTGCCCATATTCGATCCATAAAGGAAGATCGAATGATCCAGGAGCGAGCCGTCGCCGTCGCGCGTCTCCGCCATCTTCTTCAGGAACGCCGCGAAACGGTCCATGTGCCAGGTTTGGATCTTCACGACTTGTTCAATCTTGTCCGGTTCATTGGCATGGTGCGATATGGGGTGGAACGAAGCGGGAACCCCGATATGGTTGTAGGTCTGATTCGTGCCTTCAGCGACCATGACGTAGGAAACCACCCGTGTGATGTCGGCCTGATAGGCGACTGTGATCAGATCGAAAAGAAGATCGACCTGCTTGTCAAAATCGTCCAGAACCCCTACCGGACGCTCAGGAATCGTCATATTGGAAATGTCGGTAGACGCGACGATACTGATGCGTCGTTCGATCTCGCGCACGCTTTCCAGATAGTTGTCCAGAGCGACGCGGTCCCCGGCGCCCAATTGGTTTTGCAACGCCTTGGTTTGCTCCAGGATGAGATCGAGGAGGCTGTCGGATTCGCGCGCGTTCAAGACCTTTTCCTTGAACGTGGTCGAACCGAACAACGTATTAAAGACCTTCTTCGGGTTGTACTCCGGGGGAAGCGGGGTGTTGGCGTCGCGAAACGACACCGTGGAGGCGGTGAGCGCACCGTTGCCGGCCGCCTGTTGTCTCAAGGTTTCCGAGGATACTTCCAGAGAGGGAAGCGCCGTGTCCTGACTGATCTTCTTAGCGATGAACTGATCGATCGTCGTGGCGGGATTGCTGCAGCACAGCCAGGTTCCCGCATTCCTGACGTGCACGCCGGCGCCTGCCGGGTTGTCCAGATTTCCGATGGTCGAAACGTATTTCTTGAAAGGTTCAAGCGGCGCCGTGATCCTGTTCAGCTTGAAGCTGGCGCCGGAACCGCTCGGCGTCCACTTGTCGCCTTCAGGTCCGAACTTGGTGTCGTGCTGGACTGCGCCGTGAGGAATATAGAAGAAGCCCGCGCGAAGCTTCGGATTCGCGGCCGTTTGCGCCTGGGCTGTCGCGGCGGGAACCATGGCTTCCAGGAAAGGCAGAGCCACCGTCGCGCCGGCGCCCTTCAGGACTGTTCTGCGAGAAATGTGCTTCTTGAAGATAAACATTTCGACTTCTCTCCTTGGGGACAGCATGAATACTGTCCCGGCATCTATTTAATTGCCGCCACTTTCGCCGCCGCCTTGTGCGCGGAGGCAGGACCCTGTTTAAGAAACGCGTCGGAACGGACGATACCCTGAACGATGGAAGACAGCGTGAAATTCTCTTTGGCCGCGTTGCGGACCACCGCCCGCACCTGCGGCATGTCGAAGTATTCCAGTTCACGGTTCACGGCATACATCATCAGCTTCTCCGTGAACGCCTGCGCGAACTTTGCCGGATCGCTCGCCAGATAGTCGCGCAATTCGACGGGACCATTGATGGGGAGTCCGCTGGGAAGCACAGTGCTTGCATCGATCGGAGCGTTCGCCGCCAGGCGATCGGTCGTCCGGAATTGCCCGATCGCATCGAAGTTCTCCAGCGCGAGCCCCATCGGATCGATCACGCCATGACATTGACGGCACGTCGCATTGGCGCGGTGCTGCTCCAGACGCGCGCGCACGGTCTTCGCGGTATCCCCTTGCTGTTGGCTGAGGTCCGTCTCCACGCCCGGCGGCGGGGGCGTCGGCGGAGCGCCGATGATCTTGTCGAGAACCCACGCGCCGCGAAGGACCGGCGACGTTCGATCGGGATAGGACGTCTTAATCAGCACGGCGCCTTTACCGAGCAAACCTGTGCGGTTCTTGTCCGTCAGTTTCACCCATCGGAACTGGGCGCCCGTGACGCCCGTCATGCCGTAATGGCGGGCGATCCGGTCGTTGAGATAGGTCTGGTCCGAAGTCAGAAGCTCAACGAGCGGCCGGTTTTCGAGCAGAACGCTGCTGATGAACGTTTCGGCTTCCGTCACCAAATCCTTCTTTAACTGGTCGTTGAAGTTTGTGTAAATCTGCTGATCCGGCTCGATCGACTCAAGATCGCTGAGGCCGAGCCATTTCATCGCGAAGTTCGAGACGAGACTGGCAGCCTTGGGATCGGCGAGCATGCGCTTGACCTGGGCGTCGAGAACAGCGGGCTTCGACAGCTCCTTCGCCGCCGCCAAATCGAGCAGTTCGTCATCCGGGCCCGTATTCCAGATGAAGAAGGACAAACGCGTCGCCAGTTCGAAATCCGAAAGAGGGACCTCCGCGTCGGCCTTCGCTGCCTGGCCGCCGCGTATCGAGCGATAGAGAAACTCGGGGCTCGCCAGCACTGCGGCGACAAGCCGCTCGATTCCCTTGTCGAAGTTTCCGCCGTCCTTGCGTCCGCTTTCGTAGAAACGCATCAGCGTGGCCACCTCCGTTTCGGTGGCAGGACGCCGGAAAGCGCGGCGCGCCAGATTCTCTGCGATCTGTTTCGCGCAAGGCGTCTCGCCTACGGTCTTGGGATCGCACACATAAATCAGGCTGCGACTCAGTGTAGAAACGCCGGTCACATTATAGGGACCGGTAATTTCGATCTCGTCAAAGTTCGGCAAGCCGCCGCCGCCAAATCCGCCGCCCCCCTGGCTGCTGGTCGATTCGAAACGGGAGCGGTCAATGAACGCGACCACTACTTCGCGAACGCCGGCTTGAATCTGAAGAGGGATTTTGTCGAACCGATCCTGAATCTCCTGGCGCCCATCGCCGGCCTTCCGGTTGTTCAGCATGAGGTCATCGAGCCCGCCGATGGCCTTTTTGAACATGACCTTGCCATCGATCATGATGACGAGAGTCGCTTCGTTCTCCAGACTGCCCGTATAGAGACCCAGCGTCTGATCGGGGAAATGCACCTTGAAGCGGTATTCTCCGTCGGCCGTGAAATTGTGTTTGACGCGGAGGCCGCCGTCGCGAAGTCCGAGGGGCATGGCTTCGCCGCCGCTGTTCCCTCTGAGGGGGTACACCACATTTTCGAGGCTGGCGTCTCCGATGGCCTTCTTGGCAATCATCCTCGCCGATTCAACGTACTGCTCAACAAAGGTTGGCGATACGCTGAGCGCTGCGGCAATGTTGTCGAAGCCGTCGATCGCGACATCCTGGGGCAAAACGTCCTTCGCCGTCACGTCAACGCCGACAAGCGCTTTCACCGCGGCCGCATACTCCGTGCGGCTCAGACGCTGGATTGGGGTATGGCCGGCCTTGGGCCGCGCTGTGTTGCTGTCCAGACGCGCCTCGAGCCACCCGACAAGCGAATCTATTTGAGTCTGTTCAGGCTGCTTGGCGCCGGGCGGCGGCATCAGCCGGCCGCGCAGCTTGCGGACGGCTTTCTCCCAGACAATTGCGTCGTTCGGCACGGCGTCGAGATTCAACGCATCGAGCGCAAGCCCTCCCATTTTGGCCTGGGAACTGTGGCACCCTGCGCAATAGGTTGAAATCATGACGCGCGCCTGTTCGGATGAATTCACAGAAAGGGGGCCCGTTTGCGTTTGTGGAACGGCCGGAGTGGCCGCGGCGAGGACCAGGATCGAATAAACGAGGATCGCTCTCTTCATATAAGGCTGCATTGTCCGCATGTCGGTGATCTTCAACGATGAAAAGAATATGGAAGCTTCGCTCGTCAGTCCATCATTTTCTTGGACTTTAGATGTGTCAGCCCCAACCGGCTTAAACCCCCTGCCGCCTTCGGCGGCTCTCCCCCTCGAAGGGGGAGAAAAGGCCTTGCTTGGAAAGCGTTTCCTCCCCCTTTGAGGGGGAGAGCCGCCGAAGGCGGCAGGGGGTCAAAAACTCCAAACCTCACGGCATACATCAGTATGCTTGCTCGTAGATATGGAGCGCGGCGGCGGCGTCAAATTGCCGGGGATTGAATGTTCCGGTCCATTCACGGGCCGCATCGGAAGCCAGGCCGGGCAAATCCGCGCGGGAGACTCCGAGATCCCGCAGCGTGCGAGGAAGGCCGCCGGCCCGGGCGAGTTCTTCCAGACGCGAGGCCAACCGATCCCCTGCATGCGGTCCGGGATCGCGGCCGGTCGCGGCGAGCAGTTCCGCATAGCGCGCGCCGACCGCTTCGGCGTTCCAGCGCACGACGTGCGGCAGCATGACGGCGATAGCAACGGCGTGGGCCGTTCCGTAGCGGGCAGTCAGGGGGTTCGCGCACGCGTGGGTCGCCCCAAGCATCGACTGCTCGATGGCGACGCCCGCCTCATGCGCGCCCAGCAGCATTGCGCTGCGCGCTTCGAGATCGCCCGGCTCTTCAAGGACACGCTCGTAGTGCGCTTCCAGCAGCTTCCACGCATCCCGCGCGAACAAGTCGGAGACGCTGGTCCGCTTCGCAGTGACAAATGACTCAACGGCGTGGGAAATCGCATCATAACCGGCGGCTGCGGCCACCGCGCGCGGCTGCGTTACCGTCAGGCGCGGGTCGAGAATCGCGATCCCGAATGCGGCTTTTGGATCGCCGCACGCCATCTTTGCATGCGTGTCTGCGTCTGAAATCAGCGCATACGACTGCGCTTCGCTGCCTGTTCCTGCCGTTGTCGGAACGCCGATGCTCGGAAGCATCGGGCGGGCGGCCTTGCCGAAACCGCGGTAGTCGCGCATGTTTCCGCCGTTGGTCAATACGAAATTAATCCCTTTGGCGCAATCCATGGAACTGCCGCCGCCCAAACCGATAATCGAGTCGATGTTCCGGGATGCGGCGTACACGCGTCCGGCCTCGACCATGCGCGTATCCGGGTTTGGATCGAAATCATGAAAGCTGCAGGATGCAATGCCGGATTGATCGAGCAACGAGCGGGCGCGGTCGACAAGACCGGCCTCGAGGAGTCCGCGGTCTGAAACGATCAGGGTCCGCGTGAAGCCGAGCTCACGGGCGAGCTCGCCGAGACGCGCGAATGCGCCTTCGCCGAAAACGATCCGGGTTCGTGGGAAGAAGTCAAACGGCTGCATTCCGATTCAAAACATCAATCGAATCCCAAACTGACACCGCCGCGGATTGTCGGCCGAAACGATCCGCCCGAATGTCGGCGAACCGACAAAGCCATCAGGCAAGTCGAAATTCGTACGATTCAGGAGATTGAACGCCTCGGCGCGAAGTTGCAGGCGCGTTTCTTCGCTGAGGCGAATGTGCTTCAGCAAGCCAAGATTGACGTTCTGATAACCCGGGCCTTCCACAATGTTCCGCCCTGCGTTTCCGAAGCTCCCAAATGCGGGAACTGCAAAGGCCGCGGTGTTGAACCAGCGATCGGGAGACGGATCGTCAAGCTTCGGATTTCCGACCAGATGCGGACGGTCGTTCGCTCCGAAACCAAGCGTGGACCGTCCGGTGTTGCTGTTATCGAACTCCGGCAAGAGCGCCACGGTGAGCGGAGGCCCGCTTTGCGCAGTCACGATGCCCTGCAGTTCCATGTCGGACAATATGGAAGACCACGCGCCTTCGGAAGCCCAACGGCGGCCGGCGCCAAAGGGCAGCTCCCATCCGAAGCTCAACGAGAACCGATGCCGCACATCAAAACTCGATCGCGCATATTCCGCGCCGGGATTCCGGCTGTCCTGCGGAAAGTTCGGGTCGCCGGCGCTCGAAAAGAAACCCGACGCGTCGTCCATCGATTTGCCGAGCGTGTAGACGCCCAGGAAAGACAGGCCGCGGTCGAACCGCTGCTGAAACTTGAGCTGCATGGCGTGATACCGGGATACGCCGCGCGATTCGATGAACGTGATGCTGTCAAACAGCGGATTCGGCCGGAGGTTCACGGGATTCGGGCTCGGCGCCGGCTGATTGATGTCGCGCGCGGCGATCAAATCCCGGCCGCGCGTGCCGACGTAGGAGATCTCGACGGCGCGGCGGCTGCCCAGCTGCCGCTGTATGCTGAGGCTCCAGTGATCCAGCCGGCCCGTTTGCAGGTCCCGCTGGTAAGCCGTCGCCGACTGTGGGAGCGCAATCGGATACGACTGTGGAAAAGGATCGGTCAATGTCACCGGCGGGACGCCCGGGAACGGAACGAACAGATCGAGATCGAAATAGGGTGCGTTGAAGTAGAGCCCCTCGCCGGTGGAAAGCGCGCCCTGGTTGTAATAGACGCCGTAGCCGGCGCGGATTACGGTCCGCCGCGACGGCCCAAGCGTCCACGCCGCGCCGATGCGCGGCGCCCAGTTGTTGCGGTCCGGTTCATAGCCGCCGCGGGGCATGCCGGCGGTCCCCACCTCAACAAACTGTCCTGTTGCGGGATCGTAGAGGTTCGCGCGATCGTCGGCGTCGACGCCGGGCCCCACGTATTCGTATCGCAAGCCAAGACTCAGCGTCAGGTCGCGCCGCAGCCGCCAGTTGTCCTGGATGAACGCGCTCCAGGCGGACGTACGCAACTTCTGCGGATTGTCGAGGACCGCGGCGCCGGTAACGAGGGGGAAACCCAGCAACAGATCGGCGAGCGCGTTGCCGGTGATATACCGGTCGGAGAAATTCAGAAAGCCTCGAGACTGAACGTCCCGATAGGCGTTCTGCCGCACGTGCCGGAAATCTCCGCCGGCTTTGACCATGTGCGCGCCGCGCGCCCAGGTGATCGTATCCAGCAATTGAATCGTGTCGGCGGCGCTCTCCTGAGGCGTCGTGAACTCGTCGCCGAGCGGGCTGAAGCCGGTTACGGTGATTTGGCTGAGTCCGAAATCGCGTGGATTCGATGAAATCTCGGGAAGCCCGACTTCCCTATTGAGGCTGCGGCCCTGGTTCTCGTGAAACACGCCAATCGCGACCCGCCCGTAACCGAAGCGCGCCTCATTGACGGCCGCGGGACCGAGCGGCTGCGTCAGGCTCACCGCCAGGTTTTGTCCGCGGCGCGGCACATCGGTCCCGAAGCCCGGCACGCCGACGGCCGAGGCAAACGGCTCAAAGAACCGGCGATCGCTGAAGCTGTACCGCGTCGTCAGGGTCGCGCCGCCGCTCCAACCGTGATCGAGGCGGACGTCGAACTGATCGACGTCGTCGCGCAGCGTCGGGGAGGAGACGAAGTTCGCCAACGGCGCGTCGCGGTTGGGCGCGGGATAGAGCGCCGCAATCGCACGTCCCACTGGATGAATGAACGCATCCGGAATCCGTCCCCCCGCGAACGGCTGTCCGGTCGAGGGATCCCGCGGCTGCGGCAGCAGGCTCCGAGAAAAATCGCCGATGCGTTCTTCGAGCGTCGGAACGTTTGTGACGCGCGTGACGCCTTCGCGCAGCCGCGTATGCTCGTAGTCGGCGAAAAAGAAGGTGCGATCCCGAACGATCGGCCCTCCAATAGAGCCTCCCGCCTGTTCGCGGTTGTAGGCGGGCGCGGGTTCGTCGGCCGGCGCGAAGAAGTTCCTGGCATCCAGCGAGCGGCTTCGGAAGAAGCCGTAGAGAGTCCCGTTCCAGAGATTCGTGCCGGAGTGGGTGATGACATTGACTTGGCCGGCGGCGTTGCGTCCAAACGACGCGTCATACGTGCTGGTAAGAACCTCGAACTCGCGGATCGCGTCCACGGCAGGCCGGACGCCGGGCGTGTTGAGTTTCGGATCGATGTTATAGACGCCGTCGAGCACGAAGCTGTGCGCGTCTTCGCGGGCGCCGTTCACCGTGAACGCGAAGTCGCCCCTCAAGGAACTGGCGGAGCCCTGAGGCGCCGGCGCCGCTCCAGGCGCGAGCAGCGACAGCTCGAGGAAGTTGCGTCCATCCAACGGAAGACCCGCGACCTGGCGGCCGTCAATAACAGCGCCGAGCGCGGCCGATTCCTGCTCCAGCGGCACAGCCGGCGCGGTGACAGCCACTTCTTCACTCACGCTTCCCAATGTGAGGGCCGCCTCGAGCCACAGATCCTGACCGACCCGGAGTTCAGTCCGCGAAACATACTTCTTGTAGCCGGTCTGCTCGATCTCGATCGCGTAGGCGCCGGGCGACAGGGTCGCAACGGCAAACCGTCCGTCGGCGGCCGTGACGGCCGTTTTGATCTCGCCGGTCGCGTCATTCCGGATGCGCAGCGTCACCTGCGGGATCGGCGCGCCCGATGGATCGAGGACCACGCCTCGGACAGAAGCAAGATGAGACTGTGCAGCTATTGGAAAAGCCGCCGCCGCGGCGAGCAGCAATGCAGGGATGAGTCTTCGCATGGGATTGAACCTCGAAATTGCGAGCGTCGTCGTCGCTCCGAAAATGGACGTAGCGATGCTAGCAATTGAGTTCTTCGCATGCACGCACTTTTCGGCGGTGAGGTATGGCTGCGGATTACGCAGATCCGGGCATGCGCGGTCATAAGAAAGTGTGGATGAATGCCGATTAGCAGAATTTTGACCCCCTGCCGCCTTCGGCGGCGGTTTACTCCCCCTTCGAGGGGGAGAGCCGCCGAAGGCGGCAGGGGGTCAGAAACTCCACTAATCGGCATTCGTTCACGCCTTCTATGACCGTGCAGCGGCTATGTTAGACTGCCTCCACCGTGACAGGAGGAGTCGATGGTCCACAAGCGTTTCCTCGCCGTCGTCATTCTCGCGGCATCCGCTGCGCTCGCGCAGTCTCCTGCAACAACCGACTGGCCGCAATGGCGCGGACCGGACCGTAACGGGATCTCGAAAGAGACAGGGTTGATGAAACAGTGGCCGCCTTCCGGTCCGCCGCGGCTCTGGCTTGTGACGAATCTCGGGGCGGGATACGGCTCGGTGGCAGTCAAAGGAGACCGGGTCTACGTCCAGGGGATGCGGAATCGCCAAAGCCTTCTCCACAGCCTCAACGCCGCTAACGGACAAATCGTCTGGTCCAAGGCGATCGGACCGGCGCTGGATCAGGATCGCGGGCCAGGACCGCGCAGCACGCCGACGGTTGACGGCGACCGCGTTTACGTTCTCACGGAAAATGGAGATCTGGCCTGCCTGCGGACGCAGGACGGGAGCGTCGTGTGGCAGCGCAACATCCTGAAGGATTTCGGCGGGCGCAATATTCCCTGGCTGATCAGCGAGTCGCCGCTCGTGGACGGAAATAATGTCTTCGTGACGCCGGGCGGGCGCGGCGCGGGCGTTGCGGCGCTCGACAAGATGACCGGGAAAACGGTCTGGACGAGTAAGGAACTCAGTCATGAAGCGGGCTATGCCTCGCTGATCGCCGCCGACGTTCACGGCGTCCGCACTTTGATGACGTTGACCGCCGAAGGCGGCGTCGGCGTCCGCGCCTCCGATGGGAAGCTCATGTGGAACTATCGGCGCGTCGCCAACGGCACCGCCAACATCGCGACGCCCGTCTATCACGACAACAAGGTTTTCTACACATCGGCCTACAGCACAGGCGGCGCTCTGTTAGCGATTGCGCGGTCACAGACGTCGCAAACCGGGCCTGCAGGCGGAGGGCAAGCCGGAGAATTGCGCGCTGAGGAAGCATATTTCACGCGCGAAATGCAGAATCACCACGGGGGCGTCGTGCTCGTCAACGGCTACCTTTACGGATTCAGCAACGCCATCCTGACGTGTCTGGAATTCGCAACCGGCAAGCCGATGTGGCGGCATCGCAGCGTCGGCAAGGGCTCACTGGTCTACGCGGACGGGCATCTTTACATTTTGAGCGAGGACAATGTCGTCGGCTTGGCGGAAGCGTCTTCCACAGGCTATAAGGAAAAAGGCCGCTTTCAAATTGCGGATCAAGGGCTGCCGAGCTGGGCGCATCCCGCGTTGAGCGCCGGACGGCTCTATGTCCGCAATCAGGGCGTCCTCGCAAGCTACGACGTGCGCGCACGGTAATGCGAATCTCGAATTGCGAATTGCGAATTTATGGAAACGCTGTCTCGTACAATTCGCAATTCGCATTTCGCAATTCGCATTTCGCATTTCGCAATCCCATTTCGCTATAATCCCGACAATCTGAATCGCCGCGGGGGAAGAGTCCTTATGCTGAGGAAATCGGCTGTTTTCGCTGTTCTGCTTCTGGCGCTCACGGTGACAATCGGCGGTCAGGGACCGCGCCGCGTTGCGCTCGGCGACTGGCCCGAGATCCGCGGCCCGAACCGCGACGGCGTTTCCCGCGAAACGGGGCTCATCGACCGTTGGGCGGTGAATGGAGAGAATTTTCTCTGGCGCGCGCCTTACGGCGGCCGATCCACCCCGATCGTAATGGGGAACCGCGTGTACGTGCAGAACGCCTCGGGCCGCGGCGCCGATCTTCAGGAGCGCGTCATGGCCCTCGATGCAGACTCCGGAAAAGTTATCTGGGAATACAAGTACAACATCTTTCAAAGCGATGTCCCGCCCCACCGCGTGGCATGGGCCTCCCCGGCGGCGGATCCCGAGACCGGCAACATCTATGCGATGAGCGCGGGCGCGCAAGTCATCGCGCTGGATCGAAACGGCAATCTTCTTTGGGACCGGTCTTTCGGCGAAGAGTTTGCAGCTTTCACCACGCACGGCGGCCGGACGACGTCGCCGCTGATCGACGGTGATCTCGTCATCGTGAACGCGGCTGTCTCGAATTGGGGGACAAGCGCCAACCGCGCGCATCGCTTCATGGCGCTGGACAAGCGCACAGGCGAGGTCGTCTATGTGGCCAATCCCGGCGGCCGCCCCTATGACACGGCTTACGCCTCGCCGCTCATTGCAACCATCAACGGGATGCGGCTGCTGATCTCCGGTCTCGGCGACGGCGCCGTGCATGCCATCAAACCGCAGACAGGGCAGAAGGTCTGGAGCTTTGTCGCCGCGAAGCGAGCGATCAACACGGGCGTCGTGGTCAAGGACACGAGCGTCATCGTGTCGCACGGCGACGAGAATCTGGACGTCAATGAACTCGGCATGATTGCCGCCATCGACGGGTCTCTGACGGGAGATATCAAGACCACGAAATGGGCGGTTAAAGGCATCGAATTCGGCTATTCCTCCCCCGTGACCGACGGAACGCGGGTCTATCAGATCGACAACAGTTCGCGGCTGAAGGCATTCGACATCAACACCGGAAAGGAACTCTGGACTCTTCCGCTCGGCACAGCGCAAAAAGCGCCGCCCGTGCTGGCCGACGGCAAAATTTACGTCGGGACGGACGGAGGCGAGTTCTTCATCATCCGGCCTCAGGCGGACCGCGGCGAAATCCTCAGCTCTGTGGAACTGCCTGTCAGCGCCAATAGCTGCTGCGGATCGGAAGGAACGCCCGAGCAGATCCTCGGCGGCGCGGCCGTCTCACGCGGACGCATCTTCTTTGTCTCGAGCGACGCTGTTTACGCAATCGGCTCAAAGCAGGCCAAGAATCTGAATGGATGGGCGGTCGACGAACCGGCCGTTAAAGGCGAGGGATCGCCGGCATACCTTCAGGTTGCGCCGACCGAGCTCGTTCTTACGCCTGGCCAGAAGGTGACCCTCCGCGCCCGGCTCTTCGACGACAAGGGCCGCTTCCTGCGAGAAGAACGAGCCGCCTGGTCGCTGGACGGCCTCAAAGGAGCCATTGACGGCGGCGAATTCACCGTCGCTTCCGATCCCGTCGAGCAGGCCGGGCTTATCAAGGCAACGGTCGGCGCACTGACGGGAGAAGCGAGAGCCCGTGTTGTACGTCCTCTGCCGTGGAAAGAAACATTCGAGAGCTACGCCGAAGGGGCCGCGCCGCCAGGATGGGTGAATATGGTTGCGGGCAAGTTGACCGTTGTCACGCTCGACGGACAGAAGGTGCTGCAAAAGGCGCCCGACGATACGTTGTTCAAACGGATTCGGGTGTTTTTGGGCCCCGTCCAGTGGTCCGACTACTCCTTTGAAGCAGATGTTCGCGCCACGGAAAGGCGGCGCCAGTTGGGGGACGTGGGCATCACCGCGCAACGATACTCGCTGGTCCTCTACGGAAACTCTCAGCGCCTCAAGCTGGAACCTTGGGAGCCGGAAACCGCGCGCACCGTGACAGTGCCGTTCGCCTGGAAACCGGACGTCTGGTATCGGCTGAAGCTGCGCGTGGAAAACCAGCCCGACGGCACAGTGCGCGTTCAGGGCAAGGCATGGCCGGTCGGACAGACCGAACCCGCCGCATGGCTGATCGAACGCGTCGATCCCATCGGGAACCGCAATGGGGCCCCGGGACTCTTTATCGACGCACAGTTCGGCGCTTATCTCGATAACTTTGTACTAACCGCAAATCGGTAGGACTTCATGATAATGACCAAACACTTCTCCGCCTGGCTGCTGATTGGAGCGGCGGCCTGCATTGCATTTTACGCCGCGGATTCCAACGCCGGCGAGCCTGGAACCGGCGAGTGGCCGATGTGGGGCGGTACGCCCGACCGCAACATGACCTCCAACATGAAGGGATTGCCCACGGAATGGGACGTCAAAACCAAGAAGAACGTAAAGTGGGTCGCCCAGCTTGGCTCTCAAAGCTACGGCAATCCCGTGGTGGCCGGCGGCATGGTGTTTGTCGGCACAAACAACGAATTGTTGCGCGATCCGAAACAAGGGGGCGACCGCGGAGTGTTGATGGCGTTTCGCGAGTCCGACGGCGAATTTCTGTGGCAGCAGACCCACACGAAGCTCGAGTCCGGGCGCGCCAACGACTGGCCGTTCCAAGGCGTGGCGTCGTCCCCCATCGTCGAGGGCGAGCGGCTCTACTACGTCAGCAATCGCGCGGTCGTGCTGTGCCTCGATATCCAGGGCTTCCGCGACAACGAAAACGACGGTCCGGTTAAAGACGAAAAGCTGACCGGCCAGTTCGACGCCGATGTCGTATGGGCCTTCGACATGATGGATCAGGTCGGCGCCTATCCGCATAACCTCGCGAACTCTTCTCCCGTCATCTGGGGCGACATGATCTTTGTCAGCACCTCCAACGGCCAGGACGAAAGCCATGTGAACGTGCCTTCGCCGCGAGCTCCCTCCATCATCGCGCTGAACAAGAAGACCGGCGATCTCCTGTGGGAAGACAACTCGGTAGAGGATCGCATCCTGCATGGACAGTGGTCCACGCCGGCCGTTGGCCGAATCGGAGACGTCGTGCAGGTCGTCTCTGCTCAAGGCGACGGATGGGTTCGCGGCTACGAGGCAAGCTCCGGCAAGAAGCTGTGGGAATTCGACACGAATCCTAAGGAATCCGTGTGGCCGAGGACGCGCAATGAATTGATCGGGACGCCGGTGATTTATCAAAACAAAGTCTATATTGCGAACGGCCAGGATCCAGAACATGGCGAAGGCGTCGGCCACTTCTATGCGATCGACGCAACCAAGCGCGGCAACATCACGGAGACCGGCCGCGTATTTCACTACGACAAAATCCGGCGATCCATCTCGACCGCGGCCGTCGCCGACGGTCTGGTGTACATCTCCGACTTCAGCGGATTCCTGCACTGTCTGGACGCCGAAACCGGCAAGGCGTACTGGGTCCATGACGTGTTGGCCGCCGTTTGGGGCTCGCCGTTCGTGGTCGACGGGAAGGTGTATCTGGGCGACGAGGACGGCGACGTGGTGGTTCTGCAGCACGGCAAGGAAAAGAAGGTGCTCGCGGAAATGAATATGGGCAGCGCTGTCTATGCCACCGTCGTTCCAGCGAACGGGACGTTGTTTCTGAATAACAGGAACGAACTTTACGCGCTGGCGATCAAGTAGGGTTTTGACCCCCTGCCATCGTACGAGGAATCCCATGCGAGCTTTAATCCTCCTCATTCTGCTCGGGACAACCCTTTCCACCGCCCAAACGCCCGCTCCTCAAGGCGCGGCGGAGTGGCGGCAGTTTCGCGGCAACCCGCGGCTGACTGGCGTGGCAACGGGAACTGTTCCATCGAATTTGAAGGTCTTGTGGACGCATGACACGGGCGATTCCATCGGGTCTTCCGCGGCGATCGCCGACGGGACCGTCTATGTGGGCGTAGGCAACGGAGACCTGATCGCGTTGGACCTGGCGTCCGGGAAGCTGAAATGGAAATATTCCACCCAAAGCTTGATCGGAGAATCCTCGCCCGCGGTCGGCGCCGACGCTGTTTACATCGGCGACTTGGACGGTACGCTGCACGCCGTCAATGCGCGCAATGGGCAGCGGCTTTGGACTTTCAAGACGGAAACGGAGATCAAGTCTTCGCCGGTCGTTGCGAATGATCTGGTACTGGTGGGTTCCTACGACGGTCATCTCTATTCGCTCGACGCCCGAACCGGCAAGCTCCGATGGAAGCTTCAAACCGAAGCGCAGGTCCATGCCACGCCCGCCGTGGCAGGGGATTTGGTCTTTATCGCGGGGTGCGATGAGATCTTCCGCGCGATCCGTCTCGCAGACGGCAAGCAGGCGTACGAAATCAAGGCAGGCGCCTATACTGGCGCGTCCCCCGCGATCGAGGACGAGCGGGCGTATTTCGGGACGTTCAATTACGACGTGCTTGCGCTCGACCTCAAAAGCCGCAAGATCCTCTGGCGATACGACCCTCCGGACACCGAATTTCCTTTTTATTCCTCCGCCGCTGTCAGCAACGGGCGCGTTGTCCTTGGCGGCCGCGACAAGCTGATTCACGCGCTCGACGCCCGAACCGGCAAGCCCGCATGGACATTTGCCACGCGCGCCCGCGTGGATTCTTCGCCGGCCGTCGCAGGAGGCCGCGTCTATGTGGGTTCGAACGATGGGCGCCTGTACGTGCTGGATGTGATGTCCGGCAAAAAACTCTGGGAATTCGATGCGGGTTCCCCTCTGACGGCGTCGCCCGCAATTGCCTCCGGCCGCCTGGTGATCGGATCTCAGGACGGCGTTCTGTATTGCCTGGGGTAAGTTCTGCTAGCGGCGGCCTCCGCCCCACGTCCATCCATCGGCCCGCCGCGTGATGCTCTTCAGGTGCAGCCTGTTTTCCCATGGGTTGCGCCCGGGACTTCCCGAGATGATCACATGATCGCCGGGCTTGAGCGTGTCCTTTACAACGCCGCGCGACTGAAGACGACTGAGGCCGGCCCATTCCGCAGAAAACCGCTGCAGGCGGCCGTCGGCGTCCTTACCCATCACGTGCACCCAGGCATGAGGATTGCGGTATTCGAATTCGACGACTTCACCTTCGATCGATATCGTCTGCTCTTCGAAGTAGTAGGCGGCGAAGGAATGGTGAGCGTCTGCAGGAATGACGGCCAGCGCCGCAGCCGCCATGGTCCCCAGCAGAAACGGTCTCATAGGGCCCTCCTCTCGCTACGTGAGAGCTTAGTCACAGCTGGACTGGTTCAAGAAGTGAAAAATCGAGCCGTCATGATTCGTCTGCCCTCCCCCTTCGAGGGCGCCCAGACTCCTGTCATAATGTTTCTTTAGGAGCAGCGTATGAAAGAGCCGGTCATCATCAGCGCCGTCCGAACTCCGGTCGGCAAGTTTCAGGGCTCGCTCAAATCTCTCTCTGCGCCGCAGCTCGGCGCCATCGTTGTTCGCGCGGCCGTAGAGCGAGCGGGCCTCGAAAGCAAACAGATCGACGAAGTAATCATGGGGAATGTCGTCTCTGCGGGCCTGGGACAGAACCCCGCGCGCCAGGCCGCGCTGGGCGGAGGACTGCCGCCGGACGTCGCCGCCATGACGGTGAACAAGGTCTGCGGATCGGGACTCAAAGCGGTCGCGCTCGCGGCGCAGGCCGTCATCGCCGGCGACTCGGAAATCGTAATCGCGGGGGGCATGGAGAGCATGAGCAATGCGCCCTACCTGTTGCCCGGAGCGCGGGAAGGATATCGACTGGGCAACGGAACCATTGTGGACTCCATGATTCATGACGGCCTATGGGACGCCTACGAGAACTTCCACATGGGCATGACGGGCGAGATCGTCGCTGAGAAATATCGCGTCTCGCGCGAACGTCAGGATGAGTACGCATTGAACAGCCATCGCAGGGCGGTCGCCGCGATCCGCGCCGGCAAGTTCAAGAGCGAAATCGTTCCCGTTCCGGTTCCTCAAAAGCGCGGCGATCCGATTGTGGTCGATACCGATGAGGCGCCGCGCCCGGACGCTACGGTGGAAGCCTTGCGCGCTTTGAAGCCCGCCTTCAAGAAGGACGGGACAGTGACTGCGGGAAACGCGCCCGGCGTCAACGACGGCGCAGCCGCTGTCATTGTGACTTCGAAGGAACGGGCTCAACAGGAAGGCAAGAAGCCGATGGCGCGCATTGTGGGACATGCTGTGAGCGGCATCGAACCCGCGCTCGTGATGATGGCGCCTGTGAAGGCTGTGCGCCGGCTGGTCGACAAGATCGGCTGGAATCTTCCGGACGTCGATCTCATCGAGCTGAATGAGGCGTTCTCCGTGCAGGCCGTCGCGGTGATTGAACAGTTGAAACTGGACCCGGAAAAAGTAAACGTCAATGGAGGCGCCGTGGCGCTGGGGCATCCTATCGGAGCGAGCGGCGCGAGAATTCTCGTCACGCTGTTATACGAGATGGCGCGGCGCGAGGCCAAGCGCGGCATTGCAGCGTTGTGCCTGGGCGGTGGAAACGCCGTCGCGCTCGCCGTGGAGCGGTAGTTTGACGGATAGTTTGAGCGGCAGTTTGAGCATTCAAGCCGTCGGAATCGTCGGCAGCGGGACCATGGGCGCCGGCATCGCTCATGTCGCCGCCCGGTCCGGGTACAAGGTCATCCTGACGGACATTGAACAGAAGGCCCTGGACCGAGCGCTGGCCGTCGTTTCCAGCGGCCTCGACCGCGAGGCCGCCAAACAGAAAATCAGTCCGGCCGACAAGACCGCAGCTATCGGGCGAATCTCCACGACGACGCGAACGGCCGCGCTGGCCGAAGCAGATTTTGTCATTGAAGCGGTCGTTGAGAATCTCGACGCAAAGGTCCAGGTGTTTGAGACTCTGGAGTCAATCGTTCGTCCCGATGTCATACTCGCTTCCAACACGTCGTCGATATCGATCACGAAGATCGCTTCGAAGACGTCGCGGCCCGAGCGAGTCATCGGCATGCATTTCATGAATCCCGTTCCGGTCATGACGCTTGTTGAGATTATCCGAGGCATGGCGACATCCGGCGAAACCTGCGAAACCACAAAACGTCTTTCCGAGTCGCTGGGCAAGACCCCCGTGGAAGTCAACGATTATCCGGGATTCGTGTCCAATAGAGTGTTGATGCCGATGATCAACGAGGCCGTTTACTGCGTCATGGAAGGCGTCGGCGCCCCGGAAGCCGTCGACGCGGTGATGAAACTCGGCATGAATCATCCGATCGGCCCGCTGGCCCTCGCAGACCTGATCGGCCTGGACGTATGCCTCAATATCATGGAAGTTCTTCAGAGCGGGCTCGGGGATCCCAAATACCGCCCCTGTCCGCTTCTTAGAAAAATGGTGGACGCCGGGTATCTGGGGAGAAAATCAGGGAGAGGGTTCTATAAATACTGATTGCGGATTTCGGATTGCGGATTTCGGATTTAAATCCGCAATCCGAAATCCGCAATCCGAAGTCTCTTCGGGACCTTCCCTGTCCGTCAACATAGGAAGCTGTATCTATGATGCTTTGTCAAAGGTGCACGGCAAGAAATCCATTGAGCCGTGACTTCTGCTGGAAATGCGGCTCGCGGCTGCCGGCGGCGTCCGGTTCCGCGGCGGACGCGGCGTTTCCGGCGATGGAAGAACATCTCCTGGAGCGGATCAGCGCCCTGGAATCATCCATCAGCACGTTGAACCGGCGCATGGACGCCTTGATGGAGACGATCGAACGCGTCGCAGCGAGCAATTTCATCGATCATACGATGATCGAAACGTTGACCGATGCGCTGGAAGCGGCTGGAATCAACCTCGCCAATCTGGAAGCGGACTGGCGGCGGCGCATCGATTCGCGCATTCTGGAGACCGAGGCGGCGGATCGGCTGGGCCGCCGGATGCAGCGCATCATGGAAGCATATGGCGGCGCGGACCGCCGGCAGTTTGGCTTATGGATTGAAAAGTCCTACGATCTGCTGGTCTCGGGCCGCACCGCAGAGAGTCTGCACTTTCTGCACTCTGCTTCGAAACACGATCCCGGCAATGTTGAGCTGGGGTTGCTGTTGGCCGAGGTTCATTTCCAGTGCAACGACTACAGGAAGTCCACCGACCGCCTGCTGCGGATACTCGAAGCGCGGCCGGACCATTTCGAAGCAACGTTTCTGCTTGGTTTGGTCCAACAGCGCAAAGGCAATCTTCGCGAGGCCCAGACGCGGCTGGAGCAGGCCGTCGGGCTCAGGAAAGATTCTTCCGCTGCGCATGCAACGCTGGGGTCGCTGTTGGCCGACGCCGGCAATCAGAAGCAGGCGCTGAAGCACCTCTCAACGGCATTGAGGCTGAAGCCGAGCGCTCCTGTCCACTACCTGCTCGGCGCCGTCTACTACGGCGCCGGACAGCAGCGGCGCGCGATTCAGCATCTGAAACAGGCGACGCAACTGGACCCGCAGTTTGGGGAGGCGTTCTACCAACTCGGGCTGCTCTGTCTTGAAATGAAGTGGCGCCGCAAAGCCCAGGAATGTTTTAAGACGGCTCAAACTCTGAATCCGCGCGAGACGCGCTATCGCAAGCGCGCGCGGAGCTTTTCGGAGAACGCTGCCGGCCCTGATCAACTCAACGGACTCATCCGCGAAGAACTCCGGCTGGTTCAGTGTGGAATTCTGAAGCGGACAAACAGAGGGAAAGACGATGCCTGACGACAGAACGGAAAAGACGCGGGCTTTGGACCTTGCGGTCTCGCAGATTGAAAAACAGTTCGGCAAGGGCGCGATCATGCGGCTGGGCGGTCTTGACGCCAATATCGTGATGGAGGCGATCTCATCGGGGTCGCTCGCGCTGGACGCCGCGCTCGGAGTGAGCGGCTTTCCACGCGGCCGCGTGATTGAAATATTCGGACCGGAGTCGAGCGGCAAGACGACGCTCGCGCTCCACGCCATCGCCGAAACGCAGAAGAACGGCGGCGCCGCCGCCTTCGTCGACGCGGAGCATGCGCTCGATGCGACGTACGCGCGAAAGCTCGGCGTCGACATCGACAACCTCCTGGTCTCGCAGCCCGACAGCGGCGAGCAGGCGCTCGAAATCACGGAGGTGCTCATCCGCAGCGGCGCCATCGACATCGTGGTCGTCGACTCCGTCGCCGCCCTTGTGCCCCGCGCAGAGCTGGAAGGCGAGATGGGCGAAGCCCAGATGGGCCTTCAGGCGCGCCTGATGTCGCAGGCGCTGCGCAAACTCACCGGCATCGTATCCAAATCCAAAACCTGCCTGGTTTTCATCAACCAGATCCGCGAAAAAATCGGCGTGATGTTCGGCAATCCCGAAACCACTACCGGCGGCCGAGCCTTGAAATTCTACGCTTCGGTTCGGGTGGACGTCCGCCGCGTCGCGTCCATCAAGGACGGCGAAGAAGTCGTAGGCAGCCGCACCAAAGTGAAAATCGTCAAGAACAAAGTGGCGCCGCCCTTCCGCGAAGCCGAATTCGACATCCTCTACGGCGAGGGCATCTCGCGCGAAGGCGAATTGCTGGATCTTGCCGTCGACAAGAACATCGTCGAGAAAAGCGGCTCCTGGTTCTCATTCCAGGGCGAACGCCTCGGTCAAGGACGCGAAAACGCCCGCCAGTTCCTGAAAGAAAACCACGACTACCGCGGCCGACTCGAACTGGCTCTGCGGGAGGTCATGGGATTAGGCATTCCCGCCATTCCTGCCGCAGCAGCGGCCGCCGCCGGATCGGATAACGGAAGCAAGCGGAAATGACAATTGCGGGGACGGCCTCCGTCCCCGTGAGTGAAGTTCGAATCAGCGCGCGAAAGGCGGAAGAACTGCGGGCCGTCAGCAGCTTGGCGCCAGACTCGATGACCCGCTTCCAACGCCGCGGAACGCCGTCATGTGCGGATGCCGCGAAGCGGCCGGAGATGGCGCTGGTAGATGTACCGTCCGATCTGGCGTCCCTGACGTTCACCCGCTTCCTGGTCGAAACGGAAATGAATGCCTCCATAAGACGCGCGCGTCATCGATATCGTCTGCGATGTCCTTAAACTTGACGTAGTGAAGGACCATGCCGGGCGCAGCGGGATTCGAAAGAGTCAAAGATCGATGTCCGCTGCCGAACAGACGCTCGAGAACCGTGAGGGCTGCATAGCTTGCAGAAGCATGCGCCGAAGGATAGCTCGGAAAACAGGGAGCGACGATGAACGGGGCGAAGCTCGGGTCGGGGTTGGTTTTAGGATTGCCGTCGATGTCTCCAAAGCGAATCGCCGTTTCCGGTCTCCAAAAATTGTAGTGATACTTCGTCTCCATGACTGAAACGAGGGCGTTGCTGATCGCCATATTGAGGAGGGCGAATGCGCGTGCGTTTTCAGACAGCGATGTACGTCGCGCGGCGGCGGCTTGTTGCGCCGCCGGATTCCAGACGGCGACGGCCAGGACCACTGCGTAGAACTGGGCTGCCTGGGCGCGATCTTGGGGCCGGCTCATACTCGTGAGGCCGCCCACATCTTGGACCTCCTGGTAATCAAACTTGTACCTATTGCTTGTAAGATCCGGAGGCGGAGCCGAGCGAAATTGGCTGCTGCTTTTCAGACCAAATGGCGTAACGTCGCGCCAGTGCAGCAGGACGCCTCCTGGGGGCGGACAACTCGGCGTCGGCTGCCACAGTCCAGGAACCAGAGGGCCGGGCTGGTAGAAGGCCGTCGCGGATGAACCGTCAGATTGAAACGCCAGGTCGAGGCTGCCGGAGTTTCCGCGTGAGTTTTCAGCACAAAGAACTCGCCGAAGGAGTCCTGGCGGAAGTACTTTCGCGCTTTTGCGTACGCCGCGCGTCGAAATAGGTGACGTCGCCGACGCCAAAATCGGCTCATCCCGGAATGGCGTTCAAGAAGGGTTCTCTTCCAACGACGCATTGACCCAATTCCGAGCCGTACTGAGGAAGAACTCCTGTAATTCCTGGTCCGTCAAGGGGGTCAGCATCCGCAAGCTTGAGACCGAGGGGGGGACTTGCATAAAACGCCGCATGAGCGAGTAGCGGATCCCTTGGATTCCGAACTTCTTTTCCGCCTCGACCGACAGCCTGGCAATGTCCACACGTCCTGAAAGCTTCGCGGAGCAGTAAATATCCGCATAATCCTTCGCATCGTGACGTTCGGTCATTGCTGCGAGCTTGTTGACGAGGATGTCGTGGAGGCTGTCGAGAGCGATCCCGTCAACGGTTCGTCCGTGTTCCAGACGGGTGAATGGATACAGCGTGAATTCTACTTTCAAGGTCGCGGAAGTTTGGAACCGCACCAGGAACATCCGACGATCGAATTTCTGTTCGTAGTCCGAGCGCACGGCGCCCGGCAGAGACCGGAGGAACGCGGCAATCGGCTCGATGGGAACCGGCTGCTCGGAGAAAAGGTCCAAATCATCGGAATAACGATGGTGAAGATAGAATGCGGCAAGCGCCGTACCTCCAGTGAGGTAGAAGTACTCTCGAAGAGAAGACGCGGAAAGCTGGTTGAGCAGCAGTTTCTGTTCGGCGCTCAGAATGGGATTAGCGTCGAATTCGGCCACGCACAGCCTCCGCGTCGCGCTGTTTCTTCAACTGCCAGGCGCGATGGTATTCCTCGATCAGAGTCCGGGTTGCAGCATCGAGCCGAAGCCGATCGCGATTGTGATGAAGCTCAACGACAGTCTCGTATTCTCTGCCGAACGTAGGAAAGAAATCCGCTATCCGTTGCAATCGCCACAGTTCGTCATCCGGCGCTTCGGTGCGGTCCCAAAGGAGTTCGCGTGGCATCTGAACCATTAAAGCCATTATAGCGGCCCGAACGCCCGTTTTAACGCGCCGCGACTTTCCGTGCGGGCGCGGCCACCGGCTCGATTGGAGGCAGCACCGATGCCTCCCACTCGGCGTAAAGACGGCGAAGGCGGTCCAGAATTTCGGGGTGGCTGCCGGCGAGGTTTTCCGTTTCGCGAGGGTCGCGGCGCAAATCGAAAAGCAATTCTCCGGTCTCGGGTCGCGTTGCGCGCGGATGCGGACTGTCCAGCCGCAGATATTTCCAATCGCCTTGACGGACGGCGTGTTGGAGACCCCACCGGTTGCTCCGCCAGAAAACAGTCCGCTCGGAGATCCCGGCGTCGCCTCTTAAGTGCGGGAGCAAGTCCATCCCATCCAGATCCGGAGTCATCGAAACGCCTGCGGCAGCCAGCATCGTTGCCGTCCAGTCCAATGTCGTCGCGACCTGTTCGGTGGTCCGGCCGGCCGGCACGACGGCGGACCAGCGAACGAAGGCGGGAACGCGGATTCCACCCTCCCACAATTGGAGCTTCATGCCCGAAAGTCCGCCCATGTCCGAGAATTTCTCGCCGCCATTGTCGGAGGTGAAAATCACAAGCGTGTTGGCGGCGTAACCGCGTTCTTCGAGCACTGCGAGAATGCGGGCGACTCCTTCATCGAGCGCCTTCATCATCCCCGCGTATATCTCCGGCGAACCGCCGTATGTAGAAGGATCCTTATCTGCGGGATGCGCCGGATCGCCGCGCTGCTGCCACGGCCAGTGCGGAGCGCTGTATTCGAGGTTCAGGAAGAACGGTTCGCCGGCGGATCGAAGGAACGCCTCCGCTTGCGCCGTGAAGAGATCGGTCAGATAACCCTCGGTATGGACTTCTTCTCCATTGTGATACAGGTCGTGCGGCCCAACGGGATTTCCCGGATCCGTGGCGCGATGCGTAATGTAGTCGGCCCCGCCGCTGAGGATGGCGAACCACTGTTGGAAGCCGTGTTCAGACGGCCGATACTCCGGCTCCCGTCCCAGATGCCACTTCCCCACCAACCCTGTGTGATAGCCCGCTTCCCGCAGCCGCTTCGAGAGCGTCGGCGCCTTCGGATCCAAGCCTTCTCCGGATTGCACGCGAAGCGGCTCCCACAATCCCGCGCGATGCCGGGCCGGATACTGACCTGTCATCAGGCCCACGCGCGTCGGCGTGCATACCGGAGCAATCGCGTAGGCTTGAGTGAAGCGCGTTCCCTCGGACGCCAGTTTATCCAGGGCCGGCGTCGAATAGTCCTTGCGTCCGTATCCGCTCAAGTCGGCATACCCAAGGTCGTCGGCCATGATGTAGACGATGTTGGGACGCGGGCTCTGGGCGGTTTCCGGATTCTGCGCGCAGGCCGTCATCAAGACCATGAACAGGAGAATCGTTGCTTTCTTCATCGGTTCACTTGTCGTTCAAGGAGAGGGGATACGTGCCAAGGACTCTCAACGACACGCTGCTGCGGGCCAATTCCTGAATCGCTTCTTCCACGACGGCCGCAGCGCCGGGGCCCGAGACCAAATCGAGATAGAACAAATACTCGAACGGCGATCCTTTAATCGGACGGCTTTCGATCTTCGTCAAATCAACGCCGCGCTCCGCAAATGGACGCAGCGAACGAAACAACGCGCCGGGAGCGTTGGCGAGCTTGAAGACGATCGTGGTTTTTGACCGCCCGGCGCCGCTCGCCGGCGGACGCGGCGCCCGGGACACTAATAGAAACCTGGTGTAGTTCTCCGGATGGTCCTGAATGTTATCCGCCAGGATGTCGCCTCCGAAGATCTCGGCCGTGCGGCGTCCCGCGATAGCAGCGGCGTCCCGCAGATTCTCTTTGATTACTTTCTCCACGGCGCCTGCAGTGTCGTATTCGGGAACGGACTGAATCTCCGGATGCATGCGGAAGAACCGCTCGCATTGCGCCAGCGCGACGGGGTGCGACAAGACTTTTTTCACCTGGTCCAACCGGACGCCCGGAGCGCCCACGACGGCGTGCTCGATGTGGCAAATTGTCTCCGCAACGATGAATAGCTCGTGCTCGTAAAGCAGATCGAAGCTGAGATGTATGGAGCCCGCCAATGTGTTCTCGACCGGCACGACTCCGTACTCTGCCGTGCGATGCGTGACGGCTTCGAAAACCTCCTCGAGCCGCACGCACGGGAGCAGGCGCGCGGTCGGGCTTAAGAGTTCCCACGCCGCCATCTCGCTAAAAGCTCCGCGGCTTCCTTGAAAGGCGGCGTCGTATGTTGCGCCTGTGGGGGATTGCTCTTTCGACATCGTGGTTTTAGCCGCAGATTACGCAGATCTGCGGCTCACGAGCAGCCATGTTACATTAAAAGGCTTATGTATCGACCGGTTGCCAAGATACCTGATTTCCCCGCGGTTGAGCACAGGATTCTCCAGTTCTGGAAGGAAATCGGGGCGTTTGAAAAGCTGCAAGCCAAGAATGCGGGGCGGCCGCGGTGGTGTTTTCTGGACGGCCCGATTACAGCCAACAATCCGATGGGCGTGCACCATGCGTGGGGACGTACGTTGAAGGATGCGTTTCAACGTTACCATGCGATGAACGGCCGGGAGCTGCGATTTCAAAACGGATTCGACTGCCAGGGGCTATGGGTCGAAGTCGAAGTCGAGAAGACGCTCGGCCTGGGTTCAAAAAAGGACATCGCTGCATACGGCATCGACCGCTTCGTCCGAGACTGCAAGGAGCGTGTGCTCACGTTTGCAGCGCGGATTGTGGAACAGTCCATCCGGCTTGGCTACTGGTGCGCGTGGGACGATCCGGAAACGCTGCTGGCCCTGCGCGACGCGCTCCATAACGACGACGCGGAAATCGAAGCCCGGTCTCCCTCCGGCAAGGTCTTCAAGGACAAAGCCAGCGCGTTGATTGGAAGGCTGGGCAGCGCGGACTTCGGCGGAAGCTATTTCACATTCTCCGATGAGAACAACTACACCATCTGGAAGTTTCTGAAGAAGTGCCACGATGAAGGCTTCATTTACCGCGGCCATGACGTGATGCCTTGGTGCGGCCGCTGCAGCACGGGACTTTCGCAGATGGAAGTCGCCGAGGGACGGCGGATCGTCACGCACCTGGCGGCGTTTGTGCGCTTTCCGGTTCGCGGCCAACAGAACACTGCATTGCTCGTATGGACCACGACGCCGTGGACCCTCACGTCGAATGTGGCCGTCGCCGTGAATCCTGAAATGCGCTATCTCAAAGTTCGGCATCGTGACTGGGTCTATTACGTCGGCAAGGAAAACTTCGAACGCGAGCGCATTCAGGATCTGCAGGCGGAAGGCAAGCACGAAACGCGTAAATTGCCGTCGATTGGAACGCTGCTGAAGGGGTCCGGAAACGTCGAGATCCTGGAAGAACTCTCAGGCCGTGATCTGGTCGGCGTCGCCTACCAGGGCCCATTCGATGAGCTTCCAGCGCAGAACCGTCCGGGCGGGCTGTTTCCCTTTGGCCCCACCGGGGACGGCAAGACGGCGGTCGAGAGCCATCGTGTCATTGCATGGCCGGAAGTCAGTGGAACAGAAGGAACCGGCCTCGTGCATATTGCGCCGGGCTGCGGCGCCGAGGACGAGCAACTGGGCGTGGAGAACCATCTTCCCTCGATCGCGCCGCTCGACGACCAGGCCGTCTTTATCGACGGCTTTGGCAGCATCACGGGCCGTCCAGCGACGGGCGTGGCGGAGCATATCGTCGCCGAACTGCGCAAAGCGAATCTGCTGGTCTCCACGGAACCGTATCCCCACGTGTATCCGCATTGCTGGAGATGCAAAGAAGAGCTTGTATTCCGGCCCGTCGATGAGTGGTTTATCCGAATGACCTGGCGGGATCGCATTCAGCGCGTCGTCCCTGAAATCCGCTGGATACCGCAAGACGGCGAAGCCCGCGAGCAGGACTGGCTTCGCAACATGGGCGACTGGATGATTTCCAAAAAGCGCTTCTGGGGTCTCGCGCTGCCCATCTGGGTGTGCCGTTCCTGCGACCACTTCATGGTGATCGGCGGCCGCGAAGAGCTTCAGCAAAAGGCTGTCTCCGGATGGAATGAGTTCGAAGGACACACGCCGCATCGCCCGTGGGTCGACAAAGTGAAGATCGCGTGCGAGCGCTGCGGAGGCGAGGCCGGCCGCGTCGAAGACGTCGGCAATCCCTGGCTGGACGCCGGCATCGTCGCTCTCAGCACCATGCGATTCAACACGGACCGCAAATACTGGGAGCAGTGGTTCCCCGCCGACCTCGTCATCGAATGCTTCCCGGGCCAATTTCGCAACTGGTTCTATGCGCTTCTGGCAATGAGCGTGATGATGGTGAATGAAAAGCCCTTCAAGACGCTCCTCGGACACGCGCTCGTGCGCGACGCGCGCGGCGACGAAATGCACAAGTCCAAGGGCAACGCCATCGCTTTCGACGAAGCCGCTGAAGTGTTCGGCGCTGAAGTGATGCGCTACATCTATGTGGCGCAGAATCCAACGCAGAATCTGAATTTCCCCGATCTCCACCCGAAGGCCGATTCCGGCCCTCGCCTCGACGCGGAAGTCCGCCGCAAGCTGCTGACGCTCTGGAACTGCTATAGCTTCTTCGTCACCTACGCAGCCGCCGACGAATGGCAGTGGTCGAGAAGGGCCGCGGCCGCCGCGCCAAGCGAACTCGATCGATGGATACTCAGCCGGCTGCAGCGCCTCGTGGAGACCGCCCATTCCGCATTCAACGACTACGCGCTGCACCGCTTGATGGAGTACCTCGAACAGTTCGAAGAGGAATTCTCCAACTGGTATCTGCGACGATCCCGGCGGCGTTTTTGGGGACCGTATGGTCCGGACAAAGAGGCGGCGTATCAAACTCTGTACACTGTGCTCACGACTGTCATTCGTACGATTGCGCCCGTCCTGCCTTTTCTGACTGAGGAGATCTATCAGAACCTGGTGCGATCTACCGACTCCGCAGCTCCGGAATCCATTCACCTCAACGACTTTCCTCAAGTAGATGCTGCAGCAATCGACGTAGCCCTCGAGCGGAATATCGAAACTGTCATTCGCTTAAAGAACCTTGCGCTGAATCTGCGAACGGAGAGCAGGATCAAGATCAAACAGCCGCTGTCGAGGCTGATCGTCAAGCCTCGCGATGCGTACGAACGAAACGTTCTCGAGCAGCGCGAGTACGTGGAACAGATTCTCGAGGAGGTCAACGTCAAGGAACTGAGTCTCATCGAGGACGAATCCGCACTGGTACGGCTTCGGTTGAAACCGGATTGGAAAAAGCTGGGGCCCCGTGCAGGCAAGGACATGAAGGCTCTGGCCGCGGCGATTGCGCAGGGAGACGTGCGGGAGTTTCAGAAGGCGATCGCGGATCGCGGCCTCCATGAGATTTCGTTGCCGGGCGGAACGTTCGAACTGCAGAAGGACGATGTCATTATCGACTTGGAAGGCCCCGAGAATCTGAAAGCTCTCATGGACTCCGGGACGTTTGTGGCGCTCGATACCGCGCTCACGCCGCAACTGATTTCCGAGGGCATTGCGCGGGAATTCAACCGCTTCGTACAAGATCAGCGAAAAGCTCTCGACCTGGCGGTGACGGACCGCATCACGGTGCAATACATCGCGCCGCCGGCGATCGTCGACGCCGTCACGGCGCACGACGATTACCTGCGAGGCGAACTTCTCGCCAAGAAGATCGAGCCGGTCGCCTCGCTCGGCAACGGATTCAAGGTCAAGCTCGCGGGCCATGAGGTCGCGGTCTCGATTCAGCGGACAGATCCATGAATCGTTGCTCGTGGGCTGCAACCGAGCCCAATCTCTCCTACCACGATCAGGAATGGGGCGTTCCCGTCCACGACGATCGGCGGCTCTTCGAATTCCTGATTCTGGAGGGCGCGCAGGCGGGTCTCAGTTGGGAAACAATCCTCAAGAAACGCGATAACTACCGCCGCGCGTTCGATGGCTTCGATCCGGCCCGCGTCGCGCGATACCGCGCGGCTCGAATCGAACGCCTGATGAAGGATCCCGGGATTGTGCGAAACCGGCTCAAGATCCAGGCCGCCATAGACAACGGAAAAGCATTCCTTCAGGTGCAGAAGGAATTCGGAAGCTTCGACCGCTACGTTTGGTCATTCGTCGACGGAACTCCGAAAATCAATTCACGAAAATCGCTGCGGCAGGTCCCGGCCCGCACCCCCGAGTCCGACGCCCTCAGCCGCGACCTTCAACGCCGCGGCTTCCGCTTCGTCGGCAGCACGATCTGCTACGCGTTCATGCAGGCCGTCGGCATGGTCAATGACCATGTGGTGGATTGCTTCCGATATAAAGAGCTGGCTGGAAATTTGGGGACAGAGACCAATTTCCTGCGCGCCGGCGATATCAAGGCTTGATGCTGTTTCACGCGCAGGAAATTGGTCTCTGTCCCCAAATTTCGCCCCTACAGTTCCGCCGGTATTGATATCGGCGGACGCTCTTTCAGGAACTGCCGGCCTTTTGGCGTCACGCGGACCACGGGCCGGAGTCCCTGTCCGCCGTCGATATAACCCTCGCCGATGAGATAGTCGATGATCTCTACGATTCTGCGGATCGGATAATCGCTCAAGATCCCAAAGGTCGTAAGCGTCCGATAGCCTTGAATGGAAGCGTCATTGGAGCCGGCCAGGATTCTTGCAATCTTCTCCCGGCCGATCTGCTCGTTCGCGCGCAGTATGCAGGACAAGATCTTGAGCGCGACAACTGTTGAATCCGCAGAAGGCGTCGCCGTCGGCATCGGAGCGGGCGCAACCGTGGTCTTGTGAGGCGCCTCTTTTTCGGGGGCGCAGCGGCCGCAGTTCCCGCAGTCTCGAACGCGACTCCACTCACCGAAATACCGCAGCAGGAAAGATCTAAAGCAATGCTTTCGGAATCGGCTGGCATACTGCAACATGACATTGAACTTGCGGTATTCGAATTCGCGCCGCCGTTCCAGCTCGTCAAAGTTGAATTCCGAAAGCTCCCTGTCTTTCGGACGCAGGATGCGCACGCCCGAGCCCGCCGCTGTATGGACGCGCTCCACATATCCGGAGCGATGCAACAAAGTGACTGCGGAGTGAAAGCGTTGGTCTTCACGGGCCGTTAGCTTCTTCCAGTCATCCCCGACCACGACCGACTGCCCGGAGCTTACGATCCTGCCGAAGACGTGTTTCAGATATTCCGCCGGAGGATGGCTCATATCGATGAACAGCTCGGGAATCCATTTGTCGGCATAGTTGAAAAGCAGCAGGCACCGGGCGGGTTTGCCGTCGCGGCCCGCGCGGCCGATTTCCTGGTAATAGGCTTCGAGAGAGTCTGGAATGTCGGCGTGCACAACGAACCGAACATCGGCCCTATCGATGCCCATGCCGAAAGCATTTGTTGCAACGATGACGCCGGATTCACCGGACATGAAACGTTCCTGCACGGACTTACGATCCTGCATTGAAAGTCCTGCGTGATAGGCGAGAGCGTCCACTCCCGCCCGTCGTAGCCACCGGTGAATATCGTCGACGTTCTTACGCGTACCCGCATAGACGATTCCCGTCTTGGCCCATGCAGACAGCCGCGCTATCGCGTGGACTTTTGCAGCGACTGTCGAAGTTTCTCGAACGTCGAGATACAGGTTGGGGCGGTCGAAACCGCTGACGATCTGCTGCGCTCCTTCGATGCCGAGCTGTTTCACGATGTCCTGCCGCACAGCCGGAGTAGCGGTCGCAGTCAGCGCCGCGACCGGCGGCCGGCCGATCCGGTCAATGACGCTGCGCAGCCGAAGATAATCCGGGCGGAAGTCGTGTCCCCACAAGGAAACGCAATGAGCTTCATCGACCGCAAACAGACTGACGCGAAGCCGCTCGAGCGCCGCGCGAAATTGATCGTTCTGAAATCGCTCCGGAGCGACGTAAAGAAGTTTCAGCTCTCCGCGCATCGCTTTTTCGAGGCGGCTTCGCTGAACGTCGCGCGGGACGGCGCTGTTGATCAGGTTGGCGGGCAGTCCCAATCGCTGAAGATGATCCACCTGGTCCTTCATCAAAGCGATCAATGGAGAGACGACCAGCGTCAATCCTGGGAGGACCAACGCCGGAAGCTGATAGCACAGCGACTTGCCGCTGCCGGTGGGCATGACGGCAACCACGCTCTTCCCTGAAATGACCAGGTCGACAATCTGACGCTGCGCGGGCCTGAAAGCGTCGTATCCGAATTTTTCACGAAGCAAGGCGACGGGATCCACGCGGTTTAGTTTATCGATTCACGGGACAGGAGCGGCCCCCAGAAACGCACTTTACGCAGACCGCCTGCGTTGGGTATCTTACGAAGGTTGCATGAGCCGAGGTAGCTCAGTCGGTAGAGCGCGGCCCTGAAAAGGCCGGCGTCGGCGGTTCAATTCCGTCCCTCGGCACTTTATTTTCAATAGATTAGAAGGCTCCGCTTTATAGGACAAAGGTAGTTTTGCCAGTTTTGCACTTTTGCAACTTGCCCGCCCGCATTCACCGCACCGCAAACAAGTGATCGCACAAACAGAATTGCAGAAGGCCGGCGTGCTGCTTTTCATGCAGCGCCGGTTTCTCGGGGAGCCGTGTTTATTAACCGCGGTCTGCTATCCGGCGGAGTTCATGGAGAAGCTGGTCGATTTCGACTTGGTCGCCATTGTTGCGCATAGGGTATGCGGCCGCGATGCGGCCCGCAGCGTCCACGACGAAGTCGCCGCCTAGCTCACCAACGATTAACCCGGTTTTCCGTGCGGTTCCGCGGGCAATCCGCGTTCCAGCAACACAGATTCCACGGTCAAAGACGGTTTGAAGCTCGGTTGAAGCCGGCCTGGAGAAAGCGGGAATCCGACGTGCACTGCAACAGAACGGCGCCGGATGGAGGTTCATTCGATGGAGGTTCATTCATGATTACAAAGGCGGATCTTTTCACAATCCACGAGTATGAAAAGACGCCAGGAAGAGTGCTTAGCATTTACCTGGACGTTGATCAATCGAAGCAGGCCAATCTGAACCGGGGTTTCGAAACTGCGCTGGAGACGCGGTTGCGCGACATCGAAAAGCGGCTTGAAGATGAATCTGAACAACGTGAGTTTAAGGCCGCTTCATCCTTCGCCCGCGACTTCGTAAGCAAGTACCAGCCTGCGGCGCACAGTCTGGCCGTATTCGCCAAGGCGAATGGTTCACTTTGGGCCAGGGAGATGAACCTCAGTCTGACGCCGGAAGTACGGTGGGAAGAGAAGGCGCACCTTCAGCCTGTACTCGAAGCCCTGGACGAGTTCGAACCCTACGCGGTTGTGCTTGCCGACAAAACCAGCGCGCGGGTATTCCTCGTGACGCTCGGACAGATCGAGGAACAAGCGCGGCTGCAGGCGACCGGCGAGGTCACACACACCAAGACGACCGGTCTGGACCACCTTTACTCGCAGTCTCACTTTCAGCGAAAGGCAGACGAACACGTCCATGCGTACATCAAACGACTGATTCAGGCCCTGGAAAACACGACCCGTCATCGACGCGTGAATCGTCTGATATTGGCTGGTTCGAATGAGATCATCGGCGAGATTCATCGCATGCTGCCTAAGCAGTTGCAGCGCAACGTTGTCGGATCCGTCGTCTTGCCCGCCGACGCGCGGGATGTCGAAGTCCTGGAAGCCACAATTTCAATGGGGCAGAGGGTCGAACGAGAGTCTGAAAACAGTAAAGTTGAACTCCTGATCACTTCCGCGGCGAAACAACTCCGCGCAACGACTGGCTTGAAACAAACACTGGACGCTTTGAACCACGGTCGCGTACACGAATTCGTCTATGCGGAAGGATTCTCGGCTCGCGGGGCGCGATGTGACGCATGTGACGCCGTCTTTCCTGCTCGCTTGCTGAATTGCGAGCATTGCGGACAGGCCTTGCAAATCGTCGATGACGTCGTCCAGCCCGCAATTGCAAAGGCGCTTGGCGCCGGGGCTAGGATTGAACAAGTCCGAGGGGCGGCAGCTCAACGGCTGCTGGACGCAGGCGGCGTAGGGGCCTTCCTTCGATTTTGACAGAACTGCATGCTCACGCCGCCTTTCCGAGATATTTCCACTCCAAGGCGCGCAGCCGGCGAAGCAGATCGTTGTAGGCCCCGGCAAGGCCGCGATCGCAATCATCGAATCCCGCCACGACCTGCTTGTCCTCCTCGGCGGTCAGCGTCTTGTCGACCATCAACGCCTCCGGACAGGTTCTGAACCGCCCAGGTCTTGATGATCCGTCCCATCAAAGGGCCCCGCCATACCGCCGGCCATACCTCAAATACAGAGCCGGCATCAGAAGAAGATTCAATGCGGTCGAAGTCACGAGGCCGCCCAAGATCACGACGGCGAGCGGATGCTCGATTTCGTGTCCGGGGCGATTTCCGCCAATGACGATCGGCAGCAGCGCGAGTCCGGTTGCCAGCGCGGTCATCAGGATAGGGGCCAATCGTTCTTCAGCGCCTCGGAGTACGAGATCACGCCCGAACGGCAGGCCATCCTGATCTTCCAGATGTCTCCAGTGGCTTACCAACATAATGCCGTTGCGAGCAGCGATGCCCAGAACAGTCACAAATCCAACCAACGATCCTAAAGACAGCACGCCGCCGGTCACAAAGGCGGCCATCACGCCGCCGACCAAGGCGAACGGCAGCGTCATGAAAACTAGCACCGCAAGCTTTGTGGATTTGAAATCCGCATGCAGAAGCAGCCAAATCCCAAGCACCGACAGCCCGCCAAGAAATATCAGTCTGTTCTGCGCCGCCTGACGTTCGGCGTACTCGCCAATGAACTCGGGATGGTAGCCGGCGTCAAAGCCCATCGCGCGAACTTTTTCTTCAACCTCGCGCGCAACGCCGCCGAGGTCGCGGCCTCGCACGTTTGCAGTCACATCGATGCGGCGCGAGGCGTTTTCGCGTTGGACGACGTTCGGCGTGGGGACGATTCGCACATCCGCTACGTCTCGCAAGGGGACCGACGCGCCTGAGGGCGCATTGAGGCGAAGCTGTTGCAAAGATGCGATATCGTTTCGGAATCGATCCTCACCGCGAACAACGACATCGAAAATCTTCTGCTGGTCATAGACTTCACCGACCTTGAGTCCTTGTGCAAGCACCGTCGCCTGCGCGCGAACATCCCCGGGCCTTAAGCCGAAGTGCCCAGCCGCCTCGGGCCGATACTGAATTTCCACTTTTGGTACGAGTATCTGCTGCTCGACTTTGAGGTCCGTGATTCCGTCGATCGCGCTCATCACTCGACCCGCCTCCTCTGCCTTCGCGCGCAGCACATCAAGGTCCGGACCATAGATGCGGACGACCATCGTGGCGCTGGCGCCGGTCAGCACTTCCTTAATACGTTCTTTGAGGTAGGTCAGAACATCGTGAAAGAGGCCAGGATAGCCCGCCACAACATCCTGAATGCGGGCCACCGTGGCGTCGTAGTCGACTTCGGGGTCAAGGCTGATCCAGAACTCAACGAAATCGGGACCGACAACTTCATCGGCGACCTCGGCGCGGCCCGCGTGGGAACCGAAATTTCTAACGCCCGGTATCGCGAGTAGTTCGCGGCTTGCCTGAAGCGTTGTTCGATTCATCGCTTCCAGCGAGGCGCCGGGCTTGCCCAGCCAATGCATCAGGAAGTCGTACTCCCGGAAGTTCGGCAGGAATTCTTCGCCTAGGAACGGCGTCGAGGCCGCACTCAACGCGAGAATCACGACCAGACCGCCAACGGCCATTCGGGGCCGGTCGATGAACTCCGGCAAGACGCGTAGATAGACGCCTTTGAGCCATCGGGTCAGCGGCGCCTCGGCATTTTTGTCGACTCGCGGCAGCAACACCAGCGACAGCGCCGGCGTCAGCGTCACGGCTACGATCAATGACGCAACGACGGCCAGTATGTAGGACACCGCAAGCGGGCGAAAAAAGGACCCGGATAAACCTGGCAGAAAGAAGACGGGCAGGAACACAAGAACAACGATCATCGTTGCGTACACGATCGCGCTGCGTACTTCGAGCGACGCTTTCAGCACAACCTTGAACGCCGACTCGGGATTGCCGGCGGCGCGATTCAGCCGTAAACGGCGCAGTATGTTTTCGACGTCGATAATCGCGTCGTCTACAACCTCTCCGAGGGCGATGACCAGCCCTGCCAGCACCATCGTATTGATGCTCACGCCCCGGTAATAGAGGACAAGAACCGCCGTCATCAGCGATAAGGGTATCGCCAGCACGCTGATCAGAGCGGTGCGCCACTCGAACAGAAACAAGACGAGTACAATCACCACGAGAATGCTGCCGATGACCAGCGCGCGGTTCAAATTGTCCAATGACATTTCTATGAACGTTGCCGGTCTGAAGATCGTGGGATCGATATCGAGGCCCTGAAGGCCCGGCCGGAGCGCATTGAGCGCTGCTTCGACGTTGCGCGTCACTTCAAGCGTATTTGCGTCGCGCTGCTTCTCGACAATCAGAAGAAGGCCCGGAGCATCGTTGATGATGGCGTCGCCTATCGGCGGCGGAAAACCTTCAACGACCCGCGCCACGTCTCCCAGCCTCAAGGGTGTACCGTCGCGATAGTCGAGCGACACGCGCTCCAGATCCCTCGCAGTCAGCAGCGATGCGGAGTGCGTAATGGCCAACCGTTGATTGGGCGTATCCATGAAGCCGCCCCCTCCCACGGTAAGCGCTTCGGACGCGGCGGAGATGACGTCCTGCAACTTCACTTGATGCTGATAGAGCCGCTCCGGATCGACCAGAACCTGGATCTGCCGGTCGCGCTGGCCCCAAATCGCAACGTTGGCAACGCCAGGTACAGCCATGAGCCGTGGGCGAATCGTCCACTTCGCCAGCGTTGTCATTTCCATCTGACTGAGCGTCTTGGAACTGACGCCGATCTTCAGCATCCGGCTTGTCGAGGAAAGCGGCTGAAGAATGACTGGAGCTTTTGCGACCTGCGGCAACTGACCGCCCAGCGTCGCCAGCCGTTCCTGCACGAACTGGCGAGCGCGCATCAGATCGGTCCCTTCATGGAAGATCAAAACCACAGACGAGAGGCCAAGCACGGATTTCGAACGCAGCGTGTCCAGCTCCGGAGTTCCATTGAGAACGTTTTCGATGGGAACTGTGATCAGACTCTCAACTTCAGTCGCGGAGAGACCCGGCCCCTCGGTCTGCACCTCGACCAGCGGCGGCGCGAACTCGGGGAAAACGTCGAGCGGCATATTGCGAATAATCTGAGGACCGGCTACGAGCACGAGTCCGGCGAGAACGATCACGACAATGCGGAGTTGAAGTGAAGTGGATACCAACCAATTCAACATATCCGCCTCACTTTCCTACGCCGAATTCTGCGCCGAACAGTTCGGCCGCTCCCGTCCTTACCACCTTGGCGCCGGCGCGTGGACCTCGGGCCAGAGCCGCGAATCCATCCCGCACGTACAGAACCTCAACTCTCCTCCGGCTGTAGGTCTGAGGCGCCGTGTTCTCGTAAACCCAGGTTCCGCCGTTGATGTCGTGGATGATTGCGGACCAAGGAGCGATCAACGCATCGGACTTGCCTGCGCCGAAACTAACGCCGACCTTCTCGCCGGGCCGCAGCGTCAGCGGTGAATTCTCTACCTCGAAAAAGAGGTCGGCGGTCGCAGCTGCTGCATTCGCGCTCGGGACGCCGGCAACCCGACGGGCGGCGCGGCCGCCCGACCCCGGCGTGGCGCCAATGGGATGAATCACAACAGAGCGGTTTGCAGAAAGATCTTTCAGCTCGCCGACATACACAGGAACTCGGATCCAGATGGGATTGACCCGGGCAATATCCATCGCCGCAGTGCCGGCGGGCGCGATCTGGCCTGGCGAGACGTAGGTCTTGATAACGATGCCGGCGTCAGGCGCTTCGATTGCAAGCCCTTCCGCGCTGTCAAAGCGAGTTCGCGACAGGTATTCGAGCTGGTCGCGTGCGCCCTTTTCCGCAACTTCAGCTTCGGCGAGTTCGAGCTTGGCTTCTTCAAGATTCCGTTGGCTGCCGGCGCCGTCGCGTAACAACTGTTCGGCGCGCCGGAAGCGGGACTTCGCCGCTTCGACTCTCGCTTGCGCAGTTCCCAGTTCCTTTTCCGCCTGAGCCCGCAAATCCAAACCGCGCGACTCGCGCTCGAGCGGCGTCAGGCGAAACAGCAGCTGACCGCGTTGAACGGGTGCGCCGGCTTGTGGAAACTCGCCGGCGGCCGTCAGCGTGCCCGCAACAGGCACGATAACGCTTTGCGACTGTCCAGGAGGGAGCGTCACTTCGCCGCTGAGCGTGCGATACGTCTGCATACTCCTGGTCTCCACGGCCGCAACTTCGATGCCAAGGCGAGTCTCCGCCTCTGGCGTCAGCGTTACTGTCGCCAGATCCGTTTCCTTTACAGCGCCGCTGACTTGCGCCGGCGCGGATGCTTTCGTCTCAGCTTGCGAACTTGGGCTGCAGCCGGCGGCGAACAACACACAGCAAAACACGATGTGGACAGATCCGTATGGTTTGATCATGACAATTCAATCCGGCGTCCTACCGCTCGTTCCAATTCGGCCCGGGCCCGACGCAGGCTCCATTGAATTTCGACATATCGGTTTCTTGATTCGACAAGTCTGGTTGTGTTTTCCAGGACGGAGAGCCGCGAGACGTCCCCAGCCGCAAACGCACGTTCCGTGCGTCGAGCGGCCTCTTCCAATGGAGGGAGGATCTCGTCGCGCCACTGCGCCAAGGCTCGACGCGCCTCTTCATATCGGATTCGCGCGTCCGCGACCTCAGCGGCGATCTGCTGACGGACGGCGACATATCGACGGGATGCTTGTTCCAGTTCCGCTTCGGCTCGCCGCCGGTTTCCGGAATTGCGGTCGGCCGTGAACAGCTCCGCCTGCAGTCCCGGTCCGATTTCAAAGCCGTCTCGGCCCTGACTGTTGGCGTCGAGCATCGAAGTCAAGGCAAAGATCCGGGACTTGTGCCACCGCGCACGCTCCGCAGCGGCCTCAATCGCCAATTCCGCACCCCGCATGTCCGGTCGCGAGGCGAATGCCGTTTCAAGGAGCGCCGCCGCAGCCGGAGCGGCTCTGGAGGGCAGAACCGACGGCGAGGCCGCAACGGTTTCGGAATCGAGAATCGATCCAAGAATCAAGGCGAGCCGAGCGGACGCGGCGGAGACGTCGTGCTGGAATCGCAGGATGTCAGCTTCCACAAGTCGAACGTCGTTTCGGACAGGCAGCACTTCGAGTTCGGCGATGTCGCCCGAGCGCAGCCTTGCTTCAGTGATCGAAAGTATCTGCCGCCGGAGTTCGAGTTGTTCTTGATTCAAGCGGAGGCGGTCTGCGGCCAAGACGGCGTCCGCATGAGCGAAACGAACGTCTCGTATGAGATTTAGCCCGTTCTGAACCAGATTCTGAGCAACTCGCTCGGCATCCAGCCGTGCTGCGGCAACGCGCCGAGGTCTTTGCCAGAATGCCTCGACGGGCCAATTCAACGTCGCTTCCAACTGCTTCGGTCCAACAGGGAACAGCAGCGACAGAATCGGATTGCGAAGCAGACCGGCTTCGACGACCTCAGCTCGGGAAAATCCAAGGCTCGCCAGGTCCACCTGAAATCCGGCGTGATTCCAAAGCGCAAGAGCGACCGCCTCTTCGTCGGTCACTCCGTCTTCCAGGCCGACGCCTCGAGGAGCGACGCTCTCGCCGCCCGCCTCTCGCAGGACATGCCCCATGCGATCCTCAATCGACTCCGATACGTCGGCAATCCCAGGACTCGCGGATCGGACTGCGCAGCCGGCCGTCAAGGCGGATGCGAGCACCAAAATACAGAACCTACTCCCGGACATGTTCTCCTCCAACACGCTCCCGCCGTTAGGATTCCGTCTGAGTTTGGCGATAAGCTTGGCTGCTTGTATACCCTACAGGAGACCTGTTTTGAAAGTCGCGCTACACCTCTCTCATTCCGCCCGCACCCACCGCGGCCAGAATCTCGTACGCGCCGAGCAAAGTACCTGGCTTAATCGGCATGACTGTTGCCGTGAAGTCGAAGCCCACTCGGCCGGAGCAAGAAGAAGAAAAAGGATGGACCCGTGCTTGCCACAAATGGGTTGTGACCGCCGGTTGTCAAATGTGAGATGGCTGTTGTGTGATGTCTAATGTAGTTGGCGAAACAACCCACTGACCCAACAGAGAAATGTTTCAGTCCAATGGGTAAGTTGGTAAGTGGGTCAGTCCGCCAACTACATTAGACATCACACAACAGCCGTCTCACATGTGACAGCCGGCGGTCACTGGAATTTGCCCAGGAGGCGCCGAAATGACCACACGCCGCATGGCCTTCTTCATAACTGCTTGCATTCTCGCTGTCGCCGCTTCTTACTCCCCCACCCAAGATCACGAATCCAACAGCCTCGTCACTCGCGGGGAATATCTCACCCTACATGTCGCGATGTGCGTGCAATGCCACACGCCTCGGGACGCCGACGGCAATCTCCTGTCGCAAAGCCTGCTGATGGGCGCTCCGATGCCGGTGCAGTCGCCGTATCCGGAACAACCATGGGCCTTCGAAGCCCCAAAGCTGGCGGGTTTGCCTGCGGGGTTCAGCGAGGACGAATTTGTACATCTCCTGATGGCCGGG
>Ga0073934_10001160_pt1 | contig 66429 bp, 63 predicted proteins | sample LarsenN4metaG_FD_76834 | JGI IMG/M metagenome (GOLD analysis project Ga0073934, IMG submission 76834) | Hot spring sediment bacterial and archeal communities from British Columbia, Canada, to study Microbial Dark Matter (Phase II) - Larsen... ... | reverse complement strand
GGGGATCGGTTCGCAGTGACGGAGCGGGGACGGCCGACGGTGGCCGGGCTTCGGACGGATTGCGGCGGGCGGAAAGCGACGGCGGGTGGACGCGATTCGGGCAGCCCTCGGGCCGGGTCCGGTCCACCGACGGGAACAGCCGGACCGGACGTTCGTCCGACGAATCCGGCTGGCGCCGGCTCGGCGCGGGCAGCGGCCTTGCCACAGAGGAACCGCGCGGCGGAGTCCGGACCGATCGGGGTGACAGCGCCGGACGAACCGGCCGTGACCGGAACTCTGATTTCGGCGGGTACACGCGCCGCTCAGAGGAGTCCTTCCGGATGGAATCGCCCCGGAGCGAATCGCCGCGCATAGAATCGCAGCGAAGTGAACGGCAACGCTACGAGTCGCCCCGGTATGAACGTCGCAGCGAGGAACCGGTGCGAATCAGTCCGCCCATCGTGCGCGAGCGCCCGCGCAGCGACGACGGCGGCGGCTGGACCCGCCGGGGCGGCGGAGACATGCCCCGCATGTCCGAAGGTGGTTCGCGGGGCGGCGGAAGTTGGGGTGGCCGCATGGATTCCGGCGGCGGCTTCGGCGGCCGCCGGGGCGGAGACTCCGGAGGTTTCGGCGGGTTCGGCGGACGCGTGGGAGGCGACTCCGGCGGCGGTCGTGTCGCCGGCGGAGGAGGCCGCGGTGGAGACGCTGGCGGCCGCGCCGGAGGCGGCGGACGGAGCCGCTGAACGGCCACGGTTTTCCAAAGTTCAGGTATCGAATTTTCTTCCCTTCACAGGCCCGGATCGCCCGGTGATCCGGGCCCTTTTTCATTCCCACCCCGGAGGCTTCCTTGCGCCCTGCCATCCGGCGATCCCCTCGGCGCCCTCTGATACCCTATTAGCTTGCCTCTCTCAGAGCAGTTGAAGGAAATGGGCGTGGTCGGCGCTGGCGGAGCGGGCTTCCCGACAAGTGTGAAGGCGGCTTCCCGGGCGGAGTTCGTTCTGGCCAACGGGGCCGAGTGCGAGCCGCTGCTGCACAAGGACTTCGAAATCATGTGCCATTACCCGGCCGAGATCTGCTCCGGACAGTCCCTGATGATGGAGGCCACCGGCGCCCGGCAGGGTAAATTCGGAATCAAGGAGAAAAACAAGGACGCCATTCGGGCGATTTCCCCGGAGGCGAAAGCGCGCGGCATCGACCTGGTCCTGCTGGGAGACTTCTATCCATCGGGAGACGAGTACGAACTCGTCTATTCGGCCACCGGCCGGCTGATTCCCGCCGCGGGCATTCCGCTGAAGGTCGGCTGCGTGGTCAACAACGTCGAGACGCTGTACAACGTGCACGGCGCGGCCAGAGGGATCCCGGTGACAAGAAAGTTCGTTTCCATCACGGGCGCGGTGCGGAAGCCGCAGTCGTTCTGGGCGCCGGTCGGGACCACGTTCCGCGAACTCATCGAACACGCCGGCGGTGCGACCACTCCGGATTTCGGTATCTTTGTCAGCGGGGTCATGATGGGCCAGCTGTCGTTCGACCTCGACGACGTTGTGACGAAAACGCTCACCGGGCTGATTCTGCTTCCCCGCGACCACTACCTGATCACGCGGAAGGATCAGCCGATCGAGTCCATGAACCGCATCGGAAAATCAGCCTGCGACCAGTGCAGCTACTGCACCGAATTCTGTCCGCGATACCTGCTCGGCTACGACGTTCAGCCGCACAAAGTGATGCGCAGTCTGGGCTTCACCCTGACAGGCAAGGACAACTGGAACCAGTGGGGCGAGTTGTGCTGCGCCTGCGGCTTGTGCACGCTCTACGCCTGCCCGGAAGATCTGTTTCCGAAGGAGGCGTGCGACCAGGCCAAGGCGGACATGAAAGCGGCCGGCATCCGGTATGTCCAGCAGCGGCCCGTGGCGGTCCATCCGTTGAAGGAGTACCGGCGCGTGCCGCTTTCGATGCTGCGCAAACGCCTCAAGGTGGACGAGTACGAATGCGAGGCGCCTTTTCGCGCCGAGGCGCCGGAGCCGGCGCGCGTCCGGATCAAGCTCAAACAACACGCCGGGAAACCCGCCACGCCGGTCGTCTCCCGGGGCGACAAGGTCGGCGTAGGGCAACCGGTGGGACGGGTGGCCGTGGACGACCTCGGCGCCGCCGTGCACGCCAGCATCGCCGGCACGGTGAAGGAAGTGACGGCGGATTGCGTCGTGGTGGAGGCATAAGGCTTTGGCGTCTCGCAACTCGATCGGACTGATTGAACTCGGCAGCATCGCGGCGGGGTTCCAGGTCGCCGACGCGATGCTGAAAGCGGCGGACGTCGAACTGATTCTCGCCCGCACGATCTGCTCGGGCAAATACATGGTGCTGATTCGCGGCGACGTGGCGGCCATCGAGTCGGCCGTGCAGGCCGGCTGCTCGGCGGGGAGCTTCTCGGTGATCGACACGTTCACCATTCCGAACGTGCACGAGTCGATCTTTCCAGCCATCAGCGGCATCAACAAGGTCGAACGGCTCGAAGCGCTGGGCATCATCGAATCGTTTTCGGTCGCCTCGCTCATCGAGGGCGCTGATGCGATGGCGAAGTCGGCCAACGTGCAGTTGATCGAAGTGCGGCTGGCGATGGCTCTCGGAGGCAAGGCGTTTGCATCCGTGACCGGGAGCGTCGCCGCTGTGACAGCGGCGGTGGAGGCGGGCGCGCAAAGGGTCGGGCGCAAGGGGCTGCTCGTGAACAAGGTGGTGATCGCCTCGCCACGGCCGGAACTCCTGAACGAAATGATTTGAGCGGAAAGGAGCATGGCCTTGAATCGACTGGGATGGATTCTCCTGTTGTGCGGCGCCGGCCAGGCGTCCGACTGGATGCGCTTCCGGGGGCCGAACGGAAGCGGAGTGGCGGACGCCAAAAACCTGCCCCAGGAAATCGGACCGTCTTCGAACGTGATCTGGAAAGCGGCCGTGCCGCCGGGACACTCGTCGCCGATTCTGGTCGGGGACCGCATTTTTCTCACTGCCGCCGAGGGCGGAAAACGGGTGGACGCGGGACGCGACAAGTGGGTGGACGAGGGAGGACGCCTGTTCACCTACGCCGTCCATCGCGCCAACGGCGAGATCCTCTGGCGCCAACAGGTTCCACGGCCGCGGATGGAACGCTACCAGGCGGCCAACTCCCCGGCGTCTCCGTCGGCGGTCTCCGACGGCAACAGCGTTTTCGTCTTCTTCGGCGACTTCGGACTGATCTCCTACACCCTCGACGGGAAGGAACGCTGGCGGCATCCTCTGGGTCCGTTCAACAACGTCAACGGTCACGGCTCCTCGCCCGTCGTCTACGGCGACAACGTGATCCTGGTATGCGACTCCGACACCGATTCGTTCCTGCTGGCCGTCGACAAGCACACAGGGAAGGTCGCCTGGCGCACGGAACGGCCGGAGGTCACCCGGTCCTATGTCACGCCGGCCGTCTACGATCCCGGGGATGGACCGGCGCAGTTGATCGTGCCCGGCGCCTACCACCTGCATGGCTACAACGCTGTGACCGGGGAGAAGCTGTGGTTCCTGCGGGGGCTTTCCTGGCAGCCGAAGTCGACGCCGGTGGTTGCCGGAGGGTTGGTCTACGCTCACTGGTGGGAGGCGGGCGGGGAAGCGGAAGGCCCGGCGCCCGAGACGCCGCCGTTTCGGGAACTGCTGGTGAAGTTCGACGCGAACAAGGACGGCCGGATCGCGAAAGATGAACTGGCCGCCGACGCGCGGCTCCAGCGTGGATTTGAAAACACAGACCTCGCCAACGACGGCTTCTGGGACGAACAGGATTGGGAGAATTCCCGGGCCCGTCGTGCGTCCAAGAACGCGCTGCTGGCGCTGCGTCCGAAAGGGACCGGCGAGCTCGCTGAAAGCTCGATTGTCTGGCGTATGCAGAAGTTTCTTCCCAACGTGCCTTCCCCCCTTGTCTACGAGGGCGTGCTCTACCTGGTCAAGGACGGCGGAATCCTGACGGCGGTGGACGCCAGGACCGGTGAAATCCTGAAGCAAGGCCGGCTGCCGGGGGCGCTGGACACCTATTACGCGTCGCCGGTGGCTGCCGACGGCAAAGTCTACCTGATCAGCCAGCAGGGCAAGGCGACGGTGCTCAAGGCCGGGCCGCAGTGGGAAGTGCTGCACTCGGCGGATTTCGAGGAGGAAGCCTACGCCACGCCGGCCATCGCCGATGGAAGGATCTACCTTCGAACGAAGCGGACGTTGTACTGCTTCGGCAAAAAGTAGGGTCGGCCTCAGCGCCCGCCGACCCGCTGCCGGGAGTCGTTGGGGGCGCATTCCGGAAGGGGACGGCCGGCGTAGTATTCCAGACCGTAGGCTGTCTGGCGCCGCACTCCGTCGAGGCAGATCTCCCGCCCGCGAACTTCGTTCCACAGCGGGCGGGTCGAGATCGTCGCTTCGAGCCGTTCGGCGAGCCGGCCGCGGGAGGCGAGCAGACCGATCGTCACCAGCGCATACGGCGCGTAGCGGTGATACCGCGATGCGGCGGCGGCCACAAGCGCCAGTCCGGCGGCGGACGGAGAGAAGGCGAGCTTCCAGTCGGCTCTGGTGACGCCGCGGTCGAGAGCCGCCGGCAGGACCTCGATCACCGTGGGGACCACGAGTCCGAACAATGCGACGGCCGCCGCCGGGAACCACGGGCTCGCGGAGGCGAACCGGATCCCCAGCAGAGCGGCGGCGGGGGGGAACAGCGGCAGCAGATAGGTTGGGAGCTTTCCTTGCGACGCCGAGAAGACTACCAGCGTGAAGATCGTCCACAACCCAAAGAATCGGATCCGGGTGTCCGACCAGAAGGCGCCGTTGATCAGCGCCGCCAATCCGACCGACCAAGGGAAGAGTCCGGCCACCAGAACCGGCACGTAGAACCACCACGGCTGAGGATGGAGAATCTCCGCCTGAGCCTGAAAAAAACGGGCGAAGTGGTGGCGCCAAAACAGCTCGTCAACGAACGCCTTTCCGAAACGCGACCAGCACATCCAATACCACGGCAGCGCCGTCGCCAGCATCATCGCGACGGGCCACGCCAGGACCCTCAGACGGGCCCGATGCCACCAGGCCAGGGGAGCCGCCAGCACGAGCGGCGGCAGGCCCTTGGCGAGAACAGCCAGGCCCCAGAGCACTCCGCAGACGGCCAGGGACGCGGGGGCGGTCGACATCCCAAGCAACATGGCCGCCGAGAAGCAGGCGGCCATGGGAAGATCCGTCACCGCGACGCGGCTCAGCGAGAACCAGCCTGCGGAAGTGGCGAGGATGCCCGTCGCCGCGACGGCGGCCGCCGTGGAAAATTCGCGCCGGAGCCACCGGAAGAAAAACAGGAGGAAGGCGAAGGAAACGGTGGCCACCGGCAGGCGCGGAGCCCACTCGCCGGGAAAGCCCGCCTTGTGCCCGAGGGCGATGAGCCAATAGAGCAACGGCGGCTTCTCGAGCCAGGGCCGGCCCCAGAGCCTGGGCTCGACCCAGTCTCCGCTGGCGGCCATCTCGCGGCCGATGGCCGCATAGCGGGGTTCGTCCGCGCTGATGACGCCGACTTCGTTCAGCCCGGTGAGAACAAGCGCCGCCAGGCCGGCCAGACCGAGCAGTCCGAACGTCTTCACTCCTAGCCAGTATAATGAGCCGAGTGAGAGGACTGTCGATCATTTTCCTCGCCGCCGCCACTCTGGGCGCGGACGTGAGAGAGTGCGCGTGCGACGTTTCCCACCCCGAAACCATGCAGCGGCGGGAGTGCAGCCTGTGCAACGAGGCAGAAAAGCAGCAGGACGAAATCTTCTTCCTCAAGGACAACAATCCGCGCAAGCCGAACCGTTGGCTGGCTCTGCCGCGGGTCCACGGACCGGGGGGGCATCCCCTGCACGAGCTTCCCGCCGCCCTGCGGACGAAACTGCTGAAGGCGGCCATCGCCAAGGCGAAGCAGTTGTGGGGCGAATCCGCCTGGGGGCTGGCCTACAACGACCAGAAAGTCCGCACACAGTGCCATGGCCACATCCACATCGGAAAGCTCCTGGCCGGACTGTCGCCCGGGAAGTTCTACGACGTCAGCCGGCCGGAACAGGTCCGGTTTCCGGAGGACGGCAGCGGAATCTGGATCCACCCGGTCAACGGAAAACTCCGGGTGCACTACGGGGAGGGGATCACCGAAACGGTCCTTTTGCGGTAGGCGTCCTCCGTCAACGACAATGGAAGTTCCAACGAATATGAGCCTGGTCGACATCTCCTTGCCGCCGACGGCCGACAACGCTGTCATCCGCCTCAGCGAGCGCGACAACATCGCCATCGCCCGGGCCCCTCTTGCCGAGGGCCAGCCGCTGCGCCTCAACGGAAAGGAACTGAGCACGGCGGGCCCGGTGCCGATGGGGCACAAAGTCGCTCTTGAGGCGATCCCGGCCGGAGGATCGATTCTCCGCTACGGGCAGATCATGGGCCGGGCCAAGGTCGCCATCCGGCCGGGAGAATGGGTTCACACCCACAACGTCGCTTTCGAGGAGCTGACGTTTGACTACGAGTACCCGACCGGAGAAACGCCTCTGCCGCGGACCCCGGCCGACGCGCCGGTTTTCCAGGGCTACGCCCGCGAAGACGGCAGGGTCGGAACGCGGAACTACATTGCCGTTGTGGCGGCCTCCAACTGCGCGGCGCACACCGCAGAACTGATCGCGGCCAGCTACGCCGGCGAACGCTTGCCCGAAAACGTGGACGGCGTGGTCGCGTTCCCGCACGGGGAAGGGTGCGGCCATTCGATCGGTCCCGACACGATTCAGCTGCAACGAACCTTGGGCGGCGTATTGAATCACCCGAACGTCTCGGCGGCGGTCATTCTCGGCCTGGGGTGCGAAGTCAACCAGATCGACCATTACCTGGGCGCCGATAATCCGCTGGCGCGGTCCCGCCGGCTCCACGGGCTGACGTTGCAGCAAAGCGGCGGCACGCGGGCGACCATCGAGGCGGCGCGCAAGGTGATCGGGGACATGATCGAGCGGGCGGCGTCGGAGAAACGCACACCCGCGCCCGCCTCCCGGATCGTGCTCGGATTGAATTGCGGCGGGTCGGATTCCTTTTCCGGCATCACCGCGAATCCCGCTCTCGGCTACTGTTCGGATCTTCTGGCCGGCATCGGCGGCTCTCCCGTGCTGGCGGAGACGACGGAGATTTTTGGCGCCGAGCACCTGCTGGTGAAGCGGGCGCGCAACCGCGCCGTGGCCGAGAAACTGCTCGAAATGGTGCGCGGCTACAAGGCCTACCTGAACCGGTTTGGCGGAAGCTTCAACGACAACCCTTCGCCGGGAAACAAAGAGGGTGGGTTGACGAATATCCTCGAGAAGTCCCTGGGAGCCGTCGCCAAGGCGGGAGTTTCGACGCTCACCGACGTCGTGGACTACGCCGAACGAGTCTCGACGCCGGGATTCGTCTTCATGAACACACCCGGCTACGACCCGGTTTCCCTGACGGGTCTGGCCGCCGGGGGCTGCAACATCATCATCTTCACGACCGGCCGAGGGTCGGCGATCGGGTTCCCCAGCATTCCGGTCATCAAGATCGCCACCAACACGCCCATGTACCGGCGCATGCAGGACAACATGGACATCAACGCCGGGCGTATCGCGGACGGAGAGGCGACCGTCGCCGGAGTCGGAAAAGAGATCTTCGACTTCATGCTCCGGGTCGCCTCGGGCGAACGGACCTGCGCCGAACGCCTGGGGCACAAAGAGTTCGTTCCGTGGCGGATCGGCCCGGTGATGTGAGCAATCCGATGCGACTCGTGTTGTTGGTTGCGATGGCCGGAGCGGTCGCGGCGCAAACCGCGCCCGCGCCGAGGAAATCGGCGTTCGACAAAGCGGCTTTCGAGGCCTACATCCGCCACCTGCTGCTGTATCCAAAGGAGGTGAAGGTCACCGTCGGCGATCCGCGGCCCTCGGAGGTCCCCAACCTGTTGGAAGTGAGCACGCGCGCCGAGGCCGGCCAGGCATCCGAGGAGCGGACGTTCCTGGTGTCGAAGGACGGATCCAAAATCATCCGCGGGGAAGTCTTCGACATCAACGAGAACCCGTTCAAGAAGGACCTGGACCGGCTGAAGACGGAGTTGAACCCGAGCATGGGGACGCCGGGGGCGCCTGTCGTCATCGCGCTGTTCAGCGACTTTCAGTGCCAATACTGCAAGCAGGAGGGAGAAGCCTTGCGGCGCGACCTGCTCAAAACGTTCCCGACGCAGGTTCGAGTCTATTTCAAGGATTTCCCTCTGACGCAGATCCACCCGTGGGCGATGCCGGCGGCCGTCGCCGGCCGGTGCGTGTTCCGGCAAAAGCCGGCCGCGTTCTGGGATTTTCACGATTGGGCGTTCGCTCGCCAGTCCGAACTGACCGAGCAGAACTTCGACGCCCGGTTTGACGAGTTCGCCAGGACGAAAGGGCTCGACACGGCTGTTCTGAAGGCCTGCCGGGAAGGCGGCACCGCCCGGCGGGAGGTCGAGCGGTCGATGGCCGAGGGCCGGGCCCTTGGGGTGACCTCCACGCCCACGCTGTTCATCAACGGCCGCAAGATCGGCGGCTACCTTCCCTTCGAGAACCTCAAACAGATCGTCGAGTTCGAGGCCAACTACCAGTCGACGGCCCGGAACGCAGGCGAAGCCTGTTGCACTCTCCAGGGACCGGGCCTTCTCAACCCGCCGGCCAATCCAGTGATTCCGAAGAGATAGACATGAGATTCTTTCTTTTGCCCGCCGCCTCCGCGGCTGTTTTGTTTGCCGCTGGAATCAACCCTCCCGCCCTCCGCCCGGAGCCATACCTGGCGCACGTCAAGCACCTGGCTTCGCCCGAGTTCAAGGGCCGCGGCACCGGGACACCGGAACTGGAGAAGGCGGCTGCTTACATCTCCAGACAGTTTCAGGCAGCGGGACTCGTGCCGCTGGATGGCAGGACGTTCCTTCAGCCGTTCGGCGTCACGACGAATCCGCGGCTCGGCAAAAACAACGAGCTCTCCTACCGCCTCGGAGACGTGCGGTCGACCGCGGAGTTCAGCAGACAGTTCACGCCATTCAACTTCTCCTCGAGCGGGACGTTCGAGGGCAGGCTCGTCTTCGTGGGCTACGGCATCACGGCGAAGGAGTACCACTACGACGACTACGCCGGCGTCGATGTGAAGGACAAGTTCGTCATCGTGCTGCGGCACGAGCCGCAGGAGTTTGACGAAAAAAGCGTGTTCGCAGGCAAAGTCTACACCGAGCACGCTCAGTTTTCGTCAAAAGCCACCAACGCCAAGCTGCACGGCGCCCGGGGCGTGATTCTGGTGAACGACGTCGGCAACCACCCGTCCGACAGCGACGAACTTGAGCTGTTCTCGAAGACCGTAGGTCCGAACCAGGCGGGCATTCCGTTCGTGCAGGTGAAGGCCGAGATCGTCAACAAGTGGCTCGAGAAGGCGAATCCGCACGGCGGTACCGACATTGCGTCGATTCAGGGGCGGATCGACAAGGACCTGCGCCCGGAGAGTTTCGATCTTCCGGACGCCGTCACTGTCTCGATGAAAGTGGACCTGAAGCGGGAAACCAGGACCGTGCACAACGTTCTGGGGTTTCTGCCGGGCGAAACGGCCGAGCACATCGTGATCGGCGCCCACTACGACCACCTCGGGCTGGGAGAGCAGTTTTCGATGGCGCCGTCGCAGGCGGGCACGCCGCACCCCGGCGCCGACGACAACGCCTCCGGTACGGCCGGCGTCATCGAACTGGCGCGCTATTTCGGCGAGCGGTGGAAGAACGGCGGAAAGATGAAGCGCGGCATCGTCTTCCTCGCCTTCGCGGGCGAGGAACTGGGACTGCTCGGGTCGAGCCACTATGTGAACAACCCCAGGTTGGATATCTCGCAGGCGGTGACTATGATCAACATGGACATGATCGGCCGCATCCGCGAGGACAAAGTCTATGTGGGCGGCCTGGGGACAGGGTCCACGTTCGAGACCCTGCTCAACGAACTCGCCCGGTCCTCGCCCCTGAAGCTCGAGTTCTCCGACAAGACCGGGTATGGATCGTCGGACCACACTTCGTTCACGACCAAACAGGTGCCGGTGCTGTTTTTCTTTTCGGGGCTCCATGCGGACTACCACAAGCCGTCCGACACCTGGGACAAGATTGATGCGCCGGCGGCCACGCGTCTGCTCGAGTTTGTGGCGGGCGTGACCGAGCGCATCGCATCGGGAGAAAGCCGGCCGCAGTTTGTGAAGGTGGCCGAACCGCCCAGGCCGGTGTCGGGGTCGTCCGGCGGGGGAGGAGGCTACGGTCCTTACTTCGGCTCGATTCCGGACATGGCGGACCAGAAGAACGCGGGCGTCCGGTTTGCAGACGTGAGGGAGGGGTCGCCCGCCGGGAAAGCCGGACTGAAAGCCGGGGACAATATGGTGGAGTTCGATGGGAAGCCGATTCAGAACCTCTACGATTTCACCTACGCGCTGCGGGCGAAAAAGGCCGGCGACACCGTTCGGGTCAAAGTTGTTCGGGACGGCAAGCCTATGGAGGTGGATGTGGTACTGGAGAAACGTCGCTAATGCTTCTTCCGGATAATCCCGATAAGGTAGTGAACAGGCATGCCTCAGTCTGAAACAAGCCGTCTGTCGCGGTCCAAGGGCGCCCGGGCGCATATCCTCCCGCCGCTGATCCTGCATCCGTTCTCGGACTCCACGGGGCCGAGCCGTCTGGTGGAAAGTTCCCGCGCCAGCCTGATGCTCCAGGGTCTGCTGCCGACCGGCGAATTGACGAATGAGGAGTTGGAACGGCGCCTGCTCGACGGGCGCTATTGCGAACTCCGGATGCTGTTCTACGTGGGCCGGGACCTCCTGCGCTGGGTCGACCAGTGCCTGGAGTACGTCGAGATGAACCCGGACCTCCGTGAGAAGGGCTACAAGTTCCAGAGCTTCGCGGCGTTCCTGGTCGAGAGTCCGCCGGCGGGAGTCGTGGCCAAGCTCAAACAGTGGGGTGTGGCGGACTACAAGGCGATCTTCCAGCGCGCCATCGGGCTGAACTGCCTGCTGGCGGACGCCCCGGAACGGGAACTGCTCGCCAACGAGTTCGTGCGGAACTACTACCGGTACGCCGACCACATGTTCCTGTGCCGGCAGCATTCGACGACCTACCAGGAGATCGAGCCCGAGCAGTGGGACTTCGAACTCTACGCTTCGGGCGAGTACGCCCGCATTCTCGAGAAGGAGTGGGGAGACTCCCACTAGGTCCCGGTTGTGACGGCGCCAGCCGTGTAGAATGGCGGGTGGATCGTCATGCGAACCGCGCTGGCCATTGTCCTCGCCGTCCTCCCCCTGAGCGCCGAGCCGGCTGACCGGAAGGTCGCTGAGTGGACCCTGCTGATGGGGGGCCGCCTGCGGTTGGCCGGAGACGTCCGGCGGATTCACGACATCGGCGAACTGCCCGCCGGAGACTTCCGCATCGAGGTCCTCGACTGGATGGGCGTCAACGCGGATCCGCCCGACCTCGAGCGCCTCACCGGGTTGCGGCACCTCAAAGAACTCCACCTGCCCGGCCCGCTGTGGAACCGCAACGCCGACAGCGGCCGTGACGGCAGCAGGGACCTGCGGTATCTTGCCCCGGTGGAATCGCTCGAAGTGCTGACGTTCAGCTACCACTTTCTCGATAACATCCGCTTCCGCGACCCGGGCCTCGAGGAGATCCGGAATCTCAGCCGCATGAGAGAACTGGTGCTGCGCCAGTCGGGCGTGAAGGGCCATACGATCGGCGCCTTCCCGAATCTGGAATCCCTCGATGTCGAGCTGACCCAGTTCGACGACCAGGGGATGCGGCAACTGGCGGCGCTCACCCGGCTGCGGCGGTTGCGCCTGGGCGACACGCCGGTCACCGACACGGGCATCGCCGCGCTGGCCGGGCTCACGCAACTCGAAGAGCTGGACCTGCACGGGACCGGATTGACCGACGCGGGCATGGCCCACCTGGCGGGACTGCGGAAGATGCGGAAATTGAACCTCATGGGCACCGCGGTCGGCGACAGCGGTCTGGCGGTTGTGGCGAAGATGCCGGACATCGAGGAACTCAACCTCTACCGCACCCGCGTGTCCAACGCCGGCCTGGAGAGATTGCGCGGCCTGCGGAACCTCGCCGAACTCGACGTCCGGTACTCCCGCGCCTCCGGCAGCGGTGTGGCCAGTCTGAAGGCGGCGCTGCCATCCTTGCGCGTCTTCTCGATCGAACGCGCCGCCCGGCCGGCTCCGGCCCGGCAGAAGGCGGTCGACGGAGAGCGGACCGAGCTTTCGCTCGCCGCCACCGGCGCCTCCGACGCCGACCTGGCGCGGATCTCCTCGATGACCGGGTTGAAGAAGCTGGACCTCCAGGCGACCGACATCGGCGATGCCGGGCTGCGTCACCTGGCCGGATTGACGGCGCTCGAGGAGCTGAACCTGAGTTCGACGAGTGTCAGCGACGCCGGGCTGGCTCACCTGGCCGCGATGAAGTCGCTGCGCCGGGTCAACCTGTCCAACACCTACGTCGAAGGTCCCGGGTTGAAGGTCCTGGCCAACGTGGAAGAACTCGATCTTCACGGCTCACCGGTGGGCAACGATGCCGTCGCCGTGCTGTCCGGGCTGTCCCGACTGCGGCGATTGTCACTGGCCGCGACCGAGATCTCCGACGGAGCGGAGCTGGCGCGGCTCACACAGCTCGAGTCGCTGGACCTCGCCGCGACCGATCTGACGGACGCCGGCGTGAAGCCGCTTGCGGCGCTGCGAGGTCTGCGCCATCTTGTCTTGCGCGAGGCGAGGATTACGGATGAAGCCCTCGAGTCGCTGCGCGGATTGGTCGGCCTTGTTTCGCTGGACCTGGTCCGGACGCGCATCTCCGACCGCGGAATGCCGGCGCTGGCCTCCCTGATCAACCTCGAAAGACTGGAACTCGACTACGGAGAGATTCACGACGCCGCCCTCGAACACCTGGCGAAGCTCGAAAAGCTGCGCGAATTGAGCCTCGACAGCACGCACGCCACAGACGCCGCGGCGCCGCTGCTGAGCCGCCTGCGCGCGCTCGAAAAGCTCAACCTCTACCACACGGCGGTGACGGCCAAGGGCCACGCGGTGTTGAAGACCGCGCTGCCGAAATGCCGGATCATCTGGGACCCGGACTCGAGCCTTCCGAACCGGAGAAGGAGCTGACACAACCATGTTCGCCTTCCTGCTGCTGGCCGCTTCGGCGGTAACCGAACTCGACCTCAAGTCGGAGTGGATCACCGACGCCCAGATGGCCCGCGTGGCGCAGAATTCCGGCCTCCGGAAACTGGACCTGTCGCAGACGCGCGTGACCGACCAGGGCCTCGAGCACCTCAAAGACCTGCGCGAAGTTCGTGACCTGAGCCTGTACTATGCCGAATACATCACCGACGATGGCATCGGCCATCTGCGCAACTGGAAGCGTCTTGAGACGCTGAACCTGCGCGGCACCCGGGTGACCAGCAAGGTGTTCGAGCACATCGCGCAACTGACAAACCTGCGCTCGCTCGATGTGGCTTTCACCGAAATCGACGACGAGGGATTCGAGCACCTGGCCGCGTTGACGAACCTCGAGAAACTGGCGATCGGCGGAAACCGGCTGACCGGGGCGTGCCTCCCGCTGCTCAAGACCCTGCCGAAGCTGTCCGACCTGGACGTGGGGGGCATCCAGCGGGTCGACTCCGGACTCTGGGGACTGGCATTGAACGCGCAGAATCTGGCCCGCATCGGCGAACTCACCAACCTCCGCAGGCTCAACCTGTCCGGCGCGACGCTCAACGACCGCGGGACGGACCGGCCCGGCCATCCCGAGGCGGAGCGCTCCTCGCTCCCTGACCTGTCGCCGCTCGCCCGGCTCCGAAACCTCGAGTTCCTCGACCTGTCGCGTCAGCCGGTCACGGCGGAGGCGCTGCGTGCGCTCGAAGCTCTTCCGAAGCTGGCCGAACTGCGCCTCGGCCTGGTCCGGACCGTGGATGAATCGGCCGTTCCGCGGAATCCGGCCCTGAAGAGAGTCTATTTCAACGGAGCATGGCTGGCGCGCTGAACCGCGTCAGACAAGCCGGGCGATGGCCTCGGCGATCTGCCTGCCGTGGAAACGTCCGTTCTCGATGAAGATTTCGTTGGTGTGCATTCCGGCCACCAGGACTCCCGCGAGGTAGACGCCTTTGCGCTCCGACTCCAGGGTCTCCGGGTTGGTGTAGGGCCTACCGGTGACGGCGTCGAACGTAATTCCGTGGGCGGCGAGAAACTCCGTGTCCGGGCGGTAGCCGGTCATGGCGAAAACAAAATCGTTCGGCGCCGTCACTTCTCCGCCGGGGGTCGCGATGACGACGGACTTTTCCTGGATCTCCTTCACGCAGGACTCGAAGTATGCCTTGATCTCGCCGTTCCGAATCCGGTTCTCGATGTTCGGCCGGATCCAGTACTTGATACTGTCGGACAGCGTGGCGCGGCGATGCACGAGGGTGACCCGCGCTCCCGTCCACCACAGTTCGAGCGCGGCGATCGCGGCGGAATTCTTTCCGCCCACTACCAGGACATCGTGGTTGTAGTAGGGATGCGGCTCCTTGTAGTAGTGGATCACCTTCGCCATGTTCTCGCCCGGGACGCCGAGCAGGTTAGGGCGGTCGTAGTATCCGGTGGCCAGAATCACTTTGCGCGCCGGATACTCGCCCTTGGCGGTGTGGACGGTGAAGGCGCCGTCGGCGCCGGTCACCTTCTCCACCGCCTCATACTGGCGGATGTCGAGCTGGTAGTGCGCCGCCACACGGCGATAGTATTTGAGGGCTTCGGCCCGGACCGGCTTCTCGTTGAGCGCGGTCATCGGAATATCGCCGATCTCAAGCAGTTCCGGAGTCGTGAAAAAGACCATGTTGGTGGGGTAGTGGTAGAGCGAGTTCACCACACACCCCTTGTCGAACAACACGGCGTCGATGCCCCGCCGCTTCAGTTCGATTCCGCACGCCAGGCCGGTGGGGCCGGCGCCGACCACCGCCACGGTCACAACATCTGCTCCACCGAGCCGTACACGGCTTCCAGCGCGCCGGGCAAGGCGGAGGGATCCTTGCCTCCCGCCTCGGCCATATCCGGCCTGCCGCCTCCCTTGCCGCCGACAGCCTGGGCGACCGCTCCGGCGAGCTTTCCGGCATGCACCTTCGCCGTCAGGTCCTTGCTCACCGCGGAGACGATGGAGACATTGCCGCCGTCGGTCGAAGCGAGTACGACCACCGCCGATTTCCACTTGTTCCGCAACTCGTCGGCGAGCGTGCGCATCTGGTTCCGGTCGAGCGAATCGACCGAGGCCGACAGGACCCGAACCCCTTTGACGGCCCGGCTGGCCGTCTCGAGCGCCCCGAGTTGCGAGCGGGCCAGCTTTTCCTTCATCTGCCCAATCTGTCTTTCGAGCGTCCTGTGCTGTGCAAGGAGCCGCTCCATCTGGTCGAACAGGTCGGCTTCCGACGACCGCAACGCCGAGGCCAGCCGGGCGATGGCGGACTGCTGCTCCTGAAAACGGCGCAGCGAACCCTCGCCGGTGATCGCCTCGATGCGCCGGACGCCCGCGGAGATCGAGCCTTCATACACGATCTTGCACAGTCCGATATCCCCTGTCCGGCCGACATGGGTTCCTCCGCACAACTCGCGCGAGAAGTCCGAGATCGACACGACGCGAACCTTGTCGGCGTACTTCTCGCCGAACAGCGCCATGGCGCCCGTGGCGATGGCCGCTTCGAGGTCCATCACGTCGGTGGCGACCGGTTCGTTGCCAAGGATGTGAAGGTTGGCCAGCCGTTCAATTTCAGCCAGCTCGTCCGGATCGACCGCCGTGTAATGGGTGAAGTCGAACCGCAGCCGGCCCGGCTCGACGACGCTGCCCGCCTGCTTGACATGTTTTCCCAGGACCTTCCGCAGCGCGGCGTGCAGCAGGTGCGTGGCAGTATGATTGCGCATCGTGGCCTGCCGGCGCCCGCTGTCGACCTCGGCGCGGACCGTCATGCCTTCCTCGATCGGCGCAAGCGTCCTGACCTTGTGGACGGAAAGCCCCGGCAGCGGATGGTAGGTGTCGACTACCTCAGCGACCTTTTCCTGCCTGACGTAGAGGGCGCCCTGGTCGCCGATCTGGCCGCCGGTTTCCGCGTAGAAAGGGGTCCGGTCCAGTACGATTTCGTTCTTTTCGGGCAGCCATGCTACCACCGTCCCCACCGCCTCGGTCCGGGTGTAGCCGAGGAACTCCGTGGGGCCTGATTCGAGGATGCGCTGATAGACGGGATCCACCTGGGCCTTCTCGGCGCCCTTCCAGGAAGCCCGGGCGCGGGAACGCTGTCCCTCCATCTCGGCGTTGAATCCGGCCGTATCGATGACGAGCGAGAACTCCCGGGCCATCTCCTCCTGCTCGTCGAGTGCGAGTCCGTAGGTGTCGTAAAGCTTGAAGGCGGCCGAACCGGGGATGACGCCGTTCTGCGCCGCCTTCACCTCGTCCTGGAAGACCTTTTCCGCCACCTGGAACGTGGTGGCGTAGCGGTGCTCCTCGTCCTTGACGATGCGCGCCACGCGCTGTATGGATTCGAGCAGTTCCGGATAGGCCGGCTCCATCCACTCGGCGACGAATCCGGTCAGTTTGTACAAAAAGGGGTCCGCGTTTCCGGCCCGCCGGGCATGGCGCATCGCCCGCCGCATGATCTTCCGCAGCACGTAGCCGCGGCCTTCGTTGGAGGGGACCACGCCATCGTGGATCAGGAAGGCTGCCGCCCGCGCGTGGTCGGCGGCGATTCGCAGGGCGGCGTCCTTGCGGGGATCCTCGCCTGGATTGACGTGCAGCAGTTCGCCGGCCTTGGCGACGATCGCCGCCAGCAGGTCGCATTCATAGTTGGACCGTTTTCCCTGAAGAATCGCGGCGACCCGTTCGAGCCCCATGCCGGTATCGATGGATGGCTTGGGCAGGGGCGTCAGCCGGCCGCTTGCGTCCCGGTCAAACTGCATGAATACGAGGTTCCAGATCTCGACGAAGCGCCCGCCGCCGTCGAGCGGGAACTCCTCGTGCTCCCGGCCCGGCTCGGCGGCGTCCGGGCCGAGGTCGAAATGGATCTCCGAACACGGTCCGCAGGGTCCCGTGTCGCCCATCTGCCAGAAGTTGTCCTTCTCGTCGAGGCGGAAGATCCGCGACTTCGGCACACCGGCGACGCTCTGCCACAGCCTTTCGGCTTCGTCATCCTCCCGGAAGACGGTGACGTAGAGCCGGTCCTTGTCCATGCCGTAGTCTCCGGTGACCAGGTCCCAGGCATAGCGGATCGCGTCGGCCTTAAAGTAATCCCCGAAGGAAAAGTTGCCGAGCATCTCGAAAAACGTGTGGTGGCGGCGCGTGAACCCGACATTTTCAAGGTCGTTGTGCTTGCCGCCGGCTCGGACGCACTTCTGGGAAGTCACTGCGCGCTGGTAGTCGCGTTTCTCAACGCCGAGGAAAACGTCCTTGAACTGGTTCATGCCGGCGTTGGTGAACAGGAGCGTGGGATCGTTGGCCGGCACCAGCGAGGAGGAGCGGACGATGCGATGCCCGCGGGCGGCGAAGAAGTCGAGAAAGGCTTGTCTGATCTGGTGGCCGGTCACTCTCTTATTCTAACGTTGCGCCGCAAAAGGCCAAACAAATCCGATGTGTTCACCACGGCGTGGCCGGGGAACCGGATTCCTCAGCGCAGCGGCCGGCGGACCAGTCGGACCCTGTGCGCCTCGCTGTCTCCGATATAAAGGGCGCCCTTGCGGTCGACGAAGACGCCATGCGGGCGCGCTGTCTTACACAACCGGGCCGGACCGTCGGGTCCGTTGCCGCGCTCACCCGTGCCGACGATCGTCGTGATGACGCCCGAGCGGAGATCGATCCGGCGGATGGTGTGGCTCTCCGTATCGGCGATGTAGACGCCGCCGTCGGGCGACCAGGCGATCCCTTTGGGTCCGGACAGTTTCGCCTGACGGGCGTCGGCGCCGTCGCCGGAGTAGCCCTTCTCGCCAGTGCCGGCGATATGGACGAATCGGCCCGCTTTCACGTCGACCTTGTACACGGCGTTGCCCTCGCGCAGCGCCAGGTACAGGTTGCCCTTCGGGTCGAGATCGATAGCGCGTGGGCCGTTCACCGGAGTCCCGGAAAGCGGCGCTCCGTCCGGAGTGGGCTTTCTCTCGCCGGTGCCGAGCCAGGTTTCGATGACGCCGCTCTTCATGTCGATGCGCCGCACGCGGTGGTTGCCGATGTCGCAGATCATCAGGCGGCCCTGGGGATCGAACTGGATGGAGTGCGGCTGACGGAACTGCGCCCTGATCGCGGGTCCGCCGTCGCCGCCGAATCCGGGCTGGCCGGTTCCGGCGACTGTCGTGATGACCCCGGTCTTGCGGTCCATCCGGCGCACGACGTGGTTGGGCATCTCGACCCAGAACATGTCGCCCGCCTTGTCGAAGCGGATCTCGTAAGGCTGATTCAGCGAAGCCTGCGTGGCCGGGCCGCCGTCGCCCGAGTAGCCTTTCTTCCCGTTGCCCGCCACGGTCGAAATCCTTCCCGACTTCATGTCCAGCCGCCGGATCACGTGATTGTCGATATCACAGATGTAGAGGGCGCCGTCGGGGCCGATGACGAGGCCGTAGGGATTGTTAAGCTGCGCCTGATCACCCGGACCGCCGTCTCCGGAGTAGCCGGGCTGGCCGGTTCCGGCGATCGTCACCGTGTCGGCGCCGGCGACAGCCAAGCAGAACAGCAGCAGGGAAATCAGGATGCGCATCGTAAGCACTCTAACATGACCCGCTCGACCTCCTCCACTCGAAGGGACTCGAGCGGGTCTTTGAACAGAACCCGGGCGCCTCGCGGAGCCCAGACCGCCGGGTCGGTCGGCCCGAACAAGGCGACCACGGGGACTCCCACGGCCGCCGCCAGGTGCGTGATTCCGCTGTCGTTGCCGATGTACAGTCTTGCCCCGGCAAGCCATTGCGCCAGGTCCCAGAGGTCCGCGTAGCGGTGGCGACCTTCCGGCCACTCGCACCATTCGATGGGAATGCGCCGGGCCAACTCCGCAAATCCCGGCCAGTTCTTGCGGGCGCTCCCCGACCAGGCATGGCCGGCGATGAAAGCGTCCCCGCGGCGCTCCACAGGCAGTCTCGGACTCAGGCCCAGCGGCGCTGAAACTTGCCGTGCGTAGAAGTCCGTTGCATGGATGCCGGGAACCGGCAGGGCGTCAAAGAAACGGATCGGAAGTCCGCGGGTGGCGTCGCGAAAGGCCGGACGCGCCGTGCCGTACCAGGAAACAATATCGTCGAAATCGGCGAGCGTCTTGATCAGGGAATCGGGTGCGAGGCCCAGTTCGAGCAGGTCGAGGCCGGTCGAAGCGATGGAACGGACGCGGTCGGCGAACCGGATGAGCGGGGCAGCCTTCTCCGTCGTCCAGACCTCGGTCTCCTCCGCGCGGAGGTGCTCCAGAGCGGGGAGCGACACGATGATGTCGCCGATCGCACCGGGGCGGATGAGCAGCCGTTTCATCGGGACCCGCCCGCCGGATCAGCGGACTTCCACGGGCAACTGAAACGTCAGCGTCTTCGGAGGCATGCACATGTTCGTTGTGCAGGCCTGGTAGCGGAGCTTTCCGGGCACGTTGCGCGGACCAAGCGGAACCCCGGCGGGGGCCTTGAGCCGCGTGGTCACCTCGAACGAACCGGAATACACGGAGACCGGCTTGTCCGAGAAAGCGTACTTTTCATCCTTGCCCTTCGGGTACTCGATTCCCTCCACGACCAACGGAGCGGCATCCCAGGAGAGCCGGAGCGGGATCAGGTACTCATCGTTCGGCTTGCTCGAGTTGGTGTGGTAGCCCGGAGCCAGGACAAAGCGCAGCCGGGCGGACGCCGTTTCCCCGGTCCGCACGGTGAGCTTCGCGGGAGGATCGACGGAGATCAGGTTACCTTGGGCCGAGGAGAAGAGCGGGAAGAGGAGCGTGATCCATCCGATGGAGCGAAGACTTCCTCGCATTGATGAGATTGGTGATGTCATTCTGATAATCGCGCTTGCTGACCAGGCCGACGTGAATGGCCGCGATTCGCCCCGAGCGGTCGATCATGAATGTCGTCGGCAGGGACTCGACTCCGCCGTAAAGCTGAGCCACATGGTCGTCGCCGAGCACGACGCGGTAGTTGATCTTTTCCCTCTCAAGAAACGGCTTCACCGTTTCCCAGCCATCCTCATCCATCGAAATGCCCAGAACCGCGAACCCCTTGCTCCGGTAGTTGGTCTCGAACTCGACAAACCATGGCATTTCGAGTTTGCACGGCCCGCACCATGTGGCCCAGAAGTTCAGCAGCACCACCTTGTCCTTGTAGTCGGACAGTTTCACGGTGCGCCCCATCGGGTCCTTGAGAGCGAAATCCGGCGCCGGCTTGCGGTCCTTTTCCGGTTTGATGGCGGCGCGTACGGTCGACGTGGAGCATCCGGTCATCAGCGCGACGCCGAAGGCAAGCAATGTGGCGAGAGCGAACCACGTACGGCGTTTCACGTTTCCCATTATATCGGGAATGGACCGTTCAAAACTCTGCCGTCGAACCAGCGTTTCCGGTCTTTGCGGGCGGCTGAGGAAAGCGTGAACTCCGGGTGCCGGGGGACCGCCGCGTAAAGCCACGCAGCCGTGTCGCAAAACGCTTCGCACACGTACTCCCGCCACCGCCGCGACCGGCCGGCCACGTCGTCGCCGTGCAAGCGGCTCTTGCGCCATTCAGCGGACCAGCCGAGTTCGCCGCGGCGGCCGGCGAACCACTGCGCGGCCAGAATCTCCTCGAACTCACGCCGCCCCGGGTTGCCGAGCCGGATCCAGGCGAAGTGAAACAGTTCGTGCGTCGCGATGCGCCGGAACTCGCTCGGACGGGTGCGCAACTCCGCGTCAAGGACCACCAGGCGGCGGCGGAGGTCCGTGGCCGCGTGGACCTCCTGCCCATAGGCTCGCGGCAGACGCCGTGCGAAGCGAATGGAAATGGGTCTAACGGGCCTCAGTGGCAGGCGGTCCGGCCAGTTGCCGGATCGCGTCCGCATCGGCAATTTCAATCTGGAACTTGCCGCGCTCGCCTTCAAACCACTTCTTGAACTTCTCGGCGCGGAGTTCTTCATAAACCTGGTCCTTGACCTCTTCGTACTTCTTCTGGCCCAGTTCGTCGACTTTGATGATCCAGAAACCGTTCGGCAGCCGGACCGGACCGGCCAGATCCCCGGCCTTGGCGCTGAAGATCGCCTGCTTGATCTCGGGCGGTCCGGGCGCATCGAAGACGACCAGGGGAATCTCGCCGCCTTTCTGCCGGGTCTGCGCGTCCTCGGAATGCTGCTGGACCATCTGCGTGAAGTCCGCGCCGGCGCGAATCTGCCGCACGATGCTCTCCGCCTTCTGGCGCGCCTCCTCCTCGTTGAGGATCTTCGGAGCCGTGGGGTCCGTTCTCGGCGGCGGCGTCAGGCTGTAGGCGATGTAGAGTACCCGCACCTTCGCCCACCGGAAGCGGTCCGGGTTGGCGTCGTAGCCTTTCCGCTGTTCGTCGGCTTCGATGACGATGTCGTTGTTGTAGCGGTCCACCAGGGCCTGCGTGAGGATCTCGTCGTGGTTGTACGTCAGCCGGCCGAGATAAGGCTGTTTCTTGTCCAGCCCGTCGGCGCGCGCCGCTGCCGCCAGCCGCTGCATGAAGGCGTACTGACTCAGGAAGTCGGACGGCATGCGCACCGCGTTGCCGCGGACCTGCGGCGAGACGCCCTTGAGCAGGTTCGTGAATGCCTCCGCGGTCACCGGCTTGCCGTTGACGATGGCGAGCGGAGTGTCAGGCTTGATTTCGGTCTGCGGCTGGACGGCGGACGGGGACTGGCCGAACATCTCCTTGGCCGCCAGGGCCTGAAAGAACTCGTGATTCAGGATCTTGACATCTGTGCCCTTGCGCTCCCGCTCCATCCACTCCGAAGTTCGCGTTTCGCGCAGCTTCTCGATCAGTTCCGTCTTCTTGGACTCGTCAAACGGAGGGGCGCCCGCCGCGATGACCTGGAAGAGGTAGAAGCCCGCCGGGCGCTCGAACGGGCCGATCACTTCGTTCGGCTGGGCGGCGAAGATTCTGGTCTTGATCTCGGCCGGGATCTTGTCGCCCGGATGGACCGTCGGCATGTCGCCTTCCAGGGCGGCGCTCTTCGGATCATCCGAATGTTCTTTGGCGAGCTTGCCGAACGGCTCACCAGCCCGGGCGCGCGCGGCGAGGGACTCGGCCTTGACGCGCGCCTTCTCGAGCGAGCCATCCTGCGGCGCGACATAGATCAGCTTTACTTTCGCCGTTCCGTAGAGATGCTTGTGGGATTCATACCACGCCCGGGCTTCAGCTTCCGGCGGCGTGTTCCGGGCGCGGGTGGTTTCGATGATTCCCATCATCAGCACCTGATGCGAGGTCCAGTTCAGCCGGTCGGCGTAAGGGGACTTCTTGTCGAGGCCCTCCTTTTCGGCCTGCGCGGCGAGCTTCTTCATGGTGTAGAGCCAGGTGAGAAACTCTTTGGGGTCGTTGTTGACCGAGATGATCGCCTGTTGCGGCGCGCCTTGAAGAAGCTCCCGCATCCGGGCCGCGGTGATCGGCTCACCGTCTACCTTCGCCACGATGTGCGAGTCCGGGATCGGCTTGGCCGGCGCGGCTCCCGGCGGCCCCACGCGGACCCCGCCGAACTGGATCTGCACCGGAGGCGCTGGTTGGGCCAGGGCTGCGCCCAGCGCGACAAAGACGAGGAGAATGCGCATTTCAGGTGGGAAATCTCATTATAACAGGACGTTCGAAAGTTGTTTTCGTTTCGCCGCCCGGACGGCGTGCGTCAGGCCACCGCGCTGAGGCCCGGTTTGTCGAGAAGGCTCGTGTTGACCATGCCGTCGCGGACATCGAAGACCCCCGGAAACAGCTTGTCCCATCCGGCGTTGGCCGCCGGAACATACTGGCGGGAATTGCACTCGATCGCGGCGACCGTGGGGACGTGGGCCGCCAGCCCGGCGGAATGGATCATGGAAGCTCCCGGACACGTCAGGTCCTGGACGCACAGGAACATCTTGTACTTCTGCGCGGCCGCGCCCATCAAAACAGCCTGGGACTGGCCCTTGCAGGCTTTCAGCGCCACTCCGGTATAGCCCATCTCCTTGGCCAGCAGCAGCATTTCGAGGCTTGTCAACGACTCGTCCATGACGACGGGCAGCAGCTTGGCCGCCTCGTGCATGACGTTGTGCCGGTTGGCCTTGAGATCGCGTGACGTGGGCTGCTCGATGTACTGCACGCGGCCGAAGGCCGCCGGTGACTGCTCTTTCACTTTCCGGATGAACGCCAGGAGGTATTCGACATTGGGCGCCTTCTCGTTGAAGTCGAGCGAGTAGTGCCACCGGGTCACGCCGCGCTTCTTTTGCGTTTCGGCGGCGGCGCGCTCGACAGCGACCACCCGGCCGACGTCCCAGTTGAGGTCTTCTCCGTTCAGCTTGATCTTGATGTGAGTGAGCCCGCTGTAGTGGATCCACTCGGGCAGGGTCTCGGGAAGCCCGTCGTTGATGCGCTTGACGATGTCGGCGTCCGTGATCGGGTCGACCGCGCCGACGAGGTGGTAAAGCGGCATCCTTGGCTTCGGCTTCGGGAGGACGTACTTGCTCAGGTACTCCCCCTTGAACAGCGGGTTCAGGTAGTGAGCCAGGTCGTAGGACATCAAGTCCGGACCGTACGTCTGGTAGACGCTTCGTCCGTGCAGCTTGCCGAACGCGTCGTGAACGGCGGCGTCAAACGGGCTCGCCGTGACCAGGGTGGCGAGCGGGGGAAAAGGCTGCTTGAGCTTCCGTTCCCGCGTCACTTCCTCGGCGGCCTTTAGGTAGGAAGGTTCAAGCGCGACGTTCAGATCGATCGGGTGGCCCGTCTCCTTGTAGGCATTGGTGATCTTGTCGACTTTCGTGGCGAGCGCCTTCATGGCGTCGAGGGTTTCCTGATAAGTGTGAACCTTGGACGGAAACCCCCACACGTTACCGAGCGGCATCGAGCCGAAGCCCTTGGCCGACTTGCCGGCGGCGGACGTAATCACACAGTTCACGTTGAGCAGCGTCACGCGGTCGACCACGGTGCCGCCGAACTTGATCGGAGTGCGGTAGGTGTAGTCCTCGTAGCTGTGCCGGATGTGGTCGATGCGGATGTCGGTGGAGCGTTTGGCGCGCAGAATCGTCGGGGCGCCCAAGGCGCCGGCGAGAAGAGTTCGGCGGGTAAAGCGGGTCACAGCGACATTATGCCACGCTCGCCCCGCGGCGCTGGCCTGTGGCGGCGGCCGCCCTGACAACCAGAACCAGCGCTACGGCGAGGACGGCGGCGCCTCCGGCCAGGTGCCATTTGTGGGCGGCCAGCCATGGCCAGGAGTTCTCGCCGAGTTGCGCGCCCAGCCAGGCCAGTCCGAAATAACGGGGGAGGCGGGCCGCGAGAACCGTCAGAAGAAAAGCTCCGGGGGCGACCCGGAGAGCGCCCGCCGACAGAACGAACACCTTAAGCGGCAGCGGCAGGATGGGCACGAGCGCCGGAATGAACACCGTGACCAGTCCGTAGCGCGCGAACCACTCGCGAAACCGGATCGCGCGCGGGGAGGAAGCGTGCCGGTCCAGATACATCTGTCCGCCTTTCCGGGCCAGCGAGTACAGAATCATGCAGCCCACAGCGGATCCGAGCACGCACAGCCCGGCGGTGAGGTAGGCGAGGCGGGGGCTGCCGACGGCCACCAGCGTGATCATGACATCGACGCTGGCGGGCAGGGGAACGCCGCTCGAATCGAGCACCGCCAGCAGGACGGCGCCGGGCAGACCCCAGGCCCTCAGGAGGGCGACCAGTTCAGCCATCGAGGCTCTCCCCGTCCTTGCCCTCCGCCATCGCCTTCAGCTTCGCCTCATCAATGACCGGAACGCCGAGCGACAGGGCCTTCTTGAGCTTGGAACCGGCCTTTTCGCCGGCGACGACATAACTGGTCTTGCGGCTCACCGAGTCGCCCGTCTTGCCTCCCGCGGCCTCGATCAATTGATGCGCCTCGTCCCGGCTGAGCGACGGAAGGGTTCCCGTGACGACAAAGGTGAGTCCGGCGAGGGGCCCGCCGGCCCGCTTGGGCGCATCGAAGCGGAACTGGAGGCCCGCGGCGCGCAGCCGTTCCACAAGCCGGCGGTTGTGTTCACCCGCGAAAAAGGACACGATGCTCTGGGCGACCTTCGGGCCCACATCCTCGGCGGACTGCAATTGGTCGGCGTCCGCCGCCATGATCGCATCGATGCTCCCGAACGCTTCGGCGAGTTGTTGCGCCGTTCGCTCGCCGACGAAGGGAATGCCCAGACCGCACAGGAGTCGGGGCAGGGGACGCGACTTTGATTCCTCCAATCCCTTCAGGATCCGCGCAGCCGACTTCTCCCCCATCCGGTCGAGCGCGGCGAGGGCCTTTCCGTCCAATTCGTAAAGATCGGCGATGCTGCGAACCATTCCCCGGTCGACAAGCTGGTCGACCAGCGCTTCGCCCAGTCCGTCGATGTCCATCACGTCGCGCTTGGCGAAATGGAGGATTGTTTCCTTGAGGCGCGCCGGACAGTCCGGGTTCAGGCACCGGCTGGCCACCTCGCCTTCGGCGCGCGAGACCGCCTCGCCGCAGACGGGGCAATCCTTCGGCATGTGAAACAACGCGCGGGCCTGGCCCTGCCGGATGACGCGGACGATCTTGGGGATCACGTCGCCGCTGCGGAGTACCTCCACTTCGTCCCCGGCGGCCAGGCCGAGCCGCTCGATCTCGTCCTCGTTATGCAGGGTCGCCCGGGAAACGGTGACGCCCCCGACCGTGACCGGCCGCAGGTGCGCGACAGGTGTCAGCGCCCCGGTGCGGCCCACCTGCACCTCGATCGATTCAAGCACGGTCTGCGCCGCGCGCGCCGGATACTTGAAGGCGATCGCCCAGCGGGGCGCCTTGGCGGTCCATCCGAGCTTCTTCTGTTGGGCCACGGAATCCACTTTGACCACGACGCCGTCGATCTCGTAAGGGAGCCTGTCCCGCTCTCCCTCCCACTTCCGGATGTAGCCCAACAGCGGTTCAACCCCGTCGAACAGGCCGCGCTCGGGGTTCACTTTGAATCCCATCGCCGCCAGTTCGTCCAGGCACTCCCAATGGCTCGGGCACGCCGGTTCGCCGCCCGCCAGCAGAAAGTAGGCGTAGAAATCGAGCTGCCGCGCGGCGGTCACGGCCGGGTCGAGCACGCGAAGCGAGCCCGCCGCGGAGTTCCTCGGATTGGCGTACGGCGGTTCGCCGGCGGCTTCCCGCTGTCGGTTCAGCCGCTCGAAGGCGCGGGAACCCATCACCACTTCGCCGCGAACCTCGAAGTCGGCCCGGCGGCTCTCGACGCGGAGGGGAAGCGAGCGGATGGTCCGGGCGTTCTCGGTGACGTCCTCGCCCTGCGCGCCGTCGCCGCGCGTGATGGCCTGCTCGAACCGTCCTTGGCGGTAGCGGACGGCCATCGACAGGCCGTCCAGCTTCAGTTCGGCGACGTAGCGGGCGGTGTCCGGCGCCAGAAGCTCATGCACGCGGCGGTCGAAGTGGCGAAGTTCGGCTTCGTTCAGGGCGTTATCCAGACTGAGCATCGGGCTCGAGTGGGCCGCCTGGCGGAAGCCCTCGCGAGGCGCGCCGCCGACCCGCTGGGTGGGCGAATCGGGCGAGCGCAGTTCCGGGTGCGCCTCTTCGAGCGCTTGAAGCCGGCGCATCAGGCTGTCGTATTCGGCGTCGCTGATTTCCGGCGCGTCCAGAACGTAGTAGCGGTGTTCGTGGTAGCGAAGCAGGTCGCGGAGTTGCTCAATCTCTCGAGCGGCGCCACGGGGCATCAACGTTCATGATCCCATACCGGCCCGGAACGGCGTGATTCCGGCATCCCGGCGGCCAGGCTTCAACCGAGCCCGAGTCGCCTTCGGACGGCCGGTGCGGTCTCATCGGCATGCGACACCGCCAGAACTTCAAATCCCGCCGCCCGTCCGCTGGCCTGCCCCGCCTCGGAGTCCTCGACCACCAGCGCCCGCCTGACGCCGAGCCGCCCGGCCGCCGTGAGGTATGGCTCGGGCGACGGCTTCAGGTTCCTGACGTCCTCGCCCGTGACGATCGCCGAGAACGCGCCGTAGACGCCCGCCGCCTCGAGCGCCGGGACGACCTCGTGCCGCCCGCTCGAACTGACCAGCGCCAGCTTGTAGCTCGCCTGGAGTTCCGCGAGAAGGTCACGCGTGGACTGCGGCATCGGGACATGGGCGGCGATTCGTTCGCGGAACCATGCCTTCTTTGCCGGATACTGCGCCCAGATGCCGTCGAACCACTCGGGCCGGCCGGCCAGATCGCAAAGCGCCTCGATCATCGCCCGGTCCGAGACGCCGATGCAGTTGCGGGCGTACTGCTCCCACGTCATCTGAAATCCGAACGGCGCCAGCACCCGGTTCCAGCATTCGTAGTGGACCGGTTCGCTGTCCACCAGCACGCCGTCGAAGTCGAACAGGATGGCTTCGAACAATCAGGGAACCTGGATCGATCCGATCATCTGGTCGAAAATAGGCTGCGCGTAGGAGAGATCCGGCTCCGGGGCGATCAGAAGCATGTAGAACATACCCCGGCGGTGGTCGACCGTGATCAGGATGTCGGCCTCCCGCGCGCCCTCGAAGGCCGAAGGCGATTGCAGCCGCACCGCCATCGCGTTGGCGTTGCCCAGGCGGAACTGGCGAGCCTGGCCGCTCACTTTCAGCCCCTGGTCCCGCCGCTGGAACTCGGCCACCAGTTGCTGTGTGTTCTGCGAGAGATCGCGCGTCCGCGTCTGGACGATGTTGACGATGGCGCCGTAAGCGATCGCGCCGTTCGGGAAGATCCCCGCGCGGGGCGCGAGAGTCACCTCGCCCGTCTGACTGTTCTGAAAGCTCTCCCAGTTCTCCGGGTAGTGGAAGGCCACTTCCTGGTGCTGGAACGGGCGCAGGCGGCTCGAAGGCCGGGCCGCGGAAATGTTGCGCGGATCGCCCCCGGCGGCCTGCTGCTGCGGCGGCTGAACTTTGATCTCCGGCAGACTCTGAATTCTCTGTTTCATCGCCGCCAGCTCGCCGGAGTCGGCATCGTAGGAGGCGCGCTGAGGCAGCAGGCGGATTTCGTCCTGCACGGCCTTGGACCGGCTGCCTGGATTCGGGTGCGACGACATCATGTTGGTGATCCAGTTCCCCTTGCCGGATTCCGCCTCCAGCTTTTCGAAAAACCGCGCCATCTCGATCGGATTGTAGCCGACCCCGTGCATGATGCGCGTCCCGATCAGGTCGGCGTCTCGTTCGGCGTTGCGGGAAAACTTCAGCAGAACCGAGTTGGCGCCCAGCCCGATGCCGAGCTGAGCCAGCGTTCCCACGAGCCCGCCGCCCGCCATCTGCGCGCCGATCATGGCGGGGAGCTGGATCAGGTTCGCCTTGGACGCCTGGTTCGTCCCGTGTCTCAAAACGACGTGCCCGATCTCATGCGCAAGAACGCCGGCGATCTGTCCTTCATTGTCGGCGGCGGCGATAAGTCCGGTGTGGGTGAAGGTCGGGCCGCCCGGAAGGGCGAACGCGTTGATCGACTTGTCCTGGACGACCTTGAACGTCAGCGGCCAATCCTTGGCTTCCGGCGCCGACGCCAGTTTCCGGCCGATCCGCTCAATGTAGTTGTTCAGGGCCTGATCCTTGACAACAGGCATCTCCCGTTCCACCTGGGCGGCGTATTCGCGGCCCATCTGGATGTCCTGTTCTTTGCTGAAAAGGTTGAACCCGGGTTTCAGCTGCCTGGGTTTGGGCGCATCCTTCTGAGCCGGCAAACAACCGGCCGCCATGAGAGCGACCAGCAACACTCGTACCGCGTGCAAGTTCGTCAATCGACACCTCCAACCCGAAGTCGACATGGGTCGCAAAACCGGCGATGCAATCCGGATTCCACATCATAGCCGGTTTATAGCCGTTCCATGGTCATGGTACCAGTTCAAAGGCTTGATACAATAGCGGGATGACGCCTACCGAAAAGATCTGGCACAACGGAAAACTGATTCCCTGGGGCGAGGCCCGGATCCACGTTCTTTCCCATGTCGTGAGCTACGGCAGTTCGGTGTTCGAGGGGATCCGGTGTTACGAGACCCCTTCCGGCCCGGCTATTTTCCGGCTTCGCGAGCATGTTCGGCGTCTCATCGAATCGGCGAAGATCTACCGGATTGCCGACCTCGGCTTTACAGCCGACCAACTCTGCCAGGCGATGGTCGACGTGGTCGCGGCCAACCGCATGAAGTCGTGCTACATCCGGCCCATCGTGCTCCGCGGCTACGGCGACATCGGCGTGATGCCCCGCAACAACCCGATCGAAGTCTACGTCGCCTGCTGGGATTGGGGTAAGTATCTCGGACCCGAGGCCCTGGCCGAGGGAGTGGACGTGTGCATCTCCAGTTGGCAGCGCAACGCGCCGAACACGATGCCGACTCTCTCCAAGGCGGGAGGCAACTATCTCAGCTCGCAGCTGATTCGGATGGAGGCCGACACTAACGGCTACGCCGAAGGCATCGCCCTGGACCAGACCGGCTTTGTCAGCGAAGGATCGGGTGAGAACATATTCGTGATCCGGGACGGTAAGATTTTCACGCCCCCGCTATCCGCATCCGTTCTCCCCGGGATCACCCGCGACAGCGTGTTGACGCTCGCCGCCGAGCTTGCCATTCCTGTCGTCGAAACGAACCTTCTGCGGGAGTTTCTCTACATCGCCGACGAGATTTTCTTTACGGGAACCGCCGCCGAAGTCACGCCCGTCCGCTCAGTGGATCGCATTCAGATCGGCAGCGGACGGCGGGGGCCAATCACCCACAAGATTCAGGAAGCGTTCTTCTCGATCGTCGAAGGCCGCGCGCGGGACCGTCACGGATGGCTCACCGCTGTGCCCCAGCCGGTGGCCGCGTAAGCGTTCGGCGGCGGGCAAGCGGCGGGCGCGATCGCGAATCCAGTCACCTCCCCCGAGATTACCTGGGGTTTCTTGCTCGCGCCCGCCTTGGGATCGTCTTCTGTTGTAGCAGCAGGGAGGCCGGATTGCCAGCGGAAAAACAATCCACAGCGGCGTTTTCCTCTGTCTGATGTGGCCTGGAATCAGTCACTTGTGGTACGGTGTCTGTGGGCATCCTGTGTATAAAACATGAATGTGGAAAAATGTATCGGTCTCGATCCTTCCTCCGGCCAGGTCGTGCGTGTCCATCTCGGGCCGGTGCTCGAAGCGGTGGAGCCGCTGATCTCGCCTCCGGCCACGGATTCGATCCTGTCTCCGGGCTGGATTGACGTGCAGGTGAACGGCTTCGCGGGAGTCGACTACTGTTCTCCGGTGACGCCGGTCGAGGAGATCGCGCGTTCGGTTCACGTGATCTGGTCGACCGGAGTGACGCGGTTCTTCCCGACGGTCATTACCGGTTCGGTTGAAAACATGGCTGGCTCGATCCGGAACCTGGCGAAAGCCAAGGCGACGCTGGCGCGGGAAGGCCGCGCGATGGAAGGATTTCACATCGAAGGGCCGCACATTTCGCCCGACGACGGTCCCCGCGGCGCCCATCCGGTCGAAGCGGTTCGCCCGCCGGACATCGCGGAGTTCAACCGTTGGATGGATCTCTCCGACGGTCACATCAAGCTGGTGACGGTGGCCCCGGAATGGCCCGGCATCGCGGACTACATCGAAAACGCCGTCCGGCACGGGGTCGTTGTCGCCATCGGCCACACCAACGCGAACTCGGCCCAGATCGCCGACGCGGTCCGCGCCGGGGCGACGATGTCGACTCACCTCGGCAATGGCGCTCACACCGTGCTGCGGCGCCACCCGAACTACATCTTCGACCAGTTGGCGGAGGACCGGCTGGCGGCCAGCTTTATCGTGGACGGCATTCACCTTCCCCCGGCGTTCGTCAAAGTCGCGCTGCGCGCCAAGGGAGTGGACCGGTCCGTCCTCGTCACCGACGCCGTGATGCCCGCCGGCTGTCCCCCGGGACGCTATCGGCTGGGCGAAGTCGACGTGGAGTTGCACGAAGACGACCGCGTGACCCTGGTGGGCAAAGACAAACTGGCGGGCTCGTCGCTCCGGATGGACCGCGGGATTGAGAACCTCATGAAATTCGGCGGCGTCAGCCTGGTGGAGGCGCTGGCCATGGCAACCCGGAATCCGGCGCGCGTCTGCCGGGTGCGCGCCCGCCAGCGGGGACTTCAGCCCGGCGAACGGGGCGACCTGGTGGAGTTCCGGCTCGACCGCGAGGCGGGCCGCATCACCATCGACCGGGTCTGGATGGATGGGGAGCGGGTCTTCGGGCCGGCCTGAGCCGCCGGATCCGCGGATGCGCCGGCGCCGCACGGTATAATCAGCTTAGAATTCATGGCTTCCATCCGCGAATCGTTTCGTATGTTCGGGCATCTCCAGATGCTTCCCGTGCTGGAATCCGGCGAAGAGATTCTCATCGGCGGGCAGGCGGTAATGGAGGGCGTGATGATGCGCGCTCCGCACAGCTATTTCATCGCGGTGCGAAGGCCCGATGGCGAACTCGTAACGGAAGGCAAGCCGCTGGCGAAGGTGTCGGAAACGTACCCGGTCTTCCGGTATCCCGTCCTGCGCGGGCTGGGAACACTCGGCCAGGCGATGAAGCTCGGCTACAAGGCCTTGCAGTTCTCAGCGAACGTGGCTGTCGAGGCCGGCGCTCCGGCGGCTACGCTGGCGATGAACAGTCTGGCGCCGGGATGCGTCTCCGCGGCCGGTCCGGAACCGCCCCGCAAGCAGGCCTTCTCCAACACCATGATGACGGTGCAACTGCTTCTGTCTTTGGCGTTCTTCATCTTTGCCTACAAGTTTGTCCCGCTGTGGCTGACCACGTCGCTGACGGCCGGATCGCCGGACCTGCAAGGCCGCGTCGCGTTCAACTTCATCGACGGTGTGATCCGCATCGCGATCTTCCTGGGGTTCCTCTTCCTGATGTCCCGCTGGAAGGATATCCGGCGCGTCTTTGAATTCCACGGCGCCGAGCACAGGGTGGTCTTCAATTTCGAATCCGGAAAGCCCGTCACAGTGGCCAACGCGCAGTCGTTTCAGACCTTCCACCCGCGCTGTGGGACCAGTTTCCTGATCACGGTGATGATCATTTCGATGCTGATCTACACCGTCCTGCCGTTTGACGGATTTGCGGCCAAGTTCGCCAGCCGGATCGTGCTCTTGCCGGTGATCGCCGGCCTGAGCTACGAAGTGATCCGGTTCGCCGCCCGGCGGCGCGGGCTGCTGATGGCCGTGATGAGCGCGCCCGGACTTTGGCTCCAGCGTATAACAACCCGGCCTCCGTCTGACGATCAGACTCAGGTTGCGATTCGCGCCCTCGACGGCGCCATGGAGATCGAGAAGGCCCACGGCGGGCCACTGGTGATCGCGTAAGCTTCCAGTACAGGCCGGGACCATGCAATATCAATCCAGACTCGATGAGATAGAGAAGCGCTTCGAGGAACTGACCGCGCAACTGGCCGATCCGGAAGTGATTCAATCGCCGGAAACCTACCGCAAGACCGCCAAAGCTCACAACGACCTGGCCGAGATCGTGGGCAAGTATCGGGACTGGAAAAAAAGCCACGCCGACCTCGAAGGGGCCCGGCTCATGCTGAACGAGCCGGACCCGGAGATGCGCGCGATGGCCGAGGAAGACGTCGCCCGGCTTACCCCGCGGATCGAGGAGCTCGAAAAGCAGCTTCGCATTCTGCTTCTTCCCAAAGACCCCAACGACGACAAGGACGTCGTTCTTGAAATCCGCGCCGGAACGGGAGGTGACGAAGCTTCCCTGTTCGCCGCTGAGATCTTCCGCATGTACAGCCGGTGGGCGGAAACCCACGGGTTTCGCGTCGAGGTGACCTCCACGAGCGAGTCCGCCGTCGGCGGACTCAAAGAGGTGACGGCGCTGGTCAGCGGCGAGCGCGTGTTCAGCAAGCTCAAGTACGAAAGCGGCGTACACCGGGTCCAGCGCGTTCCCGCCACCGAAGCGCAGGGCAGGATTCACACGTCGACGATCACCGTGGCGGTGCTGCCGGAAGCCGACGAAGTGGAAATCCGGATCGATCCGAAAGACATCCGCATCGATACCTTCTGTTCGTCGGGACCGGGCGGGCAGTCGGTGAACACGACCTATTCGGCCGTCCGTATCACGCACCTGCCGACCGGAACGGTCGTCTCCTGCCAGGACGAAAAATCGCAGATCAAGAATCGCGCTAAAGCGGAACGGGTGCTGCGGTCCAGGCTGTACGAGATGGAAATGGCCAAACAACAGGCCGAGATCGGGGCCGAGCGCAAAAGCATGGTCGGTTCGGGAGACCGCAGCGAGAAAATCCGCACATATAACTTCAAAGAGAACCGCGTCACCGATCACCGGATCGGGCTGACGCTCTACCAGCTGGACCAGGTGATGGAGGGCAACCTGGACCCGCTCGTGGACGCCGTGACCGAGTTCTACCAGACCGAAAAACTGAAACAGCAGGAACTGGTGAAGGCCTGAAACACCGGCTCGCCCTCAACCTCGTCTGCATCGGGTTGGGGCTCATTTTGTTCACCTGGTGGGGGCAGGCGATGTGGAAGCGCGCTGTCACCGGCGAAAATGACTTCCTTCAACTGTACGCCGGAGCGCGGCATGTCTTCACGCCGCTGTTATACGACATCGAGGCGTCCAAGCAGGTTCACTACGAGGTCACCGGCGGCGGAAAATACTATCCGTCGATCTACTACACCCGGCTGCCTTTCTACGCGCTGTTTCTTCACCCGCTCTCCAGGCTTCCTTACCGCACAGCCTACTATGTCTTCGAAGCCGTCTCTGTGACCGTCATCGCCGTCTTCCTCGTCTTGTGGATCCGGATCTATCCGGAGTTGATCCTTTTCGCATGCCTGTCGGTTCCGCTCCTGGTGAACGTGCTCAACGGCCAGGACGCCGGCCTGGTGCTCTCGATCACCGGATTTGCGATGCTGCTTTCCCGCGCCGGCCGTGATTTTGCGGCCGGTGCGGTGCTCAGCCTGGCGGCCATCAAGTTCCACCTGCTGATGATGGTGCCTGTCGCCTTGATCCTCCACCGGAGATGGGACTTTCTGCGCGGAGGGCTGGCCGGCGGGGCGGTCCTGCTCGCCCTCAGCACGGCCGCCGGGGGGTGGGACTGGCCGCGGCGCTTCCTGGCGGTCGTCGCCAATCCCGAACTGCATCCCGGCCCGGACCACATGATCACGTTTCGAAACCTGGCGTGGTTTCTATCCGGCGCCGAAAACCGTCCGCTCGAGCTGGCGCTGAGCGCCGGCCTCGCGGCGGCGTTCGTCTACTGCGCGTGGCGGATCCGCGACTTCCAGGTCGTCTTCGGGCTTTCGCTGGTGACAGGCCTTGCCGTGTGCCACCACGCTTACTCCCAGGACCTGCTCATGCTGCTGCTGGTGGTCGCGCTGTTTGCGACCTCGGGAGCCTCACGCGGGCTGCGCGCGCTCGCCATGGCCGCCGCGTTGCCGCCGGCTGTGTTCCTGCTGTTTCACGGATTCCCGTTCAGCGTCGCCGTGCCGCTACTGCTAACATCGATTGTGTTGGCCGGCTGCTCGGACGCCTATGCTCACGGCGCGATTTCTCACGATTCAGGCCGCGCTCCGGCAAGGCGCGCAACTGCTTGAGCAGGAAGCGGTGGCCGCGCCGCGGCTGACCGCCGAAGTGCTGTTGTGTCATGCCCTCGGCAGAGACAGGTCGTTTCTCTACGGGCACCCGGAGGAGGAGCTGACCGAAACCGCCTGGATCCACTACGGGCGCTACCTGCACGAGCGGCTGCGGGGAGTCCCGACGCAGTACATCACACGCCGGCAGGAGTTCTGGGGCCGCGATTTCGTGGTCAACCCCTCGGTCCTGATTCCGCGGCCGGAAACAGAGCACGTCATCGAAGTGGCGCTCGAGCGGGCCCCCCGCGGCGGCGCGGCGATCGACATCGGGTGCGGCTCCGGAGCGATCGGAATCACCTGGCGGCTGGAGACCGGATCGCGGACGGTGGCGACCGACATCTCCCCTCCCGCGGCCTCCGTGGCCCGCGAAAACGCCCGCCGGCTGGGCGCCGCCGTCGAGGTCGTTGTTTGCGATCTGGCCGTCGCCTTCCCCGCGGACGCTTTCGATCTCGTCCTCTCCAATCCGCCCTATATTCCCGACCCGGAGCGGCCGTCGCTCCAGCGTGAAGTCCGCGACCACGAGCCCGGCGTGGCGCTGTTCGGCGGCCCGACGGGCGTGGAGATCTACGAGCGTCTGATCGCCGAGGCGGTGCGGGTCCTGCGGCCCGGCGGGTGGCTCGTGATGGAGATCGGTTACCGGGCCGAGGCGCGCATCGCCGCGATGCTGACCGGCCGCTGGGAGGACGTCCGCGTCAACCCGGATCTGGCGGGTTGGCCGCGCGTCGTGTCGGCGAGGCTGGCGCCGTGAGGCGATTCCCGATGACGGCCCGAACCATCCTCCACGTCGATATGGACGCTTTCTTCGTCTCTGTCGAGGAACTGTTCGATCCGTCGCTCAAAGGCAAGGCGGTCGTGGTCGGGGGCCGCGCCGACCAGCGCGGCGTGGTCTCGGCCGCCTCTTACGAGGCGCGCAAGTTCGGAGTCCACTCGGCGATGCCGCTGCGCACAGCGCACAAACTGTGTCCGCACGCCATCTTCATCGACGGGCATCCGCACCACTACCGCGAATACTCGCAGCGCGTTCACGAGATCCTGGCCACTTTCAGCCCGGCCGTCGAAATGGCGTCCATCGACGAAGCGTATCTGGATCTGACCGGAACGGAACGGCTCCATGGGCCGCCCCTCGCCGCCGCGCACAAACTGCACGAAGCCGTCAAGTCGCGGACGAATCTGAACTGCTCGATCGGAGTGGCTTCCGCTCGCCTGGTCGCCAAGGTCTGTTCCGACCAGGCCAAGCCGAACGGCATCCTGTGGGTTCCGTCGGGCTGCGAAGCGCGGTTCCTGGCGCCGCTCGACGTCCGCCGGATCCCGGGAGTGGGCAAGGTCACCGAGCAGAACCTCCATCTGCTCGGCATTCGCAAGGTGGGCGACCTGGCCCGGCTTGACGAAGCGTTTCTCGAGGAGCGTTTCGGCAAGTGGGGGCTGGCTCTGGCGGGCAAAGCGCGCGGTCTCGACGCCGGCGGCTGGTTCGACTCCGAGATCGGGGTGGGGGAGGCCCCCAAGTCGATTTCGCACGAGCACACCTTCGACCGCGACACGGCGGACCGTCTCCGCCTTGAGGCCACGCTCGCGCGGCTGTGCGAAATGGTGGGCCGGCGGCTGCGCGAGCACGGCCTCTATGCCCGCACCATCCAGATCAAAATCCGCTATTCGGACTTCTCGACATTCACACGCGCCCATACGATCGGCCATGCCACGCAAGTGGATGTCGAGATGCTGGGCGAGATCCGGGCCTTGTTCAATCGCAACTGGACTGGAAAGCCGGTCCGGCTGCTGGGGGTTCACGCCGGCAACCTGGAGCCGGCCGAGGGCCAGTTGAGCCTCCTCGACCAGGACCGCTCCGACCGGTGGCGCAAGGCGCTGGCCGCCGCCGACACACTTCGCGACAAGTACGGCGAGTCGAGCGTCTCGCTCGGAGCAAGCCTCCGAGGCCGGTTTCGCGAGCGGGTTCACGAAAATCCGGCCGGGCTTCCCGGAAGACCTCCGAACAACAGGTCCCGGCCTTAGAATGGAAGGAAGGAAATCAACCTGCATGAAGAACCTGATCCTCAACGGCGTTCTCGCGCTGACCCTCGCTTTCGGCGTGTTTCAGACCCGGGCCCTTGCGGCCGACGCTTTTCGGCCCTCCACTGTCATTCACGTCATCAACGTGAAGTGGAAGAAAGACGCGACGAAGGCGCAGATCCAGGCCGCTCTCGACGGGCTTGACAAGCTCCACAAAGCCTACCCGGGGCTGCTGCGCGTCTGGACGAGGACCTTCAAATTCCAGCTGGACGGTCTGGACCAGATGATCGTCATGGAGTTCGCCAGCAAAGAGGCGCTCGAGAAGTACGCCGACAGCGCGGCGCAGAAGGAGTGGTACAAGCTTTACCTTCCGATCCGCGAAGAGAGCCGCACCAACGACGCGACCAACTGACCGGACGGGGGACTCGCCCGCCTAGGCGCCAACCAGCCGGCGATGACGGGCGAGTTCCTTCTCGAACTCCGGCTTTCCCGCAAGGTTGGTGAACTCGTGCGGATCCCGGCGATGGTCGTATAGTTCCTCGGCCACCCCGCCCGCCCACGTCCACCGGATGTATCGGAAGTGTTCGGTCCGCACGGCCCGGCCGTGTGTTGAGCCGACGTCCAGTTGCGTGTGCGCCGTCGCCTTGTGTTCGCGCGACGGATCGTCGAGGACCGCCGCCAGGGATTTTCCCTCCAGGTTACGCGGCGGCGTCAGTCCGCACAGCCCTGCCACGGTCGGATAGACGTCGACGAGTTCCGCAATCGCCCGGGACGCCCGCCCACGGCCGCGGCGGCCCGGCGCCGAGATGATCAGCGGCACCCGCGCCGATTCCTCCATCAGGCTTCGTTTCTGCCAGAAGCCGTGCTCGCCGAGATGCCACCCGTGGTCGCTCTGGAACACGATCACGGTGTTGCCCCTCAGATGAAGCCGGCGGAGCGTCTCGAGCACGCGTCCCAGTTGATCGTCCATGAAGCTGATGCAGGCGTAGTAGGCGCGCAGCGCTTCCCGCTGTCTGTCCTGATCCATGCCCATGTTTCCGGCCGTGTCTCCGAGCGTGCGGGGTACGATCTCCGGAATGTCGTCGTTGTCGCCCGGAGGCCCGGCGAACGGCTTGATGCGGGCCAGCGGGTACATGTCGAAATACTTGCCGGGCGCCACCAGCGGCACGTGCGGCCGTACGAAGCCGAGGCCAAGGAAGAACGGAACGTCCCGATGTTTCTCGATATGCGCGATGGCCCTGTTGGCCGCGTCAAAGTCGGCCTGCTCGGCGGCATCCGGCGTTTTGACGACATTCATCGCCCGGCCTTCGAGGTGTTTCGGCGTCAGGTTGCGGCCCTCGCCGCGGGAGTGGTGCTCTTTGCCCTGAGGACTGCCGTTGTGAGTCCAACTGGCGGCGTCCTGCCAACGGTCCGTGCCGACCGTGGTGGGCACGCCCATGTGAAACATCTTGCCTTCCCGGATCACCTGGTAGCCGTTGTTCTTGAACAACTGCGGCATCGTGACCGCGTTGGGAATGAACTCCCGGAAGTCCGGACCATTCGTCAACACGCGCGTCGTGTTCGGGCGCAGTCCGGTCAGAAAACTCGCCCGCGAGGGTGCGCAGAGGGCGTACTGGCAATAGGCGCGGTCGAACCGCGTGCCCGTTCGCGCGAGCGAATCGATATTCGGCGAGCGCACGATCGGATGCCCGTAGCAGCCGAGCGCGGTCGGCGAAAGGTCGTCGGACACGACGAACAGAACGTTCATCGGGCGGCCTGCCGCCGCGGAAGCGGCGGCGCCCGCGGCGGCGGTGAGGAAACTTCTTCGGTTCATTCGCTTACCCGGTGCATTCCAGAATATAGAATTTCCGGCCGTCCGGTTTCATGATCTGCCCGGCCACGATCCACTCGCGGCCGTCGGCGAGGTAGACCCGCCGGTAAGAGTCGTAGTCAATCCCTTTCTGCTTTTCGATGCGCCAGTCCTCCACCTCGCGCTGATCTCCCGGAGACCATGCCGTCTTGACGATCTGAAAAGGGTCCATGTCTCCTCCTTACCGCAGCCGGGCATTCAGAACGGCCGCCAGACGGTGACCGGCCAGAGCGGCCCGCTTGCGGGCCACCTCCCCCGCCTTGAGCCGGTACTCATCCGTCAGGTTGATCGGGTTTTCCTTCGTCTCTCCACCGCTGTTGCCAAACGAATAGACAACGGATTTCGCCAGCTCGAAGCCCTCCTCCACCCACCGTGCCGGATCCATCGTGGTCTCCGCTTCGGCCGCGTGCTTCCGGATGACTTTGATCAGCCCCTCGATGTAGGCGGGCGTATCGGTGATGCCGAGAACGTCGTCCCAGTAGGCATGGAGGTTGTAGGCTCCCACGACATATACGGTATTTCCGCCCAGATCGCTCCACGGTTTCCCGGTTCTCGGATCCACCTGCCCGTTCTTGAACCTCGTTCCGCAGTGCAGCGGCTGGTGAACGTCGCCGGCGAGATGAAGCAGCCACGGAAGCAGGTACACCGGGTCCTCCTCGGCCCGCACCGAACCCGGTGGCGGCGCCTCGCGGCCAATCACGCCCAGAATCATCGTGAGCTGGGAAAGGACGTTCGGCTCGCGGGGCGGTAGGGTCGCCGTGCCGTCGGTCGAAAAGGGAACGTTGATGTAGTGCCAGTTCCGGCGCTGCTTCATGTCGGCGAAACCAGGTTGCGCCGGTGTGGGCTGGACCTCGAGCCTGCCGTCGTCATAGAAACGCGGGTCGCCCTTGATTGTGTCGGGCCAGTAGGCGGCTTGCATGAACGCGTACCGGGCTTTTTCTCTCCCGTCGGACGGAGCGCCCGCTGTGAACAGGGCGTAGTCCGGATGAGCACGGATGAGCGCATCCGCCCTCTGCCGTGCGGCCGGTGTGAGCTGATCGTACGCAATGCCAGCCACGGCCTTGTGACCGACGTGGTTCCAGGCCATAGCGGGCGCCACCAGCAGCACCGCCACCCCATATCGGCTGTAGGTCATCAGACACCTCCCTGAACGTGATGCCCGTCAACAGGCGAAATCGCCGGGCTTGCCCTGATCCCCACCCGTTTCCTAGATCCGCAACTCGTACCCCAAGGCTTGCAGCGCCTCGATCAATCGTTGGCGGATTGACGCGATCTCGGCCGCCGGCAACGTCCGGTCCGGCGCACCGACTGTGACCCGAAACGAGACGCTCTTGAAGCCGCCGGCGAGCGGCGCACCCGTGTACTGCCTTACAAACTCAACCGACTGCACCATTGTGCCGCCGTTGGAGCGTAACTGATCCTCGATCTCTCCGACCAGAGTCCGGACCGGGGTCACCACCGACAAATCGAAGGCGCTTGTTGGAAAACGCCTGAGCGGCTGGTGCTTTATTGCCACTCCGCCAAGATTCCGGATTTCGCGCAAGTCCAGGTCGAGGAACGCCGCGCGCCCTTCGACCAGCCGGGGATGGAACTCCCCGATGCGGCCAACCGGGGTTTCTCGCCAGTTCACCGTCCAGGCGCGATGCGGATGTTCGAACGGCCGCGCCTGCGCGGGCGTGACGCGGATGCCCGGAAGGAGGCATTCGGCGAGACGCTTGACCTCCATCATACCCGCGACGCCGTCGCCGTCGCGCCCGTAGACGGCCGCGGCCAGGTGCGGAATTTCGTCGGGCAGCGAATCCGTCCTCCGGTGGATCTCATGGCCGATCTCAAACAGCCGGAACTCCCCGAAATGCCGCGCGTTGTCGCGTACGTTTCGCAGGATGCCCGTCAACAGCGTGGTCCGCAGCAGGCCCTGGTCGGAGGCGATGGGGTTCGCCACCGCGACATGATCGCCGGGCTCCAGGCCCAGCTCCGCCGCTTGGTCTTCGCTCACGAAGGAATAGTTGTACACCTCCGTGAACCCCTGCGCGACGCACCACTCCCGCACGCGGTGCAGAAAGGTGCGCTCTGGATTCGGCGGCGGCGGCTCACTCGGGATCCGCGGCGCCACGGGCGCGATCTCGCTGTAGCCCAGCATCCGCCCGACCTCTTCGAGAAGGTCGTCCTTGATCGAAATGTCTTTGGTGGCGCGCCAGCTCGGGACGGTGACGCGCAGCGTCCCGGCCGAGCCCGCCGCCACGCCGAACTGCAACGCCTCCAGGATCGCCCGGACTTCCTCCGGTTCCACCGGGCGCCCCAGCTTGCGGCGAAGCCAGTCCAGCGGCAGATCGATCACCGGCGGGGGAGGCAGCGGTCCGCACGCATCGACAAGCCCACCGGCCAGCCGGATGCCCGGCGACACCTCCCGGAGCAGCGCCAGGGCGCGCGCCAGTCCGCGAACGGTGTTGCTCGGGTCCTGCGATTTCTCGAACCGCATCGAGGCGTCCGTGCGGCACTTGTAACGGGCCGCGGTCTTGCGGACGCTGGCTGGATGAAAACAGGCGCTCTCGAGCACGATTCGCGACGTTTTCACCGTGACGCCGGTTTCGAGCCCTCCAATGACCCCGGCGACCGCAATCGGTTGGCCGGCGTCGGCGATGATCAGCGCCTGCTCGTCGAGCGCGTAGGTCTGTTCGTTCAGCGCCGTGATGGTCTCGCCCGCGCGGGCCCGCCGGACCTGGATCGCGGCGCCCGCCAGCGTGTCCAGGTCAAACGCATGCATCGGTTGGGCCAGCTCCGCCATGACGTAGTTGGTTACGTCGACCACGTTGTTGATCGGGTTCAGACCCACCGCTTCCAGCCGGTACTGGAGCCACAGCGGCGACGGTCCGACCGTCACGTTCTCCAATACCAGCGCGCTGTATCGGGAACAGAGATCGAACTCCTCTATTGACACTTTCACGGCGCCGCCGCCGGCCACGGGAAGGAGGGTCAGGTCCACCGGATCACGCAGGGGCTGCCGCAAGATCGCCGCCACTTCCCGGGCCATCCCGTAGTGGCCCCACAGATCCGGCCGGTGCGTCAGAGACTTGTTGTCGATCTCCAGGATGCTGTCCGGGGCGCAGCCGGGAATCGGGTCGCCGGGCTCGCATCCGGACAACTCGAGAATGCCCGCCGTGTCTCGATTCAGACCCAGTTCGGCGCCGCTGGCCAGCATTCCATCCGACTCGACGCCCCCGATCACCGCCGTCCGGATCGCCTTCGTACCCAGGGTGCAGCCGGAAGGAACATAAGCCGTCACCAGTCCGGGTCGGCAGTTCGGCGCCCCGCAAACCACAGTCCGGGTTCCGTACCGGCCGGTCTCGACCACGGCCTTGCGGTTGTGGCTTCCCGGAATATCGTCCACGGACACCACGCGAGCGGCGCACACTTCGGTGAAGTGGGCGCCGACCTGTACGATTCCATCGAGTTCGGCGGTTTTCAGCGTGATCAGGTTGCCGATCTCGCTCGGACGGAGACGGTCGAGGCCGCCGGCCATCGAAGCCATCCAGTTGATCGAGAACTTCATGCTGCCGCCGCCCGGAACTGATTCAGGAATCGCAGGTCGCCGCTTTGCAGCAGGCGGATGTCGTCGATGGCGTAGCGCATCATCGCCAGTCGGGTGAGTCCGAGGCCGAAGGCCCAGCCCATCCACTCTTCCGGATCGATGCCGCCCATCCGGAGCACGTTCGGATTCACAAGGCCGCAGGGCAACAGTTCGAGCCAGCCGCTCTGCTTGCAGACCGGACATCCGCCGCCGGCGCACAGCAGGCACTGAATGTCGAGCTCGAATCCGGGCTCGACGAACGGAAAGTATCCCGGGCGGAGTCGGACGGTGACGTCACGCCGGAAGATCCCCTTGAGAAGCGTCTTCATCGAGTAGATCAGGTGGGCGATCGACACTTCACGGTCCACCATCATGCCTTCCACCTGATAGAACGTGTGTTCGTGGCTCGGGTCGACTTCCTCATTGCGGAAGACGCGGCCCGGAGCGATCATGCGCAAGGGCGGGCCCAGCCGCTGCATGCCGCGCACCTGCACCGGAGACGTGTGTGTCCGCAGCAGGTGGCCGTCCTCGAGCCAGAAGGTGTCCTGCATGTCGCGCGCCGGGTGGTCGGGAGGAATGTTCAGCGCATCGAAGTTGTTGTACTCCGTCTCGACCTCGGGCCCGCTCAGCACCGTGAAACCCATCGACAGGAACAGGTCCTCGATCTCCCGCTGGATGATCGTGACAGGATGGAGCGCGCCGGGCCGGATCCCGGACGCGGGAACTGTGAGATCGATCCACTCGCTCTCCAGCCGTCTGTCGAGCGCCTCGCGCTCAAATCCGTCCTTGCGGGCGCTCAGCGCTTGCTCGACCGCCTGCTTGGCTTCATTGAGCGCCTGGCCCACCGACTTGCGCTCCTCGGGAGAGAGCCTGCCCATCTGCTGCGAGATCGAGTTCAGCGTTCCCTTGCGGCCCAGGATCTCGACACGGATCGCTTCCAATTCTTCCAGGCTTTGGGCCGCGCCGATCCGCTCGAGCGCGGCGGTCCGAATCCGTTGAAGAGTCTCCATCTACTTGGGACCTGTGAACAGCGGTGTCTCGGGGTCGACTTCGTGGGCGAGGTGGTTCAGGTAGAACAGCAGCACGGACTCGGGATACTTGTCCCGAAACTGCTGGTAGGCACGGGCCTGCCACCCCTCCGTCAGGTACTGAGCCACATTGGCGTCCTTATCGAAAAAACCGTCGTTGTGGGGTACTCCAACGAAGTCGAGTACAGCTACGATCATGTCGAGATGCGAGATCAGGATCGCTTGGCTCAGATCCACCGCCAGTTCGGGCTCGTTCTGCTGAAGCCGCTCCCAGACCCGGGGCCCCGCCTTCCGCAAGGATTCCTGGTTGAGTTTCCCTACTCTCAGACGGGTCTTGACGCGATCGAAAAGCTGATAAGTCTTTAGTTTGCCGAGCGAAACGTGGCGCAGAGCTTGATTGAGGTTGTCCTCGCCCAACCCCAGAAAAACGTCCGTAAGCTGCATGTTTCCATTAGGTTAGCATTTTTCGGCGACTCTTTGCGCTACAATAGGAGGCTTCGGACACGGCATGCGAAACGTCATCGTTCTCGGAGCCCAATGGGGCGACGAAGGTAAGGGAAAGATCGTCGACCTGTTCTCGGAGAACTTCGACGTGGTCGCCCGTTACCAGGGCGGGCACAACGCCGGCCACACGGTGCATATTGGGGACAGGAAGTACGTCCTCAAGCTGATCCCGAGCGGCATTCTCCGTCCCGGCAAGATGGCCGTCATCGGCAACGGAGTGGTGATTGACCCGGTGGCGCTGCTCGAAGAGATCGGAACGCTCGAAAAGGCGGGGATCGACGTGCGCGGGCAATTGGCGATCAGCAACCGCGCCCACGTGATTTTTCCGTTCCACCGTCTGGTGGAACGGATCTCGGAAGCCTCCACGGACCGTGTCGCCATCGGGACGACGCTGCGTGGAATCGGTCCCGCCTACGAGGACAAGATCGGGCGGCGGGGGATCCGCGTGGCGGACCTGCTTGAGAGGGACGCGTTTCCGGACTTGTACAAACGGCTTCGCCAGGACCGGCAGACTGTCGCCAAGGCCTTCCAGATCACGGAGGCGGATGATGACGTTCTGACATGTTATCAGGAACTTGCCGAACGCATCCGACCGCTCGTCCGGGACACGGCGGAAATGCTGAACCGGTTGATTCGGGACGGGAAGAGCGTTCTACTGGAAGGCGCCCAGGGAACCATGCTCGACATCGACCATGGGACCTACCCCTTCGTCACCTCTTCGTCAGCCGCGGCCGGTGGCGCCTGCACGGGAACGGGCATTCCCCCTACCCGCATCTCCGGCATTGTTGGGGTCTCGAAGGCCTACATCACCCGTGTCGGCGGGGGTCCGTTTCCATCTGAGGAAAAAGGTGAGATAGGTGACACTATCCGTAAGGCAGGAAATGAGTTTGGTTCTGTCACTGGGCGCCCGCGGCGGTGCGGTTGGTTTGACGTGCCGCTGCTGCGCTACACCGCCGCTGTGAACGGGTTCGACAGCTTGATCCTGACCAAGCTGGACGTGCTGGACGGGCTTGATTTCATCCCGGTCTGCGTCGGCTACAAGGTTGACGGAACCCTGCTCAACGAGATGCCGGCCCGGCAGGAAACGCTCGACAAGGTGGAGGCCGTCTACGAGCAGGTTCCCGGCTGGAAGTGCTCGACAGTGGGAACGGCCTCTTTCGGCGACCTTCCGGCTAGAGCGCGCGACTACATTCATTTTCTTGAGGAGAAGACCGAAGTCGAAGTAGGCTGCGTCTCCACAGGTCCGGAGCGAAACCAGACGATCGTCGTGTCCGGATCGAAGCTGGAGCGGTTGCTTGCCTGAGCCGGCCAACCATCTATGAACATACTTGTTACGGGCGGAGCCGGCTATATCGGCAGCCATACAGCGAAAGCCATAGCCGCGGCCGGGCACAGGCCGGTTGTCTTCGACAATCTCGACAAGGGCCATGACTGGGCTGTCCGCTGGGGACCGTTGATTCGCGCCGACCTGGCTGACAGGTCGGCTATTCGAGATGCCCTCAAGAGCCACGCGATCGACGCAGTCATTCATTTCGCGGCGTTTACGGCCGTAGGCGAGTCGATGCAGGCGCCAGAGAAGTACTTCCGGAACAACGTCGCCAACACGCTCAATCTGCTCGGGGCGATGGAAGAGGCGGCGGTCCGCCGCATCGTGTTCTCGTCGACGGCCGCGGTTTATGGCAACCCGCTGTTCGCGCCGATTCCCGAGGATCATCGCACCCAGCCGGTCAACCCCTACGGGGAGTCCAAGCTCATGATGGAGAAGATGATCGAATGGTTCGGCGTTGTGCACGGGTTCCGCTGGGCCTGCCTGAGATACTTCAACGCCGCCGGAGCCGACCCGGACGGGGAAATCGGCGAGACGCACGATCCGGAGACCCACCTGATCCCTCTGGCGCTCTCCGCTTTGACCGGCGGGATTCCCCACCTGCGCATGTTTGGAACGGACTATCCGACTCCGGACGGCACGGCCATCCGCGACTATATCCACGTGACGGACCTCGGATCCGCCCACGTGTTGGCCACCGAGCACCTGGTGGCCGGCGGGTCCAGCCTGATCGCGAACCTGGGTACCGGCGAGGGGAATTCGGTTCGGGAGGTGGTTCGCACGGTGGAGAAGGTGACCGGCCGCGCAGTGCCGGTTGTCGAATCGCCGCGCCGCGAAGGAGATCCTCCCGTTCTCGTCGCTGATGCGGCGAAAGCGCAGAAAACGCTGGGTTGGACACCTCGCCATTCCTCCCTGCCGGAGATCATCTCCACGGCGTGGGCCTGGCACAGCAGGCACGCATAAACTTCCCCCACTCTGCTGACGATCCTCCCAAGAGGCATTGTCAGCTTTGAGCTCCACTTTAGCCCTCGCCGCCGCTGTGACGGAAAAGACGTCATCGCCGTCCGCACCCGCACCGGTTCCCCGGATACCGGAGACGCTGGCCGAGACAGGTATCGCCGAGTCGATGGTCGAGCAGTTGATCCTGAAGATCCTCTACTACCGCAACGAGGTTCTCGGGCGCGACCTCGCTACCGCCCTGGGATTGAAATTCAGCGCCGTGGAGGGGATGATCGAGTTCCTGAAGCGGCAGCACCTCGTCCAGGTGAAGAAGTCACTCGGCATGGGCAACATCTCAGCCGTGTACGCGCTGAGCGACAACGGCCGCACGGTGGCGCGCGAGTACCTGGAGGCGAACCAGTACTGCGGGCGTGTTCCCGTCCCGCTCGAACAGTACCGGAACATGGTCCTCGCCCAGAAGCGGCCCGAGAGCTGGCTCACCATGGAGATGCTCAAAGAGGCGTTCGGGCACATGGTCGTAACGCCGGAGATCCTGACCTGCATCGGGCCTGCGGTCAATGCCGGGAAGTCGTTCCTGATCTATGGGCAGCCGGGCAACGGCAAGACGTTCCTGGCGGAGGCCCTTTTCAAGGTCGTCTCTCAGCCGATCTACATTCCGTCGGCCATCGAGGCGCAGGGGATGATCATTCAGGTGTTCGACCCGATCTTCCACCACCCGGTCGAACAGGAAGACACCGGTTCGCTGCTGGCGCTGGCCAAACAGCCTACTTTTGACCAGCGCTGGATCCGCATCCACCCGCCGTTCATCACGACGGGCGGCGAGCTGGACATGACCCTTCTGGATCTCGCCTACAACCCGGTGGCCAAGTTCTACGACGCGCCGTTGCAGATGAAGGCGAACAACGGTATCTACCTGATCGACGACTTCGGGCGGCAACGCTCGACGCCGGCCGAGATCCTGAACCGGTGGATCATTCCGATGGAACGCGGCATCGATTTTCTGACTTTCAAGAACGGCAGCAAGGTTCAGGTGCCCTTTGAATGCTTCCTGATCTTTTCAAGCAACCTGAAGCCGCACCAGTTGGGCGATGAGGCCTTCCTGCGCCGCATCCAGTACAAGATGCTCCTTAAGAATCCCGACGAGGCCGAGTACTGCGAGATCTTCAAGCGCTTCTGCGAGAAGAACAACCTGCCTTTCGATGAAGTCCTGCTCGACCGGTTTCTCCAAAAGCATTACCGGAACACGGGAAAGAAGCGCCGCCGCTGCCATCCCCGCGACATCCTGAACCACGCCATCGACCTGTTACGGTTCGAGCGCCGGCCTTGGAAGTTGACCGAGGAAGTCCTGGACCACGCCTTTGACAGCTGCTTTGTCAACACCGAAGACGAAGGGTAGCGGTCAGTCCCGCCAGCCGTAGAGCAGGCCGCCTGTGGGGTTGTACACGTCGACCGCGCACGTGAAACCGGCCTCCTCCATGGCCCGCCGGGAGCGCGACAACGACCCTGGCACCAGGTGATCATGGTACTCGATGGCGATCTGGCGGACCTTCGCCAGAGTCTCCCGCGACGCACCCTCCAGAATGTCGGCTTCCGCCCCCTCGGCGTCGATCTTGAGCAGCGCCACGCGGTCGGAGCCGGTCTCGGCGATCACATCGTCAAGACCGTTTGACTCGACCATCACTGGCCGCGCCTGGTCCGGACGCAGGCCGATCTCGGGCATGTTCGCCAGACTGTCTCGGTACACCGTGGCGTAGATGCTGGGCACGCTGATCCACATCTGCATCTGCCCCGAGTTCCTGGCTGCCGCACGCGGGTACAGCTTGACCCTGTCCGTAAGTCCGTTTGCTTCGATATTGCGCTGAAGCCGGCCGAACGTTTCCGGATTCGGCTCCCAGGCGTGCACCTGGACGGAGGGAAAGTGTGCAATCAGGTCGAGGGTCGAGGCGCCGATGTTCGCGCCGAGGTCGATCACGGTCCCACTCAGCGGCTCCCGCAGGTATTTCCGGTAGACGCCGTGAATCATCACTTCCTGGAGCAGGCCGATGGGCTCATCCCCTGGTCCATGGTGAAGCGTGTATCCGCTCCGCAGCGCCAGAGGAGGCAGGGGAGAGCGGTTGCGGTAAGCGCTCCAGACCTCGCGCCAGTTGATGAGGTACTTGATGAACTGGAAAAGAACGCGCGCAGCGTGGAACTTCCCGTAGGCGGTCTGGCGTAAGGTCATCGACTCGCCTTCTATTTTCGCGCAACCGTCGCCGGGAATGGGTTGAACTGCCCAACGGTCCACACTCATATGGCAGACCGGTCAGGCCCTCGGCTGGCGCCCGTTAGCCTGGCTGGCGGGTGGTCCGTTCCGTCAGCGCGCGGGGCGGCGATACGCCTGCACAAAAAAAGGCCCGCGCCTGGGGAGACAGGAGAGAGTCCAGACGCGGGCGACCAATCGAGCCTGCGGCGCGCCGGCGGGGCGGCCGCGGGAGGAAAGTTCACCCACCCATGCTGCACGGCGGATGCCGTTCCTTTCCGCCTGTGTTTTCAATCGATTGGGAAATTGCTTCGGGCCAGCCGCCGACAACTTGTCGGCGGTGGGCGCGACAGGTTGTCAGCGCCGCGCGTCGTAGCGGATCATTTCTTCGTCGTTTCGCACAATCACGTGGCCGTTGGCGAAGGCGGGATGCGCCCAGACGACCGCCTTGGCCTCGCGACGGCTTCCGGCGGGAGATGTCGGGCGGATGAGTCTCGTCCGGCTCATTTCGGAGTAGCCGTCCGGCGAGAGTCGGGCGAAGATGAGTTCGCCGCGGTCGTTGAAGATGACGCACCGGTCCCGGGCGCGTACGAGGAAGGCGCTGACGTTCCGGGCCTTCTCAACCGTGGCCTGCTGCGATTCCCACACCCGCTCGCCGGTGGCCAGCCGGAGACAGCGCAATTGGCCGTAGTTGCAGAAGCCGTATATGTATTCGCCCTCGATCAGCGGCGAGTTCATGAGAGCGTGGATCGTGTCCGTGTTGGTTTCGCTGTCACTCTTGCCTCGCCAGAGGAGCTCTCCGGAGTCGAGACGAAACAGCCGCGCTCCCTGAAAGAACGCCGACACCAGCAGGAACGGTCCCGAGTTGACCGGTGTCGCGATCGGAGTGTTGAATGTGATCCTCCATGGGTGCTCCCAGTGGACCGCGCCGGTATCGGGATTCAGAACGGCGACTCCGCCGGCGTGAAAGACCACCAGCCTGCCGGCGAAGATCACCGGCTGTGAGTAGCCTGGCTCGGAGCCCTCGCTTTCGAGTGAGCGCCAGACCTCGGCGCCAGTGCGCTTGTCGAGTGCGACCACCTTCGCATCCGGCCGGCCGGCGGCTACCACGATGAGCTTATCGCCGTGGACCAGGGGCGCCGCTGTCGTTCCCCACAATGGGATCCGGGCCTGGAAATCCTCTGGAAATGACCGGCTCCACAAGAGTTGGCCATCGGAGGTTCGGACGCAGGACAACCGGCCGGTCGCGCCGAGGGCGTAGACGAAGTCGCCGTCGACAGTCGGTGCTGCCCGGGGACCCGTCGCGTACTCGATCCCCCGGTAGTCCGCTTTCCAGGTGTGCTGCCAAAGCTGTCTGCCCGTGGATTCATCAAAGGCCGCCAACCTTTCGACGCCGTCGGCATAGTCGGTAAGAAAGACGCGGCCGGCGGCAACCGTCGGACCGGAGTAGCCCCCCCGGACCGGTGTCCGCCAAACCAGCGGCAAACCGTCCGGAGGAATGGTATCCACAAGGCCGCTCTCATTCCACACACCCACGCGGCCGCGGCCACGCCATTCCGGCCAGTCCTCCGCCCAGCAGATGCCGGCGTACAGCCCCGCCAGTGCGGCGACGCCCCTACTTCTTCTTCGTGATTTCGTAAACGTAGAGATAATGGGTGCGCTTGTGGGCTTCGACCGTCTCGACCCGGACCGGATTCCAACCGCGGATGTGATAGTCGTGGGAGACGACGCGGGCGCCGGGTTTAAGATACTTTTCGAGGTTCGGCCGCAGCAGATCGTTGCTGTTGGTCAGAAGGTAGAGGGTGACGACATCGGCGTCGCTCAAATCGGTCGTCATCAGATCGCCTTCGATCACGCGGCATCGGTCGTCGAGTTTAAGCTGCCGGATCCGTTCCATGGAAGTCCTGACTTCCTTCGGTGAAATCTCGACGCCCACCGCCTTGGCGCCAAATCGCTGAGCCGCGGTGATCAACACCCGGCCGTCGCCCGAGCCGAGATCGTAGAGAGTCTCGCCAGGTTTCAGGTTGGCCGCTTCCAGCATCTTCTCCACGACGTTCTGAGGGGATGGCACGAACGGCGCCAGCCGGTTCACCGGAGGTTGCGCAAACAGAGCTCCCGCCGCCACCGGCAGGGCAAAACACCGCGCAAGTACCTGTAGCATTGACTACCCCCTACTTACCAGAGACCGATGCGACGGCTTTTCCGTTTCGGAATTTCACGATCCGGTTCACCATTTCCGTCACCGCAAACCAGAGATCTCTGGGCCGGCTGATGGTGAACTCCGTACCTTTCAGGAATTTTACCGCATTGCCGATGGCATCCCGCCATGGCGTGGCCTGGGGATTGACAATGTAGTTCATGTAGAAGACGGGGTAGTCGATCTCGCCTATCAGCTTCAGCTTGTCGTCCGGGACGTTCTGGTCCAGCATCGCCTTGGGTCCGGCAAAAATCATCGCGTCCGGCCGGTAGGCAGGGGCGAACTCCTTGGCGATGAGATCCGCCAGAAACCCGGTCTGGCTGTTCTTTTCCGCCAGGTGTCGGAGTTCGATCGTGCCCGGGGAGACCCCTTTCACTGACTCGCCCAGGGCCTTGAAATTGATCGAATCGGCGTTCTCAAGACGGTACAGCATCTTCTGTTCGTTGAGATTGAAGGCAACCAGGCTGAACTTGCCGATGCGAGGATCGCGCGACAGCGTCCGGAGCATCGAAACCAGCGCCAGGGTGTCCAGCGGCCGAAGCGTCGAAGCCGTAGCCTTTTGGGGAGCGAAGTTGAGGAGAACCTTCACGCTCAGCAGCGGCTGATTCGGGTCCCGATCGACGGCCGGCTCGTTCTCGAACTGCTCCATGCGGACCGCCTCGACCGTGTTCGGGCGGATCATCACGGTCATCGTCTTGTCCTTCGGGGGCAGGGAAGCCTCGACATCCCACGAGGAGGAACACACCCGCTCGGCGCGGTCCCGCATCAGCCAGTCCACGTGATATTTGCCCTCGCCGATGTCGAAGGCTCCTTGCAGGTAGGCGTCACCTTTGGCATCCTCTTCGATCGCCGGAACCCGGATTCGCTGAATCAGGTAGACCGGCTTGTCCTTGTCGGCCTCAGGCACGACCCGGAAGAGAATCGTCAGCAGGTTCTCATTGCCAGCGAGCTCCCTCAAGGGGACAACCACGTCAAAGCCCGAATGGAATCGCAGGTCGAATCCAAGGAAAGGTTTGTCCTGCGTGACCTGGCACGGCAGGTCCTGCCGTGGTTCACCCGCCTCCATCACCGCCATGTCCGTGTTCTGGACACGGACAATTCCTCCGCTCGGCTGGAGCACCACTTGTGCGTGGGTGAGCGTGAAGGACGTGCACACCGCCAAAAGCCAACCCAACCGCGCCGTTCCGCCCACCGGCAACCCCCGCACGAAATTCATCGAGCGCCATCCTCCCAGGCGATTTCTTACTCTTTTCACGGGCTTCATCGTCCAGTGATTAGATTGTATTATGGCTCATCTCAATCCGAGGTCAACACTGAAAATTTAGTCGTTGCGCGCTCGGGCAGAAGATCGTCTGCCCCGCGTGGTACCTTTAAGCAGGTACGATGCCAGACTGGATGTCCGAGTACCATCGCGTCAGCGCCGCCTACGAGGAAGAGTTCCGCCGGAACCGCCAGCTGCATGGAACCCGGATTCGCTGCGAGCGGGGATGCTCTGAGTGCTGCCACCAGTTGTTCCAGATCACCGAACTCGAGGCGGTGGAGATCTCCCGCGGCGTGCGCTCGCTGCCGCCGGAACAGGCTGAGGTTCTGCGCGCCCGCGCCGACGCCTACCTGTCGGCGCGGAAGGTTCTGACTGGCGCGCCGGACGAGCCGGAAGCCTGGGGCAGCCTGCCTCCGCCGGGGTCCCGGTTGGCCTGTCCTGCGCTCGACGAGGGGGCCTGCGCCATCTATCCGCATCGCCCGCTCATCTGCCGCAAGTTTGGCATTCCGCTCTGGAATCCCGACCGTCCCGGCCGGGTCTACGCCTGTGCGCTGAACTTCCGGGAAGGCGACGAGATCTCCGACGGCCAGCTGATTCAGATCCAGACCGCCCTGCACGTCGACTGGAAAGGCGTGCAGGCGGCCTACAGCCGCGCCGGACAGTGGCGTGATCCCGACGCCCTCACCGTCGCCCGCGCCATCGTGGAAGACTTTTCAGAGCGTGTATCCTAAACTCTATGGCTTCTCGAAGCGTCAACAAAGTAATCCTCGTCGGGCGTCTGGGCAAGGACGCCGAGACGCGGTATACGCCGACCGGCGTGGCGAAGACGGCGTTCACTCTCGCCACCAACCGCCGCTGGAAGGATCAGCAGACGGGCGAGTGGAAAGAAGAGACCGACTGGCACAACATCGTTCTGTGGCGTTCGGAGAATCTCAGCAACTACCTGACCAAGGGCAAGCAGGTCTATGTGGAGGGCCGCCTCCAGTCCCGCTCCTACGATGACAAGGACGGCAACAAGCGTTACATTACCGAAGTGATTGCCGACGACGTGATCCTGCTCGGCGGACGCGCCGAAAGCGGGGAAGGCGGAGGGATGTCGCCGTACGAGGCGGCCGAACCGGGCCCCGTTTCCATGCCCCGCAGCGCGCGCCCTGCAACCCCGTCCCGTCCCGCCCCGGCTCCCGCCTCCGATTTCGGCGACCAGGGCATTTCCGACGACGACGTCCCTTTTTGAGAACACGCCGGTTGGAGAACACGCCGCCCGCCCCCGCCGGATCAGCGATGGGCGCGCGGGTAGGATCCGAGCACCCGGAACATGTCGGCGAACTCCTCCAGGTGGCGCAGCGCGTTCCGAACGCGCTCCTCGCTGGCGTGCCCGAGAAAATCGAGATAGAACAGGTACTCCCACGGCTTGCCGCGGAGCGGCCGCGACTCGATCTTGTCGAGGTTGATGTCCCGTATCGCCAGCCCGCTGAGGGCCCGGAACAACGAGCCCGGCATGTTCCGGAGCGTGAAGACAACCGACGTTTTGTAGCCGCGCGTGGCCGGGGGAGCGAGCCCGGCATTGGCGCTGACGAGAACGAAACGCGTGAAGTTTTCCCGGTCGTCCTCAATCGACTTCCGCAGGATGCGGCAGCCATAGAGCTCGGCGGCCAGCGCGGAGGCAATGGCCGCCCCGCCTGGCGGCTTCTCCGTGGCGACCATCTTCACGCTGCCGGCCGTGTCGTAGTACACGCACTTCTCGATCGCCGGGTTGGCCGCGAAGAAATCGAGGCACTGATTCAGCGCCACCGGATGCGAAAACACCCTCTTCACATCGCGGAACCGCACGCCCGGAGGCGCGATCAGATTGTGGACGATCCGCACGCTGGTCTCGGCGACGATGGGAATCGGGAACCGCACGAGGTGATCGTAGTTCTCGTGGACCGAGCCGTGTAACGTGTTCTCCACCGGGACCATGGCTGCGTCGGCCTCGCCCTCCGTCACCGCCCGGAAGATCTTTTCGAATTGCGGAAACGGGAGCGCCTCGGCCCGCGGACCCAGCAGTTGGCGGATCGCCATGTGGCTGAAGGCGCCCAGTTCTCCCTGGAAAGAGACGCGAATCGGTTTGCGGGGCATCGTTCAGGAACTCTGTTTGGGATTCCAGCGGTAGGCGCCAGGTACGGGAAGTCCGAGCAAATCCATGACCCGGTCGAGCGTGTGGTCGACCAGGTCTTCAATCGTCGCCGGCCGGTGATAAAACGCCGGGATCGGCGGTGCGATGATCGCACCCATCTCTGTCAAAGCGGCCATGGTTCGCAGATGTCCGAGATGGAATGGTGTCTCTCGGACCAGCAGGATAAGCTTCCGGCGCTCTTTCAGCGTGACGTCGGCGGCGCGGACCAGCAGGTTCGAACTGATGCCCGACGCAATGGCTGACATCGTATGAATTGAGCAGGGAGCGACGACCATGCCTCCGGTCTGGAAGGATCCGGAGGCGATCCGGGAGCCGATGTCTTCGTGGGGGTAGGCATGGTCCGCCAGAGACCGGATCTCCACGCCCGGCCGCCCCGTCTCAAGGTACGCCGTGCGTTCGCCGGACCGGCTGAGAACCAGATGCGTCTCTACACCTGCTCCCCTGAGCTTTGCCAGCAGACGGATGCCGTAAATCGAACCACTTGCGCCGGAAATCCCAACGATGACCCGGTGTGGGCACTCCTCATGCGCCATGTTGTTCTGATTTCGGAACAAGACCGGTTGCCCCCGCAGGAATACTCCCGTTATAATCTTGCCGATACTCCGGAGCGAAGGGGCAGCAAGGCAGGTGGCATTGGACAAACAGGTACTGGCTGACTTCCTGGACCGGAGCGATCAGACTCCTGGTGAGAGACTGAAGCGCCGGCGAGAAGAACTGAAGCTGACGTTTCGCGACGTGGAACAAGCCAGTCTCAGTATCGCACAGCATCATGAGAACGACGAGTTCTCCATCGCTCTGAGCCGGCTTTTCGAGATTGAGAAAAAGGGGGTTGTGCCGACCCTCTACCGGCTGTATTCGCTGTCGGCCATCTACGGTCTCGATCTGTTCGAAGTGATGCAGTGGTACGGGGTGGACGCCACGCAATTGCCTCTCGACACGCTTCGGGTGCGCGATCGGGAGACCGGACTCATCCCCTTTACGCCGCCCTCGCAGGGGAGCGTTCCGTTTCCTCTGTCGCTCGATCCGGGAATCGACCTCGAGAATAACGCGCTGCTCAGTCGCATGATCCAGCGCTGGGGGTCCATGCCCCTGATCCTGCTCAAGCGGATGGAGCCCGATGAGCAGTGCATAGGCTACGTCGGCGAAAGCGACCGGTCGATGGCGCCCCTGATCCGTCCGGGCTCCATCGTCGTGATCGACACGACACGCAGATCGCCGGAAGTCGGCGCGTGGGAGACCGAACTGGACCGCCCGATTTACTTCGTCGAGCACAGCCAGGGCTACTCGGTCGGCTGGCTCGATGTGCAGGACCGAGTGGCCATCCTCCAGTTTCATCCCAGTTCGGGAGTCCCGGCCCGGCTGTTTCAGTTGCCCGCTGAGCTGCGCGTCATCGGGCAAGTGACGGCCGTCGCCGCGAATTTGAATCCTCCCCGCCGGAAACGCCAAATTCGCTCCTGAAGACGCCCAGCAGGGCTTCCATGTCGGCCATGTACAGGTCCTGCTCGCTGCTGGTGGCCGATTCCGGCACACAATTCCGGTACGGCGTCAGTGACATCCAGTTGCGCAGGACCGTCGGAACGTCGGTCGACAGGGTGGTCAGATAGACGGTGAGGTCCGCTTTCTGGGCCTGAAGACCGGACTCAATCCACTCCCGGAACACCGCCGAGTGGCTGTCGCCGAGAATGCGGTCCGTCTCCGCGGCGCCGTAAACCGACGCCAGGCCATGGTGTTCATAGCGGCCCGTATCGGGATTCCGGAGACGGGAGAGATAGATGAGCCGGCCGAAAGTGGAAGAGATCCGAGACAGCGTGTGGCGCCAGAGATCATCCCGAGCGTCGTCGTGAAAGGGTCGGCACCGGTCCATTCCCTGACATTATATTCGCCGCGTTCGCCCTGGCGCTGCCGCAAACCCAGGACAACAGGACAGTCCGGCGGGGAGTTACAGGCGGCGGAGAAACGGACGGAAACCGAGCTTTTCCAAGGTCGTGCGAATCTCACCGGTCTGCTGCGCGTCACGCATTGGCCCGACAAGTACCCGATACACGCCCGGACTCGCCATGTCGCCAACCAACGCCGGCAGTCCGCGCTTCCGCAGGTACTCCGCCGACACTTCCGCCATTCCCCTTTCGACCGCCGCGACCTGAAAATAGTCCCCTTGGGGCCAGGAAGCCGGAGGCGCCGGGGACAAGGGCGCCTTGGCTGTAGCAGCCGGTTCTCCTTGTGCGGCGGGCCTTGCCGTCCCCGGGGACTGCACCGGCGGATGCGTCAGGGGCGCCGCCGGAGCGACGGGACGGACCGGCGGATTCACCGCCGGGCTGGTGGCCGGGGATACCGGAAGGGCAGGCGGCCGTGCCGGCGCTGGCATGACGCGGGGAGCCGAAGCCGCCGCATGCGGCGCCGACGGAGCCCCGTTCGGCGCATCGACCACGATGAACTGTTCGGAGCCCTTGCCTGCGGCCGCGGTTCCCGCTGACATCCGGCCCGCTACGTAGGCCAGCGCCGCCACCGCCGCAATCAGGGCGACGGCGATGAACACCAGCGCGGCCGTCTGCCGGTGGCGCGAGGCAAATGAGTTGAGAACGTCGGCCTCCGAATCGGTTTCCCGGTTGTTGAGTCGCGTGAGAGTGGGCGTCATGACGGAAACCTCCTTCCTGACGGGGCTCGGGCGCAGCCTCCAGTTTCTTTATCGGTATCCGTCCCGGCCAGCTTTAGGGAGAAGACCTTAGATTTTCCTCCCATCAGATACAATATCGACTGGACTTGGTATGTTCGCGACCAGCGACAAGACGACGAAACGAAGGCATAGCGGCCCGCCGGCCCTGGTGGTCCATCCCTCTCCAGCCTACGCCTACCTCGTGTTCGGCGGAGCGGGAATCGTGGCGTTGACGACCGTGTTTGCCTGGACCTACTGGCGCGCTCACGATCTTGTCCTGGTTGTCGGTCTGCTTGCCGCCGCCGCCATCGCCCTCTGCGCCCTGGAGCGCTACGTCACTCTTCAGTTCACCAGCCTGATCATCGGCGCCGACAAGCTGCAACTGGTGAGCGGCTTCGTCTCCAAGAGGCGGATCTCCCTCAACTGCGAGAAGATCGAGTCCGTCAAGGTCGAGCAGACAGCCGGGGAAATGCTGCTCGGCCTGGCGACGATCCGGGTGGATACGGGCAGCAACACCGGCTTGATCGAAATCGAGAACGTGAGCAACCCCGAATCGGTGGCGGACCAGATCATGCAGCTGACCAACCGCCGCGAAAAGCGCGATCCCCTCGACGATTAGGACTCCAGAACGAGCAATCCAGATGAGCGAAAAAGTTTTGAACGGCCGTGTGGCCATCATCAGCGGCGGCAGCCGCGGTTTGGGAAGGGCAATGGCGGTCGCCTTGGCCGGCGACGGAGCGTCCGTCGGCCTGGTGGCGCGGGACTCCGTCAAACTCGAGGAGACGGCGGCGGTGCGCGCCAAAGGGGGCACGGCCGAGATCTTCCTGGCGGACGTGGCGGACGAGGCCCAGGTCGCCGCGCTCGAAAAGGACGTGATGGACCGCTTCGGGCAGGTTCACATCCTGGTCAATAACGCGGGCATCAACATCCGCAAGCTCATCCACGAATTCACACTCGAGGAATGGAACCGCGTCGTGAACACCAACCTCACGAGCGTCTTCCTGATGTGCCGGGCGTTTGTTCCCCACATGAAGGGACAGGGCTACGGCCGCATCATCAACATGACCTCGATCATGAGCCACATCTCGCTGCCCCAGCGCACGGCGTATTCGTCCACCAAGACGGCGCTGCTCGGCCTGACGCGGGCGCTGGCGCTCGAACTGGCCGGCGAAGGAATCACGGTGGTCGGCATCAGTCCGGGGCCGTTCGCAACCGAGATGAACCTGCCGCTGATCGAGAATCCGGAGTTGAACGCCCAGTTTGTTTCGCGCATTCCCGTGGGGCGGTGGGGAAAAGTGGAGGAGATCGGCCACCTGGCGCGGTTCCTGTGTTCCCCGGAAGCCGGTTTTATCACTGGAACCGATATCCTGATCGACGGCGGCTGGTGCGCCCAATGAGGCGGCGCGATTTCTCGGTTTCACTGCCGTTTCTGGCTCTGGCGGGGTGCTCGCAGCGGTCGCGGAAACGCGTCGCGGTGATTCCGAAAGGCACGTCGCATATCTTCTGGCTGACCGTGCAGGCCGGGGCGATGGCGGCCGGTGAGCAGTTCGGGCTCGACATTGAGTGGAATGGTCCGGCGCAGGAAACCGAGTTCGCCCGGCAGATTCAGATCGTCGATTCGATGATCGCCCGCCGCGTGGACGGAATCGTTCTGGCGGCCTGCGACCGCAAGGCTCTCGTCCAACCGGTCGACCGGGCCATGGCGGCGGGCATACCGGTGACCATCTTCGACTCCGGGCTCGACTCGGAGAACTACACCAGCTACGTCGCCACCGACAACGTCGAGGCCGGGCGGATGGGAGGCCGCACGCTGGGGAAGCTCCTCGGGGGGAAGGGCACGGTCGCGGTCGTCATGCATGTGCCCGGCAGCGTCTCGACGATGGATCGCGAAAGCGGATTCGATGAAGTCATGGCCAGGGAGTTTCCCGGCATCCGAATCGTGCAGAAGCTCTACGGAATGTCGGACCGCGCCAAGGCCATGGCGGCGGCGGAGAACATTCTCACCGCCCATCCGGACCTGTCGGGCCTGTTCGCGTCGACCGAGCCAAGCACCACCGGGACGATCCTGGCCCTCAAGGCCCGCGGCCTCAACGGCAAGGTGAAGCTGGTCGGTTTCGACTCCAACGACGCGATGATCGAGGACCTGCGGGGTGGCGCCCTCGACGCCCTGGTGGTTCAGGATCCGTTCAAGATCGGCTTCGAAGCTGTCCGGACCATCGCCGACAAACTGGCCGGAAAGACGCCCGGCAGGAGAATGGATCTGGCCGCGCGCGTGGTGACGCGGGACAACGTCGAGACTCCGGAGATCCGCGCGCTGCTCAAGCCGGATCTGAAGAACCGCCTGCGTCCATGAGCGTGCGGATCGCGGCCGGGGAGTTGCGCGCCTTCGTCTACCGGCTGATGCGGGCCCTGCGCGTTCCTCATGAGGCTTCGGCCATCATGGCGGATTCGCTCGTGGCCGCCGACCTGCGCGGCGTCGACTCGCACGGCGTGCAACTGCTCACCTTCTATGTCCCCCAGATCGAGGAGCGGCGGATCGACATTGCCGCCACCGGCCGGATCGTGACCGAATCGGGCGCGACGTTGAACTACGACGGAGGCAACGCGCTCGGCCAGGTGGTCAGCGACATCTGCGCCGCCCATGCGGTCCGGCTGGCCCGGAACTTCGGTCTTGGCCTGGTCACCGCCCGCGAATCGAACCATTTCGGCGCGGCGGCATGGTGGGCGGAGAAGATCGCCCGCGAGGGCATGATCGGGATCGTCATGTGCACCGCCTCGGCCATCGTCGCCCCGTGGCAGGGCCGGGACCCGCGATGGGGCACCAATCCGATCTGCGTGGCTGTTCCCGGCGGCGGGTGGCTGCTCGATATGGCGACCACCACCGTGGCCATGGGCAAGATCTACAAAGCCGGCGTCAACAAGTGGGAGGAGATTCCGCCCGGCTGGGCCATGGATTCCGAAGGCGTGCCGACCACAAGCACGGCCGAGGCGCTCAAGGGCATGCTGATGCCCCTCGGCGGATACAAGGGCAGCGGACTGGCCATGATGGTCGAGATGTTGTGCGGCGTGCTGTCGGGCGGCGCTTTGAGCACTGAGCAGGGCGGACTGCGCATCAAGGACCGCCCCTTCCGCGTCAACCAGTTCTTCCTGGCCATCGATGTGTCGCGATGGATGCCACCCGAGGAGTTCGAGAGGCGGAAGTCGAAGCTGGTGGCGATGGCGAAATCGTCGCGGCCGGCGCGCGGTTTCGACGAGGTCCTGGTCGCAGGGGACCCGGAGTGGCGGACCGAGTCGGAGCGGCTGCGGGATGGTATCCCCGTGTCTGCGTCTCTCTGGAACGAACTGGCCACAATGGCCGCGCGGTTCGGCGTTGACCCTCCGCACGCGCCGGGCGGCGCAAGCTAAAATGGGCCGTGGCCGATACGACGACAAATGCAACGCCTTCGGGCCCGACCTTCGAAACCCACCTCGCCGAGCTCGAAGAGGTGGTCCGGCAGCTTGAAACGGGAGACCTGCCCCTCGAACAGTCGCTTGAATTGTTTGAAAAGGGGACCCGTCTGAGCGAGTCCTGCCGGAAGCAGCTCGAAGACGCGGAATCGCGCGTCGAGGTCCTGCTCCGGCGCGGCGAACAGGTCCGCGTCGAGCCGCTGGAGTTGGAAGGAAAGTGAACAGGCGGCGGGATGACGCTTTCTGAATACGTCGCCCGGCAGCAGGAGCGCATCCACGCCGCGCTGGACCGGCTGGCGCCCCCGGAATCGGCCGAGCCGGCCTCGATCCATCGCGCCATGCGCTACAGCCTCTTTGCGGGCGGCAAACGGGTTCGTCCACTGTTGGCGATCGCCTCCGCCGAGGCGGCCGGGGGCGACGCGCCCGGCCTGGATGAGGCTGCTTGCGCGCTCGAGATGATCCACACCTATTCCCTCATCCACGACGACTTGCCGGCCCTCGACAACGACGACCTGCGCCGCGGCCGGCCCACCAGCCACAAAGTGTTCGGAGAAGCTATGGCGATCCTGGCCGGAGACGCCCTGCTGACTCTGGCTTTTCAAGTGCTGGCCGGCATGCCCGCGGACGCCGCCACGAGGACCGCATTGATCGCCGAGATCGCCGCCGCGGCGGGGACCGTCGGGGGAATGATCGGCGGCCAGGTGCATGATCTCGAAGGGGAGCGCCTTCCGCCCACCGCCGCGATGCTGGAACGGATTCACACCGCCAAGACAGGAGCGCTGCTGGTGGCGAGCGTCCGCGCCGGCGCCTTGTGCGCACGGGCGGGCCCGGACCAGTACGAAGCGCTGTCGCGCTATGGCCGTCATATCGGACTTGCCTTCCAGATCGTCGACGATATTCTGGACGTCGAGCAGCCGTCAGAAAAGCTCGGCAAGACCGCCGGGAAGGACGCGGAGCAACACAAGATCACCTTCCCGGCCGTTTACGGCCTCGCCGAGTCCCACCGCATGGCCGAGGAACAGCTAGACGCCGCTCTGGCGGCGCTTGAGCCGCTCGGAACGGGCGCCCGCCGTCTCCGTGAAATCGCCGACCTCATCGTGCACCGGGCCGCCTGAAGGAAACAGGAATGAAGCAGCGTCTCGATCTGCTCGTTGTGGAACGGGGATTGGCCGGTTCCCGGGAGAAGGCGCAGGCGCTGATTCTGGCGGGCGCCGTGCGCGTCGACGGCCAGCGCGTCGACAAGCCGGGCCGGCCGGTGGACGACGCCGCCAGGATCGACGTTCTCGAACGGATGCCCTACGTCAGCCGCGGCGGGTTCAAGCTGGCCGCCGCGCTCGACCACTTCCGCATCGACGTCGGCGGACGGGTGTGCGCCGACATCGGAAGTTCCACCGGCGGGTTCACCGACTGTCTGCTCCAGCGCGGCGCCGCGCGCGTGCACTGCGTCGACGTGGGCGAATACCAACTCGACTGGACGCTGCGAAACGACCCGCGCGTGGTCGTCCACGAGAAAACCAACGCCCGATATCTGTCGCCGGAGACCATCGGCGAGCTGTGTTCGTTTCTTTGTTGCGATGTCAGCTTCATTTCCGTCACTCTGCTGGCGCCTGTTTTTCCGCTCCTCCTCGACGAGACCGGGAGGATGGTGATCCTGGTGAAGCCCCAGTTTGAAGTCGGCAGGGGACTCGTCGGCAGGGGAGGCATCGTCACCGATCCCGCTCTGCGCCAGGCGGCCTGCGACCGGGTGCGGACGGCGGTCGCCGCGCTCGGATTCGAAACGGATATCATGGAATGCCCCCTTCCGGGCATGGAAGGGAATCGCGAGTTCCTGCTGTACGGATATCGCGGCGCGAGGCCGGCATGAACCACATTCGCACGGTGGGCATCATTTCCAAGCCGGGAACGGAACGGGGCAAAACGCTCGTGCCCGGCCTGTTGCAGTGGTTGAGCGAACGCCACATCGGCGTCCGCTACGACCACGAAACCGCCGCCTACGCCGGCCGGGCCGACGGGCTCAACCGCGATGAAGTGCCGGAGGACTGTCAGTTTGTCATCGTGCTGGGAGGCGACGGTACGCTGCTGTCGGCCGCCGTGGCCATCGGCGACCGGCCGATCCCGCTGTTCGCCGTGAACCTGGGAACCCTCGGGTTTCTCACCGCCATCACCGCCGAGGAGATGTACCCCGAACTCGAGCGCGCCCTGCGCGGCGAGCACCGCCTGGGCCACCGCCGGATGGTGGAGTGCACGGTGGTGCGCGGCGGCGAGGACGTTGGCCGGTACATGGCGCTGAACGACATCGTGGTCAGCAAGGCGCCCAAGGCGCCGATGATCGAGCTTGACACTTTCATCGACAATCACCACGTCTGCCGCTACCGCGCCGACGGGCTGATTGTAGCCACGCCGACCGGTTCCACGGCGTACTCGCTGTCGGCAGGCGGACCGATCGTGTTTCCGACCGTGGCCGCCTTCTGCATCACCCCGATCTGCCCGCACACGCTGACCAACCGTCCCGTCATCGTGCCGGACTCGGCCCGGATCACGGTGATCATCGAGGCCCCGGACGGGGACGCTTACTTGAATGCCGACGGCAAAATCGGCGAACATCTCTGGAAGGGCGACCGGCTTGTAATGAAGCGCTCGGCGCACACGCTGAATCTGATCCGCCCTCCGCGCCTGCTCTACTTCGACTTGTTGCGCCAGAAACTGAAATGGGGGGAACGGTGAGGCGTCTTTCTATCACCGCCTGGATCTTCATCGCTATGATCGTCGGAGTGGCGCTGGGAATCGCCGCTCCGGAGTTTTCCGTCAGTCTCACGCCGATCAGCAATATCTTCCTCCGCCTGATCAAGTCGGTCCTCGCGCCCTTGCTGTTTGCCACGCTGGTGGCGGGCATCGCCGGGTCGGGCAGCGTCAAGACGATGGGCCGCATCGGCGGCAAGGCCATCCTCTACTTCGAAATTGTGACCACGCTCGCCCTGCTCGTGGGACTGGCCGCGGTCAACATCGTCAAGCCGGGCGTCGGGTTGACGCTCCAGCACGGCGCCGACAGCGGCATCAAAGGACAGCAGCCAAGCCTGGCGGCGATCCTGGAGCACACTTTTCCTACCAGCGTGATTGATGCCATGGCGAAGGGCGAGGTGCTGCAACTGGTGGTCTTCTGTTTCCTGTTCGGCGCCGCCTGCACGGCTGTGGGCGCCAAGGCCAGGCCGATCGTGGAGTGGTGCGAGTCGCTGGCCGAGATCATGTTCCGCTACACGCACTACATCATGTACTTCGCTCCGTTCGCCGTCGGAGCGGCGCTGGCGGCCACCGTCGGCAAAAGCGGCTGGCAGGTTCTGCTGAATCTGGGCAAGCTGGTCCTCACCCTGTACGGCGCGCTGATTTTCTTTGTGGTCGCCGTGCTGTTGCCGGTCGTGATTCTCTCCCGGATCCCGCTCCGCCGGTTCTATGAGGCGGCGAAAGAACCGTGGCTGATCGCCTTCTCGACGGCGACCAGCGAGGCCGCGCTTCCCATCGCGCTCGAAAACATGGAGAAGTTCGGCGTGCCCAAACATATCGTCGGATTCGTCCTGCCGACCGGGTACAGCTTCAATCTCGACGGCACCACGCTCTATCTCTCGTTGGCCTCGGTGTTCGTGGCGCAGGCCGCCGGCGTGGAACTCACCTGGACCCAGCAGGTGCTCATGATGCTCACGCTGATGCTCACCAGCAAGGGCGTGGCTGGGGTTCCCAGAGCCTCCCTGGTGATCCTCAGCGGGACGCTGGTGACGTTCGGACTGCCGGTCGAGGGCGTCGCCCTGATCCTCGGCGTGGACGCGCTGATGGATATGGCGCGCACCTCGGTCAACGTCCTGGGCAACTGCCTCGCCAGCGCCGTTGTGGCGCGCTGGGAGGGGGTCGACTTCACCGCTTCTCCGCCCGCCGCCTGATCCAGCCTAACCTCCGGACGAGGGCGGTGCGCAGGATCGCCGCACCAGCAGACTCGTCGGCAGCAGCAGGGATTGCCGCTCGAACTGGCGCTTGCGGCTCATGCGCTGCAACAGCAGTTGGAACGCCCGCGCGCCGATCTCCGCTGTCGGCTGCGCGACCGCCGTCAGCGGCGGCTCCTGCACGCGGGCCCAGTCCGGATCATCGAAAATGAGCAGCGACGCGTCGTCGGGAATTCGCAGGCCCCGCTCGCGAATTTCCTGCAAGACGCCGAGAGCCAGCGAGGCGTTCGTGATGAAAAACGCCGTCGGCCGGTCTTCAAGCGAAAGCATTCGGCCGAACACCTCGCGGCCGCTTTCCGGGCTCGTCGGAACGATGCTGACATAGTCCTCGCGGAGCGGCAGGCCGTGGGCGCACAGGGCGCGCTGGTAGCCGACCAGCCGACCGGCGCGCGTGGGAACCCCCGTCGTCATTCCGGTGATGATGCCGATCCGCGTATGGCCCAGGGCGATCAGATAGGTGACCGCGTTCTCGGCTGCCGCTTCATTGTCTACGCCGACCGAGTCGAAATCGAGCGCGGGGTCGCTGCGGTCCATGAGCACCACCGGCGTTCCGCTGGAGTGGACCTGGTTCAGCAGGTCGCCCGTACCGCCGTTGGTCACCACAAGCATTCCGTCCACCTGCTGCCGCAACAGCGTGGTCACCAGTTCGCGCTCGATCTGCTGGTCATAGTTGGTGTTGCCGACGATGATCGTGTAGCCGGCCCGGCGCGCCTCCTCCTGGATCGCGCTCACCAGTCCCGCGTAGAACGGATTGCCGATGTTGGTCACCACGACGCCGACAATCTTGGTGGACCGCCTCCGCAGCGCCGCGGCCATCGCGTTGGGCTGGTAGTTGAGCCGCCGCGCCACCTCGAGAATCCGCTCGCGCGTCTCCTTGGAAGTCTGCTTCCATCGCTGGTTCAGAATGTTGGAGACAGTGGAGGCGGACACGCCGGCTTCCCGCGCCACGTCCTGAATCGTCGGTACGTTCTTCTTCCTCATCTTTGCCGCGCTTCCTATGCCAGGCGCCGCTTGCGCAGTTCGTCGAACGCCACCGCAAGGATGATCACGGCCCCGATGATCACTTGTTGCAGGTAGGGTGAAATGCCCAGCAGGTCGCTTCCGTTCGCCAGCAGACCCATGATAAAGGCGCCGACCAGGGTTCCGATGACGCTGCCCTCGCCGCCGCGAAGACTGCCCCCGCCAATGACCACGGCCGCGATGGCCTGCAATTCATACCCTTGCCCGGCGGTGGGTTGGCCGGTCATCAGCCGCGACGCTTCGATCATCCCCGCCAGTCCGGTCAGCATGCCGCCAATCGTGTAGATCGCCGTCGTCACCGAACCGACCGCGATGCCCGCATACAGCGCCGCCTCGGGATTGCTTCCGATCGCGAACGCGTACCGGCCCAGGCGCGTGTGCTCCAGGATGACATGGACCAGAACCGCGCAGGCCAGAAGGATCCACAGCACAAACGGAACGTAGGCCAGTGTGCCCTCGCCGAGGTAGGCGAAGGACTTCGGAACCTGGTGGACCGGCAGTCCGTTCGAGATGATCAGGGCGAGTCCCCTGATGATGCCCAGTGTCCCTAAAGTCACGATGAAGGGATTGATCCGCAGCCGGGTGGTCAGCAGTCCGTTGGCGAACCCGCAGGCGAGCCCCGTGAGCAATCCCACAAAGACGCCGGCCGGCACCGGCGCTCCCTTTTCCATCGCCATTGTGCCGAGAAGTCCGCCCATCGCCAGGATGGAGCCGACCGAGAGATCGATGCCTCCGCAAATGATGATCATCGTCATTCCGAGCGCCATGATGTTGATCACGGCCGTCTGCCGCACCACGCTCGACAGGTTGGTGCTGGTGAGGAAATTGGGCGTGGCGATGGATAGACCTGCAAACAGGGCGATGAGTGTGAGAAAGGGCAGCAGCCGCTGGATCACTGCGAGGCCTCCGCGGCGGCGCCCGGCATCGTTGTCGCCAGGCGCATGATCTCCTGCTGGGTTGTACGCCCGGGCAGTTCTCCTGCGATCCGCCCGGCGGCCATCACCACGATGCGGTCGGCCACCTGAAGCAGTTCGGGAAGCTCGGAACTCACCATCAGCACAGCTGCGCCGGACCGCGCCAGTTGATCCATCGTCTCGAACACCTCCACCTTGGCGCCCACGTCGATCCCGCGCGTCGGCTCGTCAAAAAGGAAGACCCGCGCTCCGCGAACCAGCCAGCGGGCGATCACCACCTTCTGCTGGTTGCCCCCGCTGAGGCGGCCTGCCGGCTGGTCGGGGGAGTCGAGGCGGATGCGGAGCCGGGCGGCGTAATCCATTGTTAACGCCTGTTCCGCATTCAGGCGCAGGAAGCCCCATCGGCTCACGGCGCCGAGGTGCGCCATGGTCGTGTTGTGGGAGACGGGCAGACTCCGCGCCAGCCCCGCGCGCTGGCGATCCTCGGGAACCAGCGCGATCCCGGCCGCCACGGCGTCCCGAGGGGACCGGATCTGGCGTTCGCGTCCGGCGACGATCACCCGGCCCGAGTCC
>Ga0073934_10001159_pt1 | contig 66452 bp, 62 predicted proteins | sample LarsenN4metaG_FD_76834 | JGI IMG/M metagenome (GOLD analysis project Ga0073934, IMG submission 76834) | Hot spring sediment bacterial and archeal communities from British Columbia, Canada, to study Microbial Dark Matter (Phase II) - Larsen... ... | reverse complement strand
TTGGCCCCAGATCGACGATCTCGGGGTGGGCCGCTATCCTCCTATCCCCGAAATCGACCCGTTTCACTCGACACCGAGTGCGTCGCCGCCCCGATTATCCAGCAACCTTCGGACTTGACCGCCCTGTCTGCGTCGGCTGACCGTTCGGGCACAGTGTCGTGCCTCCCGGCGCATTCGAGAAACAGGCCCCGTCCACGACCCTGCCGGACAGAAACAGATGGGATGGATCGATACCCGTATCGAGAACGACGATGGTCTTTCCGGTGCCATCGAAGCCCTGACCGACAAGGCTCGTGCCGCCGATCAGCGGCACGCTTTCGACCAGCGCCGACCGGTACAGCCGGTCCTCGTGAACCGCCTTCACCGTGGGCGACGCCTCCAGCTCGGCGAGCCCGGCCGCGTCCACCTCCAGCGCCATCATGGGCACGGTCCGGTAGCGATGGCGCACGCGATGGAACGCGCGCGCCAGTCGCGTGAGCACTTCGGCCTGCGCCTGGCCGATCTCGCCTCGCTGCACGATGACCGCGGCGGCCGTGGAGAGGGCGGCCTCCGGCACGTGCGGCCCGGAGGATAGCCTCAGTTCGACGATCACCGGCGCCGTGCCCCGGCTGACGATCTGCGCGCGAACCGCAGAGTCGACTGCCACACGCAGTGCAGGCGACGGCTGCGGCGACACGGGAAGCGGGATGAACAGAACGAAGAGGGTCGCAATGGCCACCAGGCCCAGCGCCAATGGAGAGAGGACGCGATGCCTCATCGCGAAGGCCCCCCGGGTTGCTGCCCCCCTGCGCTGCCCGAATGCCTCTGCGAGCCGCGGGTCCTCCCCTCCCGGGACTTGCGCGGCCTGGCTCACGCGCCCCCGAGGGGATGGAGCGCGTGGCGCCTGTCAATACCGGAACAATGTAAGGAATACAACCGGGGTCACGGATACAATGTGGGGCGTTTCACAAAGTCCGGCGCGCAGCGGCCTTGACAAGGCGGTCGCGTCGGCCGACAGTCCGCCCCGGGGGGATCCAGTGTCAGCGCACACGACGACCAGGGTCTGGCCGGCGGAGGGGCTCACCCGCGTGCCGTACTGGGTCTACCAGGACGAGGCCAACTACCGGGACGAGCTCCGCCGGATCTTCGAGGGCGCGACGTGGACCTACGCGTGCCTCGAGTCCGACGTGGCACGGCCCGGCGAGTTCCGCACCACGACGGTCGGCGAGATGCCGGTCATCGTCGCGCGCGGCGACGACGGCGCGCTCCACGCCTTCGAGAACCGTTGCGTCCACCGCGGCGCGCTGATCGCGCTCGACGACGGCGGCTGCGCGCGGCGGTTCCAGTGCGTGTACCACGCGTGGACGTACGACCTCTGCGGCAACCTCATCGGCGTCGCCTTCGAGAAGGGCACGAACGGCCGCGGCGGCATGCCGGCGTCGTTCCGCAAGGATGCGCACGGGCCGCGCAAGCTGCGGGTCGCCGCCTTCTGCGGCCTCGTGTTCGTCACCCTCTCGCCCGAGACGCCGCCCCTCGAGCAGTACCTCGGCGACGCCGTGGCGGGCCGCATCGCCCGGGTGCTGAAGAAGCCCGTCCGGGTCCTCGGCCGCTTCACCCAGGCCCTGCCGAACAACTGGAAGCTCTACGTGGAGAACGTGAAGGACACGTACCACGCGAGCCTGCTCCACACGTTCTTCGGCACGTTCAGGATCACCCGGCTCACGCAGGGCGGCGGCGTCATCGTCAGCGACGACGGCGGCCACCATGCGAGCTACACGATCGACTCGCCGGCCGACCGCGACAGCGCCGCGTACCGCGAGCAGGGCCTGCGCTCGGAGCGCGACGGCTACCGCCTGGCCGACCCGAGCCTCCTCGACGCCGTCGACGAGTTCGGCGACGGCATCCAGCTGCAGATCCTCTCGGTCTTCCCCGCGTTCGTGCTCCAGCAGATCCACAACTGCCTGGCCGTCCGGCAGGTGGTGCCGAAGGGGCCGGGAGCCACGGAGCTGCACTGGACGTATCTCGGCTTCGCCGACGACACCCCGGAGATGCGCAGGCGGCGGCTCAAGCAGTCGAACCTGGTCGGGCCCGCCGGCTACGTCTCGATGGAGGACGGCTGCGTCGGCGGCTTCGTCCAGCGGGGCGCCGCCGCGGCGGCCGGCGAGGTGTCCATCGTCGCGATGGGCGGCGACGAGGCGGCGTCCCAGCAGACGCGGGCGACCGAGGCCTCGGTGCGCGGCTTCTGGAAGGCGTACCGCCGCCACATGGGGTACTGATCAGGTGGACGCGGCCTCCATGCCGCGGGCCTCGCTCCTGGGGCTCCTCGCCCAGCTCAACACCGACTACGCGCGCGCGATCGATGACGACCGCCTGGAGGACTGGCCGGGGTTCTTCGTCGAGCCGTGCCTCTACAAGATCACCTCGGCCGACAACCACCGCCAGGGCCTCGAGGCCGGGATCGTCTACGCGGACTCCGTGGGGATGCTGCGCGACCGCGTGGCCGCGCTGCGCCAGGCCAACGTCTACGAGCGCCAGTCGTACCGGCACATCGTCGGCATGCCGGCCGTGGTCGGCGAGGCCGACGGCGCGCTCCAGGTGGAGACGGCCTTCCTCGTGGTGCGCATCATGCGCGACGGCGCCATGACGCTCTTCGCGACCGGGCGATACGTCGACCGCGTCATCGAGGCGGACGGCGGGTTGCGCTTTCGCGAGCGCGTGGTGGTCTGCGACGGCGGGCGCATCGACACGCTGCTCGCGATCCCGCTGTAGCCGGGCCCGACCCCGCATCGCCGTCGCGATCGGCGACCCGAACGCATCGGCCCGGAGATGCCGTCAGGGGCGTGGTGACCGCCGGGCTCGCCGCGGTGGCGGCGACGCGCCGGCTAGCCGCCGCGACGCCGCGGCTGGGCGTCTTCGGCATCGACGCGCACGCCGGGGAGAACGGGCTCTTCGGCGACGAGGACGAGACGGTCACCCGGCCCGCCGTCGCCGGGCTGCGGCGGCGGGCGTGCGCGCCGATGGGCCGGCGGGCGCCGATGTGCTGCTCAGCCGCGATGTCGCCCCGGGACCCGGCTGATCGCTCACCATCCGCGCTCGCCTACACCCCTCCCCACACCTCCTGCGCCACCTCCACGCACCGCGCGAGCTTGGCGCGCTGGTCGTCGACGGTGAGCTGGTTGCCTTCCACCGTCGACGAGAAGCCGCACTGCGGGCTGATGCAGAGCTGCTCGAGCCCGATGTACTTCGACGCCTCGTCGAGCCGGCGTCGCAGGTCCTCCTTCGCCTCGAGCGCGGGGACCTTGGTGGTCACGAGCCCCAGCACGACGCGGACGTGGCGCGGGACGAGGCGGAGCGGCGAGAAATCGCCGGAGCGCGCGTCGTCGAACTCGAGGAAGAAGCCGTCGTAGGGCAGCTCGTTGAACAGGGTCTCGGCGATCCGCGCGTAGCCGCCCTGGGCGCGCCAGGACGAGCGGTAGTTCCCGCGGCAGAGGTGCGTGCAGACCGTCAGGTCGGCCGGCTTGTCGCGCAGCGTCGCGCGGATCAGCCGGACCGACAGGCGGAGCTGCTCGTCGGGGTCCTCGCCGCGCGCCCGGCCCTGGGCGCGCAGGTCCTCGTCGCAGAGGTAGGCGAGGCTCACGTCGTCGAGCTGCAGGTACCGGCAGCCGGCGGCGTGGAGGTCGGCGATCTCGGCGCGGTAGGCGGCGGCCGTGTCCTCCACGAACTGGTCCAGGTCCGGGTAGACGCGGCCGTCGATGTTGGCGCGGCCGACCTGCGAGTAGAGCATGCACGGGGACGGGATCGTGAGCTTGGGCGTGCGCGTGACGACGGACCGCAGGAAGGCGAATGGCTGCACGAAGATCGGCGCCGGCCTCGTCACGCGCGCGTCGATCCGGAGGTCGGGGCGCGTGAACACCATCTCGCCGCCGGGGCCGCGGAAGTGGACGCCCAGCCGCTTGCCCTCGCTCGCGAGACCGCCGAGGCGGAGGAGGAAGTCCATGTGCCACGACCTCCGCCGGAACTCGCCGTCCGTGATGCCCTGGAGGCCGACGTCTTCCTGGAAGCGCACGACGTCGCGGATGGCGGCGTCCTCGGCCGCGCTCAGGTCCTCGGGACGCGCCTGCCCGGCCTCGACCTTCTCCCGGAGCGCCTTGAGGGCCGGCGGGCGGAGCAGGCTTCCCACGTGGTCGGCACGGAACGGCGGGCGTGGCGTCGTCATGGCCGTGTCTCCTTCGTCCGGGGTGTCCGGCCGCGTAGCGTACCGGAACGGTCGTCGGTTTGACACCCGGGGAGGGGCGGACCTATCATCGCGTTCCCCGGCGTCGGCCTCGCTCTCGCCCGCCACAGGAGGTACGGCATGGCCGTCGGCCGAACACGATCGGGGACTCAGGGAGGAGACATGATGCGAGCGCTGGCGATCCTCGTGGCGGCGGTGATGGTGGTGGGCGTGGCGTCGGCGGCCGGGGCGCAGCCGGTTCCCGGGGCCACGGTGGAGGAGCGGGCGATCAACGGCGCCAGGGCCTACCTCCAGAAGCACAACCTGAAGAACGTCGAGCAGACCATCCTCCTCAGCTCCCTCTACAACAACTCCTTCCCCGACTTCTCCCAGCGCTGGGAGCAGCTGACGGGCATCAGGATCAAGATCGTGCCGCTCGGCTACACGGACATCCCCGCCAAGATCATGGCGGAGGCGGTGGCCAAAACGGGCGAGTTCGACATGTTCAACGACTTCCCGTACACGGCGCCGGACGCCGTGGGCGCCGGCGTCATCATCCCCCTCGACCAGTACGCCGAGCGCGGCAAGCCGGACTTCTCCGGCGTGGCGCCGGGGCTGCGCTACCAGCAGTACTACAAGGGCAGGCTCTACACGTTCGTGCTGGACGGCGACCACCTGATCCTCGTCCTCCGCAAGGACCTCGTCGAGCACCCGCAGGTGAAGGCCGAGTACAAGGCGAAGTTCGGCAAGGAGCCGGGCTGCCCGGCGACCATGGACGAATGGGAGCAGATGGCGGCCTTCTTCCACACGAAGCCGGGCCAGAGCCGCTGGGGCATGACCTTCGACAAGGGCCTCTACGGCGCGATGGGCTACCGGAGCATCAACTTCTCCTATCGCCACTTCCCCGCCTACCTCGGCTCGCTCTACTTCGACCGCGACATGAACCCGCGCATCAACACGGCGAACGGCATCCGCGCCATCAAGCAGTTCGCGTCGATCGTGAAGTACATGCCGCCCGACATCCAGGGCTGGGGCACGCCGCAGATCTACCCGTTCTGGGCGAGCGGGCAGGCGTTCTCGGTCATGTCGTTCCCGTCGATCGTGGGGTTCGGCAACAGCAACGAGAAGAGCGTCATCAAGGACAAGCAGCTCTCCTGCCTGATCCCCCAGGTCAACGTCGGCGGCAAGCTCGTGCGCCGGTCGCCGCAGGCCGCCGGGACCGGCTACATGGTGAGCCGGTACAGCAAGCACCCCGAGCTCGCGTACTGGTTCATCCAGTGGCTCACGGGCCCGACCGTCGGCGACGAGGCCATCGCCCACCCCAAGGGCTTCTGGGACCCGTTCCGCGAGTCGAACCTCAAGAACGCGGCGATCCGCAAGCGCTTCGGCGAGCAGTTCCTCGCCACGACGATGGAGAACTCGAAGTACGCCACCTCGCTGCTCATGCTCGAGGGCAACTACGAGTACTTCAACGTGCTCGACAAGAACCTCGCCGACGTCATGAACGGCAACGTGACGGCCGAGGAGGCCGCGAAGCGCATCGAGGCGGGGTGGAACAAGGTCACCAACGACATCGGGCGGAACAACCAGATCCAGGCGTGGCGCTCGGGCGTCGAGAGCGGGATCTACATCGACAAGTTCGAGTGAGGCCGCGTCCCGCCCGGATCCATGGCTGAGGCGCAGGCCACGCGGACGGCGGCGGCGCCGGCCCTCGGGCGCTCCCGGGGGGCGGTCGCCGCCTGGCTCGCGCGCGGGCGGGTCTTCCGCCTCATCCCGTTCGTCATGGTGGAGGGGCTCTTCCTGCTCCTCCTCGCCGTGCCCTTCGCGCTGACGGTCTACATCAGCCTGCTCAAGTGGCGGGCCAACCGTCCCTTCGAGCAGGCCTACTTCGAGGGCCTCGGCAACTACGCCGACGTCCTCGCCGACGAGGAGTTCTGGTGGGCGCTCGGGCGGACGTTCTACTTCGCCGGCGCCGCGGTCCTGCTCGAGCTGGTGATCGGCTTCGTCCTCGCCATGCTGATGGCGCGGGCCTTCCGCGGCCGCCGGATCTACATCACGATCTTCCTCGTGCCCATGATGGTCGTGCCCGTCGTGGTCGGCTACAACTTCTCGATGATCTACCTCGACTCGGGCCCGCTGAACCAGGTGCTGCTGCCGCTGACGTCGGCGCTCGGCGTCGAGCCCCGCATCCGCTGGCTCTCGCACCCGATCGCCGCCCAGTGGGCGATCATCCTCGCCGACGTCTGGCAGTGGACGTCGCTGACGTTCCTCATCTTCCTCTCGGGCTTCTCGGCGCTGCCGCCCCAGCTCATCAACGCCGCCCGCGTGATGGGCGCCAGCCGCTGGCAGATCTTCTGGCGCGTGCAGCTGCCCCTGCTCCGCCCGGTCATCGTGATCGCGGTCGTCATCCGGAGCATGGAGGCGCTGAAGATCTTCGACCAGGCGGTGCTGCTCACCTTCGGCGGCCCGGGCAACTCGACCCAGACGGTCGCCTTCTACCTCTGGCGGCAGGTGTGGCAGTTCAACAAGTTCAGCTTCGGCGCCGCGGCGTCCATCCTCCTGCTGCTGATGTTCTCGGTGCTGATCTACGCCGGCATCTACCTGCTGGTCCGGCAGCGCGCGACGAGCCTCCGGGAGCGCCGCGCGTGATCCTCCGCCACGCCGCGCTGCTCGCCTGGTCGGCGTTCGTCCTGTTCCCGATCTTCTGGATGGTGTCGACGTCGTTCAAGGAGTCGTGGGAGTGGGTCGCCTGGCCGCCCCACTGGCTGCCGCGCGAGCCCACGCTCCACAGCTACCGGCAGATCTTCACCTTCAGCGCGATGGACCGGAGCCTCGCCCGCTCCGCCTCCGACCAGGTGTTCGCGATCTGGGACGCGATGGCCGACTCGCTGCTGATCTGCACGGCCAGCTCCCTGCTCGCCCTGGCGCTGGGGACGTTCCTCGCCTACTCGATCTCGCGCTTCAGCGTGGGCGGCAAGAACTTCCGCTACGTGATCCTGACCATCCGCATGGTGCCGCCGATCGTCATCGCGATCCCGATCCTCATGTACTACGCGATCATGATCCCCTACACGACGGCGGCCCTTCTCGGCGCGAGGGTGAGCCTCTTCGACACCCACGTGGGCCTGGGCCTCCTCTACACGGCGACCACGCTGCCGTTCGTCATCTGGATCATGCTGAGCTTCATCGACGAGGTGCCGTACACGCTCGAGCACGCGGCGCGGCTGATGGGCGCCGGGCGCCTCTACACGATCCGCCGCGTGGTGCTGCCGCTCGTCGCCTCGGGCATGGTCGTGACGTTCCTCTTCATCTTCATCCTCAACTGGAGCGAGTTCCTGCTGGCCCTCACGCTGACCCACCCGAACGTCACCACGCTGCCCGTGCTGCTCAACAAGTTCCAGAGCGCCGTCGAGGGGCGCCTCTACGGCCCCCAGGCGGCCATCGGGACCGTGATCACGGTGCCCGTCGTGGTGCTGGGCGTCCTGATCCAGAAGCACCTGGTGAAGGGGTTCAGCTTCGGGATGATCCGCAAGTGAGCCGCATCGCCCTCCGGAACCTGGTCAAGACCTTCGGCGCCGTGACCGCCGTGGCCGGCGTGAACCTGGAGGTCCGCGACGGCGAGTTCGTCGTGTTCGTCGGCCCGTCCGGCTGCGGCAAGACGACGACGCTCAACATGATCTCCGGGCTCGAGACGCCGACCAGCGGCGAGGTCGTGATCGGCGACCGGGTCGTCAACGACGTGGAGCCCGGCGAGCGAGGCCTCGGCATGGTGTTCCAGGACCTCGCGCTGTTCCCCCACATGACGGTCTTCGAGAACGTGGCGTTCGGGCTGCGGGTGAAGCAGGTGGCCGAGGCGGAGGTGCGCCGGCGGGTGGAGCAGGTGGCGGAGGCCATGCGGATCCCGCCCCTGCTCGCCAAGAAGCCCTCGCAGTGCTCCGGCGGCGAGGCGCAGCGCGTGGCGCTGGCGCGGACGATCGTCACCGACCCGTCGGTCTTCCTCATGGACGAGCCGCTCTCCAGCCTCGACGCCAAGCTGCGCGTCGAGATGCGCACCGAGCTGAAGCGGCTGCACGGCGCGCTGAACGCGACGTTCGTCTACGTCACCCACGACCAGGCCGAGGCCATGACGATGGCCGACCGGATCGTGGTGATGGACCGGGGCCAGGTCCAGCAGAGCGGCCCCCCGCTCGCGATCTACGGCGACCCCGCCAACCGCTTCGTCGCCGGCTTCTTCGGCGTGCCCGCGATGAACTTCGTCGACGGCGAGATCGAGACCGTGAACGGGGGCGTGCGCTTCCGGGCGCCGGGGATGGCGCTCGATCTGGGGCCCCGCGGCGAGGCGACCGGCCGCCGCGTCACGCTGGGCGTCCGCCCCGAGAGCGTGCGCCTCGTCGCCGACGGCGAGGGGTGGCCGGCCGAGGTGAGCCTCATCGAGCCGATGGGCGACGAGACGCTGGTGTTCCTCGACTACGGGGGGCCCGCGTCGATCGTCGCCAAGGTCGACGCCGAGGAGCCGGTGGCGGTCGGCGACCGCCGCCGGTTCACGGTGCGGCGCGACCGCCTGGTCTTCTTCGACGCCGCGACCGGAGCGCGCGTCCTGCGCTGAGCCGCCGCCCTGGAGTACGATGGGGCCGCGGGCGCCGTCCGGCGGCGCCCCCGGGAGGAACGCATCCATGCCCCACGACCTCGTGATCAGGAACGGCGCGGTGATCGACGGCTCGGGCCTGCCCCGCTACCGCGCGGACGTCGCCGTCCGCCACGGCCGCATCGTGGCGATCGGCAGGATCCGCGACGGGGCGCGCGAGGTCATCGACGCCGACGGCATGGTGGTGGCGCCGGGCTTCATCGACGGCCACACCCACATGGACGCGCAGGTCTTCTGGGACCCGCTCGGCACCTGCTCCTGCTGGCACGGCGTCACGTCGGTGGTCATGGGCAACTGCGGCTTCACCCTCGCCCCCTGCGGCGCCGCCGACCGCCACCTCGTCATGCGCAACCTGGAGCGCGCCGAGGACATCGCCGCCGAGGCGATGGAGGCCGGCATCGAGTGGACGTGGACGACGTTCCCCGAGTTCCTCGACCGGCTCGACGCGCTGCCGAAGGGCATCAACTACGCGGGCTACCTCGGCCACTCGGCCCTCCGCACCCACGTCATGGGCGAGCGCGCCTTCGAGCAGGCGGCCACCGAGGACGACCTCCGCGCCATGGAGCGCGAGCTGCGCGACGCGATCCGCGCCGGCGCCGCCGGCTTCACGACGTCGCGCTCGCCGGTCCACGAGACGCCCGACGGCCGGCCCGTCGCCAGCCGGCTCGCCACGTGGGACGAGGTGCGCCGGCTCGTCGGCGTCATGGGCGAGATGAACGCCGGCATCTTCGAGCTGGCGGGCGAGGCCGTCGGCCGCACGCTGGAGGACCCGGCCGGCTTCCGCGCCTACCACGAGCGGCTGCGGGACCTGGCCGTCGAGAGCGGCCGCCCCGTCACGTGGGGCATCTTCCACCGGATGGAGGCGCCGGAGGTGTGGCGTCGCTACATGGACCTGCTCGACGAGACGGCCGCGGCCGGCGGCCGGATGTTCGCCCAGGTCCACAGCCGCGGGCTCAACGTCGTGCTGTCGTTCAGGACCCAGCTGCCGTTCGACGCGCTGCCGGCGTGGAAGCCGTTCCGCGCGCTGCCGCTCGCCGAGCAGAAGCAGCGGCTGCGCGACCCCGAGGTGCGGCGCCGGCTCGTCGAGGGCGTCAAGGACCGGCCGGACCGCCGCGCGCTGGGCACCGAGGCGCGCCCCTTCCCCTACGAGTGGATCTACGTCTTCGACACGCCGGCGCCGCCGTACCGGACGGTGGCCGAGATCGCCCGCGAGCGCGGCGTGGATCCGGTCGAGGCGATGATCGACCTCGCGCTCGAGCGCGACCTCGACCGCTTCTTCTTCCACCCTGTCGCCAACCAGGACGAGGACGCGGTGCTCGAGATGATGCGGCACCCGCGCGCCGTCGTGACGTTCTCGGACTCCGGCGCCCACGTCTCCCAGATCATCGACTCCTCGCTCCAGACGCACCTGCTCGGCTACTGGGTCCGCCAGCGCCAGGCGTTCACGCTGGAGGAGGCCGTGCGGATGCTGACGCTCGTGCCGGCGACGTACTGGGGCTTCGCCGACCGCGGGCTCGTGCGCGAGGGGTTCGCCGCCGACCTGGTGGTCTTCGATCCCGAGACGATCGGGCCGGAGATGCCGGAGATCGCCGACGACCTGCCGGCGGGCGCGCGCCGGCTCGTCCAGCGGGCGCGGGGCATCGCGGCGACCGTCGTCAACGGCGAGGTCCTGCTGCGCGACGGCAAGCACACCGGGGCGCTGCCGGGCCTGCTCCTCCGCGGCCCCGCCGCGCGGCGGTGACGCCGGCGCTTCAGATCACTCGCGCGAGCAACGCCGCGCGAGCCGGGCGGGTCCTGTCGCGGGAGTGCGCCCCGCCCCCTCCCGGCTCCGTCGCCCACTCGCCGGAACGCAAGCCCTCCGGGCTGCGGACCGGACGAGGGGTCGCACTTCGCCGGGCCGGGCGGGACGCCCCCCCGCGCCACCCGCCCGGGATCGCGCGGCGAATTCCCGCGGGGCGGCCCCGCGACAGGCCCCGCCCGGCTGCGGGCGCCGGGGCCCGGCCGTCTCACGCCCTCAGATCGACGTAGCCCGGCGGGCGGCCGGGCTCCCAGACGTGCTTGCGGGCGACGGCCTCGTTCAGGTCGGCGCCCCAGCCCGGGCGTGACGGGATCAGCAGCTCGCCGCGCTCGATCACGGGCGGGTGATCGACCAGCTCGTCCTTCCACGGGACGTCGTCGACGTCCACCTCCATGATCCTGACGTTCGGCACGCAGGCGCAGAGGTGCGCCGAGTGGAGCGTGGAGAGGTGGCTGTAGTAGTTGTGGGGGGCGATGTTCAGCTCGTAGGACTCGGCGAGGTCGGCGACGCGCTTCGAGACCGCGAAGCCGTTCCACGGCACGTCGACCATCACGACGTCCATCGCCCGCGCCTCGAAGTAGGGCCGGTAGCCGCGCAGGCCGGACAGGTTCTCGCCCGAGCAGATCGGGACGGACGTCGCGTCCTTCACCTGGCGGAGCGCGCGCTCGTCGTACATGTCCATCTCGACCCACATCATCCCGAGCGGTTCCAGCGCGCGGCAGATGCGGGCCGCCGCCTCCGGCTTGAAGTTGAAGTTCAGGTCGAGGGCGAGCCCCACGCGCGGGCCGACGGCCTTCCGGAACGTGGCCAGCAGCGTCTGCACGTGCTCGAGCAGCTCGGGCGTCAGGGTCTGGTCCGTCGTGCCCGGGCCGCCGCCGAAGCCGGGGAAGTGGACGCGGGCGGGCTCGCCGGGGAGCACGATGTTCGTCTTGAGCGCGCGGAAGCCGCGGCGCACGACCTCCTCTCCCAGCCGCGCGATGTCATCCAGGGTCCGGATGGGCGGCACGCCGATCAGGGCGGCGTTCGTCGCGCGCGACGTCCCGCAGTGCGACCAGTAGACGAGCTGGCGCTCGCGCAGCGGGCCGCCGAACAGCTCGTGGACGGGCACGCCGAGCGCCTTGGCCTTGACGTCCCAGAGGGCCAGCTCGATGCCGGCGATCGCCTTGGCCGCGATGCCGCCCGGGCTCTGGCGCGCGGCGCGGTAGAGGTCCCAGTAGCGCATCTCGACGGGGCGCGGATCGCGGCCCAGCAGCAGCGCCTCGAAGTCGCGGACGCTGCCGGCGACCCCGTAGGGGTTGCGGGCGTCCGAGCACTCGCCGTAGCCGGTGATGCCGGCGTCGGTGCGCACCGCGACGAACTGCCACGGCCGCCACCCCGCGTCGACGACGAACGTCTCGATCCCGGTGATCTTCACGGCCGATACCGTACTCGCAGCCGCCGGCCGGGGCAAGGCGCGGGCGATGGCAGCCGCGTTGCACCGCCCCCCGGGCATGGCCACGTTCGCCGAGCTGGGCCTCGCGCCGCCGCTCCTCGCCGCGATCGAGGCGGTCGGCTACGAGGCGCCGACGCCGATCCAGTCGCGCACGATTCCGGTCCTGCTGGCCGGCCGCGACGTGATCGGCCAGGCCCAGACCGGCACGGGCAAGACCGGCGCCTTCGCGCTTCCCCTCCTCCAGCGGCTCGACGTGACGGCGAGCGACGTCCAGGCCCTCGTGCTGGTCCCGACCCGCGAGCTCGCCATCCAGGTCGCCGAGGCCGTCCACACCTACGGCGCCCGGCTCGGCGGCCTGCGCGTGCTGCCCGTCTACGGCGGCCAGTCGATGGCGCAGCAGGTCCGGCGGCTGCGCGGCGGCGTCCACGTCGTCGTCGGGACGCCGGGGCGGATCATGGACCACCTGCGTCGCGGCACGCTGGGCTTCGACGCGCTCCGCGTGGTCGTCCTCGACGAGGCGGACGAGATGCTGCGCATGGGCTTCCTCGAGGACGTGGAGTGGATCCTCTCCCGCCTCCCCGCCGGCCGCCAGACCGCGCTCTTCTCGGCGACGATGCCGCCCGAGATCAGGCGGATCGCCGCCCGCCACCTGCGCTCGCCGGAGACCGTGGCGATCGCCGAGCCGACGCTGACGGTCCCCACGGTCGAGCAGCGCTACCTGAACGTGACCGAGCGGCAGAAGCTCGACGCGCTGGCGCGCGTGCTGGAGGTCGAGGCGCCGGAGGCGACGCTGGTCTTCGTCCGCACGCGGACGGGCGCGACGGAGCTGGCGGGGCGCCTCCAGGCGCGCGGGTACGCGGCGGAGGCGATGCACGGCGACGTCACCCAGCCGCAGCGGGAGGCGGTCGTGCGCCGGCTCCGCGCCGGGCAGGTCGAGATCGTCGTGGCCACGGACGTCGCGGCGCGCGGCCTCGACGTCGAGCGGATCAGCCACGTAGTCAACTACGACGTCCCGTACGACGCCGAGTCCTACGTGCACCGCATCGGGCGGACCGCGCGCGCCGGCCGCGCGGGAACCGCGATCCTGTTCGTCACGCCGCGCGAGGCGCGGCTGCTCCGCGCCATCGAGCGCTACACGGGCAAGAAGATCGCGCCGATGCGGATGCCGACGGCCGCCGACGTCGCCGCGCGGCGCGTGGCGGCGCTCAAGGCCCAGCTCGCCACGGCCGCCGGCGAGGACGGGCTCGAGCCCTACCTGGCGCTGGTCGAGGAGCTGAGCGAGGAGACGGGGATCGACATGGCGGAGATCGCCGCGGCCGCCGCGCGGCTGGCCGCCGGCGACCGCCCGCTGCAGGTCGTCCTGGCGGCCGAGGCCGCAGCGCCGCCGCCGGCCGACGGCGGCATGGTCCGGCTCTTCGTCGACGCGGGCCGGCAGGCCGGCGTGAGGCCGGGCGACCTCGTCGGGGCCATCGCCGGCGAGGCCGGCATCCCGGGCCATGCCATCGGCGCCATCGACCTCCACGACCGCTTCGCGTTCGTGGAGGTGGCGGCCCCCTACGCCGAGCAGGTGCTGGAGCGCACGCAAGGCGCCGTCATCCGGGGCCGCCGGGTCACGGCGAAGCCGGCGACGCCGGATCCCGCCCGCGTCCCTCGCGACGCCGGCCGCCGCCGTCGCGACCGGCGCCCCGGCGGCGCGGGGCGCGGCCGGGCGGCGTGAGGTCCTTCAGCCCCGCAGCTCTCGGCGAGCCAGCCCCTCGGCGTAGGCGCAGAGCAGGTCGTGCATCTCGCGCATCGCGGCCTCGGCGGCCCGCCGGTCCTCGGGCGTGCGCAGGTGCTTCAGGATGGTCCTCTTCGTCTCGCCCGACTCTTCCTTCTCGATCGCCTCGTGGACCGTGTAGTTCGCGCCGCCCCACTCGGGCCGGACGCCGTAGTGCTCGACGAGCGCGCGTCCCACCGTCCGCGCGATCTCCACGACCTCCTCCTCGAGGAGCGCGGTCGCGCAGAGCGCCGCGCTCCACGGGACGCTGGAGGCGAGCCGGCGGAAGAAGTCGAGGATCGCCGCCATCTCGGCCACGGGCTCGATGCGCGCGTAGACGTCGCGCGGGTAGCCGAGGTCGTCGCCGATCCGCCGGAACAGCTCGTCGTGGTCGGGCGTGCCGCCCACCCGCCCCTCGAAGTAGCCGAGGTCCTCCACCAGCAGGTGGCGCGCGCAGTCCTTGCGGACCTCCAGGTCGTCGCAGCGCGTGTGGATGCCGCTGAAGATGCGCGGGAACCACGCGATGAGCAGGTAGTGCTGGGAGATGTGCGCCCACACCTGCTCGCGCGTCAGATCCCCGGCGGCGAAGCGCTCGAAGTACTCGGAGCGCCGGAAGGGGCTCCGGGCGAGCAGCTCCGCCGTCAGCGCCTCGAACCACTCCTCGCTCGTCGCGTTCGTCATGCCGCCTCCTCGCGCCCGCCGTCGTCGGGGATGCAGAGGCACGCCCGCGGCGGCAGCTCCAGCGCCACCCGGTCGCCCGGGCGGCACGCGGCGCCGGGACGCCCGTAGGCGCGCACGCGGAGACCGCCGACGTCCACCATGTAGTCGACGTGACCGCCCATGTAGACCGCGCTCTGCACCTTGCCCTCGAGGCCGTTCGTCCCGCCGGCGGCCGACGACGGCCGCACCTCGACGTCCTCCGGGCGGATGACGACCAGCACCGGCGCGCCGGGCGCCTGCGACGCGGTGCCGGGGCGCGCCCTGAGCGGCACGCGCCCCTCGGGGCCCGGCCTCACCTCCACCGTGACGAGGCCGTCGACCGCGTCGGCCTGGCTGACCGTGCCCGGCAGGAGGTTGGCGAGCCCGATGAACTGGGCGACGAACCGGTTCGCGGGCCGCGTGTAGATGGTCTCGGCGTCGCCCTGCTGCTCGATGCGCCCGTGGTTCATCACGATGATCCAGTCGGAGATCACCATCGCCTCGGCCTGGTCGTGGGTGACGTAGACCGAGGTGATCCCGATCTCGCGCTGGACGTTCACGATCTCCGCCCGCAGCTGCTCGCGCAGCTTCGCGTCCAGGTTGCTGAGCGGCTCGTCGAACAGGAGCAGGCGGGGGTTGAAGATGAGCGCGCGGGCCAGCGCCACGCGCTGCTGCTGGCCGCCGCTGAGCTTGGTCGCGTACTGGTCCCGGTAGCGCGTCAGGCCCACCATCCGGAGCGCCTGGTCCACGCGCGACGCGATCTCCGCGCGCGGCCACTTCCGGACCTCGAGCGGATAGGCGACGTTGCCGAAGACCGTCATGTGGGGCCACACCGCGTAGGACTGGAACACCATGCCGACGCTGCGCCGCTCGGGCGGGACGAAGACGCGGTCGGCGACCGACGTCATCGGCTCGCCGTCGACGGCGATGGAGCCGGCGTCCGGGTGCTCGAGGCCGGCGATGCACCGGAGCGTCGTGGTCTTGCCGCAGCCGCTGGGCCCGAGCAGCGTGACGATCTTTCCCCGGTCGACGCCGAACGAGACGCCGGCGACGGCGCGCTCGTGGCCGAACGACTTGACGAGGCCCTCGACGGAGAGGTGGGCGCCCACCGGCCTACACCGCCAGCTCGTCGGTTCCCGCCAGCCGGCGCAGCACGAAGACCGCGGCGAGGACCAGGACCACCTGCACCATCGCGACCGCGGCCGTCCGCACCGCGCTCTCGTGCTCCACGAAGTACCAGACCGCCACGGACAGGACCTCGAGGCCGCCCTTGTAGAGGAGGACGGAGATCGGGAACTCGCGCAGGAAGATCACGAAGAGCAGCAGCCAGCCCGCCACGATGCCGGGCTTGAGCAGCGGCAGCACGATGCGGCGGAGCGTCGTCGCCCAGGAGGCGCCGGAGGTCCGCGAGCTCTGGTCCAGCTCGGGCGAGAGCGACAGCAGCACCGACGACACCATGCGCTGGCCGTACGGGATGTACCGCGTGATGTAGCCGAGCATCAGCAGCCACAGCGTGCTGTAGAGCGGGGTCCGGATGTACGTGATCAGGACGCCCATCGCCAGCACGATGCCGGGGAAGCCGACGGGCAGGCTGCTGACGAGGTCGAGGCCCGCCCGGCCGCGCCCCCGCCCCCGGTGGATCGCGCAGGCCACGAGCAGCGCGAGGATCATGCAGATCGTCGCGCCGGCCACCGAGATCACGAGGCTGTTCCTGACCGCCCGCGCCGACAGCGGGTACGTGAAGACGTAGGCGTAGTTCGAGAGCGTCAGGGCGGCCGGGTCGAAGCGCCCCTCCCAGCGGACCGAGATCGAGACGAGGAAGAGGGCGAGCAGCGGCAGCGCCACGGCCAGCAGCAGGTAGAGGAGGTTGAAGCCGAGGGCGGCCCAGCGCCAGCGCCCCAGCCGGACAAGGTTCGGGCGGTAGCCGCGGCCCGTCACGGTCGCGTAGCTGCGCGGGGCGATCACCCGGCGGTGGACGAAGATGAAGGCCAGGGTGAGCGCGGCCAGCACCGTCGAGACCGCGGCGCTCGCGTTGTAGTCGATGGCCGAGCCGCTCGTGAGGTTGTAGATCTGGGTCGTCATCGTCTCGATCTTGAACGGCGAGCCGAGGGCGAGCGGCACGCCGAACTCCCCGGCGCTCGAGACGAAGACCAGGATCGCCCCGGAGAGGATCGCCGGGCTCACGAGCGGCAGCGTGACGCGGAGGGTCGTCTGCAGCACGCCGGAGCCGCTCGTCCGCGCCGATTCCTCCAGCGCGGGGTCCATCCGGCGGAGCGACCCGATGACGAACAGGTACATGACCGGCGTGAAGAAGAGCGCCAGGACCCAGATGATGCCCAGGCGGTTGTAGACGCTGAGCGGGTCGGTCTCGAGCCCCAGGAGCGAGCGCAGCCAGCCGTTCAGCAGCCCCACGCGCGGCGCCGCCAGGTACGACCACGCGATGGCCCCCGTGTACGGCGACAGGAAGAACGGGACGAGCGTGAGCGACTCGAGGGCGCGGCGGCCCGGCGCGTCGGTGCGGGCGTGGATCCACGCCAGCGTGATGCCGAAGAACGCCGCGACCAGCGTCGCGCCGGCCGACACGACGAGCGTGTTCGCGATCGAGCGGAGGATGCGGGGCGAGGCGACGAACTCGGTGTAGTGGCGCAGCGAGAAGTACGGGGTCTCTCCGAACTCCTCCACCCGCACGCTCGTGTAGAGCAGCATCCCCACCGGCAGCAGCACCAGCAGGGACACGAGCACCCCCGCCACGAGCGTGAAGACGGACTCCGCGCCGGGCCACGCGAGCGCGAGGCCCCGGCGGGCCGCCGCGGTCGCGGTCGCCGCCGCTCTAGTCAACCTTCAGGATCTTCCGGAAGGTCTCCTGGACCTTCCTCACCTCCGGGATCGTGAACGTGCTCCAGTTCATCGGCATGGCCTTCACCGTCGACACGTCCGGGGTGAACCTCCTCACCTCCGCCGGCGGCTGGAAGCCCTCGCGCAGGCTGAACACGCCCTCGCCCGCGATGAAGGCGTTCATGCCCTCCTCGCTCAGCAGGAACTCCACGAAGAGCTTCGCCGCGTTCGGGTGCTTCGCGCCCTTGACGATCCCCAGCGGCACCCCGAGGAGGACGACGCCCTCCTGCGGCCAGGCCACGGCGAGGTCCAGCGCCTTGTCCTCGAGCGCGCGCTGGTAGACGCGGCCCGAGAGCTGCCAGAGCTGGATCGGGTACTCGCAGGACATGACCTTCTGGAGGGACTCCTCGGTGCGGAAGACGATGACGGGCTGGGTGACCTCGACGTACCTGGGGAAGAACTCCTTGCCGAGGGTCTCCTCCATCCCCTTCCAGGTGGCCGCGTAGGTGAACGACTTGCGGACGTCGCCGATGATGGCCTTGCCCCGGAACGCCGGGTTCGCCATGTCCTTCCAGCTCTTGATCTGGACGGAGGCGAAGCCGGGGCACTTGCGGTTCCACACGGGCACGAAGGCGTAGGCGACGGGCGCGATCCAGTTCGGCGGATCGACCTCGATGCCCGCCCGCTTCACGGCGGCCTCGTAGCGCTTCCACTCCGAGGGCGCGTACTGGAGGAGGTGGCCGTCCTTGGCCGCGGCCTTGAAGAGCGCCGGCGCCCCGACCCACACCACGTCGATGGTGTGCTGCCCGGCCTTGATCTCCTGCTGGACGGTGGCCACGACCTCGCCGGTGCCGCGCAGGGTGTGGGTCACCTTGAAGCTGTCGGGCAGGCCGTACTTCTTGCGGAACGCCTGCTCGATCAGCGCGTGGGTCCGCGGCTGGGCGAGCGCGTCGATGTAGTGGACCTCGCCCTCCTGCTTGGCGGCCTCGATGAGCTTGCTCAGGTCCTGGGCGCCCGCGGGCCGCGCCGCCCCCCACGTCAGGGTCGCCGCGATCAGCGCGGAGCCGGCCAGGAGCGTGAAGAGCCGTCCTCGCCCGGTCGTCATGGTCGTCTCCCGATGCTGCGAGGTTGGAGGAAGGTGGGCGAATTCTCATCGCTGCGCCAGGCGATGTCAATAGTCCGGCCTGCTATCCTTCCCCCTCGAAGGAGAGCCAGGCATGACGACGCCAGAGACCGCCGCGCCGCCCGCGCTCGAGCAGCTGTTCCGCACCCGCGTGGCCCGCTTCGTCGACCGCGTGGCCGACTGGGACGCCTTCGCCGACGCCCGCGTCGAGGGCTACCGCCGGGCCCAGCACCGCTACATCGGCGCCGGCGCGTCGGGCAAGGCCGACGCGCGCGCGATCCCCGCCGAGCACTTCACGCTGAGCGTGATGTTCGTCCCCCCGGGCCAGGGCAACGCGCCCCACACGCACGAGGTGGAGGAGGTCTTCTTCGTCCTCGAGGGCAAGGTGAAGGTCTTCTTCGAGGACGGCGCCGGCGGCCGCGTCGAGGCCGTCCTCGGCCGGTGGGACTGCGTGTCGGCGCCGGCCGGCGTCATCCACGGCTTCGAGAACGTCGGGCTCGAGCCCGCCTATCTCCAGGTGATGCTGGGGCGCGCCCGCCCGGACCTGATGACCTACGTCGATCCCGCGCTCCAGCAGAAGCGCGACGCGCACCTGATGCGGGAGTCATCTCGCGGCTGATCGTTCACGTTCGGCCCGCGCTTCGGGCGCCCCGATCGGCGGCCGGATGTGAGGGTCGGCCGCGATCCGCGAGGCGCATCGGCCGGACTGGAGGCGGCCGGCGCGCGCCTTCGCCGGCGATCGAGACCGACGGATCGCGGCGCCTGCTCCCCCGCCCCCCGGCCTCGCTCGCCGCTCTCCGGATCAGCCGACCACAAATGGCTCGCCGGCTCCCACGCCCCCGCCCACTCCTGGCGGCCGGCGATACCACCACGTGGCCCGAGTGGTGCGGGAACGAGGCCGGAGTCCGCCCCGGCGGTGCGTCGCGGCGACGGCCGCGCGGGCCCGATCCCCGGTGGCCGCGCCGTCGGCGCCGTCGCGGTCAGGCCGACGCGCGGAGCCGGCGGCGGCCGAGGATGGCGCGGGCGGCGTTGAGCCCCGGCGTCCCCATCACGCCGCCGCCGGGGTGGGCCGCAGCGCCGCAGAGATAGAGGCCGCGGATCGGCATCCGGTAACCGGCGTACCCCGGCACGGGACGGAAGGAGAACAGCTGGCTCGGCGTCATGGCGCCCTGGAAGATGTTGCCCCCGGTCAGGCCGAAGATCCGCTCGAGGTCGAGCGGCGTCAGCACCTGGCGGGCCAGCACCGAGCGGCTGAAGTTGGGCGCGTACTCGTCGAGGATCGCGAAGCAGCGGTCGGCGAACGGCTCGCGCAGCTCGTCCCACGTGCCCTCGCGCAGGTCGTACGGCGCGTACTGGACGAAGATCGACATCAGGTGGCGCCCGGGCGGCGCGACCGTCGGGTCGACGACCGAGGGAATCGTGCACTCCAGCACCGGCTGCGCCGACGGCCGCCCGTACTTGGCGTCGTCGTAGGCGCGCTCGATGTAGTCCTGGTCCGGGCAGATGTGGATGGTGCCGCGGTGGTGCGGCGCCGGCGCCGCGCCCGGGAGCGCGCGGAAGCTCGGCAGCTCGGCCAGCGCGACGTTGATCTTCAGCGAGGCGCTCGCGTAGGAGATCCGCCCGACGGCCGCGGCGAACTCGCGCGGCAGGAGCGCGGGGTCGACGAGCCGCGTGAACGTCACGTGGGCGTCGGCGTTGCTCGCCACGATCGGCGCCTGGAACTCGTCGCCCGAGGCGAGGGCCACGCCGGCGACGGCGCCGTCGCGGACGAGGATCCGCGAGACCTCGGCGTCGCAGCGGATCTCGGCGCCCCGCTCGCGCGCGGCCGCCGCGAGCGCCTGGGTGAGCCCCCCCATGCCGCCCCGCACGTAACCCCACACGCCGCGCTTGCCGTCCGTCTCGCCCATCACGTGGTGGAAGAGCACGTACGCCGTCCCCGGCATCGACGGGCTCGCCATCGCGCCGATGATCGCGTCGGTCGCGAGCGTGGCCTTGAGCTGCTCCGACTCGAACCAGCGGTCGAGGATCGCGCGCGCGGCGCCGGTCAGGATCTCCACCGCCTCGGAGGCGTCGGGCCCGAGGCGCCGGAACTTCCGCCCCAGCGCCAGCAGCTTGCCGTAGTCGGCGAGGCCGGGCCGGAGGAGGTCCGGCGGCGCCATCGTCAGCGTCGGCTCGATGACGTCGGCGACGCGCTCCAGCATCGCCTCGTAGCGCGGGTAGCGCTCGGCGTCCCGCTTGCTGAACCTGGCGATCTCGCGGAGCGTCAGGTCCTGGTCCGGACCCATCAGCAGCGAGCGGCCGTCGGGGAACGGCGTGAACGACGAGGGGTTGCGGGGCAGCACCTCGAAGCCGTGCCGCGGAAGGTCGAGGTCGCGCACGATCTCCTTGCGGAAGAGGCTGTTCACGTAGGCGGCGGTCGAGACCTTGAAGCCCGGGAACGCCTCCTCGGTGACGCACGCGCCGCCGACGACGTGGCGCCGCTCGAGGACGAGCACGCGGAGGCCGGCGCGGGCCAGGTAGCAGGCGGTGACGAGCCCGTTGTGGCCCGCGCCGACGACGATCGCATCGTACCGGGACGGCGAGGCGGGCATGCCGCCATGGTATCAACTCGGCGGCTCAGTTCCCTCCGGTCCGGGTCTCGCCCTGGACGGCGGGGGGCGTCGTGGCCGCGCTCGCCGACGGCTCGGCCATCACCATGGGCTCGGACATCGTCACGTGGACGATCACGCGCCGCTTGCGCGGCTCGGGCACGTCGCGCTCCGTCGCCGGGCCGAGCCCCACCGCGGCCACGCGCGAGACCGGCGCGCCCTGCTGGACGAGATAGCGGCGGACGGCCTCCACCCGTCGCTGGGAGAGCTGCACGTTGTACGCGAGCGGCCCGCGCGTGTCCGTGAAGCCGAGCAGCTCGACGGCGAGCCGGCCATCCTGCTTCAGCTCCCTGGCCAGCTCGTTCAGCCGCGTCAGCGCGCGGTCGCCGAGGTCCGCGCGGTTGAAGCCGAACGGCACCTCGATCGTCTCCACGACCTGCGCCGAGTGGTGATGGCGCGCGAGCTGACCGACGCGCACGTCGAGGCCGTCCACCCGCTGGCCCAGGCGGTCGGCGCGCTGCTCGGCGCCGTCGAGGCGCGCGGCGGCCGCGTCGATCTGCCGTGCCTGCTGCTGGACCTTCGCGTCGACCTGCCGGACGGAGCCGCGCGTGGCGCACCCGGTGGCGGCGACGGCGGCGGCGAGCCCGACGGCGAGCGTGTACCCGTATCGCATGGCGTCCTCCCCCGCCGGCGACGGCCGTGCCGCGGCGACACCGCCGGCGGACAGAATCGTGGCTTGGCTGCTCGCCGTCGTTGAGGGCAAGAGCGCTGCCAGACCGGCGCGCGCTGGAACGACCGTGCCTTGCGCCTCGCGGACGCCGGGGAGCGGCCGGCGGCATGGGCACCGCCCTGCCCGCCTTGTGTACGCGGTTGCAGGCCGGCCGCCCCCGGCGGGGAGGGGCGGCGGGGCCAACCTCCACGCCCGGGCCGGCGCTACTTGATCGCGTACGGGTTGATCGGGGTGCCGACGCCGCCGGTCACCGGCAGCGGCGGCGCCACCAGCAGGAACTCGTACCGGCCGTCGGCCGCGCAGTCGTCGGCCAGCTCCTCGAGGTGGAAGATCTCGCCGAGCGTGAGCCCCATGTTGGGGATCGCGCGCACGTGGAACGGGTTCCGGAACGGCGGCAGCTCCGACGGCCGCACCTCGACTGCGTAGTTGTCGCTGGCGACGGCCGCGATCTCGCGCCGGTGCATCCACGGCGCCGTGTGGACCGAGACGCCCGGGAACGGATCCAGGTCGAAGTGGCGCCAGTCGCCCCGGTCCAGGTAGCGCGACATGTGGCCCGTGCGGATCAGGAGGATGTCGCCGCGGCGGACCTCGACCCCCTGCGCGGCCGCCGTCGCCTCCAGGTCCTCGACGGTGATCGCGTAGCCGGGCTCGAGGGCCCGCACGCCCTTCCGCCGCGCGACGTCGAGGAGCACGCCGCGCCCCGCGATGCGGTCCGTGGTCCTGGCGATGCTGTTGCGGGCGGCGCCGCTGCTGGTGACCAGCGTCGCGTCGTAGCCGTTCCACATCTTCCCCTCGAAGAAGATGTGGGCGAGGCTGTCCCACTGGGTCGCGCACTGCAGCGGCATCACGATCCAGTCGTCGGAGCCGCCGTAGCCCTGCATCTCGACGACGCCGGCGGCGTCGCGCGGCTGGTCGCCGCCGTCCCTGAACATCGCGTGGATCGGGTTGAAGCGCTGGCGCGTGCCGCTCTGCGGTCCGTTCCGCTGGAGCGGGATCCCGAGCGCGAAGACCTTCCCCCTCGTCGCCAGGCGGCAGGCGGCGGCGACGGCGTCGGGCGTGATGTAGTTCAGGGTCCCGATCTCGTCGTCGGGTCCCCACTTCCCCCAGTTCCTCACCTGGAGCGCGAGCGCGCGGAGGGCCTCTTGGCTCATGGGCGCTGTTATCGCACAATCGGCGGCGCCATGATCAAGCTCTCGGTGGAGTTCCCCAGCGTCGCGTACCGCGAGGGACCCGACGGCGTCACGCGCCTCGCGCGCGCCGTCGAGGAGATCGGCTACGACCACATCGACGTCTTCGATCACGTCGTCATGGGGTTCCCGCTGGAGGGCCGCCCCGCCGGCCCCTACCCGGCCGCCATGCCGATCCTCGAGGCCCTGATGACGCTCGGCTGGGTGGCCGCCGTCACCTCGCGCGTGACGCTCGGCACCGAGGTGCTCGTGCTGCCGCAGCGCCAGCCCACCCTGGTCGCCAAGCAGGTGAGCACGCTCGACACGCTCTCGGGAGGGCGCGTCCGCCTCGGCGTCGGCGTCGGCTGGCAGGCGTCGGAGTACGAGGCGCTCGGCGAGGACTTCCGCACGCGCGGCGCGCGGATGGACGAGGCGATCGCGCTGCTGCGCGCGTGCTGGACCGAGCCGCGGATCGACTTCGACGGGCGCCACTACCGCGCGCGCGCCGTCGCGATGGAGCCGAAGCCGCCGCAGGGCGGCCGGCTGCCGATCTGGGTCGGCGGCAACTCCGAGCCCGCCTACCGGCGCGTCGGCCGGCTCGGCGACGGCTGGCTCGCGAGCCGCGTGACCGACGCCGACTCCGCCCGCCGCGCCATCGACACGATCCGGGAGCACGCCGCGCGGGCCGGGCGCGATCCCGCCGCCATCGGGCTGCAGAGCATGGTGGCGCCGCCTCCGCGCGACGCCGACGGCAAGCGCTTCTACGCCGAGCCCGACCGGGTGGTCGAGCGCGTCGTCGCGCTGCAGGCGATGGGATTCGGCTGGGTCTCGCTCAACGCGACCGCGATGTTCCAGGCCGGCGCCCGCTCCGTCGCCGCGATGACGGACGCCCTCGCCGCCCTGCACGGCAAGATCCGCGGCGCCGTCCGCTGAGCACGGAGGAGACGTCATGCGAGTGGGCTTCATCGGCCTCGGAACCATGGGCGGCCCCATGGCGAGCAACGTGCTCGCGCGCGGCCACGCGATGGTGGTGCACGACGTCCGCCGCGAGGCGGCGGCGCCGCACCTGGCCCTGGGCGCGAAGTGGGCGTCGACGCCGCGCGAGGTGGCCGAGGCCTCGGAGGTCGTCTTCACGTCGCTGCCCGGGCCGCCGGAGGTCGAGGCCGTGGCGCTGGGCGAGCACGGCATCCTCGCCGGCGCGGCGTCCGGCACGGCGTACTTCGACCTCAGCACGAACTCGCCGGCCCTCGTGCGCCGGCTCCACGCGACCTTCGCCGCCAGGGGCGTCCACCTGCTCGACGCGCCCGTGAGCGGCGGGCCGCGGGGCGCCCGCACCGGCAAGCTCGCCCTCTGGGTGGGCGGCGAGCGCGCCGTGTTCGACCGGTTCAGGCCGGTCCTCGACGCCCTCGGCGACCAGGCGCGATACATCGGTCCCATCGGGGCCGGCTCGATCGCCAAGCTCGTCCACAACTGCGCGGGCTACGCGATCCAGACGGCGCTCGCCGAGGTCTTCACGCTGGGCGTCAAGGCCGGCGTGGAGCCGCTCGCGCTGTGGCGGGCCGTGCGCCAGGGCGCGGGCGGCAGGCGCCGGACGTTCGACGGCCTGGTCGACCAGTTCCTCCCCGGCACCTTCGAGCCGGCGTCGTTCGCGCTGCGGCTCGCCCACAAGGACGTCTCGCTCGCCGTCGCCCTGGCGCGCGAGCACGGGGTGCCGATGCGGCTCGCGAGCCTCGCCCTCGAGGAGCTGACCGAGGCGCTGAACCGCGGCTGGGGCGACCGCGACTCGCGCGTGGCGATGCTCCTCCAGGAGGAGCGCGCGGGCGTCGACATCCGGGTCCCGCCCGAGCGCATCCGCGAGGCGCTGGACGCCGACGGCTGACGCGCGGACGGCGTCAGGCCGTCCGGGGCTCGGCGCGGCGCCTGGGCCGCCTCCCGGCGGCCGAGGCCTCCTTCCGGGCGCGCGGGGTGGGTGGCGCCCCGTCGGGCCCGGCCGCCGCGGCGCGGGCCGGCGGCGTGGCGGCCGGCGCCGCCCCGCACACGTCGTCGAAGCTCACCGTGTCGACCTCGCCGACGACCTTGCCGCCGACGACGACCTCCCAGCTCGAGTTCACCGTGAAGCTCGACACCCGGGGGGCCGACCGCTGGAAGCGGAAGAGGTTGACGCAGTTCAGCGCCTCGACGTCGAAGTGGGTGAGCAGCAGCCTCAGCGCGTCCCGCGGGCGGAAGTCCCGGCAGCTGAAGGCGTCGAACGCGAAGTAGTTGTCCTCGTCCCACGTGTGGATCGCGGCGTGCGACTCCGACCAGATGCTGACGCCCGTGACCCCGCTCTCCTCCATCTGCCGCCGGCGGAGGAACTCCCGCATGAGCCGCACCGGGGCCAGGCTGAGGTCCACGGGCTTGCGCGACGTCTCCGCCAGCACCTTCGCCTTGGCCGACAGCTCCGCCTCGACGTCGTCGCAGAAGGCGGCGATCTCGTCGTTGGCGAAGGGATACCGGCAGACGATCGGCGGCAGCACGGCCGTCATGTCGAGGTTCCGGTTCAGCGCCTCGAAGAGCGCGAAGACGGTGTCGGTCGACGTGAGGTTCCGCCGGGTGTAGGTCGAGGCGTCGGCGATCAGGTGCCGGCCGACGAAGTCGTCGTGGCTGACGTCTGCCATGGGTCCTCCCTGGGCGGTCGTCCCGCTGCGAAGCAATGGCGGGGCCAGCGACCGCCCGCCGGGGCGCTGCTGTTGACAGGTGATCTGAGGGCCCGCCGGGGCGCTTGACGGCGCCGGGGTCGCGGCCTACCCTCGTCGCAGGAAAGGCGGGACCCCGATGAGCCTCTCGTTCCGGAAGCTCCATCCGCACTTCGTCGCCGAGGTCGGCCCCGTGGAGCTGCGGCGGGTCCACGACCCGGCGACCCTGGCCGGGATCCGCGCCGGCATGGACGAGCACGCCGTGCTCGTCTTCCGCGACCAGCCGTTCAGCGACGAGGAGCAGCTCGACTTCGCCCGGCGGCTCGACGGCGCGCTGCACACGAAGACCGGGATCAGCGCCATCCGCAAGAACCGGTTCGGCAACGAGGCGCTCACCGACATCTCGAACCTCGACGAGAACGGCGAGATCATGCAGTCGGACGACCGCCGCCGGATGTACGGGCTCGGGAACCGGCTCTGGCACACGGACGCCTCGTTCCAGGACCCGCCCGGACGCTACTCGATGCTCCACGCGCGCGTCGTCCCGCCGGTCGGGGCCGAGACCGAGTTCGCCGACACGCGCGCCGCGTACGACGCGCTGGACGAGGCCACGAAGGCGCAGCTCGAGGGCCTCCGCGTCCACCACTCCATCGCGTACTCGCGCAGGACGCTGGGCTTCGAGTTCTCGAAGGAGGAGGAGGAGCGGCTCGAGGGCGCGATCCATCCCCTGGTGCGGACGCTGCCGCGCTCCGGGAGGAGAGCGCTCTACGTCGCGTCGCACGCCTCGCGCATCGTCGACTGGCCGGTCCCCGAGGGGCGGCTGCTCCTCCGCGAGCTGATCGAGCACGCGACGCAGCCCGCGTTCGTCTACCGCCACGTCTGGCGCGTCGGCGACCTCGTCATCTGGGACAACCGCGCGACCATGCACCGGGGCCGCCCCTACGACGACCGGAAGTACCGCCGCGAGCTGAGGCGGGTGACCACCCTCGACCTCCCGGAGCCCGCGCTCGTCGCGGGCCGGGCCTGAGCGCCGTCGGCCGGAGGCGTCCCTGGGCTCCGCGGCGCCCCTGTCGTCGACCCCCCTGTTCCAGCGCGACCCCACGACGCTGCTGACCTCCGTCGCGCTCCTGGCCCTCGCCGCCGGCGCCTGGGTCGTCGAGATCGCCGACGGCATGAGCGGCACGGGAGCGATGGGCGGCGACCCGCTCGCCTTCGTCGCCGGCTGGGCCGTGATGATGACGGCCATGATGCTGCCGGGCGCGATGCCGATGATCGCCCTCTACGGCGCCATCCAGCGCCGGGCGGCCGACGCGTCGGTGAAGGGCGTCCCCGTCGCCGTCTTCACGCTGGTGTACCTGGCGGTCTGGGCGGCCAGCGGCATCCCGGCGTACGGCGCGACCGTGCTGGGCGAGGGGCTGCCCCCCGCGATGGTCCCGTACGCCGTGGCGGCGTCGCTGGTCGCCGCGGGCGCCTGGCAGCTCTCCCCGTTCAAGCAGGTGTGCCTGCGCGCCTGCCGCAGCCCGATCGGCTTCCTCCTGGGCCGCTGGCGCGCCGGCGTGCGCGGGAGTCTCTCGCTCGGCTGGCGCCACGCCGTCTACTGTCTCGGCTGCTGCTGGGCGCTGATGCTGGTCCTCGTGGCCGCCGGCGCCATGGGCTTCGCCTGGGTGGTCCTCGTCGCCGCGCTCGTGGCCGCGGAGAAGCTCGCGCCCCGCGGCGAGTGGGTGGCGAGGGCGGCCGGCGTCGGCCTCGTGGCGCTCGGGCTGGTGGCGGCCGCGCGCCCGGAGATCGTCTCGATGCTGCGCGACACGATGCAGGCGATGTGACTCACGACCACGACTGGAGGATCGCCATGGCGACCCCCGACTGGAAGATCAGCGGCGAGTACTTCGAGGCGTGCAGCTGCGACTTCGTCTGCCCCTGCCCGACCTCGGGGCTCCAGGCGCGGCCCACGAAGGGCTCCTGCGACGCGGGGCTCGTGTTCTCCGTGGAGCGCGGGAGCTACGGCAAGACCTCGCTCGACGGCATCAGCTTCGCGGTGCTGCTCCACACCCCCGGGCCGATGATCGACGGGAACTGGACGGTCGGGCTCGTGGTGGACGAGCGCGCCAGCCCCGAGCAGCGCGAGGCGATCACGACCATCGCCAGCGGCCAGGGCGGCGGGCCGATGGCGGCGGTGGGCCCGCTCGTCGGCCGCTTCGGCGGCGTGGAGTCGAAGCCGATCCGGATCCAGCGCGACGGCATGCGCCGGTCGGTGACGATCCCCGGCATCCTCGACATCGCGGTCGAGGGCGTCGCCGGCGCCGACGGCAAGCAGCCGATCTGGTTCGACAACATCGGCCACCCCGCGGCGAGCCGGCTCGCGCTCGCCCGGGCCTCGCGCGGCCACATGCACGGATTCGGGATCGACTGGGACGACGATTCCGGCCGCAACAACGGACACTTCGCCCCGTTCTCCTGGAGCGCCGCCTGAGGGTGGTCGTGGGGGCCGCCGCCGTCACGGCGAGCCGTGCCGGGCCGCCGGCCTCCGTCCCCCCCTGCCCGTCTCGCGGAGCGGGTGATCGGAGTCACCGCAGCGCCGCGAGAGCGGCGCCGCCGGCGGCGCTGAAGGCGACCACGAGCCACGGCGGCAACCGCCAGAAGACCAGTAGCGCGAAGCCGCCGAGGGCGAGCCCGAAGTCCGCCGGTCCGGCGATCGCGCTCGTCCACACCGGCTGGTAGAGCGCGGCCAGGAGGATCCCGACGACCGCCGCGTTGATGCCCTTGAGCGCGCCCTGGAAGGCGCCGCGTCCCCGGAGACGATCCCAGAACGGCAGCGTCCCGATGACGAGCAGGAACGCCGGGAGGAAGATCGCTCCGAGCGCGATGGCGGCGCCGGCCGCGCCGTTCGGCTCGGGCCCCATCACCGCGCCCAGGTAGGCCGCGAAGGTGAACAGCGGGCCCGGCACCGCCTGCGCCGCGCCGTAGCCCGCGACGAACTGCTCGTCGGTCACCCAGCCGGGAGGGACGACCTCCCGCTGCAGGAGCGGCAGGACGACGTGGCCGCCGCCGAAGACGAGCGAGCCCGCGCGGTAGAAGCTGTCAAAGACCGCCAGCGCCGGCGACGCGACCGCCTGTCGCACGACCGGCGCCGCGACAAGCAGGGCGAAGAACAGGGCGAGCGCCGCCACGCCGACCGGGCGGCTCACCGGCGCCGCGCGGTCGGTCGTCGGCGCGCCCTCGGCGCCGGAGAACAGCCGCCAGCCGGCGAGCCCCGCCGCCGCGATGACGAGGATCTGACCTCCGGCGGTCGGCCACGCGAGCACCAGGAGCGCGGCCGCCACCGCGATCGTCATGCGCTCGCGATCGGGAGCGAGCGCCCTCGCCATGCCCCACACCGCCTGCGCGACGACGGCGACGGCCACGACCTTCAGCCCGTGCAGCCAGCCCGCGCCCGCGGCGGCGGCGGCACCGACGCCGTGGGCGAAGGCGACGAGCGCGACGGCCGACGGCAGCGTGAAGCCGAGCCACGCGGCGACGCCGCCGAGCAGCCCCGCGCGCCGGATGCCGATCGCGATGCCGAGCTGGCTGCTGGCCGGGCCGGGCAGGAACTGGCACAGCGCGACGAGATCGCCGTAGGTGCGCTCGTCGACCCATCGCCGGCGAACGACGTACTCCTCGCGGAAGTAGCCGAGGTGGGCGATGGGGCCGCCGAACGACGTGAGCCCCAGCCGCGTGGCGACGGCGAGGACCTCCAGCAGCCGGCCGGTGCGCGTGACGGTCGCTCCTCCCGGCAAAGACTACACCGGGGGCGCCGGCCGGCGTTTGCCTCTCGCGCCCCGAGCCTCTATGCTCTGCCGCGATGGCCGATCCCGCGCGCGGGCCCGTCATCTACCGCGGCATGGACCGGACGGCTCTCGACGCCGCGTACAACAACACCGCGGCCGTCGGTCTGGCCCGGCGCGAGGCGTACGTCGCCGGCTGGGCGGCGCGGAGCGACGCCGTGCGCGCGGCCCGCCAGGGGCTGATCGACGTGCCGTACGGCGACGGCCCGCGGCAGCGGCTCGACGTCTTCCCCTGCGGCCGGCCGGGGGCTCCGACGCTCGTCTACGTCCACGGCGGCTACTGGCAGATGAACGACAAGGAGCCCTACGCCTTCGTCGCCGAGGGGGTCCTGCCCGCGGGCTTCAACCTCGCGCTGGTGGAGTACACGCTGGCGCCGGCCGCGAGGCTCGACGGCATCGTCGCCGAGACGCGCGCCGCCGTCGCGTGGACCATCGAGCACGCCAAGGACTTCGGCGGCGATCCCACCCGGGTGTTCGTCGCCGGCCACTCCGCGGGCGGCCACCTCACCGCGATGGCGATGGCCGACGAGCGCGTGGCGGGCGGGGTCGCGATCAGCGGGATCTTCGACCTCGAGCCGATCCGCCTCAACTACCTCAACGAGAAGCTGGGGCTCGACCGCGACGAGGCGCGCCGCAACAGCCCCATCCTCCACCTGCCGGCCCGCGCGGCGCCGCTCGTCGTCACCGTGGGCCTGGGCGAGCTGCCGGAGCTGATCCGGCAGTCCGAGGACTTCGCGGCGGCGCGGAAGGCGCGAGGGCTCCCCGGCCGCTACCTGCCGCTCGCCGGCCACGACCACTTCTCGATCCTCGAGGAGCTGGCGCGCCCCGACGGCAAGATCCTCGGGGCGCTCGTGGAGCTCGCCGCTCCCGCGTGACGCCGATGCCGGCGCGCCCCCGCCCGCGGGCAGGGCGGCTGCTCGACGTGGCCCTCGACCCATCCAGCGGCCGCAGCCAGAGGTCGGGGGCCGGTTCCCCGGCCGGCCACGCGGCGTCAACCGCGCCGGCGTGACGCGGACCGGCGCAGGGGCGCGAGCGGCGCGATCGCGAGCAGCGCGGCGCCTGCCGCGAGGCCCCAGTCGCCGGCGTGCAGCGGGGCGAGGTGGAGCACGCGCGCGAGCGGCGCGACCTGCACGAGGACGACCGCCGAGGCGGCCGTCGCCGCCGACACCAGCCACGCCGCCCGCGTGCGGAGCCCGCTCAGGGCCGCGGTCAGCGCCGCGCTGGCGAGCCCGAGCGTCGCGAGCGCCGCCGCGCGTCCGTGATCGGCGCCGCCCGGCTCGCTCGCGCTCCGCGCGTGGAGCACGATCACGGCGGCGCCCAGCACGCCGCCGACCAGCGCGATCCCGAGCCAGTCCCGCGCGCGGAAGAGCACGGTCGCCCGCGGCGCCGCGGCGGGCTCGAGGCGCCCGGCGGACATCTCCTGGAAGACCAGCAGCGCCGAGACGTGGATGATCAGCTCGATCCAGACGATGTGCACCGGCAGGTAGAGGAGCGGATAGCCGAGCAGCGGCACGGCGAGCGCCGAGACCACGAACGGGACGTGGATCATCATCAGGTAGAGGAAGCTCGTCCGGAGGTTCGCGAAGAGCTGCCGCCCCTCGGCGATGGCCTGCACGATGGTCCGGAAGTTGTCGTCGAGCAGCACGATCGACGCGACCTCCCGGGCGCTCCGCGTGCCGCGCTCCCCCATCGCGATGCCGACGTCGGCGGCCTGGAGCGCCGGCACGTCGGTCACGCCGTCGCCCGTCACCGCGACGATCTCGCCGGCGTCCTGGAGGCCGCGGACGAGCGCGAGCTTCTGGGACGGGGTCGCCCGGGCCACGACGTCCACCCCGCGGAGCGCGGCGGCGTCCCGGGCGAGCGCGACCAGCTCGTCGCCGGTGACGACGCGCGGCGCCCCGCCGCCGAGGCCGATCTCGCGGGCCACCGCCCGCGCGGTCAGCGGGTGGTCGCCGGTGACCATCACGGGATGGATCGCGGCGGCGCGGCACGCGCGCACGGCGTCGACGACCCCCTCGCGCACCGGGTCCTCGAACGCGAGCAGCCCGGCGAGCCTGAACCCGGCGGACGGCTCGTCCCCGTCGCCGTCCACCGGCCGCCAGGCGCACGCGACGACCTTGTGGCCGCCGCCGGCGAGCGCGGCGACCTCGTCGAGCGCGGCGCGCCCGTCGCCGCCGTCGGCCTCGCACATCGCGATCACCACCTCCGCGGCGCCCTTCGTGACCGCGATCGTCCGCCCGCCGGGCTCGCGCACGAGCGCCGTCTCGCGCTTGCGGCTCTCCGTGAACGGGAAGGTGGCGATGCGCCGCGCGCCGCCGTCCGCCGCGCCGCGGTCGCTCGCGGCGTCGGCGACGGCCACGTCGAGCGGGTCGCCGCTGTCGGCGCGCGAGGCGAGGACCGCGAGCCGCAGCAGCTCGGCGTCGGCGACGCCGCGCGCCGGCCGCAGGTGCGCGAGTCGCAGCCGGCCCTCGGTCATCGTCCCCGTCTTGTCCGAGCAGACGGTGGTGACGCGGCCGACGTTCTCCACGGAGACGGCGCGGCGCACCAGCGCCTGCCGCCTCGCCAGGCGGTAGACGCCGACGCCGAGGAAGAACGTGAAGACGACCGGGAACTCCTCGGGCAGCGCGGCCACGGCGAGCGTCACCGCGCTCAGCAGGGCGTCGAGCCAGCCGTGGCCCTGGCGGAGGCGGACGGCCGCCAGGATCACGCAGATGACGCCGGCGGCGGCGAGCAGGAGCCCCACCAGGCTCCGGATGGCGGCCTGAAGCGGCGTCGGCGCCCGCCCGCCCTGCGCCGCCGAGCGCACGATCTCGCCGTACAGCGTCTCGGGCCCCGTAAAGACGACGCGCACGAGCGCCGTGCCGGTGAGCAGCCGCGTGCCGGCGAAGACCCAGTGCGCGGTGTCGATCGGGCGCTCGTCCCGCCCGGCGGGGATCCGCGGCACGGGCCGCTTGCCGACCGGGTACGCCTCGCCGGTCAGCGTGGACTCGTCGGCCTGCAGCTCGCTCCCCGCGACGACGAGGCCGTCGACGGGGAACGGCTCGCCGCTGGAGACCGCCACGAGATCCCCCGGCACCACGTCGAGCGCGGAGATCTCGACGCGCGCGCCGTCACGGATCACCACGGCCCGCGCCGCGAGGCGGGCCCTCAGCCCCTCCGCGGACGCCTGGCTCCGCCAGTGGAGGAACGCGTCCATGCCGACGAGCGGCACGAGCGCCACGAGCAGCGTGAGGGCCTCGCGCCGCTCGCCGACGAGCGCGTAGACGAGGCCCGTCGCCGCGAGGAACCACAGCATCGGGTCGCGCGCCGTCTCGCGCGCCAGCTCGCGCCAGCGCGCGGGCGGCGTCTCGACGATCTCGTTGGCGCCGTACCGCCTGCGCCGCTCTGCGGCCTCGGCCGCGGTGAGGCCGCGGTCGGTCTCCAGCAGCTCGCCGAGACGCTCGAGCGGGGCCGCGCGCCTCGTCACGCCCCCTTCACCGCACGACGAGGACGGGGACCGGCGACCGGTCGAGCGCGCCCTCCGCCACGCTGCCGAGCAGCGCGCGCTGCAGACCGCGGGTCGCCCGCGCGCCGACCACGAGGAGGTCGGCGCCCTCGTCGGCGACGGCGGCGAGCAGCCCGGCGAGCGGGGCGCCGGACCTCACGTCCGTCCGCACGTTCCACCCGGCGCTGCGGAGCCGGGCCGCCGCGCGCTCCGCCTCGCCGCGGGCGCGCCGCCTCCGCCCTTCCTGCGCCGCCGCCATCTCCCTGAGGACCTCGTCCTTCACGGAGGCCGGCAGCAGCCGGCCGGACGGCGGCGAGGCGGCCGCGACGACCGACACCACCCTGATCCGCGCGCCCCGTCCCGGCGCCAGCCGGGCGAGCAGCGCCACCGCCCGCCGCGCGTCGGGCGAGGCGTCGACGCCCACCACCACCCGGCGCACCTGTCCGAGGCCGCGCCGCACGACGAGCACGGCGCACGGCGCGCGGCGCACGACGGCGCGGGACACGCTACCCATCAGCAGGCGCCGGAACGTCCCGTGACCGCGCCAGCCGAGCGCGACGACGTCGGCACGGAAGCGCGCGGCCTCGGCGGGGATCGCCTCCTCGGGCCGCGCATCGACGACCCGCGCCTCGGCCTGCGGCCACCGCGCGGCGAGCGCCCGGCGGGTGTCCTCGGCGACGCGCTCTGCGGCCCGCCGGAAGGCGATGTGGACGTACTGCGGCCGGCCGCCCCTCCGAGCCGGCGGCGCGGCGACGACGGCCCGGGCCCGCGTCCCGGCGGGCCACGGCACCGCGGCGACCGCCGCCAGCGCGGCCCGCGCGGACGGCGAGCCATCCGTGGCGATCAGCACGCGAAGCCCGCGCCGACCCCCGGCGCTCACCGGCGCACGAGCATCCAGATGCCGATCGCGACGAAGCCGAGGCCGGCGACGATCTGGAGCCGGTCGGGCGCGATCCAGCGGCCGATGTGCGCGCCGACCAGCACCGCGAGCAGCGTCGACGCGACGAGGGCGCCGGCCGCCGCCAGGAACACGCCCACACGGCTCGCGCCGTGCGCCGCCGCGAAGAACATCGTGGCGAGCTGCGTCTTGTCGCCCAGCTCGGCGAGGAGCACGGTCACGAACACGGCGACGTAGGTCTTCATGGCTCCGCCCTCACGACGCCGTCGCGATCCCGCCCTCGGCGGCCGCGGCGCGCTCCAGCCGCTCCAGCAGCCGCACGACCTCGGCCTCGGAGATCCACGGCGCCTGCACGTCGGTGTAGAGCGTCAGCTCCGGGGAGAGCGCGGGCTCGTAATCGAGGACCACGTCGGGCGGCCCGCCGTGGGCGGCGGCGGGGGCGGCACCGAGGCCCCAGCGCCCGGCGCGCTCGCGGCTCCAGCAGACGTCGCGCGAGCACACGAGCTGCACCTCGGCGAAGCGCCCGATCTCGCGGCGCGCCAGCTCCCGCCACGCCCGGCGCGGCGACGTCGCGTCGACGATGACGCCGACGCCGGCCTCGGCCAGCAGGCGCGCCGTGCAGACGAGCGCGCGGTGGACGAGGTCCTCCGCGTCCTGGGGCGCCCCCGGCGGCTCGCCGCCGAGCAGGAACGCGCGGACGCCGACGGCGTCGAGCACGCGGACCGGCGCGCCCCGCGCGGCCAGCGCCCGCGCGGCGCCGACGGCGAGCGTGGTCTTCCCGCTGCCGGGCAGCCCGGTGATCCAGACGACCCAGCGCGCGGGCTCCGGCCGCGGGCGCGCGAGGACGCCGGGCGGGCGCAGCGAGCGGGCGAGCCGCACGATGCGCTCGGCGGAGACCGCGGTCTCCTCGGCCGCCGTGTCGATCACGAGCTCCGGCGCGAGCGCGCGCTCGTACGGCACGTCGACCCCGGGCACCGCCGCGCCGGGGCGGCCGGCGCGCGCGTAGATGTTCCGCGGCGCGTGGCCGCCCGTCCTCGCCTGCTCGCGGCGGCGGGCGACCTCCAGCGGACAGTCGAGCTGCACCTCGGCGAAGCGCGGGATCGTGCGGCGCGCGAGGTCCCGCCAGGCGCGGCGGTGCGCCGTGGCGTCGACGATCACGGGGACCCCGGCGTCCACCAGCGCGGCGGCCATGAAGACCAGCGCGCGGTACACGACCTCGCGCTCGGCGTCGGTGTAGCGCGGCGCCGGCGTCACCGTGCGACGGATCTCGTCCAGCTCCAGCACCTTCACGGGCTCGCCGGCCGCGGCGAGCGCCGCGGCCGCCGCGCGCGCGAGCACCGACTTGCCGCTGCCCGGGATCCCGGTGATCCAGATCGCCCAGCTCACGGGCCGGCCTCGAGGAGGCGCACCGCGGCGGCCGGGTCGAAGGCGTCCGGGCGGCTCGTGGCGCGCGCGAAGCCGATCAGGGCCCGCCGCACGCCGTCGGGCAGCGCCGGATACCAGCGGGGGTGGGCGATGACCAGCGCGCGGAACGAGAGGAACGGGGGCAGCGTCTCGAGGACCTCCCGATCGCCGCTCGCCGCCAGGTAGGCGTCGAGGAAGACGCGGAAGAGCTCCGCGAGCGGGGCGGCCACGCCGGCGCCCTCGCCGCGGGCCGCGGAGGCGCGCAGCCCGAAGAAGAGGTAATTGATGCCGAGCGACGCGACGTCGTCCGCCGGCTCGCCCCACTCGCCGCGGCTGCGGTCGAGCACGGCGAACTCCGTGCCGCCGGGCCGGAACAGGAGGTTCCACGGGTGGAAGTCGCCGTGGACCTTCGACAGCCGGTGGACCCGGTCGCGCAGCCGCCACCGCCACGACACCAGCGCGCGCTCGATCGCCTCGCAGTCGGCGGCGGGCAGCATCGGGTACGGATGCGGGTAGCTGTCGAGGATTCCCATGAGGCACTCGCCGTGTCCCACCAGCTCGCGGATGCGGCGGTGGTAGAGCGTCGGCTCGTCCCGCTTCTCGGCGTGCGCCTCCGCCAGGAAGCGCCCGAGCGCCGCCGCCCGCGCGCGGTCCAGCTCCCGCGGGGGCTCCCGCTCCAGGCGCTCGAGGTCGAGCCAGTAGAGCGCGCCCTCGGCCTTCTCCACGAGCTGGAAGAACTCCGTCGCGTCGGCGACGGACTCGAGCGCCCCCGAGGCGCGGACGATCCCGACGTCGACGCTGCGCACGTGGCGCGGGAAGTCGTTGTACGCGAGGTGGGCGTAGAGCGCCTGCCAGGCGCGGTCGGCGGGGTAGTCGTGGCCGAAGCCCTGCGCCGGGCGCGTGCGCGAGACGACGAACGAGCGCCGTCCCGACGGCAGCCGGCACTCGACCTCGAACGGCGTGCCGTAGCCGAAGCCCTTCGGGTCGCCGGTCCCGGCGCCGCCCAGGGGGCGCGTCGCCACGACCTCCACGGGGCCGCCCAGCACGCGAGCCAGGTAGACGCGGAGCGCGTCGTGGCTGATCGCCGGACGGTGGTCTGAGCCGGACGGGCTCGGGATCGGGTTCGCGCTCATGCTCTCGCCGCCGTCCGGTGACGAGCAACGCCGGTGCCACGGAGCCGCCCCGCAGAATCGCGGTCTTGCGGCGCGCGGCCGTGCCGGGCGGTGGGGCGTCGCGGCCCCGGTGGGACAGGCCGGGGCGGCGTCAGTGGCCGTGCAGGCGGTACTTGTTGATGAGCCGGTGGAAGGTCTTGCGGTCGATGCCGGCCGCCTTCGCGGCCGCCGAGACGTTGCCGCCGTGCTCCTCCAGCAGGTCGCGCAGATAGGAGCCCTCCAGCACCTGCATCCACCGCTCCTTGGCCTCCTTCAGCGGCAGCCCCGCCGTCGACGCCAGCGGCGCGCCGGGCGCGGCGGCCGCGCTCTCGCTCGCCATCTTCAGGGCGCCGCCCTCCAGGACGTAGTCCGGCAGGTCGCGGCGCGTGATCCGGTCGCCCTCGGCCAGCGCGCACGCCCGCTCGACGACGTTCTGCAGCTCGCGGACGTTCCCCGGCCAGCGATAGGCCTCGAGCGCCGCGAGCGCGGCGTCGTCGATCCCCTGGATGCGGCCGCCGCCGAACTTCCTGAGGAAGACCGTGGCGAGCAGCCGCACGTCGCCCTCGCGCTCCCTGAGCGGCGGCAGGGCGATCTCGATGACGTTGACCCGGTAGTACAGCTCCTCGCGGAACTCGCCCTTGACCACGGCGTCGCGGAGGTTCCGGTTGGTGGCCGACACGACGCGGACGTCGACGTCGACCAGCCCCGTGCCGCCGACGCGGCGGATCTGGCGCTCCTGCAGCGCGCGGAGGAGCTTGCCCTGCAGCCCCGGCGGCATCTCGCCGAGCTCGTCGAGGAACAGCGTGCCGCGGTGGGCGACCTCGATGAGCCCCGGCTTGCTCCGGATGGCGCCCGTGAACGCGCCCTTCTCGTGGCCGAAGAGCTCCGACTCGAGGAGGTGCTCGGGGAGCGAGGCGCAGTCGACGGGCACGAACGGCTGCGCGGCGCGCGGGCTGTTGGCGTGCACGGCGCGGGCGACCAGCTCCTTGCCGGTGCCCGACTCCCCGACGACGAGGATGTTCGCCTCGGAACGGGCCGCCTTACGGATCAGGTCGAACACGCGGGTCATCGCGGGGCTGCGCCCGACGATGTTCTCGAGCGCGTAGGTCTCGCGGAGCTGCTCGCGGAGGTTGCGGTTCTCGACCTGCAGGTGCCGCTGTCGCAGGGCGCGCTCCACGGCGACCGTCAGCTGGTCCACCGAGAACGTCTTGGGCAGGTAGTCGAACGCGCCGAGCTTGACCGCGGCGACCGCCGACTCGATCGTGGCGAAGGCGGTGACGACGATCACCGGCAGCGCCGGGTCGATCTCCTTCGCCTGGCGCAGCAGCTCCATGCCGTCCATGCCCGGCATGCGGAGGTCGGTGAGCAGCAGGTCGGGGCGCTCCTGCTCGACGAGCGCGAGGCCCCGGACGGGGTCCGTCGCGCCCACGCACGAGTAGCCGGCGCGGCGGAGGATCCGCGTGCAGTTCTCGATCATGTCCGGCTCGTCGTCGACGATGACGATCCGTCCCTCGCTCATGCGGCTCCTGCCCGCTCGCGGGCCTCGGGGAAGGTCAGCACGAACGTCGTCCCCTTCCCCGGCTCGGAGGTGACGTCCACGGTCCCGCCGTGCTCGCGGACGATCCCGTACGAGATCGACAGCCCGAGCCCGGTGCCGTTCGGCTTGGTCGTGAAGAACGGCTCGAACACGCGCGCGGCGACCTCGGGCGTCATGCCGGGGCCGGTGTCGCGGATGGCGACCCGGACGCCGGCGGGCTCCGCGACGCGCGCGGTCTCCACGGTGATGACGCCGCCGTCGCTCAGGGCGTCGCGCGCGTTGGTCAGCAGGTTCACGACCACCTGCTCGAGCGCGTTGGCGTCGCCCCAGACCTGGGGCAGCGACGGCGCCAGCTCGCGCACGACCGTGATGCGGTCCTTCGCCATCTGCTTCTCGACCAGCAGCAGCGCGTCCTCGAGCACGCGGTTCAGATCGACCGGGCCCGGCTGCGCCGGCGCCTGCCGCGCGAACGAGAGCAGCCCGTGCGCGATCCTCGACACCCGCTGGGCGTGGCGGTGGAGGACGTCGAGGTCCTCGCGCACGTCCGGCGGCAGCGGGCGCGTCTCGGCGTCGAGCAGCATCAGCTCCACCCGCGACGAGATGATGCCGATGGGGTTGTTCAGCTCGTGGGCGAGGCCCGCGGCCAGCGTCCCGAGCGCGGCGAGCTTCTCGGCCTGCCGGGCCGTCCGCTCCAGCTCGATGCGCGCGGTGACGTCCTCCAGCACGATCACCGCGCCGGAGGCGCTGCCCGGCCGGCACAGCCTCGCCGCGTTGATGTCCTGCACGAGGCGCCGCCGGCCGGGCGCGGGGGTCTCCACGGCGGGCACGGAGAACTCCTCGATGTCGCCGCGGAGCAGGCGCCGCAGCGGCTCGGCCCACGGCGACGTCGCCGCGCCCGGGATGCAGTCGAGCACGTCGCGCCCGCGCGCCGCGGCCGCCGGGAGCCCGTACCGGATCTCCATGACGTGGTTCCACATGACCACGCGGCCGTCGGCGTCGACGGCGACGATGCCGTCGCGGATGCCGTCGACGACGCCTGCGAGCAGCCGCTCGCGGGCCTCGCCCTCGGCGGACAGCATGAGCACCTGCATCCGCTCGCGCTCCTCGATGTCCGCGAGCACCCCGACGCCGATCGACGTGCCGAGCAGCGCCACGAGGCGGATGATGACGTTCGCGTTCTCGACGTCGGTGAGCGTCGGCCAGACGACGGCCACGTAGGCGATCGCTGAGCCGACGGCCACCGCGATGCCCCGGGTCATCCCGTAGTAGTACGACTGCAGGGCGGCGATCAGGAGCAGCGCGACGAACAGCGCGCTGTGGGCGCCGCCGGTGATGTGGACCAGGGCGAGGGCAAAGGCCAGGTCGATCAGGAGGACGGGCACGTTGAGCCGCAGCAGCGTGCGCGGCCACGCCCAGAGCGCGCCGATCACGACCACGCTGTAGAGGAGGAATCCCGCGAGGACCAGGGCGGCGGTCGCGCGGCTGGCGCCCTCGGGCGCCGCGACGACCCAGGCGACGCCTGCCAGCCCCGCCAGGATGCGGAGCATCGGCAGCGCGAGCACGCTCGTGCCCCCGAGCCTCCGCGCGAGGACGTCCAGGAACCGGCCGGGCACCTCCACCGGCGCAATTATACGGTCCTCGCGGCGTCCGCGGGCGCGGCTCGCCATCGAGGAACGGGTCAGCGGAGCGTCGCGAGAAATGCGGCCAGCTCGCGCACCTGCTCGTCGGTCAGCTCGAGGAGCGGCATGTGGCCGGCCGGCCGGCGGGCCCGGGGGTCGCGGAGCCACGCGGCCAGCCAGGCGGCGTCGTACCGGGCGCCGATCCGCGACAGGTCGGGGGCGAGGGCCGCGCCGAGGGCGCCGATCGCGTGACAGCCGTGGCAGCCCGCCTCCACGAACAGCCGGCGGCCGCGGTCGGCGTCCCGCGCGTCGCGGGAGCGCGCGGGCGACGCAGCCGCCGCGAGCACGGCGAGGATGGCGGGGACGACGAGCGCGGCGGCGACGGCGCGGCGCCGGCTCATCCGAGACGCCCCCGCACGTCCACGGCCACGACGCCCGCCGGCGTCACGTGCAGCGGGTTGGCCTCCAGCTCGGCGAGGCCCTCGAGGTCGGCGGCCAGTCGCGAGAAGCGACAGGCGGCGTCGACGAGCGCCTCCACGTCGGCGGGCGGCCGCCCGCGCACGCCGCCGAGGACCGCGCCCATCCGCAGCTCGGCCAGCATCGCGCGGACGTCCGCCGGCGCCAGCGGCGCGAGCCGGGTCGCGACGTCACGCAGGACCTCGACGAGCACGCCGCCGAAGCCCAGCACGAGCAGCGGGCCGAACTGCGCGTCCCGCACCGTCCCCAGCAGCATCTCGATGGCGCCGGGCCGGGCCATCCGCTGGACGAGCACGCCGTCGAGCCGCGCGCCGGGGCGGGCGGCGCGGACGTCCCGCAGCATCGCCTCGGCGGCGGCCGCGACCTCGTCCACGGAGCGGAGGTCGAGCCTGACGCCGCCCACGTCGGTCTTGTGGGGGATGTCCGGCGAGACGATCTTGATCGCGACGGGGAGCCCGATGCGCCCGGCGATCCGGCCCGCCTCCCCGGCCGAGGCGGCGAGCGCGGCCGGCAGGAGGGGGATGCCGTAGGCCTCGAGCAGCGGCGCCGCCTCGAGGAGGCCGAGCGCGCGGACGCCGTCCCTCGCCAGCCGCGCGACGTGCGCCGCGGCGGCGTCGCGATCGACGGCGACCTCCGGCCCGCCGGACGGCGCCCCGCGCCGCGCCGCGAGCGTGGCCATCCCCGCCAGCGCCTTCACGGCGCGCTCGGGGAACGGGTAGCAGGGAATGCCGCTCTCCTCGAGCGCCTGCGCGCCGGCCCGCACCCGCGCCCCGCCGGAGAAGGCGGCCAGGACCGGCGCGCGCCACCCCCGCGTCGCCCCCACGATGGCGCGCGCGACGCCGGCGGCGTCGGTGACCGCCTGCGGCGCCAGCATGACGAGGCACGGCGTGTCGCCGTCCAGCGCCTGCAGCGCCGCCGCGTAGCGGGCGGCGGTCGCGTCGCCGACGAGGTCGATGGGGTTGCCGAGGGCGGCGTGGCGCGGCAGCACGGCGGCGAGCCGCGCGCGCACGTCGTCCGCCGGCGGCGCGACGTCGAGCGACGCCGCGCGGGCGGCGTCGGTGGCCAGGATCCCGAGGCCGCCGCCGTTGGTGACCATGACGATCCCGCGCCGCGCCGGCAGCGGCTGGGCGGCCAGCGCGAGCGCCAGGTCGAACAGCTCCTCCACGGTGTCGACGCGGACCGCGCCCGCCTGCCTCACCGCGGCGTCGAACGCGGCGTCGGAGCCCGCGAGCGCCCCCGTGTGCGAGCTGACGGCGCGCGCGCCCTCCGACGACCGCCCGCCCTTCATCAGCACGCACGGCTTCAGGGCCGCCGCCGCCCGCAGCGCCTCGAAGAACGCGCGCCCGTCGTCGACGCCCTCGACGTAGCCGATGATCACGCGGGTCTCGGCGTCGCGGGCGAGGGCGGCGATCACGTCGGTCTCCGTCACGTCGGCCTGGTTCCCCAGGCTGGCGAAGAGCGAGAACCCGACGCCGCGCTCGCGCGACCAGTCGAGGATGGCCGTGCCGAGCGCGCCCGAGTGCGAGAAGAAGCCGAGCGGACCCGTCCTCGGCATGCCGGGAGCGAACGTGAGGTTGAGCCGCCGCGACGGCCGGATCCAGCCGAGGCAGTTGGGGCCGATCACGCGGAGCGGCGCGTCGCGGAGCCACGCGCGGATCTCGGCCTCCCGCGCCCGCCCCTCGGCGCCCGACTCGCGGAACCCGGCCGAGATCACGACCGCGCCCTTCACGCCCCGCGCGACGCACTGCTGGAGCGCCGGCAGGACGCCGGCCGCCGGCACGGCGACGACGGCCAGGTCGATCGGGTCGGCGACGTCGAGCAGCGAGGGAACGGCGGCCAGGCCCTGGACCACGGCGTGGCGCGCGTTCACGGGGACGATGCGGCCGTCGAAGCCCGCGGCCCGGAGGTTGGCGAGCACGCTGCCGCCGATCTTCGACGGATCGCTCGACGCGCCGACGACGGCGACCGACCGCGCCTCGAAGAACGGCGCCAGTCCCGGCCGCCCGGCTGCGGCACCGGCGGCCGCGCCGCGCGACGACGGCGACTGCGCGCGCGACGGCGTCACGCCCGGCGCGGCCCTCACGCGGCCAGCATGGGCCGCAGGAGCAGCACCGACGTCCGCGCCCGCTTGACGATCTGCTCGGCGACGCTGCCGAGCAGCGCGCGCTTCACGCCGCTGCGGCAGACGGTGGTCACGGCGATCAGGTCGGCGTCCGTGTCCGCGGCCTCGGCGAGGATCTGCTCCACCGGATCGCCGAACCGGAGCGCCGGCTCCGCGGGCACGCCCCCCAGCAGGAACCGCACGCTGTCGAGGTAGTCGAGCCACTCGGACTGCAGGCGGCTCATCTCCTGGTCGGAGTACGCGACGATGCGCCCCTCGACGTCGACGACGTTGTCCGGCACCGGGGCGACGTGGAGCAGCCGGACGGTGGCGCCGGCGCCGCGGGCCACGTCGGCCACCAGCGGCAGGATCGACTCGTGGTCGGTCGTCTCGTCGAGCGGCACCAGGATCCGCTTCACCATGGCGTCAACCTCCGTGGGCCCCGGGCGGTGCATCGCGGATGCCAGGTCCGACCCGGCCCGGGCGACGTCTCCAACCCTGCGAATCGCCGGACGTTCACGCGCGGGTCCGCGGCTCGGGCGCGGGGGACCCGGGCGTCGGGCCGCCAGGCTCCTGTGGCGGCCGCTCCCCAGCCGTGGAGTCTCATCCCCAGGCACCCGCCCGTCCGGCCGGCGCGGCGAGCAGCGTCGCGGCCACGGAGCCCGCCAGCGCGAGCGGGACGAGGACCCGGATCGTGAGCAGGAACGACCAGCGGACCAGGCGCGCGTCCGGCAGGGCGCCCGTGAGGACGCGTGCCGGGACGAACCAGCCGGCGGCGAGGCTCAGCACGAGCCCGGCGACGATCATGCCGACGGTGCCGAACGCGAAGTCCACGACGTCGAGGAGCGGCCGCCCCCGCACCTCGAGCGTCGTGCCGGCGCAGCTCAGCGCGGACGGCAGGCCGAGCACGAGCACCACGGCGGTCGCCACCGACGTCGCGCGGCGGCGCGAGAGCCCGGCGACCTCGATGAGCGTCGCCACCGGCACCTCCAGCATCGCCACCGCCGAGGTGAGCGCGGCGACGGCGAGGAGGAAGAAGAACGCGGTCCCGAAGACGAGCCCGAACGTCATCTGCTCGAAGACCCGGGGCAGCGTCACGAACGCCAGCTGCACCCCGACGGCCGGGTCGAGCCCGGACGGGAAGACGACGGGGAACACGACGAGCCCGGCCGCCACGGCGACGAGGAGATCGGCGGCGGCCACCAGGCCGGCGCTGCGGACGACGTTGCCCGCGCCCGCGTAGCTGCCGTAGGTCAGCATGATGCCGGCGCCCACGCCGAGCGAGAAGAACGCCTGGCCGAAGGCCGCCACCCACACCGCCGGGTCGGCGAGCCGCGCGAAGTCCGGGGTCAGGTAGTACGCCAGCCCGCGCGAGGCGCCCGGGAGCGACAGCGCGGCGCCCGCGAGGAGCCCGCCTCGACCCGGTTGGGGCCGTATCGCCGGAGGCGGGCCGCGACCTCGCCGCGCGAGAGGCCGCGCGGGCCGGTGGCCAGCCGCGACTCGACGGCCTCCCGGTCGAGGACGTGCCACGCGGTCGGCGTCGCGTCCTCGTTCACGTCGGTCCGATCCGGGGGAGCCCGGCGCCACGCGCCACGACGGAGCCGCCGCCGTCAGCGCCGCGGGGCGCCGGTCTTCGCCCTGAACGTCACCTCGACGACGCCGGCCTCGTGACGCCGGGTCTCGATGTCGGTGAACCGGGACAGCATGTCGAGCATGCGGCGGTTGTCGGCGAGGACGTACGCGCGGAAGCGCCCGATGCCCCGCGCCGCGGCCGCGGCCAGCAGCTGGTGCAGGAGCGCCGTCCCGAGTCCGCGATCCTGCCAGCCGTCCTGCACGACGAACGCCACCTCGGCCACGTCGTCCTCGCACGGCATGTAGCGCGCGACCGCGATCAGCGCGTCGCTGCCGGGCTCCTCGGCCACGAGCGCCAGCCGGCGCCGGTAGTCGACGTCGGCGAGGAGCCGCGCCCAGTCCGGCGGCAGGCGCCGCATGACCGTGAAGAACCGCTGGTACGCCGTGGTCCTCCCCAGCCGCGCATAGAGGTCGATCAGGCGTCCCGCGTCGTCACGGCGGATCGGACGGATCCTCACGCGGGCGCCGTCCTTCAGCGCCAGCGTCCGCTCGAGTTCCGCCGGATAGACCGCGGGATCCGTCGGCGTCCCGGCGGACGGCCGCACGCCGGCGCTCACCGGCCTACGGGTACGAGACGACGATCGCGGCCACGTCCGTGCAGCACGCGTCCTGGCCGACGATGCGCCGGAGCAGGTCGGTCTCGGTGATGATGCCGACGACGCGGCCGTCCTCCACGACGGGCAGCGAGCCGATCCTGTCCTCGAGCATCAGCCGGGCGGCGTCGGCCAGGTCCTCGTCGGGGCGGACGGACACCGCGGGCGACGACATGGCGTCGCGCACGGGCGCGCTCCTCATCAGCGTGTCGACGGAGACCTCGCCGATCGCGCGGAAGACCTCCGGCGCGAACAGGCGGTGGCGCAGGTCGCGATCGGTGACGACGCCGGCGAGCCGGCCGTCGCCTTCGACGACGGGCAGGTGGCGGATCCGGTGGCGGCTCATCCGCTCCACCGCGTCGTGGCAGGAGTCCGAGGCGCCGATCGTGACGACGTTGCGGCTCATCACGTCCCTGACCTGCATCGATCCGTCCTCCCGGGAGGAGACACTCCGGTTCATCGCGGCGGCGCTCACCGCCGCTTGACGATCAGCACCGGGCAGCGCGCCTCGTGCAGCACCGTCTCCGAGACGCTGCCGAGCAGCAGCCGCTGCATCGCGCCGAGGCCGCGCGACCCGACGACGATCAGGTCGTGGTTGCCCTCGGCCGCGGTCTTGACGAGCACGCTGCCGGGATGGCCCTCGACGACCGACGCGTCGACGCTCGCGGCGACGCCCTTGAGGACGGCGCCGGCGTCGGCCAGGGCCCGGCGCAGCTCCTCGCGCCGGGCCTCCTGCGTGCGCTGGACGGCGTCCACCAGCTGGGGCGTCATCACGACGTCGGCGGGCGTCGCCGGCGGCTCGAGCACGGCGACCAGCTTCACGCTCGCGTCGGCGAGCGCGAGCGACGCGAGGAAGCGGGCCGCGGCCAGCGCGTCGGGAGAGCCGTCGATGCCCACCAGCACGCGCTTGACCGGCCGCGGCGTCCCCCTGACGACGAGCACGGAGCACGGGGCGTGGCGCGCCACCGCGAGCGACACGCTGCCGAGGAACATCCGGCGGATGGCGCCCAGGCCACGCGCGCCGACGACGACCAGGTCCGCGTCGGCGGCCGCATTCACGACGACCTCGCGGACGTCGCTGAGCGCGTCGCCGTTCGTCACCTCGGCGGCCGCGTTCGGCCACCTCGCCGCGACGATCGCGCGCGCGCCGTCCGCGGCCCGCCGCGCCTCGTCGCGCGCCCATTCCGCGAACTCGCGGCGGGCGGCCGGCGGCACGCCGACCGGGGGGCGCGGCATGCTCGCGACGCTCAGCACCCGCACCCGCGCGTCGGCGGGGATCGGCGAGTCGCGCAGCCACTCCGCCGCCGCCCGGGCTTCCTGTGACCCATCCGTCGCCAGCAGGACTCGCATCGTCGTCCCTCCCCCGGCTGCCGCCTTCCAGGCCGATCCATGCAATCGCGGCACCACCCGTCCGGCCCCGTGAATCCGGGCGCTTGGACGGCGCCCCCGGGATCCGGCGCTGGGGCGCCGGCGCCCCGCTGAGGCGCTCCGCCCCCGTGTTGACCCGGATCATAACGGCCCCGGCGCGGGGCGCCGCACACTCGTCGTCAGGAGGAGAGAGCCATGACGAGAACGAGCGCAGCGATCGCAGCGGTCGCGGCGGTGGCCGTCGTCGGCGCGGGCGTCGCGGCCCAGGTGGGACCGCGCTGGACGGCGGCGGCGCCGGCGCCGACCGAGATCCGGGCCGTGCTCACCCCGCCCCCGTTCGTGCCGCCGGCGATCGACCGGGCGGCGCCCGCACGGGTGCTGGTCGAGCTGGAGACGACGGAGGAGAAGGGCACGCTGGCGAGCGGCGTGGAGTACACGTTCTGGACGTTCGGCGGCACGGTGCCCGGGCCGTTCGTCCGCGTCCGCGCCGGCGACACCGTGGAGATCAGGCTGACGAACCGCAAGGACAGCCACAACCCGCACTCGATCGACCTGCACGCGGTGACCGGCCCCGGCGGCGGCGCCGCGGTCACGCAGATCGGTCCGGGCGAGACGGGCGCGTTCGAGTGGAAGGCCCTCAACCCCGGGCTCTACGTCTACCACTGCGCGACGCCGCACGTGCCGGTCCACGTCGCCAACGGGATGTACGGCCTCATCCTCGTGGAGCCCGAGCAGGGGATGCGCCGGGTCGACCGCGAGTACTACGTGATGCAGGGCGAGTTCTACACCCGCGGGCGCACCGGCGCCCCCGGCCTGCAGGCCTTCGACCCGGAGAAGGCCCGCGACGAGCGCCCCGAGTACGTCCTCTTCAACGGGCGGATGGGGGCGCTGCTCGACGAGGGCGCGCTGCAGGCGAAGGCCGGCGAGGCCGTGCGGCTCTTCGTCGGCAACGGCGGGCCGAACCTCGTGTCGTCGTTCCACGTGATCGGCGAGATCTTCGACCGCGTCTACCCGGAGGCGGCCATGGGCGGCGAGCTGCGGCGCAACGTGCAGACGACGCTGATCCCCGCCGGCGGCGCGGCGATCGTCGAGATGACGCTCGACGTGCCCGGGCGCTTCCTGCTCGTCGACCACAGCATCTCGCGGGCGATGGACAAGGGCGCGCTCGGGGCCATCGTCGTCACCGGCGATCCGCGGCCCGACGTCTTCAGGGCGCTGACGCCGGAGATCGCCCGCCGCGCCAGCGGACACTGAACCCCCGGAGGGGGCCCCGACGGCCCCCTCCGGGACCGCCCCGGGACGTCGATGGCGCGGGCCGGGCCCGCGCTCGAGCGGAGGTCACCCGGACGCCGCCCACCGGGCTCCTCGAGACGAGCGGCGGCCGGGCGCCGCAATCGCGGAGCTCGGCCCGGTGCTATCATCGCGGCGATGCCGGGTCGCGGCGCCACCGACGTCCTCCGCTCCAATCCCATCTTCGCGACGCTGCCGTCGAGCGAGCTGCAGGCGCTGGCGAAGGTCGCGCGGGAGGAGCGCGTGCGCGCCCGCCAGTACGTCTTCATGGAGGGCGATCCCGCCACGTGGTTCTGCCTCGTCGTCGAGGGGCGCGTGAAGATCTTCCGCCAGTCGAAGGCGGGCAAGGACGTCGTGCTCGAGCTGCTGGGGCCGGGCGAGGCGTTCGGCGGCGTCGCGGTCATCGAGCGCCGCCCCTACCCCGCGTCCGCGCAGGCGACGGAGGCCAGCACGATCCTCAAGATCCCGCAGGCCGCCATCGCGGGCGTCGCCGAGCGCCATCCCTCGATGATCCGGGAGATGGCGCTCATGATCGGCCGCCGGCTGCGCGCCGCCCACGACTCCGTGACGTCGCTCGCCGTCGATCCCGTGGAGGCGCGGCTGGCGTCGACGCTGCTGCGGCTCGCCGAGCGAGAAGGCACGAAGAGCCGCGACGGGCTCACGCTGCCGTTCCACCTCACGCGGCAGAGCCTGGCGGACATGACGGGGACGACGGTCGAGACGGCGATCCGCGTGCTCGGGCGGTGGCAGCGCGAGGGGCTGATCCGCGAGGAGGGCCAGCGGCTCGTCCTCGCCGACGTCGAGGCGCTGCGGGCGCTCGGCCGGGGCGGGGAGCCCTGATGCCGCCACGGGGACGCCGGTGCCGCCGCTGATCCGCCGCTACATCAAGACGAGCTTCGCCTTCCTCGTCGCCGGGCTGCTGATCGGCGGCTACATCGCCGTCGGGCAGTTCCTGCTGGGGGCCTACCCGCCGCGCCTCTTCATCACCGCCCACGTCCACCTCCTGCTGGTCGGCTTCGTGCTGATGATCGTGATGGGCGTGGCCACGTGGATGTTCCCCCGCCCCGCCCGCGACGACGCGCGCTACCGGCCGGGCCTGGCGGAGGCGGTCTACTGGGTGATGACGCTGTCGACCGTGGTGCGCGCGGCCGCGGAGCTCTCGGCGCCGTTTACGGAGTCGGCCGCGCTGCGGGCGCTGATCGCGCTCGGGGGCCTGGGCCAGATCGCGGGCGCCGCGCTCTTCGTCGTCAACATGTGGTCCCGCGTCCGGACCCCGGGCGTCGCCCCTCCCCGCGCCTGAGGCCGCCGCGGGCGGGCCCGACGCGGCGGCCGGCCGTCAGCGGCGCCGGACGTCCCGCACGGCCACCTGACCCTGTCGCGCGAAGTCGATCGACTCGCCCAGGATCCGCGCCGCCTCCTGCGGGGCGTGGAACCCCGTGGAGTTCTCGGCCTCCACGAAGTCCAGGTAGAACTGGGCCTTGCGCTGGAAGTCGCGCGCGGGCGCGAGCTCGGCGTCGCCGGCGCCCGCGGCGGCCGCCGCCTTGATGTCGGCGATGAGCGCGACCAGCGCCTCCATCGCCCGGTCGCGGAGGTCGAACGTCCGCTGCTGGATCGTGTGGACGCGGGCGCGCAGCTCGTCCTCCGGCCACTTGTGGCACGTCTGGCACGCGGCGTTGATGTTGAGCAGCGGGCTCCGGACGTGGTGGTCGCTGATCTTCTGCGCGCCTTCCCGCATGAACGGCATGTGGCAGTCCGCGCAGGCGACTCCCGAGCGCGCGTGGATGCCCCGGCTCCACATCTCGAACTCGGGATGCTGGGCCTTCAGCACCGGCGCGCCGCTCTCGGCGTGCGTCCAGTCGCTGAACTTCTCGCGGTCGTAGTGGGCGAGGATGTCCTCGACCCCGAGCCCCCGCGTCCACGGGTAGACGAGCCGCTTGTCCGCTCCCTTGAAGTAGTACTCGACGTGGCACTGGCCGCAGACGAACGCGCGCATCTCCTGGCGCGTGGCCATGGCGTTGACGTCGTAGTCCTTCACGCCCTGCGACGCCTTCAGCGCGCGGATGCCCTCGATGAAGCCCGGGCGCGTCACCCGGAGCTGCATCGTGTCGGGCGCGTGGCAGTCGATGCACGCGACCGGGTGCGTCACGAGCTTCCGCGCCTCGGCGAACGGCATCCGGTTCATGCGCTCGAAGCCCGCGGTCAGGTCGCCGTCGCCCAGCTCCATGTACGGCACGTAGACGGAGGCGTGGCAGTGCAGGCACGTCCCCGGCTGCTTCGCCGCCACCTGGCGCTCCGTGTACGTCTGGTCGTCGAGCATGTAGGCGTGGCCGCGCTCCTCGCGGAAGTCCCGGGCGAAGGCGTAGCCGGCCCACATGGTGCGCAGCCGCGGGTCCTCCTCGAGCCGCGACTGGGCCACGATCGAGCGCGGGTCGGCCTTCGTCGGCGTGCGGGGCACGGCCTCGCTGCCGCCGAAGCGGGTGCGCACCTGGTCGACGGTGCGCCGGTAGCCGTCGTACTGCAGCGGGAAGTTCTTGCCCCAGATCGCCGGGTCGACCGTGCGATCGGTCAGCTCGACCACGCGGAAGAACGGGTTGCGCGCCTCCGACTTGCGCTCGACGACGCTGACGAGCAGCGCCACGGCGCCGGCGGCGGCGAACGCCGCGAGCACGACCAGACCCACCAGGCGCCCGCGCGCCATCCCGGCGCCGCGGGAATCGTTCGTCTCGTTCATCGACGCCTCGTCCTCACGGGGATCAGTGGAGATGGCCGACCGAGCGGTGGCAGCGGATGCAGTCGAGGGCGCCGGCCCGGCCCGGCGCCGGGTCGATCGCCGCCACGATGTCGGCGTGGCAGTGGCGGCAGGCCCCCTCCGTCACCCGGCGGTTCGGCCCGGTGATCCGGATCGGCTCGTGGAACCATCCGGTCGTGAACGCCAGCGCGTGGCGGAAGCCGTTGGCCGCCTTCACGGCGTACTTCGCCGCCAGCGAGTGCGGGGTGTGGCAGTCGTTGCACACGGCGACGGCGCGGTGGCTCGAGGCGAGCCAGCCCTGGTACTGCTCGCGCATGACGTGGCAGTTGACGCACGCGCCGGGGTCGTTCGTGAGATAGGACGCGCCGCGCGCGTAGACGAACGTGTAGCCGCCCACGCCGAGCGCGACGCCGATCAGCACCGCGACCGTGACCGCCGCGGTCCCGAGCCTCAGGGCCGGTCCTCCATCGGTGGATCCTCGCAGGCGATCTTACCGGCGCCGGTCGGCGGGCGCTCGATCTTCGTTCCGGCCGCCCTCCCGGCAGCAGAGCGTGCGAGACGCCGGCGAGGCGCCGGCGGCGCCATCAGCGCGAGCCGTCGCCGCGTGCGCGAGCGAGGGACGGGGCGAGCGAGCCGGCCGCCCCCTACTCCTCGATCGGCGCCGGCTCGGGCGCGGCCATCGGGCAGGCGAGCGGCGCCGCCTCCTCGGACGTCGTCGCCAGCCGCGCGGCCCGCGGCGCCGACACGCCGAACGCCTCCAGCTCGACGGCCATCCACCGCTCGAGCAGCCCGGCGGCCGCCGCGTAGTACGGCGACGGCGAGGCCGCCGCGAGGTCGCCGGCGAAGGCGCCCGCCCAGCGTCCGAGATGGTCGGCCAGGAACGCGCGCTGCGCGGCCCGCACGACCGCGAGGCCGTCGTCGTGTCCCTCGGCGAGGGCCCACGCCTCCTTCAGGGCGAGCAGGCTCATGAACTCCAGCTCGGCGCCGACGTGGTCCTCGGTCTCCGCCGGGGAAGCCGGACCGAAGCCGAACGCCGCGTAGAAGCCCGCGACGTCCGCGAGCAGGACGCCCTTGCCCGCCATCTGCGGCGCCGTCCCGTACGCGCCCTCGTACGGCGCGCAGCGCGCCTGGCGGTGGAACAGCCGGACGAACTCCTCGGCGAGCGCCGCGGGATCGCCCGCCGAGGCCGCGGCCGCCAGCTCGCCCAGCCGGGCGGCCACCGCCGGCGGCGTCCCGGGCGCGGCAGCGGCCGTCGCCGCCCCGCGCTCGAGCTCGGCCAGCACGGCCGCCGTCGGCACCGTGAACGCGCGGCCGAGCAGCCGGTACACGCTCGCGCGGCCGAGCGCGCCGGCGACGTCCGTCGCGGCGCCGCTCATTTCTTCGGCGCCGGCGCGGCCGCGGGCGCGACGACGAGGGGCACCCACGCCGACCACGCCTTCCGCGCGCCGACCTCCCGGTTGCCGCCCTCCCACACGGCGAACGCGACGACGGTGCGGACGCCCGGCACGAGCCGCGGGGCGTTCAGGTCGTCGGAGACCATCGGCCGCGTGATCACCACGTGCCAGGCGTCGTCCTTCCACACGCCCTTGCCGTGGGCGTGCTGGTCGGGCTTCACCGTCATCGACCCCCAGCCCTCCGCCATCTGGTCGAGCACGGGCGAGGCGCGGCCGCGCGAGATCGGGTTCTCGACGCCGAGCGCGCCCGCGTACGGCCGCGCGTCGGTCGCCCCGAGCACCTGGTCCGGGTAGACGTCCGCCCACGCGTTCGGGTACAGCTCGGCGATGGTCGTGGGCCCCGTGTCGATGTCCTTCTGGAAGGCGGCGCGCCACTGCATGATGTTCACGCGGCCCCCGGGGTTGCCCATCATCGGCGACGGCGGCGGGGCCTTGACGTCGACCGGCAGCTGGACGGCCACCTGGTCGCCGAAGTTGTCGAGGATGACCTTGTTCGACAGGCTCGGGTCCTTCCACTCGATGAGGAACGCGATCCAGCCGCCGTTGTGGACGGCGCGCACGCTGAGCGTCTTGACCGCGGGGTCGGGCTGGTGCGGCAGCGTCACCGTCTGCGGCAGCATGGCCACCTGGACCGCCCGCGCCTGGCGCCAGTGAGCCCCGAACGGGTCGTTGATGGGGCCGGTGCCCCCGATGCGAACGGCCGTGATCGGCGCCTGCGCCTCGGCGGCGGCGGCGAGCGCGGCGACCACGGCGAGCGCTCCCAGGATGACGCGCATGGTCGGTCTCCTCACGTGATGTTGGTCCGGTACGCCCGGTGCTTGGGGTCGTAGACCTCGCGGATCACCACCGGCTCCTTGATCGGCACCCGCACGATCTCCGACTGCTTGGAGTCGTACCCGATCACGACGTCGCCCTCGACACGGAACCAGTGGGAGATCTCCGGCGTGGCGCCGAAGAGGGTGAGCGCCCCGAGCAGCTTCCGGTCGTTCGCGGCGTTCCGGTACGCCTCGATCGCCGCCTCCACGCCCCAGCCGAACATCTGGCGCAGGAACGGCGGCGGCACGTGCACGGGCGGGATGTAGTACGTGTTGGGCTCCAGCCCGAACTGCGGATAGAGCGGCAGCGCGATCTTGCGTACGAGCACGAGGTAGTCGAGCGGGTTGTCCTCGTTCGCGCGGTCGGGCGGGTTCATGAAGCCCTGGATGCGGATCTTGCCGATGCAGGAGATCGTGCACTGCGTCTGCCGGCCGCCCTCGACCGCGGGATAGCAGCCGATGCACTTCTCGCTCACCCGCGTCTGCGTGTTGAAGTAGACCTTCTTGTAGGGGCAGCCCTTCACGCACTCCCGGTAGCCGCGGCAGCGGCTCTGGTCGAGCAGCACGATGCCGTCCTCGGGCCGCTTGTAGATCGACTGCCGCGGGCACGCCGACGCGCACGCCGGGTACGTGCAGTGGTTGCAGATGCGGGGCAGGTAGAACATCCACTGCATGTGCGGCAGCGTGAGGTGGGCGCCCCGCGGCATGAGCCCGGTGGAGTCGTCCTCGCCGATGTTCGGGTGGGCGTAGTCGATGTCCTCGGGCAGGTAGCCGAGGATGACCTCGCCCGTCGGGGCCGCGTCGAAGAGCGTCTTGCCCTGGTAGACGGGGCCGTCCATCGGCTGGACGCCGAGCCGCTCGAGGATGTTGACGTCCCAGCCGAGCGGGTAGTAGCCGTACGGCTTGGTCTCGACGTTGTTCCAGTACATGTACTCCTGGCCGCGGCCGCTCGTCCACGTGGTCTTGCACGCGACCGTGCAGGTCTGGCAGGCGATGCACTTGTTGGTGTCGAAGACCATCGCGAACTGCTTCTCGGGGCGCCGGCCCTCGTAGGGGTAGTCCATCTCGCGCCCGAGCTGCCAGTTGTAGACCTTCGGCATGGCCGTCTCCTCTACGCCTTCCGGACGGCGGCGAAGCCGCCGGCCAGGTACCGCATCATCGCGGCGCTCTCGTTCGTCGGCCGGAGCCCGAGCGTCACCGGGCGCCAGAGCCCCTTGCCCCCGATCCCTCCGTCCTCGGCCTTCACCACCCGGCACATCGCCTCGCGCGGCGCGCCGGTCACGCAGTGCACGTCGGCCTGGAAGCCGCGCGTCAGCTCGTGGCCGAACAGCCTCCGGGTGATCAGCGTCTGGGTCTGGTGCGTCGGCTTCAGCCACGAGCGCGTGAGCGACTGGTGGGAGCCGTAGCGGAAGAAGGCCTGGTAGTTCGTCTCCGGGTTCTTCGCGAGCCCGTCCTTCCGCGTCTCGTGGCCGCGCACGGAGCCCGGCGTGGCCATGTAGCCGTTGTGCCACATGCGCATGATCCCGCGCGGGGTGCCGGGGTAGTAGCGGGCGCGGCACAGCAGGCGCGCGACCTTGTACTCGGCCTGCCGGGACGGCTCCCGCCAGCCCTTGAACGGGGTGTCGTCGGGATCGCCGTCGACCCAGACGTAGTCGCCGTCGCCCACGCCCATGGCCCGCGCGTCCTCGGGGTTGATGTCCACGTAGGCCTCGCCCACGTGCGGCGCGCGCCGGTCGCGCCGGTACATGTCGCCGAACGGCCCGAAGAAGTTCGACATGAGGTCGGTGTCGATCGGCGTGGTGTGGGAGCCGTGGCGGTACTTCGGCGTGTGGAACACCGACGCGTAGCCCGCCGGCACCAGCGGGTGCTGGGTGCGCAGCAGCTCGTCGGGGGTGACGATGACGTTCCGGCCCTGGCGCCCCGTCCAGTCGCGCCGCGTCCGGTCGAAGCCGTAGCCCTCCGGCGCGACGGGCCGCAGCGCGGGATGGGGCCGCGCCACCAGCACGTTCGGGTCGTAGAAGGTCGAGTCCACCGGCTCCCGGTAGACGACCATGTTCTCGCCGGCCTCGATGAACTCGCGCTCGCCCCGGTAGAACTCGAGCCGGCCCGTCTTCGTGTACCAGGGCTTCGACTCGTGCACCTGCTCCCAGGAGAAGGTCCGCGGGTAGGTGCGCGTGTTCATCAGGGCGGGGACGCCGTCGGCCGCCCGCGCCTCCAGGTCCGCGATGTTGTAGCCCCGCAGCGGCGCGCTGCCGTCGATGATCCGCTGCAGGTAGACGTCGACGCGGTTGTCCCGCACGAACTTCCAGTAGTCGTCGAAGCGGCCGTCGCCGGTGAGCCGCGCCAGCGCCGCCGCCACGCCCGCGTAGGTGTCGAGGTCGCTGACCGTGGGGAAGTTGCGGCGGAGCGGCGTCCGCGGGAACACCTGAACGAACGGGTTGGTGTTCGACGCCGTCATGTCGGGGTACTTCAGCTCCATCCAGGAGTCCACGCCGTAGACGATGTCGGCGTACTCGCAGGAGCCCGACCACCACCACTCGTTGATGGCCAGGCACTCCTGGCGCGGCAGCGTGTTGAAGACGACGTTGTAGTGGTACTTGGTGTTGGCGATCTGGGAGTTCGAGTTGGTGAGCCAGATCGCCTTCGTCGGCGTCGGCACGTGGGCGCCCGCGGTGAACTGCTTGTCGCCCGCGCGGTGGATCACCTCGCCCGCCGCGTAGTAGTGGAGCGACTCGTAGCGCATGGTGCTCCGCACGGCGACGGGGCCGGCGGCGCCGAGCTGGATGTTGAACGGGTCCTCGGCGGCGAAGCGCGGCACGCCGGACAGGAGCGACGTGCGGTAGTTGCCCGCGTAGGAGCCGACGTTGCCGCCCATCCGGCCGATGGAGCCGGTCAGCGCCGCCACGAGGAAGATCGCGCGGTCCTTCAGGTCGTTGTTGAAGAACTGGTTCGGGCCCATGCCGACGGCGAAGAGCGTCTTGCCGCCGTGGCGGGCGATGGCGCGGGCGAGCGAGACGATCGCCTCCGCCGGCGCCCACGTGATCTTCGACACCGCCTCGGGGGTCATGGACTCGTCGAGGTACTGGCGCATCAGGTCGAACACCGGGCGCGCCTCGACCCGCGTGCCGTCGGCCAGCGTCAGCGTGAACCGTCCCTCGAGCGCCGGGTCGATGCCGGCCGCCGTGAAGTGGTCGCCGACCTGGTCGCGGCTCACGGCCGCCGGGGCGCCGCGCGCGGCGTCCCAGACGACGAAGTCGCCCAGCTCGCCGCGCAGCGCCTCCGGCACCAGCACGCCGTTCTGCTCGGGCGTCGGCGGCGTCGCCTGCCCCTTGCCGACGACCGTCGTCCAGTTCCTGAGCGGCGCGTCGCGGTGGCCGGGGAAGACGTCGCGGGCGAGCAGCGGCGCCAGCGTGTCCATGCGGACGAGGCGCGGCAGGTCGGTGAAGCGCTTGACGAAGCCGGCGTCGTAGAGGTTCTCGCGCATGATGACGCCGGCCACGCCGAGGGCGAAGGCCGGGTCGGTCCCCGGACGGATCACGATGACCTCGTCGCCCTTGTTGGCGGTGGCGCTGTACTCCACGGTCACGACGACGACCTTCGTGCCCTTGAGCCGCGCCTCCGTCATCCAGTGGCTGTCCGGCATCTTGGTCGTGATCCAGTTCATGCCCCAGACGAGCAGCAGCTCGGCGTTCTCGGCGTCGAACAGCTCGAAGTCCGACGTCTGGTCGCCGTGGACCATCGGATGGCCGGGCGGCAGGTCCGTGTGCCACGAGTACGAGTCCCAGGCGCCGCCGCCGACCGCCCGGTCGGGCCCGACGCCGCGGACGTGCGCGTCGAGCAGCGCCATCATGTTCGCGAACCGGTAGGTCCCGACGATGCGCGTGGCGCCGAGCTTGGCCATCCCGCCGCGGAACTTCGTCGTGCGGACGCCGGCGCCGTCGACGGCGTCGACCATCGCCGGGTCGTAGCCCTGCGCCAGGAGGAACTTCTTCCCGTGCTCGCCGCTGTACGTGCGGACGATGTCGACGAGGGCCTTGGCGTGCAGCGCGTAGGCCTCCTCGAACGGCACGCGCACGTAGCCGTCCCAGCCGCGTCGCATCAGGTCGGCGGGCGGCCGGCCGGTCTCCGGGTCGCGCGGGAAGCCGCGCTCCGCCCACTCCTTGAAGCCGCGGCGCACGAACGCCCCCTTCACGCGGCGGTCGCCGTAGAGCCGGCGGCCGAGCACGAGCCCCTTCTGGCAGCACCGCGGGTCCCAGCGGGCGGAGGCGCGGTGGCCCGAGAGATCGGTCGCCTTGCCGTAGCCGTAGGTGGGCTCGATGCGCACCAGCACGTTGTTCTTCACGAAGCCCCTGAGCAGGCAGTTGTGGGTGTCGTTGGGGGCGCACAGGAACGTGAACGTGCGGTCGTGGCGGAAGATGTCGCGGTAAATCCGCTCCCAGTCGCGGTTCGGGTAGTCCGCCAGCGGGTTCTCCACCTTGACCGGCGCGAGGAACCGGTACTGGGCCAGCAGGTCGCCCGGCGCCGCCACGGTGCCGAGCCCCGCCATCGCCGCGAGCTGCAGGAACCGACGTCGATCCATCACACCCTCCCTGTTCCGGCCACGTCGTAGTAGGTCTCTCCCGCGCACGCCCGGCACAGCGCGCGTCCCGCGACCTCCACCTCGCGCCCGTAGCAGACGCCCTCCCCGCAGGAGGCGCAGGCGACGCGGACGCGGCGGCGATCGAGCCAGCCAGGACGGATCCGCACGGGCTCGATCGCGAGCAGGCTCGCCTCGGGCATCGTCAGGTAGGCGACCGCCTGCGCGCGGCGGCGGTCGCTCTCGCCCGGCACGAGCGCGACGGCCCGGTCGCGCGCCTCGTCCAGGGCGACGACGCGCACGGCGCGGCCGCCGGGGACGTCGGCGAACGTGGCCGCCATCCGGCCGAGGTCGACGTGCTTCAGCGTCCGCTTGCCGAGGCTCACGCCGGTCAGGGCCTGGATCGCGTCGGTCGCGCAGCGGTCGATCTCGACGAAGATCACGAGCGACTTCCTGGCGCCGCGCGGGTCGTCGAGGCCGAGCTCGCGGCACCCCGCCAGCGCCATGCGGACGCCGAGCACCACGCCGGGACAGAGATGACCGTGGAAGTCGACCGCCTCGGCGACGAGGTCGTCGAGCGGCCGCGCGTGAATCGCCCCGGAGACCGCACCGCACGCACCTGGCATCGAGCCCTCCCGTTCCGTCGCGGCGCGCGCCGCGTCCACGGCGACCGAGGCAAGAGCGGTGCCACGCCGCCGAAACCCCGTCCGCGCCCCCGATTCACGGCTTTCCGCGTGACGGCGCTCCCGCGCCGCTGGGGCGCGGGCGCCCCCACCGGGGAGCCACCGCCCCAGCTTGTCCGCGTCCCGTCCGGAGCCCTATGACGGGCGTCATAGCGGGGGACGGACGGCGAGGGTAGGCTTCCGACCAGGAGGACGACATGAGCCATCCGTGCAGCTGCAAGGGTCACGATGCCGCGCCCGCCGGGGACCGGACGGCGCGGACGGTCGCCGACGTCTCGTCCGATCCGCGGGCGCTCGAGGTGCTGCAGCGGTTCGGGATCAACCACTGCTGCGGCGCCCACCTGAGCCTCGCCGAGGCCGCGGCCGCCGCGGGCGTCCCGATCGCCGCGCTGCTCCGCGCCCTCGACGACGCCACCGTGCCGGCATGATCACCGCGGACGAGACGATCGCGCGGCTGCTCGACGAGCACCCGGCGCTCGTCGACTTCCTCGCGTCGTACCATCCGCACTTCGAGCGGCTGCGGAACCGGCTGCTCCGGACGATCATGGCGCCGCGGGTGACGGTGGCGGACGCGGCCCGGATCGCCGGCGTCCCGCCCGGCGAGCTGCTGGCCGCGCTCCGCCGGGCCGCCGGCGAGCCGGTCACGGACGACGCCTCGCCGGCCGTGGCCGCGGCCCGGCCGATCGCCGGGCCGCGACCCGAGGCGCTCGCGCGGCTCGGGGAGCGCGACCTGGTCCGCGTCGACGTGCGCGACGACATCCGCCGCGGCGAGGAGCCCTTCGCCCGGATCATGGCGGCGGTGAAGCGGACGGCGCCCGGCCAGGCGCTCGTGCTGCGCGCGCCGTTCGAGCCGATCCCGCTCTACGACGTCCTCGGCCGGCGCGGCTTCGCGCACTGGACCGAGCGCCACGCGGCCGACGACTGGTCGGTGTGGTTCTACCGGGACGGCCGCGGGGCGACGGCCGCCGCCGCGCCCGCGGCGCCCGCGCCCGCGGCGGCGCGGGCGGTCACGCTCGACGTCCGCGGCCTCGAGCCCCCGATGCCGATGATGCTCGTGCTCGAGCGGCTCGACACGCTCGGGGCCGGCGAGGAGCTGGACGTCATCCACGACCGGCGGCCGGTCTTCCTCTACCCGCAGCTCGACGACCGCGGCTTCGCCCACGAGACCGACGAGCCGGAGCCGGGCACCGTGAGGATCCGGATCCGCCGGCGAGCGGCCGGGCGATGATCCGCCCCGGCGCGGGGCCGTCCGCCACGCTGCCGCTGCGCTACCTCCTCGCCGCGGCCCTCGCGTTCGCCCTGGCCGCGCTCGGCCTGCCGTGGCTCGCGGGCGAGCTGGCGGGCCATTACTACCACCCGCGCGTCGTCGCCCTCACCCACACCGTGACGCTCGGCTGGATCACGCTGACGATCATGGGGGCGAGCTACCAGCTGATCCCGATCGTCCTCGAGCGGCCCGTGTGGAGCGAGCGCCTGGCCCGCTGGCAGTTCGTCGTGCTCGTGACCGGCATCGTGGGCATGGTGGGGCACTTCTTCATCGCCGAGTGGTCCGGGCTCGCGTGGAGCGCGGCGCTGGTGGGGCTGGGCGCCGCCGCCCACGTGACCAACGCCGCCCTCAGCGTGCGCGGCCTCCGCGCGTGGACGTTCACGGCGCGGCTCGTCGCGCTGGCGCTGGCCGGCCTCGCGCTGACGACGCTCTTCGGGCTGGCGCTCGCCGCCGACCGCGTCGTGAAGTTCCTGCCCGGCTCCTTCTTCCCGACGCTCCACGCCCACTTCCACCTGGCGCTGCTCGGCTGGGTGCTGCCGATCGTCATCGGCGTCGCCGCGCGCGTCTACCCGATGTTCCTGCTCGCGCCCGAGCCGCGCGGCCGTCCCGCCCGGCTCCAGCTCTGGGGCCTCGCGCTCGGCGTTCCCGCCGTGGTCGCGGGCCTGCTCGGCGTGCCCGCGCTCGTCCCCGCCGGCGCGCTCGCCGTGGCCGCGGCCGTCGCGGGGCACCTCGCGTGGGTCGTGGAGATGGCGCGGGGGCGGCGTCGCCCCGAGCTCGACTGGGGGCTGCGGTTCGCGCTCACGGGCGCCGCGTTCCTCGTCCCGGCCACGCTGCTCGGCCTCGGCTTCGCGCTGGGGCTGCTCGAGGGCCCGCGGGTGGGGCTCGCGTACGCGGTGTTCGCCCTCGGCGGCTGGGCGTCGCTGACGATCGCCGGGATGATGCTGAAGATCGTGCCGTTCCTCGTCTGGTACCGCGTCTACGCGCCGCTGGCGGGGCGGGCGCCGGTGCCGACGCTCGCGCAGCTCTCGTGGCCGGCGGGCGAGCGCGCCGCGTACGCGCTGCTCACGGCGGGCGCGCTCGCGCTCGCGGTGGCCGGGGCGTCGGGCGATCCCGGATGGATCCGGGCCGCGGGCCTCGTCCTGGCCGGCGGCGCCGTGGCGCTCGTCGCGACGCTGGGGCGCGTCGTCCACCACATGATGCCGTGCGCGGCCCGGCACCCGGCCGGGGCGGTGCCCCAGGCGAACGCGCGGTGAGCGTCTTCGATCGCGCGCCGTTCCTCGTCGTCTGGGAGACGACGCGCGCGTGCGCGCTCGCCTGCGTGCACTGCCGCGCCGACGCGATCCCCCGGCGCCACCCGGACGAGCTGACGACCGACGAGGGCCGCCGGCTGATCGATCGGGTCGCCGCCTTCGGCGATCCGCCGCCGCTGCTCGTGCTCACGGGCGGCGACCCGCTGCGGCGGCCCGACCTCGAGGACCTGGTCCGCCACGGCGCCGAGCGCGGCCTCTCCGTGTCGCTCACGCCCAGCGGGACCGCGGCGGCGACCGAGCCGCGCCTCCGCGCGCTGCGGGACGCCGGTCTCGCGCGCCTCGCAGTGAGCCTCGACGGGGCCACCGCCGTCGTCCACGACGCCTTCCGCGGCGTGCGCGGCTCCCACCGCCACACGATGCGCATCCTCGAGCGCGCGCGCGCCCTCGGGATCCCGCTCCAGATCAACACGACGGTCGCGCGCGCGACGGTGGCCGACCTGCCCGCGCTCGCGCGCCAGGTCGAGGACGCGGGGGCCGTGCTGTGGGCGCTCTTCTTCCTGATCCCGGTCGGCCGGGCTCAGGCGCCGGCCGCGCTCTCCGCCGGCGAGATCGAGGACGTGCTCGAATGGGCGGCGCGGCTGGCGTCCCGCGCGCGCTTCGGCGTCAAGACCACCGAGGCCCCGCACTTCCACCGCGTGCTCTCGCCGGCCGCGAGCGCGCCGGCCGGCGCCGGGCGCCGGCCCGACCTCCTCGGCCGCGCGGGACGCGCGGTGACGGACGGCAACGGCTTCGTCTTCGTCGACCACCTCGGGGAGATCTGCCCGAGCGGGTTCCTGCCGCTGTCCGTCGGCAACGTCAGGCGCGACGACCTCGTCGCGGTCTACCGCGAGAGCGGGCTGCTCCGGCTGCTGCGCGATCCCGAGGCGCTCGGCGGCCGCTGCGGCCGCTGCGAGTACCGCGACCGGTGCGGCGGCAGCCGGGCGCGCGCCTTCGCCTTCACCGGCGACCCGCTCGGGGAGGATCCGGGGTGCGCGTGGCGGCCGGCGGAGGCGTCGCCGGCGCGCGCGATCGCCGGAGGCAGCGACGCCGCCGTCGGGCCCACCGCGTCCGACGTCGCCGCCGCGCTCGAGACCGTGCTGGACCCGGAGCTCGGGATGCCGATCGCCGAGCTGGGGCTCGTCTACGGCGTGGCGATCGACGGCGGCACGGTCCGCGTCACCATGACGCTGACCGCGCCCGGCTGCCCGATCCACGACGTGATGCCGGAGTGGGTCCGGAGCGCGGTGATGGCCGTCCCGGGGGTCGAGCGGGTGGAGGTGGACATCACGTTCGATCCGCCGTGGACGCCGGATCGCATCCGCCGCCGCCCCGGCCACGGACGCGCCTGACGATGCCGCGCCGCGCGGGGCTCGCCGCGCGCCTGCGGGAAGCGGTCGACGCGATCGTGCGCGCGCTCGCGGCCGACGACCGCGCGGCGGCGGAGAAGGCGGCGCGCGCCTCGGGCCTCGCCACGGCGGCCGCCGTCGACCCCGCCATCGAGCCGCTGCGGCCGCCCGCGTTCCTCCAGCCGGGCGTGCAGGCGCCCCGGGGCTTCGACCGGCCGGCGGACCCGCTCCGCGCCGGCGCGCCGCGCGGCGCCACCCTCGAGTCGCCGGCGGGACGTCACGTCGACGCGCGTGGCGTGCCACGCCGTCTGCCGCCTGGACGAGGCCCGCTGACCGTCGCCGCGCCGCCGCGTTCGTGGTAAGCACGTCCCGGGAGGGCGTGCCCATGGACCGTCACGACCTCGTCGTCATCGGCGCCGGCGCCGCCGGCATCACGGCCGTCAAGACCGCGCTCGCGCTCGGCGCATCGGTCGCCCTCGTCGAGCGCGGTCCGCTCGGCGGCCTCTGCGTCAACCGCGGCTGAATCCCCAAGAAGGCCCTGGTCAGGGCCGGCCGGGTGCACCGCCTCGCGCGCGAGGCGGCGGAGTTCGGCACGCGCGTGCGCGACGCCGTCCTCGACTGGCCCGCCGTCGTCGCGCGGCAGCACGCGATCGTGCGGCGGCTCCGACCGGGGCCGGAGAAGCTCGAGCAGGCCGGCGTCCGCCTGCATCGCGGCGAGGCGCGGCTGGTGGACGCGGGCGTGGTCCGCGTCGACGGCCGCGAGGTCGCCGGCCGCCGGATCCTGATCGCCGCCGGCTCGGCGCCGGTGATCCCGCCGATCGAGGGGCGCGAGCTCGCGCTGACCTCGGACGACCTGCTGTTCCTCTCCGAGTTCCCGCCCAGCCTGGTCCTGGTGGGCGCCGGCGCCATCGGGCTCGAGATGGCGTCGGCCTTCAACGACTTCGGGAGCGCGGTCACCCTCATCGGGCAGGACGACGAGATCCTGGCCGGCTTCGACGCGGACGTCGCGCGCTACCTCCGGACGCTGCTGGCGGAGCGCGGGGTCACGTTCCACACGGGAGCGCGCGTCACGGCGCTCGCCGGCCGCCGGGGCGACGTCGTCACGCGCTTCGCCGTCGGCGATGCGCCGCGCGAGACCCGCTCCGCCGCCGTCTGCCTGGCCGTCGGCCGCCGCTTCGACCCGCGCGCGCTCGGTGACGGCGTGCCCGCGCTCGCGACGTCGCGCCTGGGTCTCGCCACGGACCCGTTCCTGAGGACGTCGCTTCCCGGCGTCTACGCCGCCGGCGACGCGGCGGGCAACGTCCAGCTCACGACGACCGCCGCGTACGAGGGGCGCGTCGCGACGGCGAACGCGCTGCAGGGCGACATCCTCGAGAGCGACCTCTCCGTGGTCCCGCAGGTGATCTTCACCACGCCGGAGATCGCGAAGGTCGGCCTCACCCACCGCGAGGCGCGGGGGCGCGGCGTCGACTGCCACGTCGCGACCCACGACATGCGGGGCGCCTCCAACGGCGTGGCCAGCGGCGAGGACGCGGGATACCTGAAGCTCGTCTTCGAGGGCGGGACCGAGCGGCTCCTCGGCGTCCAGATGGTGTCGTACCGGGCGGCGGAGCTGATCCAGCTCGCCGCGCTGGCGGTGCGCGAGGGCGCCACCGCGGGGAGGCTCGCCGCCCAGCTCTCGGTGCACCCGAGTCACGGCGAGCGGCTCATCAAGGTCGCGGGGCACGACCACCACGACGTGTGCGAGATGTAGGCGCCCTCGGGGCCTCGCTCCCGTCAGCGCCGGGACGGTGCGCGGCAGACCGCGACGACGAGGTTGGCGGCGACGGCGGCGAGCGCGAGCCAGACGAGCGGCCCCGAGAGGACGACGAGGGGGGCGAGGGCGGGAGCGCCGGCGGCGACGAGGGTCTCCGCCGTGCGCAGGACGACGGCGGCGGCGAGCGCCACCAGCGCCACCGGGCGCCCGGCGGGCCACGGCAGCGCGCGGCGCTCCAGCACCGGCACGAGCCTGAACGTCATCGCGGCGACGACCGTCGTGAGCACGCCGACCGTCAGCAGGTGACGCGCGGCGTCGGCCACGACGTGCGGCTGCGTCGCGGAGAGCGCCATCGCCGTCGCGGTCGCGAAGAGCGCGAAGGCGGCGAGGGTCGAGGCCGCGGCGAGCCGGAACAGTCGCGCCTCCTCAGGGCTGCGCGAGAGCATCGGCAGCGCCCCTAGCGGTGACCGCCGCAGGGCGCCGCCGGCCACGACCACGAGGACGGCGGCGAGGACCGCCAGGGTCTCGCCGCCGCGCGCGAGCGCCGCCCCGGCGGCGAGCCCGCCCGTCTCGCCGGCGGCGACGAGGACGACGCCGGCGCCGAGCAGCGCGGGCACGGCCCTCACGAGCGGGCGCGGGACCCGCCAGTCGGCGACGAACATCGGCCCGGCGCGCAGGAGCACGCCCAGCACCCAGCCGAGGACGCCCCCGAGCAGGCCCACGGCGTGGACCGCGCGCATGGCCGCGACGTCGGGCACGCCGCGGCCGGCCGCGAGAGCGCTCGCCCGCAGGACGATCTCGGCCAGGCACGCGGCGGCGAGCCACGTCGAGGCGAGCGCCAGGTGCGCGCGCAGCGGGGCGAGCGGCGGCGGGTCCAGCGCGCGCCACACGCGGAGCGCGAAGACCGCGTACACGACCGTCTGGATGGTCGCCGCCACCGCGCTCGACGCCGGCGCTCCCGCCCAGGCGCCGGCCACGCGGAGGCCGAGCGCCGCCGCCAGAGCCGCGGCGAGCCACGCGATCACCGGCGAGGCGGCGAGCGGCCGCCCGGTGAAGCGGGCGAGCAGGTGCGGCGCGACGCCGGGGATCAGCGCGCCGAAGAAGCCGAACACCTGGACGTGGGCGTGGAGCAGCAGCGCCTCGGTGGTGAGCGCCGGCGCGCCCAGGTAGAGCCACGCGAGCATCGCGATGCCGAGCGGCGTGCCGACGCCCAGAGCGGCCGCGAAGGCGAGCAGCGCGAACGGACGGTAGACCGGTGGCTCCACGCGCGTGGGACCGCAGTATCCCAGGCTCCCGCGCCACGGGCAACGCGGGAGGCGGCGGCGAGCCGTCGACGAGCATCCGGCGCGGACGCGCGACGGCGGGAACTGCCGCCCTCGGTGAGGGTGGAGGTCGTCCGCCGCCCGCTGGTGGCGTGACGCTCAGCGACCGTCCAGGGCGCGGGCCAGACGCTCGACCGCCGCCTCCCCGGCCGCGATCGAGGCCTCGCGCCCCAGCTCCACCGCCACGCCCTCGAACTCGCGGCGCAGCGCGGCCTGCGCCTGCTCGTCGAGCACGGCCTCGGCGATGGCGAACAGCACGTCGTTCTCCTTGTCGATGTGCTGGCGGAGCAGGCTCGCGTACTCGCGCGCCGCGCTCGCGCGCCGCGCGTCCGGCCCCTCCGCCATCGCGCGGACGTATCCCCGGCCCTCCTCGTGCTCGGCGAGCATGACGCCGATCGGGCCGCCGTCCGACGGGACGCCGGCCTTGACCAGCGCCGGGAAGAGCGAGCGCTCCTCCTTGGCGTGGTGACCGGCGTCGGCGAAGGCCCGGAGCCACGCGACCGCGCTCTCCCACCAGCCGTCGGGCAGCGCCGCGCCGCGCGCGAGGCGGTCGGCGGCCCGTTCGAGAGCGTCCAGGGCTCTCAGGATCACGCGGTGCTCGTCGCGGAGGAGATCGATCGGATCGCTCATTCGGCGCACCCTCCCGGCCGTCTGGTGGGGCGCCGTCGCCTCACGGCGGCGGCGCCGATGACCCATCATGGGGAGGTCGGGCCGCCGCCGCGTATGACGGCCGTCATACGCGGCCGGCGGGGGGCGCCGCTCAGCGGAGCGCGCTGAGGTAGGCGACCAGGGCGCGGATCTCGTCGGGGGACAGGTCGATCTTCGGCATGCGGGCGACCTCGCGGTGGAGCCGCGGGTCGCGCAGCCGCAGCGCCAGGTCGGCCTCCGAGAGCCGGCTGCCGATGTGCGTGAGATCCGGAGCGATCCGGGTGCCCGCCGCCCCGAGCGTGTGGCAGCCGTGGCAGCCCTGCTCGAAGAACAGCGCGTTGCCCCTCAGCACGAGGTTCTCGGAGGGGGCGGTGGCCAGCGGGTCGCCGGGCCGGCCGGTGGCCGGCGTGCCCGACTGGCCGGTGGCCGAGTCGGTGCACGCCACCAGCCCGAGCGCGACAGCGGAGAGCAGGCTCGCGACTCGAGAATTCATGGCGGCCAGGACGTGCAGTGATCGTGCCACCTGCCCGGCGCGGTCACAGCCGGAACAGCTCGCGGGCGTTGTCGCGGATGAGCTTCCGCCGGGCGTCGTCCTTCAGCCCCAGGCCGTCGACCTGATCGAGGCTCTCCTTCCACGGCAGGCCGTTCGTGCCCCACACCGCCCGGTCCTGACCCATGCGGCTGCCGATGAAGTTGACGATCTCGGGCTTGAGGTACCGCGGCATCCACGCGTCGATGCCGAACCACACGTTCTCCCACTTGTAGCAGACGCTCATCAGCTCCTCGACCCAGGGCCAGCCCGTGTGCGCGCCCAGGATGCGCAGCGTCGGGAAGTCCGAGGCGACCTGGTCGAGGTACATCGGCCGCCCGTGCTCGCTCGGCATCGCCTCGAGGACGTGGCCCGTCTGCGCCGACACCGCCACGTCCAGCTCCACGCACTTGGCGTAGAGCGGGTACATCTTGCGGTCGTGGAGCGGGATGTCGAACCCGTAGATGTGGACGTAGGCGCCCTTGAAGCCGTGCTTCGTCACCGCGGTCTCCAGCTCCCGCAGGCTCTCCTTGATCCGGAAGGGGTTGTAGCCGGCCAGGCCGACGAAGCGGTCCGGGTACTTCTCGGTGTACTGGAGCACCTCCTCGAGGTGCGTGTCCATGTACATCCACTTGTTCCAGTACGACCACATCTTGGTCTGGGTGATGAACACCTTCTCGACGCCGGCCTCGTCCATCTTCGCGAGCATCGCGGGGATGGACTCGAACTGGGGCAGGCTGCCGATCGCCCGCTCCATGCGGCAGACGAGCTCGCCCTTCTTGGCGTCCGTCCACCTGCCGATGAACTCGGGAGTCGCGACGTAGTACATGATGTCGATCGCGCGCGGCCGGTCTGTCATGAGGGCCTCCATTGAACCTCGATTTCGCAGGGGTCGAGGTGAAGACGTGCGCTCGGGATCGCCGGGAGGTTGGGGAATGCCGCACGAAGAGGGCTCCCGCCGTGGTAGATGAGGGGCGCGAGCCACACCCATCGAGCAACGAAAG
>Ga0073934_10001158_pt1 | contig 66462 bp, 71 predicted proteins | sample LarsenN4metaG_FD_76834 | JGI IMG/M metagenome (GOLD analysis project Ga0073934, IMG submission 76834) | Hot spring sediment bacterial and archeal communities from British Columbia, Canada, to study Microbial Dark Matter (Phase II) - Larsen... ... | reverse complement strand
TCGACTGCCGTCGTCACGCCCAGCAATCAGGAGTGACCAGGAAGAGGAAGAGAGAACGAGAACAACAAGATTCGATGCCTCGCACGACGAGGCTGACTTGACACGTCCGTCCATATCAGAACACCAATACGGGGAAGCTGACGGCCCGGATGATGGAGAGCGTCTTCAGGAAGGTGAAACGGCTCCTCGCCGATTAGAACGGACTCTTGCCGGCCTGGAACCGGAATCCGGTCTGCGCGTCGCCCTCGCGCAGCATCTTGTGGCACGCGCCGCACGTCATGCCGCCGAATTCCTTGGCGGCCGCCTGGGCGGCCACCTGGTCGGGTGCCGACGCCGCCAGCATCTTGTCGAGGGCGTCCAGCCTGCTGAGACCGTCTTTGACAATCTTCACGGCGTCGGGATTCTTGTGCTCCATCCAGAACGTCTGGAGCGTCATCAGATTCTGGCGCAGCGTGGTGACCTGCATCCGCGCACCCGCGAAGTCGCCCGAACCGACGGCCTTGTTCAGCGCGCCGTTCGCCTGCGCGTTCGACTTCATGAGCGCCACGTGGTCCGCGAGCGTGGCGATCTTCCCCTGAGCGATGAGGGCGCCGGCCAGGGCAATCAGCGCGGCGGCCAGACAGACCGTGAATCGACGCATGTGAGCCCTCCTGAAAAAGAGTTGGGGTATCGTGCCCGATTCTCGCGTGGCGATCAACCGAGAAGGGCGCGCAGCGTCGCCATGTCGATGTTCCCCCCGCTCATGACGCACACGACGGTGCGCCCGGCGAGCTGCGAGCGGCATTTGTGTGCCGCCGCGAGCGGCGCCGCGCCAGCCCCCTCGGCCAGGTTGTGCGTCAGGCGGAGCGCCGCCCGCACCCCCTCCTGCAGCTCGTCTTCGTCGAGCGTGACCACCTCATCCAGTCCTCCCTTCAGGATGGAAAACGTCAGGTCGTAGGTAGTGCGCGTCGCCATGCCTTCCGCGAACGTATGGACGCGATCGGCGGTCACGCGCACAGGTCCGCGCCAGGAACGCGCAAATGCGTCGGCGCCGGCCGCCTGCACACCAATCACCCTGGTCCGCGCACCGCGGCCGGTCCGGGCGATGCAGCAGCCGGCGGCGCCGCTTCCGCCGCCGACGGGCACGAAGATGTCGTCGACTTCGGGAAGCTCGTCGAGGATCTCGAGCGCGTAGGTCCCGACGCCGGCAATGAGGTACGGCTCGTTGGCCGAGTGCACGTAGCGCCAGCCCTCGCGCGGCGCGAGCGCCTCGACGCGCTCGCGCGCCTCGTCGAAGTCGCGGCCGTACTCGACGACCTCGGCCCGCAGCGCGCGGATCGCCGCGTTCTTGTCGGGGTTGTTCCCAACGGGCACGACGATCCGGCACGGGACGCCGTGCACGCGGCACGCAAACGCCATCGACTGGCCGTGATTGCCCGTGCTCGCGCTCACGACGCCACACCGGCGCTCTGCGTCGGTGAGCTGCGCGACGAGATTGAGCCCGCCGCGAACCTTGAACGAGCATGTCGGGTTGTGGTTCTCGTGCTTGACCCAGACACGGCAGCCGAGCCACTCCTCGAGCAGCGGATGGCGCAGCAGCGGCGTCGGCTGGAGATGCGCATACACCCGGACCCGCGCCTCTTCGATGTCCTGGAGAGAAGGGATGGTCATCTGCATGGGGCGTTGGGCGTTGGAAGTTGGGCGTCGATGAAGGCGTCACGCACACGCGCGGCCACATCCGGCCGATTGCTGATCAACCCGTCGACGCCCCACTCGAGCAGCCGGTGCATGTCGCGCTCGTCGTCCACCGTCCAGACCTGGACTTTGAGGGCCGCCTCGTGTGCGTAGCGGACAAAGCGCGGCGAGACGATCCGCGTGACGCCATTGCGTTCCGGCACCTGATATCCGCCGTACCGGGCCGTGCGGATCGGCCAGCGCGCCCACGCACGATAGACCGCCAGCCGTACCTCGGCGTGGCATGCGCTCGACGCCATCTCTGGCAGCGCGACGCGCGCCGCGGCGGCGCTGCGCGCGCCATAGCCTGCGGCGCAGACGCGTTCGGCGGCCCCCGCGCGGCGGACGTCGCGCGCGACCGCCTCGCCCATCTCGGGCGAGTCCACCTTCATCTCGACAATGATCCGCGTGTCCGGATAGCGGCGCAGGACCTCGCCAAGCGTAGGAATGCCGACACCCTGGTGGCGGAATGGATACGAGCCGCCGTGCGCGAACCGGCATCCCGCGTCGATTCGCGCCAGCTCCGCCGCTGTCCGGCTGGCGAGCGGTCCCGACGCGGATGTCGTGCGGTCGAGCATTGCGTCGTGATGGACGACGGCAATGCCGTCGGCCGACAGGTGCACATCGAGCTCGAGGCCGTCGGCGCCCGCCGCCAGGCCCAGGTCGAACGCCGCGAGCGTGTTCTCCGGCCCGAGCGCACAGCCACCGCGGTGCGCAAAGACGAGCGGACGGGAGTGCTCGAAAAAGGACACGCACACAAGTCTATTCGTACGTCGCCCGGGTCCCGCGCTTGATAGAATCCGGCTATGAACCCAAGGGCGATCACCACGCTCGGCGAGCTCCGGCGCGCCATCGAGAGGGGCTCGGTCCCCCGGCGCAGCGTGCACGAGGAGGTCCGTCACAACCTCATACGAAAGCTGCGCGCCGGCGAGACGCTCTTCCCCGGCATCGTCGGCTACGACGACACGGTGGCGCCGCAGCTCGTCAACGCGCTGCTGTCGCGCCACAACTTCATCCTGCTCGGCCTGCGCGGCCAGGCCAAGACGCGGCTGCTGCGCGCGCTCGTGACGCTCCTTGACGACACGATCCCGGTCATGCCGGGCTGCGAGATCAACGACGATCCGCTCGAGCCGATCTGCGCCGCGTGCCGCGCCCGCATCGCGGCCGAGGGCGACCACGCGCCCGTCGCGTGGCTCGCGCGCGACGCGCGCTACGTCGAAAAGCTCGCGACGCCCGACGTGACGATTGCCGACATGGTCGGCGACATCGATCCGATCAAGGCGGCACGCTCCGGCCTGCAGCTCTCGAGCGAGCTGACGATGCACTACGGGCTGCTGCCGCGGGCGAACCGGGGCATCTTCGCGATCAACGAGCTCCCCGACCTCGCCGCCAAGATCCAAGTCGGCCTCTTCAACATCCTTCAGGAAGGCGACGTCCAGATTAAGGGCTACCCCGTGCGTCTGCCGCTCGACGTGTTGATGGCGTTCACGGCCAACCCGGAGGACTACACCGCACGCGGCAAGATCATCACGCCCCTCAAGGATCGCATCGGCTCGGAGATCCGCACGCACTACCCCGCCGGCCGCGCCGACGGGATGAAGATCACGGCGCAGGAAGCCTGGCTCGCGCGCGACGGGACCGGGCTGCGGACCGAGGTGCCGACCTTCGTCGCCGAGGTCGTCGAGGAGATCGCGTTTCAAGCGCGGCAGGACCGCCGCATCGACAAGCGGTCGGGCGTCAGCCAGCGGCTGCCGATTTCCGCGATGGAGAACGTGCTCTCCAACGCCGAGCGCCGCGCGCTGGTGAACCACGAGGCGGTGGCGGTGCCGCGGGTTACCGACGTCTATGCGGCGCTGCCGTCGATCACCGGCAAGTTCGAGCTGGAATATGAAGGCGAGCTCAAGGGGGCCGAGACGATCGCGCGCGAATTGATTCGCGGCGCCGTCGCCACCGTCGCCGACGGCTACCTCGCGCACCTCGAGTGCCGTCAGGTCGTCGAGTGGTTCGATCTCGGCGGAAGCCTGCAGTTGTCCGATTCGACCGGCGCCGAGGAGCTGCTGACCCGAGCGCGCGAGGTCCAGGGGCTCGTCGAGCTGGCACACGCGGCCGGCATTCCCGCCAAGGCGTCCGCGCCGCTGCTGGCGGCCGGGGTCGACTTCGTGCTGGAAGGGCTCTACGCGCTCAAGAAGATCAGCCGCAGCGACGAGCGCGGCTATCACGCGGCGGAGACACCCGTGCGCCGCCCGGCCCCGCGCGAGGCGGCGTTCAACGTCGACGCGCCGATGCCGACGGGGGGGAAAAAGAAGTACTACAACTGAGGTCCGGTGAAATATCGCTACACCAAGTACACCGGCGACCTGCTCGACGAGATCGATCTCGAGGATCTCGTCTCGAAGCTGTCGGACATGCTGCTCTCGAGCGGCTTCCGCAGCCCGTGGGGCGACCCGTCGGCGGGCGACGAGGACCGGACGATGCAGTCGCTGCACGACGCGATCCTCGAGGCGCTGTTCAGCGGCGGCGTCCTGTCCGAGGAAGCGCTGCAGCAGCTGCTCGGCGAGCCCGCCGACGGCGATCAGGAAGCCGCGCGGCAGCAGCTCGAGGATCTCATCCAGCAGATCATCGACCGAATGATGGAGCAGGGGTTCATCACGCCGGCGCCCGATCTCGAGCAGGAGCGCGACTGGCGGCGTGGCACGGGCGGCGGCCTCGGGGAGGACGCCGGGCCGGTGACGTTCGAGGTCACCGACAAGGCGCTCGACTTCCTCGGCTATCGCGCGCTGCGCGACCTGCTCGGCTCCATCGGCCGCAGCAGCGCCGGCCGGCACGATACGCGGCACCTCTCGACCGGCGTCGAAACGGTCGCCGCGCCAAAGCCGTACGAGTTCGGTGACACCCTCAATCTCGATCCGAGCAGCACGATTCTCAATGCGGTCCAGCGGCTGCATGCGGAGGGTCGCAACGTGGCGTCCGGCTTTGGCCGGACCTCGGGGATCGACGTCGACTACCCGGATCTCATGGTGGCGCAGAGCGAATATCAGAGCTCGTGCGCGACCGTGATCATGCTCGACTGCAGCCACAGCATGATCTTGTACGGCGAGGATCGCTTCACGCCCGCCAAGCGCGTCGCCCTCGCGCTGTCGCATCTCATCCGGACGCAGTACCCCGGCGACTCGCTGCACGCCGTCCTGTTCCACGACTCCGCGGAGGAGATTCCGCTGAAGCAGCTCGGACGCGTCCGGGTCGGACCGTACTATACGAATACGCGCGAAGGACTTCGGCTGGCGCGGCGCATCCTCGAGCGCCAGAAGAAGGACATGCGGCAGATCGTGATGGTGACCGACGGCAAGCCGTCCGCACTGACCCGTCCCGACGGCCAGATCTACAAGAACGCGTTCGGCCTCGACCCGTACATCGTGCAGGAGACCTTCGCCGAGGTGAGCGCGTGCCAGAAGGCGGGCATCATGATCAACACGTTCATGCTCGCCCGCGATCCCGACCTGGTGGCATTCGTGCGCCGCGTGGCCGCGATCTGCCGCGGCAAGGCGTACTTCACGACCCCGTACACGCTCGGCCAGTACGTCCTCATGGACTACATGGACAAGAAGACCAAGACGATTCACTGACGTGCTGCCCTCAACCATCCCGATCTTTCCGCTTCCCAACGTCGTCCTCTTCCCGAACGTGTTCCTGCCGCTCCACATCTTCGAGGCGAGATACCGTGCGATGGTGGCCGACGCGCTCGAGGGCGATCGGATCATCGGCATGGTCCTGCTGCAGCCTGGCTACGAGGCGAACTACGAAGGGCGGCCGCCGGTCTTCGCGGTCGGCTGCGCCGGCGTGATCACGCACGCCGAGCCGCTCGGCGACGGCCGCTACAACATCGTCCTGCGCGGCCTGGAGCGCTTCCGGATTGTCGGCGAGGACAACACCAAGGCGTACCGGCTCGCGCACATCGATGTGCTGCCCGAGCACGTATCGAACGACCACCGTGACGAGCTGCGGCGCCATCGGAATCGCCTGGAAGCGCTGCTCGCCGCGGCCATGGAACGCACGGGATCGGAGCCGCGATTTCCACCGGCGGTGGCCGACGAGGACCTGGTGAACGCGCTCGCCCAGTACATCGAGCTCGATCCGCTCGAGCGCCAGGCGCTGCTCGAACGCGACGGCGTGCTCGCGCGCTGCCGCGCGCTCATCGATCTATTGGAGATGAAGACGCTGACCGGGCGAACCGCCTGGAACGGGAAATCGGTCCACTGATGGGGACTGTGGCACAGTAATCTGATGGTGTGCTACATTCGCAGATGGTGAAGGCCTACGTCCACGCGAGGCTGGGCCGAGAGGATGCTGCACTCCTGGCAGAGCTCAAGAGGGCAACCGGCGAGTCGGAATCGCAGCTCGTGCGCCGAGGTTTGCGGCTCGTACGCGAACGCGTGACTCGCCGTTCGGCGCTCGACCTGGCTGGCAAGAGTGCCGGCAAGTTCAAGGGCGGTCCGAAGGATCTCTCCACGAACAGACGGCACCTGGACGGATTCGGCAGGTGAATCCGCCCGGCGTCCTGCTGGACACCGGACCGCTCGTCGCGCTGCTGTCGCGACGCGACAGTCAACATGCTCGCGCCAAGGAGATGTTTGCGGCGTGCACCCCACCGCTGCGCACCTGCGAGGCGGTGATCGCAGAAGCGTGTTTTCTGCTGCGCATGGTGTCACCCGAGGGACCCGCAGAAGTGATCGCCCTGGGCCGCAGAGACGTCTATCAAATCGCGATGCCGCTCGCCGGTCACTACGTTGAAGTCGAGGCATTGCTGCGGAAATACCGCAAGCAGGGCGTCTCTTTGGCCGATGCCTGCCTGATTCGATGTGCCGAGCTGCACCAGGAACCCAGAGTCCTCACCTTTGATTCGGACTTCAGGGTGTACCGGTGGGCACGCCACAAGGCGTTTCGGATTCTTTAGACACGCCCGCCGGAACGCCGCAGGCTTGCGTCAATGGCTGTCCTGACGTACAACAACCACGATTTCCAATCGAACCATGGCCGTCGGCGTGGGAACACGCATCGGCGCGTACGAGGTTGTCGCCGCGCTCGGCGCGGACGGCATGGGCGAGGTATATCGCGCGCGCGACACGCGGCTCGATCGCGACGTCGCGATCAAGCTCCTGCCCGATGCCTTCGCGCACGATCCCGAGGGTCTGGCCCGATTCGCGCGCGAGGCGAAGACGCTCGCCGCACCCGAACATCGCCGCGATCTACGGTATCGAGGAGGGGCCAGCTGACGCTGGACGCCACGCGCACGCACTCGTCCTCGAGTTCGTGGACGGGCCGACGCTCGCCGAGCCCATCGCAGAGGGTCCGCTGCCACTCGATGAGGCCCTGCCGATCGCGCGGCAGATCGCGGAGGCGCTCGAGGCGGCGCACGAGAAGGGCGTCATCCATCGCGATCTGAAGCCCGCCAACGTCAAGCTGCGGCCCGACGGCACGGTCAAGGTGCTCGACTTCGGCCTGGCCAAGGCGCTCGATTCGACGGCGGCTTCCATGGATGCGGGACTCTCGCAGTCCCCGACGATTACGACACCGGCGATCACGGGGGTCGGGGTCATTCTCGGCACGGCCGCGTACATGGCGCCGGAGCAGGCGCGCGGCAAGGTGGTCGACAAGCGCGCGGACGTCTGGGCGTTCGGCTGCGTGCTCTACGAGATGCTGACCGGCCGGCGCGTGTTCGGTGGCGAATACGTTACCGACACAATTGCCGCCGTCGTCCGCGCCGAACCGGAGTGGAGCCGGTTGCCGCCGGACACGCCGCCGTCCATCCGCTGCCTGCTGCGCCGGTGCCTGCAGAAGGACGTGCGCGAGCGCCTGCCCGAGATCGGCACGGCGCGGCTCGAGATCAAAGACGCCGAAACACAGCCAGTTGGGACGGGGACGGCAGAAGCCCAAGCACTTGCACGCGGGTTGTTACATCGCGAGCGCATCGTCTGGGGTTCAGCGGTTGTGCTGTCAGCCGCTGCAGCGGTCGGGCTTGGCGCGTGGTCCTGGCGTCAAGCTGCCGGAGATCCCGCACCGGAGATGCGCGTCGAAATCACCACGCCGCAAACAAACAATCCGCTGTCACTAGCGCTTTCGCCGGATGGCCGCCACCTCGTCTTCGCTGCAAGTGGAGACGACGGTCAATCCCAGTTGTGGCTGCGGTCTTTGAATGCTGTCAGCGCACGGCCGCTTGCCGGAACCGAAGGTGCGACGTTCCCGTTCTGGTCACCCGACAGCCGTTTCGTCGCATTTTTTGCAGAGAACCGGCTGAAGCGGCTCGATATCGCCGGCGGACCGGCGCTGACCATCACCGATGCGCCGCTTGGTCGCGGCGGGACATGGAACAGCGACGGCGTCATCCTGTTCGCCTCGTTCAGCCAACAGGGGAACGGTCTTCTCCGCGTCACAGCCTCTGGCGGTGAAGCGACCACCGTCCTATCGCCTCAGGGAGTCGAGACGCATCGATTTCCGCAATTCCTGCCTGACGGACGCCACTTTTTGTTTTTCGCACGGCCCCTCGCCGGAAGGCCTGCGGACAGCCGAACACCCGGCATCTACATTGGAGCGCTGGACTCGGAGGAAACACGGTATCTCACCTCGTCGGACACGGCTGGTCTGTAGATACGCGCCGGCCGGATTCTTTTCGTGCGCGATGGAACGCTTCTGAGCCAGCGATTGGATCTGTCACGGCAGGAACTCACCGGCGATCCGATCACAATCGCCGAAAACGTATATTACGACGGCACGACGGTGAATGTCGGCGCGTTTTCGGTGGCAGAGTCCGACGCGATTGCATATCGGACTGGCGGCATCATCCGGCGTCGGTTCACATGGTTCGACCGTTCGGGGTCAACAGGAGAAACGATCGGCCCTGCCGATGCGAACAGTCTCACCACGATAGAACTGTCACCCGATGGGCGCCGTGTCGCCACCTATCGGATCGTTCAAGAGAACGCAGACATCTGGATCGTCGACGCGGCTCGAACCGTACGATTCACGTTCGACGATAACGTCGACGAATATCCGATCTGGTCATCTGACGGACGACAGATTCTGTTTGACTCCAACCGTTCGGGGACGCGAGACCTGTATACAAAGACGTCGGATGGCAGCAGTAGCGAGCGATTGCTGACCGAAACGCCGAAAGGCAATAAGGTCGTACACGACATTTCGCCGGACGGCCGCTGGTTGTTGTTCGGTAACGGCCCTGGAACAGGTACGGACATCTGGGTGCTTTCACTGGGGGATGATCGGAAGCCGTTCCGTTTATCAGTACGAATTTTGATGAACGGTCCGGCCAATTCTCACCAGACTGGCCGTTGGGTTGCGTACACATCGAATGAATCAGGAAGAGACGAAGTGTACGTGCGCCGGTTTCCGGGCCCGGGCGGAAGCTGGCAAATCTCAACCTCCGGTGGAGCTCAGCCGCGGTGGGAGTGTGGTGGGAAAGAGCTCTACTACATCGCGCCGGACGCGACGCTGATGGCGGTCCCCATCGCTGACCAGGGCGACGCGATCGAACCGGGCACGCCGGTGCCGCTCTTCAAGACCCGGATCTGGAGCGTGACGTCTCTGAATAGAATGCAGTACGACGTCGCACGCGACGGCCGCTTTCTTATCAATGTTGCCGTCGATCAGGAGTCGTTATCGCCGATTACGCTGCTGCTGAACTGGAACCCGGACCGCCAGAACTGAACGAGTGCGGGCGGATGTTCGCGCGACCAGGATCGGGTCACGCTGAACCGAGCCTTCGCAGCGCGTCCTCGAAGGGGCGTCCGAGATCCGGATCCTCTTTCAATTCAGCGAAGAATCGAAGCCAGCGGCGAACGCGATCGACGTCGAGCCGCCGACCCTGGCGCCTTACCACCATCCCGATGTCGTCGATGTCCCGCGGCCGGCCCGCGACCGATTTGTACACGATCAGGTCCTCCGCCGAACAGGTCGCAAGCCGAACCCCCGGCTTGAACTCATACGGCGTTGCCCTTTCGACGACTTCCCGCTCGAACTCGAAAGCGGCCAACGACAGATCGAGATTTACGTCGTTCGACGCCCGGACGAGCAACACACGGTAGGCCAGTGCAAATTCGCGCGCATCCGGGCGACGCGCCGCAAACCGTCCCAAGACGGCATCGACGACGCCGGCCTCGGCGCCGTACTCGGCGAGGACGGTGGCATCGACGTCACGTGTCAATCGGGATTCGCCCCACCGTTCCACCACGAGGCCGCCAATCAGGCAGGATTTGAAGCCGACCGAATCGAGAAACTGGATCAGCTCGTTTGCGGCGTCGACGAGCGGCGTCATCGCCGCCCGGCGACGCGCGCGGCACGCATGAACCAGCGCTGATGCGTCACCAGCTCGGAGCCCATATCGTCAATGTCGGACGGCCGCCACAGTGCCTCGAGATCCCGCGCATGCCGACGGGCTTCCTCGTCTGTCATCCGGGCAACCCGTTCGGCACGCTCCTGTTCGAGCAGCGGACCCACGATCCGCCAGTTGTCGAGCCAGCGCTTCATGCCCGCGCGACCGTGCTCATCGAGCGGCGCGGAGTCGGATCCCATGCATCGATCTTACCGCGGACCGACGAACGCAGAACGAATCCGAACGCGAACGATCCGAACGGCACGGACGGTCCGAACCGTCCGAACGGTCAGCGGCTGAATCGCTCCGCCAGCACCTTGACGATGCGCTCGCCGTGGAAGCGGCCGTTCTCGATGAAGATCGAGCCGGTGTTGCGCCCCGCGATGGCGCCGCCGGCGACGAACAGATTCGGCACGTTCGTTTCGAAGGTCTCGGGATCGAGCGCCGGCGCGAGCGTCTGCGCGTCGCAGCGGACGCCGGCGCGTTGCATCAGCGCGATGTCGGGACGGTAGCCGGTCAGCAGCAGCACGGCGTCGGCGGCAATCTCCTCGCGTTCGCCCGTGCGCTCCACGATCACGCTGTGGGCGCGGATTTCAAGGACACGGGTCTCGAAACGCGCGGCAATCGATCCCTCCTTGATGCGGTTCTCGATATCTGGACGTACCCAGTACTTGATCGACGCGCCGAGCTCGGCACCGCGGTGCACGAGCGTCACATGTGCGCCGGCGCGAAAGAGCTCCAGCGCCGCCTCGGCCGCGGAGTTCCGTCCGCCGACAATCACGACGCGCTTGCGATAGTACGGATGCGCCTCACCGTAGTAGTGCGAGACGTGCGGCAGATTCTCGCCGGGCACGCCGAGGCAGTTCGGATGATCGTAGTAGCCGATCGCGAGTACCACGGCCCGCGCTTCGCGGACGCGGCGGCCCTCGCCGGGTTCACCATCAGGTCCCACATCAGCCGTCGTCACGGCGAAGATGCCATTCTCACGTTCGATGTTCACGACCTGCTCGTGAAAGGAGATCTGCAGGTCGTACGTCTCGACGACGCGCCGGTAGTAGCGCAGCGCCTCGAGGCGGGTCGGCTTGTCGTACGGCGTGACCAGCGGCAGACGGCCGATCTCCAGCAGCTCCGGCGTGGTGAAGAACACCATGTGCGTCGGAAAACGGAAGATCGAGTTGACGAGCACGCCCTTCTCGACCACGACATAGTCGAGGCCGTGCTGCCTGGCGGCGATGGCGGTCGCGAGGCCGGACGGCCCCGCGCCGACGATGAGGACGTCGCGAACGGGCACGGGACGATCTTACTGGAGCGGCGCGCTTACTGGAGCGGCGCGGGCAGCGCGGACTCGCCCATCAGGTACTGGTCGACCCCGCGCGCGGCCGAGCGCCCTTCCGCGATCGCCCAGACGATGAGCGACTGGCCGCGCTGCATGTCGCCGGCGGCGAAGACGCCGGGCACGCTCGTCATCCAGCGCGCGTCGCGCCAGACGTTGCCGCGCTCGGTGAGCTTGAGCTCGAGCTCGGTGACGAGCGGACCGCGCTCCGGCCCGACGAATCCCATGGCAAGAAGGACCAGTTCGGCGGGAATCTCGAATTCGCTGCCGGCGACCGGCTCGAACGAGACCCTGGCGTCCGTGCGGACCATCTCCACCTTGACCGCCTGCAGCGTCCGGACGCGCCCCTGCTCGTCGCCGACGAAGCGCTGCGTCGACACCGAGTAGAGGCGGTCGCCCCCTTCCTCATGCGCCGTCGACACGCGGAAGATGTTCGGCCACTGCGGCCAAGGGTTGTCGGGCGCGCGCTCGAGCGGCGGCTTCGGCAGCAGCTCGAGCTGCGTCACCGACTTCGCGCCCTGCCGGTGCGTCGTGCCGAGGCAGTCGGCACCGGTGTCGCCGCCGCCGATGATGATCACGTGCTTGCCGTGCGCGGTGATGAACCGGTCGTCGGGAATCGCATCGCCTTCGCACCGACGGTTCTGGAGCGTCAGGTACTCCATGGCGAAGTGGATCCCCTCCAGCTCGCGTCCGGGCACCGTGAGGTCGCGCGGCGAGCCGGCGCCCGCCGCGAGGAGTACCGCGTCGTACTCCGCGCGCAGACGGCTGAGCGGAATGTCCTTCCCGACCTCGACGCCCGGCCGGAACGTCACGCCCTCGGCCGCCATCACCGCAAGGCGGCGATCGAGGACGCGCTTCTCCATCTTGAACTCCGGGATGCCGTAGCGCAGCAGCCCCCCGATGCGATCCGAGCGCTCGAAGACGGTGACCAGATGGCCGGCGCGATTCAGCTGATCGGCGGCCGCAAGGCCCGCCGGTCCCGATCCGACGACCGCCACCTTCTTGCCCGTCCGCCGCGCGGGCGGCTGCGGTGTCACCCACCCTTCGTCGTACGCACGGTCGATGATCGCGACCTCGATGTCCTTGATCGTCACCGGATCGTCGTTGATCCCGAGCACGCACGATCCTTCGCACGGGGCCGGGCACAATCGGCCCGTGAACTCCGGGAAGTTGTTGGTGGCGTGCAGGCGATCGATGGCGGTCCGCCAGCGGTCGCGGTAGACGAGATCGTTCCAGTCGGGAATCAGGTTCCCAAGCGGGCAACCCTGATGGCAGAACGGGATTCCGCAGTCCATGCATCGCGCACCCTGTGACTGCAGATCCCCGACCGCCGACGGCAGATACACCTCGCGCCAGTCGCGGATCCGTTCCGCGACGGGCCGCGTGGGATGCTTCTTCCGCTTGATCTCGATGAAACCGGTGGCTTTACCCAACTGAAAATCCCAAATCCCAAATCCCACGTCCCAACTTCCAAATCTCCTCGCGTGGGAATTGGGACATTCGGAGTTGGAAGTTTATCGAAGGTCGATCGTGCTGCCGGTCCCGGGTGCGGCCACGTATGCCGCCGCGGCGACCGACGCGACCGCCGACGTGGTCGCCCGGCGCGCCGCTTCGGCGGCGAGCGCGCGCTTGTACTCGCGCGGCATCACCTTCACGATGCGGCGCTGGAGCCTCGGCCAATCCTCGAGCAGGCGCGCGGCATAACGGCTGCCCGTATAGGTGACGTGCTTCATCAGCGCCACCTGCACGAACGAGAGATCGTCGGCATCGGCGAGCGCCTCGAGGTCGACCATCTCGTGGTTGCACCGGCGCTCGAACCTGCCGTCGATGTCGAGCACATAGGCAATGCCGCCGCTCATGCCCGCGGCGAAATTGCGGCCGGTCCGGCCGAGGATCAGCGCGCGCCCGCCGGTCATGTACTCGCAGCCGTGATCGCCGACGCCCTCGACCACGACGGTCGCGCCGCTGTTGCGGACGCAGAAGCGCTCGCCCGCCACGCCGCTGATGTAGGCGTCGCCGCCGGTGGCGCCGTAGAACGTCACGTTGCCGAGGATGATGTTCTCCTCGGTCCTGAAGGTCGACCGCAGCGGCGGGTAGGCGATGAGCCGTCCGCCCGACAGCCCCTTGCCGAAGTAGTCGTTGGCGTCGCCGACGAGCGTCATCGTGATGCCGCGCGGGAGGAACGCCCCGAAGCTCTGGCCCGCCGATCCGTGGAACGTCATCCGGATCGTATCCTCGGGCAGCCCGGCCGCCCCGTACCGCTTGGTCACCTCGTAGCCGAGGATCGTCCCGACGGTGCGGTCGGAGTTGCGGATGAACGAGGTGAATTCGACCGGCGTCTGGTGCTCGAGCGCCGGACGACACCGGGCGACCAGCTCGTTGTCGTACGCGCGGTCGATGGCGTGGTCCTGCTCGCGCACCTTGCGCCGCGCCACGCTGGCCGGCAGATCCGGCATGTGCAGGAGCGGCCGCAGGTCGAGGCCGTCGGCCTTCCAGTGGTCGACGGCCCTCTCGATGTCGAGGCAGTCGGCGCGGCCGATCATCTCGTCGATCGTCCGGAAGCCGAGCTCCGCCATCAGCTCGCGCACTTCCTGCGCGATGAAGCGGAAGAAGTTCTGGACGAACTCGGGCTTCCCGCCGAACTTCTTGCGCAGCTCCGGGTCCTGCGTCGCAATGCCCACCGGACACGTGTTCAGGTGGCACACGCGCATCATCACGCAGCCCATGACGACGAGCGGCGCCGTCGCGAAGCCGAATTCCTCGGCGCCGAGGAGCGCCGCAATCACGACGTCGCGGCCGGTCTTCATCTGGCCGTCGACCTGCACGACGATGCGGTCGCGCAGCTTGTTGAGGACCAGCACCTGCTGCGTCTCGGCGAGGCCCAGCTCCCACGGCGTGCCGCCGTGCTTGATGCTGGTGAGCGGCGAGGCGCCCGTGCCGCCGTCGTGCCCCGAGATGAGCACTACGTCCGAATGCGCCTTTGCCACGCCGGCGGCGACCGTTCCCACGCCGCCCTCGGCCACGAGCTTCACGTGGATGCGCGCTCGGGGATTTGAGTTCTTCAGGTCGTAGATGAGCTGCGCCAGGTCCTCGATCGAATAGATGTCGTGGTGCGGCGGCGGCGAGATGAGGCCGACGTACGGCGTCGCGTACCGCGTCTTCGCAATCCACGGATAAACCTTGGGCCCGGGCAGCTGGCCGCCTTCGCCCGGCTTGGCGCCCTGCGCCATCTTGATCTGCAGGTCGTCGGCGTTCACGAGGTACTCGCTCGTGACGCCGAACCGCGCGGACGCCACCTGCTTGATGGCGCTCCGGCGCGAATCGCCGTTCTCGTCGGGAATGTACCGCTCGGGATCCTCGCCGCCCTCGCCGGTGTTCGACTTGCCGCCGATCCGGTTCATGGCGATCGCGAGCGTCTCGTGCGCTTCCTGGCTGATCGACCCGTACGACATCGCGCCGGTGGCAAACCGCCGGACGATCGATTCGACCGGCTCCACCTCGTCGATCGGCACGGGCGGCCCGGCCGGCCTCAGCGCGAACAACCCGCGCAGCGTCGCACGGTTGCGATTCTGCTCATCGACGAGCCGCGTGTACTCCTTGAAGACCTTGTATTGCCCGCTCTGCGTGGCGTGTTGCAGCCGGTAGACCGTGTCCGGGTTGAAGAGGTGGTACTCGCCATCGCGCCGCCACTGGTACTCGCCCCCCGGCTCGAGCTCCACAGGACCGGCCGGCCTGGGCGCGTACGCCTTGTCGTGCCGCAGGCGCACCTCCTTCGCGATGATGTCGATGCCGAGGCCGCTGATCCGCGACGTCGTGTGCGTGAAGTACTTGTCGACGAGCGCCTGGCGCAGACCGATCGCCTCGAAGATCTGCGCGCCGCAGTAGCTCTGCAGCGTCGAGATCCCCATCTTCGACATGACCTTGAGGATGCCCTTGTTGAGCGCCTTGATGTAGTTGGCGATCGCCTTGTCGCGCTCGAGGCCGAGGAGCATCCCCTGCCGGATCATGTCGTCGATCGTCTCGAAGGCGACGTACGGGTTGACGACCCCGGCGCCATAGCCGAGCAGGAGCGACACGTGGTGCACTTCGCGCGCGTCGCCGCACTCGACGACGAGCGCGCAGCGAGTGCGAGTGCCTTCGCGAACGAGGTGGTGATGCACGCCCGCCGTCGCCAGCAGGCTCGGAATCGGCGCCTGCCGCCGTCCGATCCCGCGGTCGGAGAGGATCAGGATGTTGTAGCCCGCAGCAACCGCTTCGCTCGCCTGGCGGCACAGATCTTCCATCGTCCGCTCGAGCCCGGCTCCGTCCTCCTCCGAGTCGAACAGCAGCGAGAGCGTCGTCGATCGAAACGGCGACTCAGCCGGCAAGTGGCGCAGCTTCGCCACGTGCTCGTTGTGGATGATCGGGTACTTGATCTTGATCTGCCGGCACGACTCGGGCTCCGGATGGAGCAGGTTCCGCTCCGGCCCGATCGTCGACCCCATGTCGGTCACGAGCTCTTCCCGGATCGCGTCGAGCGGCGGGTTCGTGACCTGCGCGAAGAGCTGCTTGAAATAGTCGAACAGCAGGCGCGGCTTCTGCGAGAGGACCGCCAGCGACGTATCGGTGCCCATGGAGCCGACCGGCTCTTCGCCCTGCTGCGCCATCGGCGCCAGAATCAGCCGCAGATCCTCCTGCGTGTAGCCGAACGCCTGCTGCCGCTGGAGGACCGACTCGTGCTCGGGCTGCTCGGCACGCGCCGCCGGCAGGTCGTCGATGTCGACCAGGTGCGTCTCGAGCCACTGGCGGTACGGATGCTGCGCCGCCAGGTCCCGCTTGATCTCCTCGTCGTCGATGATCCGGCCCTTCGACGTGTCGACGAGGAAGATGCGGCCCGGGTGCAGCCGCTCCTTGACCAGGATCTCTTCGGGCGGCACGTCGAGCACGCCGACCTCGGACGCCATGATCACGAGGTCGTTCTTCGTGACGTAGTAGCGGGACGGGCGCAGGCCGTTGCGATCGAGCACGGCGCCGATCACGGTGCCGTCGGTAAAGGCAATCGACGCCGGACCGTCCCACGGCTCCATCAGCGACGCGTGGTACTGATAGAACGCCTTCCGGTCGTCGTCCATCGACTCGTGATTGGCCCATGGCTCCGGAATCATCATCAGGATGGCGTGCGGCAGCGACCGCCCCGTCATCACGAGGAACTCGAGGACGTTGTCGAACGTCGCCGTATCGCTGCCGCCTTCCCGGATGACCGGCAGGAGCTTCTTCAGGTCGTCGCCGAACAGATCGCTCTTGAGCAGCCCCTCGCGCGCCCGCATCCAGTTGATGTTGCCGCGCAGCGTGTTGATCTCGCCGTTGTGCGCGATATAGCGGTACGGATGCGCCAGCGGCCACGATGGGAACGTGTTGGTGCTGAACCGCTGGTGGACGAGCGCGAGCGCCGACTCGAGATCCGGATCGGTCAGATCCGGGAACATCGGCTCGAGCTGCCGCGCCGTCAGCATCCCCTTGTAGATGAACGTCCTCGACGAGAGGCTGACGATGTAGAAGAAGCGACGCGACAGCGCGCTGATGTCGAGTCGATCGGCGCCATGCTCGAGGCGCTTCCGGATGACGTACAGCTTGCGCTCGAACGCCTGCCCTTCCACGCCCGGCGCAGCGCCGATGAAGACCTGCTGAAAAATGGGCTGCGTCGCTTTGGCGCTGTCGCCAAGGAGGCTGTTATCGTTCGGCACGTCGCGCCAGCCGAGGAGCCGCTGCCCTTCCTCGTCGATGACGCGCGCGACGAAATCCTTCACGGCCTGACGGTCGCGGGGATCGCGCGGCAGGAAGACGAGCCCCGCGCCGTACGCGCCGAGCGGCGGCAGCCTGCAGGGCGCCACCTTGCGCAGGAACCTGTCCGGCATCTGGACGAGAATGCCGGCGCCGTCGCCCGTGTTCGCTTCGCATCCGCAGGCGCCGCGATGCTCGAGATTGATCAGCACCGTCATCGCCTTGCGCACGATGTCGTGCGAGCGATGCCCCTTGGTGTGGACCACGAACCCGACACCGCACGCGTCGTGCTCGGCGCGCGGATCGAAGAGGCCCTGGGCGGGAGGCCGTGTCGGGTCGGGAGCGGACGACATGGTCGGATCCTTATACGATCCTCTGACCCATAAGGGAAATACAATGTTCTGAGCGATTCAATCTGCTTCACTCATATAGGGGTCGGGGCCAGGGGTCAGCGGCCAGGACGAGTCCCCAAATTCCCGCTGACACCTGACCCCCGACTCCTGACCCCTCAACCGCCCATTTGGCCAATCCGCTGGAATTTGGCCGAATTTCATCGATTCGCTCCCTACAATTGTGCGGATTGAGCACACGACAAGGAGCGCGTTCATGCACCCGCCGATGAAGTACGTGGAAAAGGGGATGTCGATTGTGGCCAACGGGCTCTGGCACGTGCTGGCCACGGCCAACCGGATCCACCAGAACCCGTCCTTTACGCCACGGTGGTCCGACAAACCTCTCCTGAAGTCATGGCAGAAGACGAAGCCGCCGCTGGGCTGGCCGCGGCAGACCGATTCGCTCTGCCCCACGTGCGTCCGCGAGGCGCGCCAGGAAATCCTCGACGGGAAGAAGGACGTCTCGGTCCTCCTCAACGAGAAGGTCGGCGAGATCAAGGCGACCATCCTCGAGAAGGACGGAACGATCGTCATGGAGAAGGACTGCCCGATCCATGGCCATTTCGAGGACGTCATGGCGATCGACCCGGCGTTCTTCCAGCACCTCGAAGAGGTGTTCCCGGGGCGCGACATCCGCGCGCACAACGACGAGCAGCTCCACAACCATGGCAGTTCGACGATTCTCCATGGCCGCGGGTCGGTGCTCACCGTCGACCTGACGAACCGCTGCAACATGATGTGCGACCCCTGCTTCATGGACGCCAACCAGGTGGGCTTCGTCCACGAGCTCTCCTGGGAGGACATCAAGCAGGTGCTCGACAACGCCATCAGCATCAAGCCGCGGCGCCAGATGTCGGTGCAGTTCTCGGGCGGCGAGCCGACCATGTCGCCGCACTTCCTCGACGCGGTGCGCTACGCACGGAAGGTCGGCTACAACAGCGTGCAGGCGGCGACCAACGGCATCGAGTTCGCCAAGAGCGCCGAGTTCGCGAAAGCGGCGGCGGAAGCCGGACTCCGCTACGCGTATCTGCAGTTCGACGGCATCGGGAACGCCGCCAACTCGCACCGGCGCGTCGGCAACCTCTTCGACGTGAAGCTGCGCGCCATCGAGAACCTGTACAACGCCGGCGTCGACATCGTGCCGGTCATCACGATCGTCAACGGCGTCAACAACGAACAGGTCGGCCGCGTCATCGAGTTCGCGCTCGACAATCCGAAGCGGATCAACTTCCTGTCGTTCCAGCCGGTCTCCTTTACGGGACGCGACGAGGAGATCACGCCGGAACGTCGGAAGGCGCAGCGCTACACACTGTCGCACCTGGCGCACGACGTGAAGAACCAGACCGGCATCGGCGAGCCGACGCGCGACTGGTTCCCGATCTCGTTCATGTCGACCTTCACGGACTGGGCCGACCTGGTGCACGGACCAGAGACGGCGTGGGGTCAGCTTACGTGCGGCTGCCACCCGAACTGCGGCATCGGCATGGCGGTCATGATCGACAAGGAGACCAAGGAAGCGGTCCCGGTGACCGCATTCCTCAAGGCCGAGCAGCTCGCCAGGGACGTGGCGCTCGTCAACGACGCCGCGCGCGGACGGTTTCTCTCGATTGCCGGCATGGCGCTCGCGTTGATGCGCAACTACGACGCGTTCAAGGCGCCGACGCACTTCCGCGTCGCCGACCTGATGAAGAAGTTCGACAAGACATTCGGCGCCACCAAGGGGGCGCGGCAGGGCAAGTACGGCCGCGTCGAAGGGACCCGCACGAAAGAGGACATCGAGAAGCGGCGCGCGGACCGCTGGAACTTCCTGTTCATCGCGGGCATGTGGTTCCAGGATCTCTTCAACTACGACTTCCGCCGCACCGAGATGTGCATCATCCCCTACGCGACGCAGCAGGGCGAGATTTCCTTCTGCGCGTACAACACCGGCATCGGCTGGCGGAACATCATCGAGAAGATGCACATGACGGCCACGCTCACCAAGTGGTACGAGGAGCACGGCCGCCACGAGATCTTCGCGGGCAACAAGCACGTCCCCCTCGCCAGCAACGATCACTCGCTCGTACTGAACCAGGCGGCCGTCGAAGCCGGGCGGCAGACGGATCTCGATGAGAAGGGGATCGCGAAGAACGCCCGCGAGGAGAAGCTCCAGGCCCGCAAGAGGCAGTTGACGCCCGAGGAGGTCCGCCACCATCAGGAGATGGAGCGGCTCTATCGTCAGCAGGTACTGAAGGAACAGCCGACGATCCAGATCCAGGGGCTCGGCGGCGGACGGAAGAAGCAGGAAGTCGCCGAGGTCGTACACACGCCGACGGTCTAGCGCCGTCGTGGGGCCGGCGCTTTCGCAGCCGCCGGCCCCATCCCGTACGAAACCGTATCCGCGCGTTTCATATTGCGACTGGACGCGTTCCGACACCCAACCCAGGCCTCACGACTCGGCCCCGATTCACGCCACCTCAGCGGTACCGCCCTTGCCCTCCCCTGATCCTGGCCGGAGGGCCGACGATGAACTCGAATCCAGTACGCGAAATGCCGGCACGCGAACAACCTGCCCCGGACGAATGGGGTCTCTACGACCCCAACGACGCAGGCCTGGCCGCGGCGATTCGCGCGCTCGATGGCCGGCGGACGGCGTCCACCACGGAGAAGGCAGCCACGGACGGGACGCCCGAGGCGGTCACTCCGGCCGCTGCGGCAGCGGCGGCATCGCTGCAGGCGAAGCCACAGGGCGCGATCTACACCCTGGAAGGGATGGCGCGGTGTTTCGGGTGTTCGCGCGACATTCGCACCGTTCGCGTGCTTCGGCTGCTGCGAAGCCAGGTGTCGTTCACGTCCATGCTGCCGCGAAAAGGGTACGTCGTCGCCTGTCCGGAATGTGGCGGCGTACTCGCCGTCGGGTTGTCGGGGCTCGTCTGACCCCGGGGTTGACGTGGGGCATCCATGGCCAACGCGCAGCAGATTGCCGAGCTCCAGGCATGGCTGCACAACGTCGACGCCGCCCTTCGTGAATTCGAGGCGCGGGAGCGCGAGCTCGAGGCTGCCCGGCGCGAGCTCGAGCTGCTCCGCGAAGAGCTGACCGCCGAGCGCGCGAGCCTCGAGGCCGCACGAGCCGAAGCAGCGCAGCTCTCCGAGGAGTTCGAGGCGACGCTCGAGCAGGTGCGTCAGGAGCATGCGAGCGCGCTCGGCGAACAGGCGATCACATACGCCTCGCTGCCGCTCGATGAACTGCTCACGGTCTTCAATGGGCTCGGCAAGGCCGGGACGGTCCCCGAGGTGCTGACGGAGCTGGTGACGGGCATCGCGCGGGAATTCTCGCGGGTGGCGCTGTTCGACGTTCGAGGCACCAGTCTCCACGGCACGCGGCAGATCGGCGTCGAGTTCGAGACCGATATCTCGAAGGTGGTCGTGCCGCTTTCGAACGACTCGCTCCTCACCCGCGCGGCAAAGAGCGGCCGCCTCGAAGCGTTGTTCCCCCGCGCGCAGGGCGACGCCGCGGGCATGATTCCCTTCGGCGGCGCGCCTGCGTGCGCGCTCGCGATTCCCGTCGTGGTCCGCGGCGTCACCGTGGCGGTCATCTACGCCGACGACGCCGATCACGCGGAGTTCACGCTCGGCGCCGCCCAGGCGCGCACCAAGTACGCCGATCTGCTGCAGCAGCACGCCGCGCTCGTGCTGACCAGGATCGGCGTCGAGCAGACCAGACGCGCCGACACCGAGCGCGAAGGCCGCGCCGAGACACTGCCCAAGACAGGCATTCACGTCGAAACGCTCGGACGCACCAGGCTGCGGCACCTCGTGCTCAGCCTGGCCAACCAGCTCGAACGCGAGTACAACGCCTGCGTGCAGATGGGCAGCAGTCGGCTGCACTCCCTCTCGTATTTGCGGGACGCGGTGGAAAGAGCCCGGCGACAGTACGTGGACAGCGCGCGCCTGGACCCTGTCGCGGCAACGTTTTTCGACGACCATCTCGCCGACGTCGCGCGAGCCCGGCGCGAGACCGCGTTCGGCAAGGATCTCGCCGCCCTCCTCGCGCCCACGCGCTCAGCCGTCAGGCTGTAACGCTACAATCGCCGGATGCGTCTCGAAGGAGCGGCCGTCATTGTCACGGGCGGCGCGTCGGGGCTCGGGCTCGCCACGGTCGAAATGGTCGTGGGCGCCGGCGGGCACGCCGTCATCGTCGACGTCAACGAGGAGGCGGGCGCCGCGGCGGCGGTGCGGCTCGGCGACGCGGTCCGTTTCGTCAGAACCGACGTCACCAGCGACGTCGAGATGCACCGGGCCGTCGACCTGGCGGTGCTGGAATACGGCGCGGTGCACGGGCTCATATGCGCCGCGGGAATCGCCGCCGCTGAGCGCGTCCTGCCCAAAGAGGGCATCCTGCCGCTCGAGCGCTTCACGCGCATCATCAACGTCAACCTGGTGGGCACGTTCAACGCGATGCGGCTCGCGGCAGCTGCCATGGCGTCGAATGCGCCGAACGAGGCCGGCGAGCGCGGCGTGATCGTCACGACCGCATCGGTCGCGGCGTTCGACGGTCAGATCGGCCAGGCCGCGTACTCCGCTTCGAAGGGCGGAATCGTGGCGATGACGCTGCCGCTCGCGCGCGAGTTCGCGCGCGTCGGGATCCGCGTGATGACGATTGCGCCAGGGACGTTCGACACGCCGCTGATGGCAGGGCTGCCCGAGGCGGCGCGCCAGTCACTCGCGCAGCAGGTGCCGTTTCCGTCCCGGCTCGGCCGGCCCCCCGAGTACGCGGCGCTCGTCCGCCACATCTTCGAGAACGAGATGCTCAACGGCGAGGTGATTCGGCTCGACGGCGCGATCCGGATGGCGCCCAAGTGAACTCCGACCAACACAACTCCCACGTCTCAAGCTTCATTCGTGTGAGGGTGTGGGAGTCGGGTGTTTGGGAGGTGGAAGTTGGGGAATAATGGAATCGAGATGTTGACGGCGCTCACCGGCGCTCTTGCCGGGCTCTTCCATGTCCTTGCCGGTCCCGACCACCTTGCCGCCGTCGCGCCGCTTGCGGTCGACCGACGCCGGCACGGCTGGCTGGCAGGCTGGACGTGGGGACTCGGACACACATCCGGTGTCGTCATCGTCGCGCTGTTGGCCGTGCTGCTGCGAGACGCGCTGCCGCCGATCGAGCTGATCTCGGCCTGGAGCGAGCGCCTCGTCGGGGCGGCGCTCATTGTCGTGGGGTTCTGGGCGCTGCGGCGGAGCGCCCGGATCGAGCCGCAGCCGCACGTCCATGGGGCCGTCCATCACGATCACGTGCACGTGCAGGCGGGTCCGGTCTGGATCCGCCGCCTGGGCCACACGCACGCATCGTTCTGCCTGGGCGTGCTCCACGGGATCGCGGGCAGCTCGCATTTCCTGGGCGTGATTCCGGCGCTGGCTCTGCCGACGCGGACCGCCGCGTTCACCTACATCGGCGGATTCGGCATCGGCACCATTGCGGCAATGACCGCCTTCGCGGCGGCGATCAGCCTGGCGGCCGGATCGGCACGACCGCAACATCATCTGCACCGCGCCCTGCTGGCGGGCGCCGCCGTCCTTGCAATTGTGGTCGGCGGGATTTGGCTGTTGCCGACGGCCTGATTCCGGCGGCCGGGCGCGCCTACCGGCTATCGACTACCGGATGAAGATCGACGTAGACCACGCGCCGTGAGACGCGCACGTCGGCACGGCCTGGCGCTCGCAGCATCACGCGGGCGCGGACGAACACCTCATTGGCGGGCGTGCGCTGTTCCCGGATCGAGAGCTGGCTGACGAGTGGCACCTCCGAGGCAGGCGCGAGCTCTTCGGAGCGGACCGGGCCCGTCACAGGTCCCACATCGAGCTCCAGAATACGGTCCGACACCGTGTGCAACGCCGTCTTGCGCGGTTCGGCGCTCATCTCGAGCGCGAGCGAGACGACGTCTCCCCGCCGGAGCAGCGCGACGCCCAGCAGCCGCGGCTCTACCGGCGTTGTCGAGTCGTTCGGTTCCGGTACCAGCGCCCCGTTCCAGATCTCGAGCCGGTCGAACACTTCGAGGCGCCCCATGTCGGGCCGCGCCATCCCCGTCGCTGCGGCCGCGAACGCGGCTGGCGGCGGAGGAAGCCCTGGACCGCGCTCCGCATCGGCACTCCGCGTGGCGCCCACGCCTGCAGCTCCGATCGCGATCGCAGCAAGCGCGGCGGCCGCTGCCACGCGAACCGTGGCGGATTTCGTTCCCATGGCGTCACCGGCCGTGCGTCGCGCCACTTTCCTGGCCGCCGCACGCACCATGGCGGCGCGGATCGTGTGGCGGCGCCGCTCGTACCCGATCTCGAGCGCTCGATCGCAGAGCACGTTGATGACGCGCGGAATCCCCTTCGAGTGGCGGACCACGGCGCGCACCGCCGCGGGCGTGAACGAGACGGCGCACGGCACGGTCTCCACCGTCGCTTCGTCGGTGCCGAGCGTGTGCAGATCGGCAGCAAGCGCCAGGCGCTGCGCGGTCGCGAGCCGGTGCTGCATGTAGGCGTTCACGTCCGTTGCGGTCAGCGGTTCCAGCACCACGCGCCGCGCCACCCGCTGATTGAGCTGCGCGAGCTCGGGCCGCTCGAGGAGGTCATCGAGCGACGTCTGGCCGACGAGCACGACCTGCAGCAGCTTCGACTCGTCGGTCTCGAGATTGAGCAGCAGGCAGAGCTGTTCGAGAACGTCCGTATCGAGGTACTGAGCCTCATCGACGATCAGGACGGCGCAGCCGCCCGTCGGCACCAGGGCGGCGAGACACCGCTGCAGCGCGCGCATGAGCTGATGCCGGTTCGGCTGGTCACCGGCCGGTCCGAGCGGGCCAGACCTGCCGGACGAGACGTGCACGCCGAAGTCGGCCAGCACGTGGCGGAGGAGATCCTCGACGGTGACGCGCGGGTCGAGCACGAGCGACACGCAGGCCATCTCACCGAGCTGCTGCACCAGCGTCCGGCACAACATGGTCTTGCCGGTGCCGGGCTCGCCCATCACGACCACGAGGCCGTCGCGGCGATCGAGCGCACGCCGTACGTCGGCGAGTGCCGCCGCGTAGCTGCGCGAGTGATATACGAACCGTTGATCGAGCGTCAGCGTGAAAGGACGCTGGGCGAGGCCGTAGTGCTCTTCGAGGCGCATCGCCGGCTGGGCGCGGGGAAGAAGGTGCCGCACGTCTCTCTCAGTCGAGCGACACCAACTGGAGGCGGTCGCCGACGCTGACCTCGTGCCGCGCGAGCGCGCCGGCGGGCAGCTCGATGGCGGCACGCGCGCGTGGGGCGATCGCGATCCGCCAGGAGCGCAGGTTGCGGACCAGGCGCACGGCGCGTCCGTGCCGGTCCACGAAGGCGATATCTATGGGAAAGCGCATGAATGCCGTGTGGACGGCGAGACACGGCGCCAGCACCAGCGCGGCATCGGCATCGAGGTGATCGCGGCCGAGCAGCCCGACCCGGCGTGCGCGCCGCGTCGTCGCCAGCTCGACGCGCGTAGCCACTACCTCGTGGGTCCGCTCGTCGACCAACATCATCTGGACGCCCCGTGTGGGCAACCACTCCGCCATGTCACTTCCCGCTTCGTTCCTGGAGGAAGTACGCCTCGCACGCCCGATCGAGCAGATCGCGCGTGATGGTGGGCCGGCTTCCCCGATAGCGGCAGAGCGCGGTCACTTGATCGAGCAGGTCACGGGGATGGCAGGCGCGCATCGGCCGCCGATTCAGGCCGTAGTACTTGCGCTGGAGATACATCACGAGGATGCGGTGGAACGGCAGCTGGCGCCGCCGGCAGTTCAGCTCGAAGATGCGCTCGAACTGCTCCATCGTCGGATCGCCGATATGGATCTTGTACGGGATGCGGCGGAGGAAGGCTTCGTCCGCCAGGTCCGCCGGATCGAGGTTCGTGGCAAACACCACCAGCGTGTCGAACGGCACCTCGAATTTCTTGCCCGTGTGGAGCGTCAGGTAGTCGACACGGCTCTCGAGCGGCACGATCCAACGGTTGAGCAGCTCCTGTGGCCGCACGCGCTGGCGGCCGAAGTCGTCGACGAGCAGCACGCCGCCGTTGGCCTTGAGCTGCATCGGCGCTTCATAGAAGCCCGTGATCCGGTTGTACGTGAGGTCGAGCATCTCGAGCGTCAGCTCGCCGCCGACCACGACCACCGGGCGCCGGATGTGGACCCAGCGCCGATCGCGGGGACCCGAGGCGATGAGCGTCAACGGATCCGGATCGTCGGCCTCGAGCGACTCGTGGCTTGCGGGGTCGTAGAGCGTGATGATGCTGCCGTCGATGTCGAGCGCGTGCGGCACGTACATGTCGCCGCCGACGGCGCGGCCCATGCCTTGTGCGATCACCGTCTTGCCGTTGCCGGGCGGTCCGTACAAGAAGACTGCCTTGTTCGCGTTCGCTGCCGGACCGAGCTGCTCGAGAATGGCGTCGTCGACGACCAGGTGGGCAAAGCCGCGGCGCAGCTCCTCGCGATCGATGTAGGAACGCTCGGCGCGCAGCACCTGGATGTAGGCCGCGTACGCGGCGAGCGGCACGGGCGCCGGGCCGATGTACTGGCAGCCGGCGAGGAACTGCCGCGCGCGATCGCGGCCGAGGTCGGTCAACGCGTACCGATAGGAGGCGCTCGACACGCCGTCGGCACCGCGCACCTCGATGAGCCGCTCGGCGCGCGCGCGCTCGACGAGCGGCTCGAGCAGCGGATATGGCAGCCGCACGCGATCGGCAAGCGTCAGGCCGGTCGCCTGGCCGCCGAACAGCGTCTTGATCACGAGCTGCTCGAGTTGATCGATTGCGAGACCTGTTGCCTCGACGGTAGCCGGCTGCGGCGGCGGCGGGACGACGTCGGTCGGCGTCAGGATCGAAACAGCCTGCATTACTGGTTCCCCATGGGAACGAGCACTTCGATGAACTTGATGGCCGCCGGGCCGATGGTCACGATCCAGATCGCCGGGAAGATGCAGATGACGAGCGGGAACACCATCTTGACGGCGGTCTTCGCCGCGGCCTCTTCCGCGCGCTGCCGGCGCTTGGTCCGGAGCACGTCGGAATGCACCCGGAGCGCCTGCGCGACACTCGTCCCGAATTTGTCAGTCTGCACGAGCACAGCGACGAGCGAGGCGAGATCGTCGACGCCGGTGCGCGCGGCGAGGTTGTGCAGCGCCTCGGCGCGCGCCGTCCCCGCCCGCAGTTCCAGATTGATCAGGCGCAGGTCGTCGGAGAGCTCCGGATGGACCACCGCCAGCTCGTCCCCCACGCGCTGAATCGCCTGGTCGAGGCCCAAGCCCGCCTCGACGCTCACGACGAGCAGGTCGAGTGCGTCGGGGACCGACAGCCGGATGCGGTGCTGCCGGCGCGCCGCGAGCCGGGCCAGGACGAATGCCGGGAGGACGTATCCGGTGGCGGCCGCAATGAGCGCCAGCAGAAGGCTCGGCCGGCCAAGGAGCGGCGTCGCCATCACGGCAAACGCCAGTAGCGCGCACCCGGCACGGATCCCGAAGAAGATCGCGACCGCGTCGTGGCGCCGGAAGCCGGCGTGTACGAGGCGCAGCCGCATCTTGCTCATCTCCGACGGCGAGGCCGGCACGGCGCGGCCCACCCGCTTCAGCGTGTCGACGACGCGCTCGTAGCCGATCGCCTCGGGCTCGGGGTCGGACCTGCCGCTGACCTCCCGCAGACGGCGCTCGATGACGGCCGCCCGGCCAGGCGCCAGCAGAAGCGCGCCACCCGCGATGAGCAGCGTGACCGTCGCGAACGCCAGCAGCGGCAGCAGCAGCGTCACATCACACCTCGATTCTGATGACGCGGCGGATCCAGATGAAACCGACGATCTGCATGACGATCGTGGCGACGATCATCGTCTGACCCAGGCGTTCCTGGAACAACGGTCGCATGTGCTCCGGATTGATCAGCGAGAGCGCGACGGCGAGGAACACCGGCAGCCCGAGCAGCACGAAGGCGGTGATGCGCCCGTGCGCCGTGTGCACGCGTACCTGGCGCTGGATCTTGAACCGCTCGCGCACCACGCGCGAGAGATTGTCGAGGATTTCGGCCAGGTTGCCGCCGGTGTCGCGTTGAATCGCGACCGCCGTGATGAAGAACTTCACGTCGACGAGCGGCACACGCGTCGCCAGCCCTTCGAGCGCGTCGCGCAGCGGCAGGCCGAAGTTCTGCTCGTCGAAGACCTTCTTGAACTCGGGGGCGACCGGCGCCGTCAGCTCGTCGGCCGCCATGCCGAGCGAGGTCTGGAACGAGTGGCCGGCCCGCAGCGCGCGCGCGACCAGATCGAGTGCGTCAGGGAACTGCTCTTCGAACGCCTTGAGCCGGCCTGCGCGGCGCTGCATCAGCCACAACACCGGCGCCGACGCGCCGAGCAGCACCGTGACGAGGAGCGCCGCCGGAATCCGCAGCAGTACCTGGCCGGCGAGCGCGAACAGGACACCCAGCAGGACGCTGATCAGGACGACGGCGCCCGGCGTGGTGCGGACGCCTGCCTGTTCGATGAGCGTGGTCAGCCGCGACCCGGCGCGCGTACGGCCGAGCGCGCGATCGACGAGCGGCAGCGGCCCCTCGGCGGGACGCAGCACGAGGCTTTCGTCGGGCGTGGCGCTCGGCTGTGCCACCTCCTGGAGGCGGCGCTCGAGCCGCCGCCGCGCGATGCCGTCGCGCAGCGTCAACGCCCCGAGATACCCGCCGACCACGACGCCGGCGACGAGAACGAAGACGAGGACTGGCGCCAGCATCAGCGGACCTCGAGGCTGCCTTCGAACATCTCAGCCGGCAGGTGGATGCCGGCGGCACGCAGGCGCTCGCCGCACTTTGGACGCACGCCCGTCGCGCGGAATCGCCCGATGACCTTCCCGTCCGGACCGATCCCGAGCTTCTCGAACAGGAAGATCTCCTGCATCGTGATGACGTCGCCTTCCATGCCGGTGATCTCCGACACGCTGGTCACCCGGCGCGATCCGTCGCTCAACCGCGTCTGCTGCACGACGAGCTGTACGGCCGAGGCGATCTGCTGGCGGATGGCGCGTTCGGGCAGATGGGTCGCGCCCATCGCCACCATCGTCTCGATGCGCGCCAGCGCGTCGCGGGGCGAGTTCGCGTGCACGGTCGTGAGCGATCCATCGTGCCCCGTGTTCATCGCCTGCAGCATGTCGAGCGCTTCTTCGCCGCGCACCTCGCCGACGACGATCCGATCGGGGCGCATGCGGAGCGCGTTGATGACGAGCTGCCGCTGCCGAATCGCGCCCTTCCCCTCGATGTTCGGAGGGCGCGTCTCCAGGCGCGCCACGTGGTCCTGTCGGAGCTGCAGCTCCGCCGCATCCTCGATCGTGACGATGCGCTCGCGATCGGAGATGAAACCGGACAGAACGTTCAGGAGCGTCGTCTTGCCGGCGCCCGTGCCGCCGCTCACGACGCAATTCAGGCGTGCGCGCACGCAATGCGACAGGAAGTCGAGCATCGGCTGTGTCAGCGACCGGAGCTGCACCAGGTCTTCGGCCCTCAGACGCTCGGCAGGAAACCGCCGAATCGACAGCAGCGGACCGTCGACCGCCAGCGGCGGAACGACGGCGTTGACGCGCGAGCCGTCAGCCAGCCGCGCATCGACCAGCGGCGAGCTCTCGTCGACGCGGCGGCCAATCCGGCTGACGATCCGATCGATCACCCGCAGCAGATGCTTGTCGTCCTGGAAGGTGGCCGAGACGCGCTGCAGGACGCCGCGCCGCTCGACGAAGACGTGGCTCGAGGTGTTCACGAGGATGTCGCTCACCTCCGGGTCGCGCAGCAGCGGCTCGAGCGGCCCGAGACCGAATACGTCGTCGATCACCTCGCTGAAGAGCGTTTCCCGTTCGCTGAGGCTGATCGGGATTGCGTCCTCGGCGAGGAGCTGGCCGAGCAGCGTCCGAATCTCGGCCTCGGCACGCGGGCGCTCGGTCATCGCGAGCGCCTCGAGGTTGAGCCGCGCGAGGAGCTTGCGGTGGACGTTCGCGCGAAGCTCGAGATACTGCTGTCGGACGGCGGGGCTTACCGGAGGCGGCGAGGCCGCCGACGACAGCGGGGGTCTGAGCGCGGCTATGCTGCTCATCGTCGGTTACCAGATCGAGGCCAGACGCTGCAGGCCGAGCGTGCTGCGCGGCGCGGCCACCACGGCTGCATCCCCGTTCGGGTCGAGCATGCGGCGAATGAAACTGTCGAACTGCGACGCGAGCTCGGTATTCCCAGTCATCGACAACGGCACGCCGGAGTTGAGGGCCGCGGAAACGGTGCGGTAATCGCTGCGGAACATCTGCTCGATGGGCCGCCCGAGGGCGCTCTCGATCTGATCGGGCGCGATCGGATACGGCTCGGAGGCGCGATTGAGAAGCACACGCACCCGATCGCCGCACGCCCCGAGCTGCGCGACGCGATCGAGCAGCCGCTGCGCGTTCCGGACCGAGGGCACGTCCGGATTCGGCACCAGATAGATCGTGTCGGCCGCGTAGAGCACCGCCGTCGCCGACGGCGTCAGCTGGCTGCCGGCGTCGACGACGACGTGGACGTATTGGCGCGCCAGCAGGCGGAACACCTCCTCGACGGCGCCCGTGTCGGCCGCACTCGGCCGATCGAACTGGTCCGATCCCGCGAGGATCTCGAGTCCCGACTTGTGCTTGACGACGAGTTCGCGCAGGAACTCGCCGTCGAGGCGATGCAGGTTGTCGAGGGCGTCGAGCAGGCTGTAGCGGCTGCGCACGCCGAGAAACAGCGTCACCTCGCCGAGGCCCGCCTTGAGATCGACGATGACGGTCGGCCGGCGGCTCAGCCGCGCGAGCTCCACCGCCGAGTTGACGGCAATCGTCGTCGTGCCGGCGCCACCCTTCGCGCCGAAGAAGACGCAGGTGGTGGCGCGCGGCCGCGCCGTCGGAGACGCGTCGCGTCGGGCCGCCGCGCGCGCGATCGCATCGTGGACCGCCTTTTCCACCGGCGGCCACGTCAGGAACTCGTTGGCGCCGGCCCGCATCGCCTGCAGGATGGCGTCCGGGCTCGCTTCGAGCGCGACCATGAAGATCGACAGCGCGGGAGCCGCGGCTCGCAGACGCTCGATCGAGGCGAGCGTGGCATTCATGTCGTGGCGTCCGTCGACGACGACGACATCAGGCTGTGCGTCGGCCGCCTGCCGTTCGTGGGTGACGGTGACGGGCGTGGCGCCCGACCGCAGAACGGCGGCGGACTCCCGCCGGAACGCGTCGTCGTCGCTGAGAATCAATCCGGTGAGGAGGGCCATGACCTACTCGATCAGCTGAACAGCGCGCGGCACTGCTCCTTCGGGGGCAGGGCCGGCATCGGGATCGATGGTGCCGAGCAGCGGCATCATGCGCCCGTACACGTCGTTGCCCGTGCGCCCCTCGACGAAGAACCCGATCCACCCCGCCACCTTCAGCGTGGCATTGCGGCCGTTCATCTTGCCGTACTGGAAGTAGTCGGGGTCGTAGAGCGGAATCGGGAACACGCGCGGGCTTCGCCCGAGCGGGCTCACGACCTTGCTGGTGTCGTCGTCCCAGTAGGCCGTGGGATCCTGCGCGATGAGATCGTCGATGCCATCGTTCGTCGGGCCCATCATGTTGCCGGGCTCCTGCGTCATCGGCCAGCCGGTCGGGATCGAGGTCGGGTTGCAGGCGGCGATGTTCTCTTCGTACCAGTCGGCGCCGATCTCGCCGTTGTTGCCGGGCATGCTCCACGAGTAGTAGAACGTAGGCGCGATGTTGTTGCCCGTGCCGGCGCGGAGCGTGAACCGCCGACCTTTGTCGCCGCCGTCGCTGACCGGCACGTGCGGCTGGTAGCTCAGCTCCGCGGGCGCGTACCGATCCGCATCGGGAATCACTCGCCCCCTGCTGTCGTAGCGATCGAACGTCCCATTCGGCGGCACGTTGTTCTCGATCCACTTGTCGGGAATGGTGAACGGGCGCACGCAGGTCATCGCGTTCGCCGGGGCGGCATGCGCGGTCGCATTGGCGCTGACGTCGGCGGTCGCCGATCCGAACACCGCCGCGATGAACGTCGACAGCGGGTTGTTCCGCGCGGCGGTGCGGTGCACGGTCACTTGAACGCGGTTCGCCTCGCCGTTGGGCGCGACCGGGAACGTGACATCCGACGGATCGACCGATACGTCGCCGCCGATGACGAGGTTCTCGCGCGCAGCGTTGATGGCGGCCTGCACCGCCGGGCCGGTCGGCGAGCGATCGTCCCAGTCGTCAAGCGCGAGCGCGATGGCGCCGGCGAGCGCCCCGGCATCGGCCGCGTTCTGCGCCTGCGAGCGCGCCGTCGTCAGCATGCCGACGTCGATGGCGAGCGTCGTGGCGATGAAGAACGCCAGGAAGCCGGTCGTCACGTAGACGATCGAGACCCCGCGCTCGTCGCGACGCAGCCGGTGGACCAGCGTCATTTGCCCTGCCCCGTGAACGCCGGCGGCGGCGGCGGCAGCGACTCGTTCTCCTGCAGCCGCGGGAGGAACGGCTCCTGCGCGCGGGGGAGCTGCGTCGTGACGCCACCCGAATCCTGCGGCAGGATCTGCGGCGTGATCATGACGACCAGCTCGGTCTGGTCCTTGCGCGCGGCCTTGCTGCGGAACAGATATCCGAGAATCGGGATGTCGCCGATGCCGGGCACCTTCGACAGCGTCTGCGTCATCGTGTTGTTGAGCAGGCCGGCGATGGCGAACGTCTGGCCGTCGCGGAGCTCGAGCTCGGTCTCGGTCCGGCGCGTCGTCAGGGCCGGAATGCGATAGCCGGCGAAGACGACGGCGTTGTTGAAGTCGAGTACGCTCACTTCGGGGCGAACCCGAAGGTGCACGCGGTCGCCGTTGACGGTCGGCAGGAAGTTCAGTCGGACACCGAACTCCTTGAATATGACCGACACGCCGATGTTGGCGCCCGACCCCTGGGCGACCGGAATCGGAAACTCGCCGCCCGCGAGGAAGCTGGCTTCCTTGCCGCTCTCGGCGACCAGGTTCGGCTCGGCCAGGCTCTGAAACAACCCGCGGCTCTGCAGCAGCCGCACGAGCAGCCCGAGGTCGTACCGCTCGCTCAGGATGAAGAAATTCAGGAAATCGCTGAAGGTGAATTTGCCTTCGGCTTTGGTGACCGGCTCGCCGAAATCGAACCCCTCTTTGGCCCACTCCAGGCCTTCGTAGCCGGGCGCGGCGAACTGTTGCGTGGTGACGCGTCCGAGGGTGTTCCTGACGCCGGTCGGACTGGTGAAGATCGACAGTCCCAGTTCCGTGAGTGCGCTGCGGCTGACCTCCGCGAACCGGACGCGCAGCAACACCTGATTGCTGCGCGCGGGAAGCGTCTGCGGCACCTGCAGCAGCACGACCACGTCGTCGCGCTTCTCGACGAAGCCGGCGGCCACGTCGACGGCACGCGTGGCGATGTCCTTGGTGGACACCTTGCCCGACAGCACGATCTGCCGGCCGTTGGCGTGCGCCGCGATCGCCTCGCCGGGAAACAGCTCCTTGAGCTGTCCCTGAAGGCGCGCAAGATCGCGTAGCACGGCAATCTCGTAGCGTCTCAGGCCCCCCGCGCGCTCCCACACGAACATCGAGATCGTCCCCGGCGTCTTGCCGTTGATGAGGAGCTGATTGGGCGAGGTGACCAGCGCGTCGGCGACGTCGGCGCTCGTCAGCGATACCCTGGCGATCGGCGCGCCGATGTCGATGACGGTCGACCGTCCGACGAGCAGCGCCACCGGAATCGGGTCGGCAGCCTGCGCCGCCGCGGGCGGCTCCGGCGCCTGTGCCAGCACGGCGCTCGTGCCGAGCATCCAGACGATGAAGATGCGCGCGTATCTCGTGCTCATGTCGTTGTTCCTCAATCCTGGCGCACGACTTCCTGCGCGCGTTTGTCGCCGCGAATGATCTCGACCGTCGGCGGCGGCGGCGGTGGCGGCGGCGGGCCCGGCCGCGCCGCGGGCCGCGGTGCCGGGCGGGGCGGCGCGTAGCCGAGCAGCACCGCGGGCCTCACGCCGGGCGTGGCCGGCGCGGTCTTGTCGAGCGGGTTGCGCAGCGCGAGCTGAATCTTCCCTTCGGTACTCGCCAGCGTGAGGCGCTCCGCGTCGGCCGGGTCCACCAGCAGCGTGACGACGCTGACCGAGATCGGCTTGTCGTCCTCGACGTCGCGCTCGATCCGCGTGCCGGCCGCCAGCACGAGCACGTTGGTCAGGACGACCTTCGACGTGATTTCCGTCTGCTGGTTCGTCGGATTGACGGTGGCGACGACGTCGACCCGCGTGCCGGGCAGCACGTAGCCCGCCACGCCGATGACGTCGTTCACGCGCACGGACACGGCGCGCATGCCCTCCGGGATGACGGGCGGGAGGCCGGCGCCCGCGCCCACGGGCGCCAGCTTGTTCGGCAGCACCAGCTCGTTCTGGGCGATCGGCTGCACCAGCCCACGTCCGACGATCTCCTTCGGGTCGCGGAACGAGCCGGCCGGCACGGCGTCGGAGGGCCACGCGATGACGCGCAGATCCTCGCCGCGCAGCTCGACGCCGAGCGCGAGATCGGCCGCCGCCACCACCACCGGCGTCGTCGGGAGCGTCACTTCGCGAACCGGCGTGTTCTGGATGTAGCGATAGGTGGCGAACGCGAAGGTGCCACCCAAGCCGATCGCAATGCCGAGCACGATGAAAACGCGTATCCGACTCATATCTGACCCCTATCCCTGCCCCTCCGCTACTCGTTGCGCATCGTCGCCGATGCGGTCATCGTGATGGCCTCGCCGGCGGTCGAACTGGTCGAGATGAGCTGTACCAGCGGCTGCATCACCAGGAACTCGTATGGGTAGCTGATGGTGACCGTCGACGCCGACGCCGTTCCGGCGCCGATGGCGATCTCGTCGTTCCGTGCGACCGCGACGGAGGCGCTGTCGGCGTCACCCAGCCGGCCTGCCTCGAGGTACGTCTCGACGCGCGACCTGACGGCGTTGTCGGTGGTGCCCGGCAGCACGGCCACGCGCGCGCCCTCGCGCGCCGCGTTCGTCAGAATCTGCCAGTGCTGGAACGCGCGCCCGAACTCGAACACGCTGATCGACAAGAGGAGCACGAGTGGAAATGTCAGCGCGGTCTCGACGATCGCCGTCCCGCGCTCGCTGCGCCATCGATTGGATGTGGTTTTCATGCGAACACCACTGCGAAGGTGACGCCGGCGGCAATCGCCGGCGCATACGCGAAGCTTCTGTCGCTGCGGTTCGTCCATCGACGATGGACGGCCAGCGCCGCCGCCATGACGCCGCCGACGATCAACGTGGCAAGGAATGCCGAGAGCGTCGCGCCCGGACCGAGCAGCGTTCCCGCGGCGGCGAGGAGCTTAACGTCGCCGCCGCCGGTTGCGCCGAAGAGAAACCCGGGAAGCATCAGCAACAGGCCCGTCAGTGCGCCCAGACATGCCTCCGTCACGCCGATCGACCCGAATCGGGTCGTCGCGAGGGCGAGGCCCGTCGCGCCCAGCGCCAGCGTCAACCGATCAGGCACCCGGCGCGTGCGGAGATCGATTGCGGCAGCGGCACCCGCGCCAACGAGGACAGCGGCGAGCACGAGGGGATGGGCCATCACGAATTCCAATCGGCAATGGATGGAGGACGGAGGGAGGAGGTCCTCCGTTGCCTTACGGATTGACGTTGCCTTCAGCAGTGGCCAGCGCTCCCTGGATGCTGTCCCAGATACTCGTCACCGAGCCGCCGGCCAACGTGATTGCAGCCACCGACCCGAGCGCAATCAGACCTGCCAGCAACGCGTACTCGATGAGGTCCTGACCTCGATCGTCACGCGTAAGCATACGCAAGCGAAGAAGCAGACTGAGCATGATGTTCCTCCACGCGTCGGTCTCGAGACGCGCAATGAGTGTTGAACGGCAGCCACCGCACCGAAGCGAGACCGCCACAGCGACCGCCTTAAGCGCAATGGACGTGCCACGATCGGTGTCGCGTCCGGGACACAGCGCGCAACTGCACGACGCGTCAGCGTTTAGCACGTGCTCGCCGCCCCACGATGTGACGCGGCGACCCTCCTCGTCGTCGTTCGCGTCGCCGCACATTCGTAAGCGCGCACCGCGGATTTCGTGACCGACGCCTGCCGTCAATCGCGGAAGTTCACGACGGTGATGCGCGGACGAATTTTGTAGGGTCGCGTGCGGCGGCGCGCGCCTGCGCCGAGCGAGAACGGGCAAAATCCTGAAGAATCAGGCGTTGTTCGCGGCACACCGCGTGCGCGTTCGACCGGAACGACTGTTGCCACGCGTCACGGGGGGTCTCGCTCCATGGCATCCCACGTGCGGCGCATGTGCGGCGATCTGCTCGTGTCGGCCGGCGTGCTCGCCGCCGTTGTTGGCGCGCTCGTCGCGATCGACCCGCGCGTGCGCGAGCACATGTACGCGGTTGCGAAGGGCACATCGCCCGGGAGCGTCGCCGACGCGGGGTCGTGGCTGCGCGAGGTGGTGTTGGCGCTCGTCGACGCGGCGCGGACGCAAAGCATCGAGCATGCGCCGCTCATGATCTTCGCGGTCGTCGCGACGGTGCTGCTGCTGGCGCTCTCGCGGAGTTGAACCTGATCCGCTAAAGGCGGACCCCACAGATGTAGTGTCCGGCTTCAGCCGGACCTGAGGCTACCGCACGTACTCGGTGGGCGGTTGCACGCCCGCCAGGTACTTCTCGCGATCGTCCGGGCGGTAGATGCGGACGCCTCCCGCGATCTCGACGGCGGGCGGCCAGTCGAGCGCGCCGAGCGGCGCGGCCGCAAACCGCTGTCGAAAGCGCGGCTCCTCCCAGCTTTCGAACAACAGGACGGGCTCGAATCCACGCGTCCGGAGAAAGGCGATCGCGCGATCGAGCCAGGCGGGATCCAGCGTGTCCCAGACGAGTGTGCGCCGCCCCGCGTAGAGGCGGATGCTGCCGCTCTGCCAACCGGTCACGACGAGCGTGTTCTCCGGCAGACGCTGTGCGACGAACAGGGCCGCCCGCTCGTAGCGCGCCTCGAGCGCGTGCAGCCGGAACGTCTGTCGTGCCTCCGCTGCGCGGATGCCGGCACCCGCGAGCGCAATCGCAGCAGCAGCGACGACGGGGCGTGCGGTCCACGGGGCAACACGCCGGCATACACCGTCGATCGACGCCACCGTCAGGATGATGACCAGCGGCAGCGTCGGCAGGAGAAATCGCAGGTACGACCAGTCGTCGAAGACGACGTACGGGAGATAGCACGCCGCGTTGACGAGCACGAGCGCCGCGTACAGGCGTGTCAAGGCTCCGGGCAGCAGCAAGGGAGCGGCTGCCGCGAGGAGCCATGCGGGCGTCTGCGTCTGGGTCAGCCACGTCGTGTAGCGCGCCGCGTTCGGAACGATGTGCGCGAGGTCGAAGAGCGCAGCCAGCGAGCCGTAGCCGGATCGAAGCACCGACCCGTAGAGCGTCTGATGGATCAGCGCGACGACCGCCGACCCGATCGCCACGCCAACGCCGAACGCGGCGGCCTCGCGCAGCCGTCTGCCCGCGGGCCGCTCCGGGCGCCACAGCAGAAACGCGGCAAGGGGGACAGCCAGCACCACGAGGTTGGGCCGGACGAGAATGGCTACGCCGGCCGCGGCCCCTGACCACCAGCCAGCCTGCCATCGCGTGCCGGCCGCTGCAGCCGCGGCCGCCATCCAGAGTGCCGCCGCCGGCACGTCGCTCATCGGCTGTACGAGCTGGTACAGCACGATGGGGCTGGCTGCGGTCACGAGCGCCGACGCAACCCCGATGCGGGGGCCGAATCGCGAACCGGCGGCGAACGTAGCCCAGACGAGCAACGCGCCAAACAGCGGGACGAGAAAAAAGGCGGCCCTGACGCCGCCGAGGGCAATGAGCGGTGCCATCAAGATCGAGAGCCCGGCCGGACAGACAGGCACGATGGCCCCGGGCACGGTCGGCGACGGCACGTGCCCGGCCGGCGCGAACGTGAGCGGCGCATCCGGCCACGGCGCCTCGAGTGCCAGCGCATCGGGCACCTGCAAACGGCCGGACGCCCACTGTCGCGCCTGATACACGTAGCAGAACGAGTCGGAGCCGCCGGCCGCAAACGTTCCCCAGACGACGCCGGTGACGACCGTTGCGGCCACGAGGAGCGCGACCGCCACACGCCGCATATCAGGCGCCGAACCGCTCCCAGACGAGGACCTGCAGGGCGCGCACGCCGTCGCGCCAGCGGATCTTCTTGCCCTGGCGCCGCGACCGCGGCTCGTAGCGGACGGGCACTTCGTGGATGCGATGGCCGCGCCGCAGCAGCCGCGCGGTGATCTGGGGCTCGATGTCGAACCGCTCGGCCGAGAGCTGAAGCGAGCGCGCGACCTCCGTCCGCATCACCTTGTAGCAGGTCTCCATGTCGGTCAAGGACGCCCGAAAGAGCAGATTGGTTGCGACCGTCAGCGCGCGATTCGCGAGATAGGTGACGAGCGGCGCGCCGGACCGTCCCAGGGCGAAGCGGGACCCGTAGACGACATCGGCGAATCCGCCCAGAATCGGCTCGACGAGTGATCCCAGTTGACGCGGATCGAGCTCGAGATCGGCGTCCTGGATCGCCACGATCGATCCACGCGCGCGTGCCAGCCCGTGCCGGATCGCGCTCCCCTTGCCGGCGTTCGGCTCGACATGGAGCACCACGATCGGCAGCTGCTCGCGCGCCGCCTGGTCGAGCACCGCGCCCGTCCCGTCGGTCGAGCCGTCGTTGACGACGATGATTTCGTGGGCGACCGGCAGATCGATCGCCAGCAGCCGATCGATCACCACCCGCGAGGTGGCGGCCTCGTTGTAGACGGGAACGATGATGGAGAGCAGCTCTGTCCGGCCGCTCACCGTCGTCCCGTCGAACCGCGTGGGGGCGGCGCGGGCCGGTACTGCACCATGACGTTGCTGATCACCGCGATGGGGCGGCCAGGCACCGTGAAGTTGTCGGGCGTCGTCGCATCCGCGCGGATGATGGCGAGCTTCTCGCCGAGAATGCTGACGGTCTTTTCTTCCTCGGGAATGGTGATTGAGATCGGCTCGAGGCCCGTCGGCGCGACCGCTTTCACCCCGCCGGGCCCGGCCCCGCCGCCGACGCGATCGACCAGGTCGGCCGCCGTGCGGAACTCGTTCTGCACGACCGCGCGCGAGAGGAGCGTATTGTCCGCCGTCAGCACGCCGATCGTCGCGGTGTAGTGCCGGTACGCGCGGTTGGTCTTGATCAGCTCCTCCGAGTACGTGTGACGGTTGTGCAGATCGAAGCTGAGCGTCACCGGACCGGTGTGCGGCGGCAGCGTGATGATGATGCCGTCGGCCGGATCGCGTCCGGTCAGCACGTCGCAGAACATGCGGCCGGTCTTGATGCCGGTGCCGAGCGGCGACGGACACTCCAGGGCGGCCGGCTCGGTCACGGGCGCTGGCGGCGCCGGCGGCCGTCGCCTCGCCGTCGTCCGCCGCTGCTGCGCGTCGGCCGCAACGATCCAGAAGAGGGCGATCAGCAGGAACGCGGCAACGCGTCGCATCTCAGTCGCTCACGCAGGTCAACCCGTCGACCGCCGAAACGGTCGTCGGCAGATCGCTCTTGTGCTTGATGAGCTCGAGGAACTCCATCCGCGTCCGCGCGTTGTCGCGGAAGATCCCGAGCATGGCGCTCGTCACGGCGAACGAGTTCTGCTTCTCGACGCCGCGCATCGACATGCACAAATGCGTCGCCTCGCAGACGACGGCGACGCCGAGCGGGTGGATCTTCTCGAGAATCGTCTGCGCGATCTGATTGGTCATCCGCTCCTGGATCTGCAGCCGACGCGCGAAGACGTCGACGAGCCGTGGGATCTTGCTGAGTCCGATGACGTGGCGCCGCGGAATGTACGCGACGTGGCACTTGCCGAAGAACGGCAGCAGGTGGTGTTCGCACAGACTGTAGAAGTCGATGTCCTTGACGATCACCATCTCGCTGTAGTCGACGGTGAACAGCGCGTCGTTCAGGATGGTGTCGATATCGGCCGTATAGCCGCTCGTCAGGAACCGGAGGGCGCGCTCGACGCGCTGCGGCGTGCGGAGCAGGCCCTCGCGCGATGGATCCTCCCCGAGCTCGGCCAGCAGGCGTGCGATCAGATCCTGCACTGCGTCAATTGTAGCCGTTAGTCCGCCTGACAGGGGGTCGGCATCCAGACCGCGGCGTCGACCTTCTTGAAATGCGAGCTGGTCACGAACCGGGGGACGCTGAGGTACTGCGGATCCTCGACCATCGTGGTGACGATGAGCCACGTGTCCTTCGTCGTCTCGTCGGTCACGACGTTGTAGTACTCCGTGAGCTGCGCGTTGGCACTGTAGGGCACGCCGTTCTTGCGCAGATAGCCGGGGCGGAGGTTGCCCGTCATCACGCGCAGCGCCCCGCCGCGCGGTGCGCCGCCGCGGCGTCCGCCGGCCGCTTCCCACTTCGCGACCGACGTGCCCTGCCATGTCGGCTTTCCGGGCGAGGAGGGGCGCGTGAAGTGGAACAGCCGCGTCTGCGTGCCGGCTTCCGTTTCGACCTTGAGGGTCGCGTCGTTCTCCCAGCTGACGCGAATGCGCCCAGGGAGCCGCATCACCGCGGGCGCGCCGTAGCCGCGGCACTGCTCTCCGGCGGCGGTGTCGCGCGCCGGCTCCCACGCGTTGGCCACCTTGATCGCCGCCTCGGTGAGCGGCAGGCTCGCGAAGTCGCCTTTCGGCGGCGGGCGCATCCGCCAGCGCCAGTCCTCGGTGACGACCGACACCCACGTGCCCGTCAGATCGACGGGCGCCGCGGCGCGCGGCGAGGCGGACCCACCCTGACGTCCGCTCCCCTGTCCCTGGACGATCGGCTGGGACAGCAGCGCAATCGCGAGTACGGTGCTACTGACTCGTTGTCCCACGTCCCACCGTCCGGTACACGGCCTCGATGAACATGTCGGTCGTCCAGGGGCCGGTCGTAGCGCCGTAGCGCGGATCCCAGTCGGCGGTCGGCCGCGCCGCCTTGACCTCGTCGAGCGTCATCCCCTTGGCCGCCATCGCCTGAATGCGATCGCGAACGATCGTCACCATGTCGCGATAGAAGGCGACATCCGCCGCGTCGCTGATACGGCCGTGCCCCGGCACGACGAGCGTGCCGCCCTCGGTGCGGAACTCCGGAATCGTCAGATCGAGAATCCGGTTCAGGCTGTCGATGACGCCGTTGATCGTGCCGCCGCGCTCGACGTCGATGACCGGATACGTCGTGGTGAGATAGACGTCGCCCGCGGCGATGACGTCGGAGCCGCGGAAATAGACGAGCGTATCGCCGTCGCTGTGTGCGTCCGGCTGATGGAGGAGCTGCACCCCTTCGCCGTTGAAGAAGTGGCTCAGCTTCATGCCGTCGGTGTAATAGGTGTCGGTCGGCAGCACGTCGAACGGCGCCGGTCTCTGACCGGGCCCCGCTTCGGTCATCCGATTCAGTACCTTCTCGTGCGCGAGGATCGCCGCGCCCTCCGTGGCGTCCGCGATCGTCCCCGCGACGTTGCCTCCGGTGAACGTCCGGCCCGCCAGCCGCAGCCGCGCGTTGCCGCCGGTGTGATCGGGGTGCACGTGCGTGTTGACGATGTACCGAATCGGCTTGGCGGGCGGCTCGACGTGGCGATCCGCCACGCTCGATCGCGTCTCGGCGGCGAAGCCGAGCGGCCGCTCGCGCAGGTCGAGCTCGTCCTGCAGCCGGCGAATGGCCGCCAGCACGGCGTCGGTCATCTGCGCCACGCCGGTGTCGACCAGCAGCACGCCGTCGCGGCCGATCGACACCGTGATATTGGCGCCGGCGCCCTGCAGGACGTGGATGTTGCCGCGCACCGGCAGGATCTGAATCGGCGCGGTCTGCAACGCGGTCGTACTGGACCGTGTGGCGACGGCCGCCGCCACCGGACGGCTCGATCCCGGATACATCGTGTCGGCGCCTCCGCGCGCCGCCTCGAATGGGATGCCGTGCTTCTCCGCGTATTCCCGCAGGAACGGATTGGCCCCCGGCAGAAAGTGCGGCACCACCCCTTTGGCGCGATCCGTTTCCTGCACGACGCTGCAGGGATAGGGGGGAATCTGCTGACGGAGGTTGAGCTCGTAATCGGTCGTGCGGATGAACGGCTCGGTGAGATACACCGGATCGTGCACGATGCTGACGACCGTCAGGTAGTCGCCGTTCCGGATCCAGTACTCCTTCAGCGTCGCCTTGTCGCTGCGCGGCAGGCCATTGCGGCGGAGATAACCCTCCTTGAGGTGCGTGACGGTCACCTCGAGGATGTCGCCCACCCACCGCGCCGTCGAAAACCCGGCCCACGTGTGCAGCGCATCGGCGGGCGGATGCGGGCGACCGTCGAGGTAAATCGTGCGGTCGACGGAACGCAGCCACTCGGCGTGGAACGCCGTGATCTCACGCGACACCGGGTCGACTTCCTTCCAGATCCGCAGGTTCGACGGTCCGCGCCAGATGTAGTCGGCCGAATGCGGACGGCACTGCCATTCCGGCTGCGTCTGAATGGCGGCGTCCCATGTGTCGGCCCGTCTTCGCGCGGCGTCGCTGATGGGAATCCCCGCGTAGTCACCGAGCTCCGGGCCCGGCACGCGCTCCGGCTGGTCCTCCCAGAAGCGCGGCGCCCACTCGCCCGAGAAGTCGACCTGCGCGGCGGCCGGCGCCGCGACGGCCAGCAGCGCCACGGCGACCATCACGACTTTCATGGACTGGCTCCTTGGCTAATAGCGGCCCGACAGCAGCGCGCCGGCGTGCGGCACGTACGTCCTGAGGCCGAGCTTCTGCAGCATCTGGTACGTGGTGCAGACCGCGGCCGAGACCACAGGCCGGCCGCACTCGCGCTCCACGAGCGGGATTGCCGCGAGCGATGGCATCTGCACGCACGACGAGAGCACGAGGACATCGGCGCCGTCGAGCGTCAGCTGCTTGTAGATGTCGACGAGCGCCATCGGATCGCGCCGCCCGACTTCCACGTTGTCAGGAATCTCGAGCGAGACCTTGTCGACGACCTGGACACCTTCGTTCTCGAGATAGCCGGCCACGAGCTCCGTCAGCGGCCGCACGTACGGGGCGACCATCGCGATCTTCTTCGCGCCCAGCGTCCTCAAACCGTGGACGAGCGCACCGGCGCTGGTGACAATGGGCGTCGGCGCGCCCTCGCGCTCGGTCACCTCGTGGAGACGCCGCTCCGACTGGCAGTGGTACCCCTGCCCCATGCTCATCGTCGCGACCAGGCACGCGTAGCCGATGACGTCGACGCGCGCGTCGGCGAGCTCCGCGGCGCATCGGTGCGACTCGGCATCCATCGCCGCGAGCTCTTCCTTGGTCACGCGCTTCATGCGCATGCGGCTGGAGTGGAACGTGAAGCGCTCCGGCTCGACGGCCTCCCGCGCGCGCAGCATTGCGGGAATTTCCGTCTCCATCGTCGTATTGGAGCTCGGCACGATCTGTCCGATGCGGTAGGTCTTCATGTCATCGGTGCTTCTTCGCGCCAGAACCCGAGCGCCTGCTGCGCCGGCCGATCCGAGAAGCTGAAGAGCACCGCCTCGTCATCCGCTTCGTGCGCCACGCGCTTCCACGAGGGCGCGACGAAGACGTCGCGTGGTCCCCACGTGAGCGTCACATCACCGACGCGAGTCCGGCCGCGCCCTTCGACGACCGCGAAGACGGTGGAGTCAGTCGCCCGGTGCGGAGCGCCCTTGAAACCCTTCGGCAGCAGCTGCATGAATGCCCCAATCGTCGGCATCGGCGATCCGCCGTTGGCGGGATTGATGAACCGCATCTTGACGCCGTGGCACTGATGGAGTGGCCCGTTTCGATGCAGCGTCTCCAGCGTCTCGCGGCTGCGCGCATACGGATAGTTGAAGATGGGCGACGAAGGACGCGCCGGCGTCCAGTCGACCGGCAGCATATTGGCCGCGTACCGCGCGTGCGAGTCGGCGTCGGGCACCGTGTTCGGCTGGACGTCGCCCGGGTAGCTTTCGCGGAAGCTGGCGTCGAAGAGGTTGACGATCGGCACGTCGAGGCCGTCGAGCCAGATGACCGGCACGTCGCCCGGGTTGCCGTGATCGTGATACGTCCACGACGGCGTGAGGATGAAGTCGCCGGGATGCATCATCGTCCGCTCGCCTTCGACGGCGGTGTAGGCGCCCGTGCCTTCGACGACAAAGCGGAGGGCCGCCATGGTGTGCCGGTGTGCCGGGGCGATTTCGCCCGGCAGGATGAGCTGCACCCCCGCGTACAGGCTCGTGGTGATGCGCGACTGGCCGCGAAGGCCGGGATTCTCGAGCACCAGCACGCGCCGCTCCGCCTCGCGCGCCGTCAGCAGCCGTCCAGCCTCCATGAGCAGCGGCCGCACCTCGTCGTACTTCCAGAGCACGGGTACGATGTCCGGCGTCGGCTCGAACGGGATGATCTTGCCGAGCACCTCCCAGAGCGGCGCCGTGTTCTTGGTGTCGAGCCGCGCGTAGAGGTCGCGCCGCTCGGGGGGGAGTGCTGCGGGCGTGACGGCGGTGGCAGTGGCGCTTTCCATGGCTTCCTACACTTTCGCCGACGCGTACGTCGCTCCGGTGCGTTCGGGGTCTTGTGCCGCGCGCACGGCGACTTCCATCGTGCCAATCCCTTCGACGGTCGCGACGATGCGATCGCCCGGCTCGATCGGACTGACGCCTTCCGGCGTGCCGCTGAGGATCACGTCGCCGGGATAGAGCGTGTAGAACGACGAGGCCATCTCGATGAGCTCGGGGACGCCGAGGATCATGTACTTCGTGTTCGACTTCTGGCGCAGGTCGCTGTTGACCGTAATCTGCAGATCGAGCGTGCCGGGATCCGGAATCTCATCCGCGGTCACGAGCCATGGCCCGAGCACCGTGTAGGTATCGGGCGACTTGCGCAGGCTCCGATCCTCGGAGCCACGGATGCTGATGTCGAGGCCGATCGTGTATCCGGCCACGTAGTCGAGCGCCTCGGCGGCAGACACGCGGCTCGCGCGCTTGCAGATGACGACCGCCAGCTCCACTTCGTGATCGGTACGCCGCTCCGGCTTGCAGATGACGACGCCCTCGCCCGGCCCCACGAGCGAGCTCGAGGCCTTGAGGAAGACGCCGGCCTGCTGAATCGTGATCGTGTGCGCCGGGTTGTTCGCGTGGATCTGCACGTCGGACTTCACTTCGTCCAGGTGCTTCTGATAGTTCACCGGCGCCGCAATGATTTTGCCGGGATTGGCGATGGGGCTGAGCAGCCGCACGCGATCGAGCGGCACTGCCGGCGCATCCTTCATCAGCCGACGGGCCTGGTCGACGATCGTCGGCAGCCTCGCCACGAGCACGTCGTGCTGCGGAAGCGGATACCGGAAGGGCGGCAGCACTTCGAGCGCCGCGGTGACGTCGCGGATTCGCTCGCCGTCGACGACGCCGAGCCGCCCTTCGTCAAATCGGCAGAGGCGCATGGACCGATTATGTCCTCAGAATTGGTACTTGACGGCGAACTGCATGATGCGCGGCTCGTCCGCCGCCAGGTACCGGCCGAAGTTCGGGTTCGTGAGGTTCGTCACCGGCGACCGCGGGTTGTTGCCGGACGCGTCGGGCGATCCCGCCGCCGACGGCCTGAACCAGTTGAACGCGTTGAACGCCTCGATGCGGGCTTCGATGCGCTGCGCGGTCCCGAAGCGGAACGCCCGCACGAGCGAGAGATCCACGACGCGAGTGCCCATGCCGACATACGCGTTGCGACCCGAATTGCCGAACGTGCCGAGCGCCGGCTGCGCGAACGCCTGCGGGTTGAGCCAGTTGTCGACCGTCTTTGCGCCGTACGGGTTGTCGAGGACCTGGTTGGCGCGCTGCACGTTTGGCGCACCGGTGAGCGCACGATCGACGCCCGTGACCACCGTCAGCGGACGGCCGGAGGCCGCTCGAAAGCTGCCGGAGAGCCGCCAGTCGGATGCCAGCGCGCGCGCGACGGTGTTGTCGAACTGCGGCGACTGGACGGTCGCGCTGAGCGCGAAGATGTGCCGCCGATCGGTCTCGCACGGGCCGTAGTCGGCATCGAGCCGCGCCTCGGCGTCCGGCGGCGGGTTCAGCAGCGACACCGGCAGCATGTAGCCGCTCCCCGCGTTGCCCGTGCCGCCGCCGCCCGTCGGATGGCCCATGCACTTCGACAGCGTGTAATTCGCGCCCATGGTCACGCCGTTGGGATCGCGGCGTTCCAGCGACAGCAGCAGGCCGTTGTACTTCTGCGTGCCGTGATCCGTGAAGTAGTCGAGGAATCCGATGAAACGGCCAATCGCCGGATTCTGCTGCGTCAGCTCCCGCCTGATCGGAAGAGGCGCCGCGGAGCAGTTCGGAAAGGTCTGGCGCCCCGTCTCCGTGTTCAGGGTGCACGGTCCCGTCGGCGACGCACCCGCCGGAATGATGCCCGGATTCCCCGTGACGACATCCCACAGATTGTCGGTATAGCTCCCGAGGTAGCTCGCCGACACCGCCGTGCGGTCTCCCAGTTGCCGCTGCACCGCCACGTTCCACGAGTGCACGCGTGTGGGCTCGAGATCGGACGGCGGCACGATGTACGGACCGTTCGGCGAGAAGGGCGCGTTGGCGTCGAACGTGATCGGGAACGGATTCGGGATGCCCGTGCCCGCGAACGGATCGTCGAACGGCCCGATCCCCGGCCGCTGGAGCCGCACTTCGGATCCCCACGGTGGCGCATTGGCGGCGTTGATGAAGAACTGGCCGTTGACGAACTCGCTGTAGGCGCCGTATCCAGCTCGAATCGAGGTGCGGCCGTCGCCTCTTGGATCCCACGCCACGCCAACGCGGGGCGCGACGTTCAGCCATTCCCTGTGCATGCCGGCCTTGCCGCCCGGGAACCCCTCATCCCCCGGATAGGTGAATCCCGGAGGCGCCTGCGGGAAGACGCGGCTGCGCAGGCCCGCATGGAACCGCTCGACCGAGAAGTTGTAGATCGCGCCGTTCTGGTGCTGCTGCGGGAACCAGGGCTCCCAGCGGATGCCGTAATTCAACGTGATGTTCGGCGACACCCGCCACGTATCCTGCCCGTACAGCCCGAAGTACTTCTGCTTCATGTCGAGCGTGTTCGGCGCGGACTGCTGGAGGAGGAACGGCCGGCCGAGGAGAAAGTCGGCCATGCTGAGGCCGGTCACGCCGCCGTCGAACTGGAAGGAGCCGGGCGACCGGACGTTGGCACGCGACAGCGAATCCCAGAACGCGACGCTGGCGCCGAAGCCGAACTGGTGGGTGCCGCGAATCATCGTCAGATCGTCGCTGAACGCGTACGTGTTGGTGTGGAAGATCGCCTCGCTCTCCGTCCCTCCGCCGAGATCAAAGGCTCCAGTCACCTGAAGGAGCATGTAGTCCTCCAGATAGCTGTACGAGTTGATCCCGACGTCGTCGACGCCAAAGAAGTTCGTGTGCGTCCGGTGAATGGCGCTGCGGTTGAAGGCGAACCGGATGTTGTTGACGGTCGTGTTGCTCAGGACCATCGTGTCGCCGACCGCGAGCGACTGCGCGAGGTTGTCGCGGCCGCCAAGCCTCGTCGAGAGAATGTTGTTCGACTCGTTGAACGGCGGATCGTACTGATAGGTCGTCGCCATGTAGCGGCCAAACACCAGCTGATTCGGCGTGAGCTGGTAGTCGACGCGGCCGATCGCCTGCAGCTCGTTGATGTTGCGCGGATTGGTGACGCTGACGCGCCCGCACGGATCCGACGTCTGCGGCAACCGCTGCGCGATGCGCACGGCAGCCGGGCTGAACAGCGCCGGGCTGATCCGGTTGTTCACGAACGGCGGCGCGAGCGTAATGGCGCCGCGCGTGTTGCACGCGGCCGATGCCACCTGGGTGAAGTCGCCGGCCAGCATCGCGGCGGTCGGCACGAACCGCACGTCCTCGGACGGCCGCTCGTCCGTCTTCGTGCCCTGGTAGGCGCCGAAGAAGAACAGCCGATCGCGGACGATCGGCCCGCCGAGCGTGCCGCCGAACTGGTGGCGCTTGAGGCCGTCGTCGGCGCGCGTGCGCGTCACCGGGTCGATCGCGTTGAACGGATTGGTGGCGTTGAACCGGTGATGGCGCGCAAACTCGAAGAGGTCGCCGCGGAACGTGTTCGTGCCCGACTTGGTCGCCGCGTTCACCGACGCGCCGGAGTGGAACCCGTTCTGCGCGTTCTGGGCGCTCGTTTCGACGCGGAACTCCTGCAACGCATCCGGGAACGGCAGCGGCAGGTTGTAGTTGTCGTACGGATTGTTGTGCGTCGCGCCGTCGAGCAGGTACGCGACGCCGAACGGCTGGCCGCCCGCCACCGAATACCCGACGCCGCCCTGCATGCTGCGGCTCGACGACGGCCCCATCGGCACCACGGCGCCGGCGATCTGAATCAGGTCGGCTGAATTGCGGCCGTTCAGCGGCAGCTCTTCGATGCGCTCGTTCTCGATGACGCCCCCGATGGCCGGGTTCCGCGTCTCCACGAGCGGCGCAGACGCCTCGACCGACACGGTTTCGGCGACTTCGCCGAGCGGCAGCGTCACCTCGATCGTCGGGTTGCTGTTGATCTCGAGCACGATGCCGGTCTGCACGTAGGTGCGAAACCCGGAGAGCGCCACTTCGAGCCGGTACGGCCCGATCGGCAGATTCGTGAGCGTGAACGCGCCCTCAGCGTCCGTCACGACCTCGCGGCGCAGTCCCGTCTCGGTTTGGATCGCGGTGACCGTCGCGCCGGGGAGCACGCCGCCGCTCGGATCCGAGACTGTGCCGTTGATCTGCGCCGTCGCCTGCGCGAGCACAGACGTTGCCGCGAGCAGCAGCGCGAGCACGCCAGCGGCGCCGATGCGCACTACACCAACCATGCAAGAACCTCCTGAAGGACCAAAGCCCGGACCAGGCGTTTCGGCGAGTATACCTCTGCCTCGCGTGATAGGCTGTCACGCCGATGCGGTATCTCACCTTCTCCACCGCCGGCGATCCGACGCCGCGTGTGGGCGTCGTCCGCCGCGATCGCGTGGTCGATCTGCAGACCGTCGCGGCCGCCGTCGGCGCCGACCCGCCGCCGGCACGTCTGTTCGATCTCATTGCCGGCGGACCCGACCTCTGGCGACGCGTGGCCGACGTGGTCGACCGGGGCGGCGCGCGCGTGGACGGCGTTCCGCTCGGCGACATCCAATGGCACGCGCCGATTCCGCATCCGCCCAAGAACGTCTTCTGCGTCGGGCGCAATTACGCCGCGCATGCCGCCGAAGGGGCGCGGGCGCGCGGCGTCGCGGTGAAGCTTCCGAAGGTGCCGATGTTCTTCACCAAGGCGCCGACGGCCGTCGTCGGGCCGTACGACGACGTGCCTTTCCACCGGTCGGCGACACAGCAGCTCGACTGGGAAGCGGAGCTCGGCGTGATCATCGGCACGGGAGGCTGCAACATCCGCCGGGAGGCAGCGCTCGACCACATCTTCGGCTACACGATCGTGAACGACGTGACCGCGCGCGACCTGCAGGATCTCCACGGCCAGTTCTTCAAGGGGAAGAGTCTCGACGGGTCGTGCCCCATCGGTCCGTGCGTCGTCACCGCCGACGAGTACGGCGATCCGCACGCCAAGCGCGTCGCCCTGCGGGTCAACGGCGTCATCAAGCAGGACGGCAACACGCGTGACATGATCTTTCCGATCGACGTGCTCATCGAGTGGCTGTCGCAGGCGTTGACGCTCGAGCCCGGCGACATCATCGCGACCGGGACACCCGAGGGGTGCGGCTTCGCCCGCACGCCGCCGGAGTTCATGCAGGACGGCGACATCATGGAAACCGACGTCGAAGGGATCGGGACGATGCGCAACCGTATCGTCGCGCGGACGTAGAAGAGGCGACGGTCATGGAACAGCTGCTGCAGGCGCTTGGACAGCGAGCCGCCTTCATCAACGCCGAGGTCGTGCCGTGGGTGCTGCGCGTGGTGATGATCGGGCTCGGGATGTCGCTGACGCTTGCCGACTTCAAGCGGGTCGTCATCTTCCCCAAGGCCGCGACGATCGGCCTCGTCGGGCAGCTCGTCGGGATGCCGCTCACCGCGTGGATGCTCGCGCTGCTCTTCGATCCGCCGGCCTTCATCGCCGTCGGCCTGATCATCCTGGCCGCGTGTCCGAGCGGCATCACCTCGAACGCCTATTCGTTTGCCGCGCGCGCCGACGTGCCGCTCTGCGTGACGCTGTCGGCGGTGACCAGCGTGATCACGGTGTTCACGATTCCATTTCTGATCAATCTGGCGCTGCAGACGTTCGGCGATACCGGCCAGATGCGGCCGCTGCCGATCGTCCCGACGCTCATCAACCTGGCGTCGTACACGCTGCTGCCGCTCGTGATCGGGATGATCATCCGCGCCCGCGCCACCGGGTTCGCCCGGCGCGCGGAGGAACCGCTCCGCAAGGGCGTGCTCTATCTGATGGCGGTCGTCCTGATCCTCGGCGTCGTGTCGAGCTACCGGCAGCTCATCGACAACATCGGCACGGCAGGCGTGCTCGTCGTGGCGCTCAACCTGCTGACGATGGGCCTGGGATACGGGCTGGCCAAGGCGTTCGCTCTCTCGACGAAGCAGGCGGTCACCATCACTTTCGAGGTGGGCGTGCAGAACCTCGCCCTGTCGTTTGCGATCAACTTCAACATGCTGCAGCGGCCCGACCTCGCCGTCGCCGGCCTGCTCTATGCGGCCATCATGCCGGCCACCGCGCTCGCGTTCGTCTCGATCGGACGACGACTGATCGAGGCCGAAGAGCGAGCCGGACGCGCGGCTCCAGAGACCGTTCGATGACCTTCGACTACGACACACTCGAGAAACAGCTCCGGATCGATCTCGACCTGAACCGGCGCCCCGTCGCCGTTACCTTTCTCGCATCCGCGCCCTCCGGCGTCGAGCAGTACGAGGGCGTGCAGCCGTCTGGCTGCAGCTTCTGGCGACTCGCGTCCGACGGGCGGACGTTCTACACAGTGGCGGACCACCACTACAACTGCCCGATTGGCGCCTACACGCACAACATCGCGCTGCCGCCCGCGCGCGCGCAGGAGCTCGAACAGACGCTCGGGTTCATGACGAGCATCGGCTACATCCGCATCGAAGAAGTGCCGGCCCTCCCGCGGCTGCCGGAATCGCCGGGCGTGGTCGTGTACGCGCCGCTCGGCGCGACGCCGGTGGATCCCGACGTGGTCCTCTTCTGGGGTCCGCCCGGCAAGATCATGCTGCTGCAGGAAGCCGCGCTGCGCGCCGGCATGGCGGCGGAGCTGCATACCCTGGCGCGCCCGACGTGCATGGTGCTGCCGGCGGCGCTCGCCCACGGCACGGTGGCGAGCACCGGCTGCATCGGCAACCGCGTCTACACCGGTCTGGACGAGAGCGAGCTCTATGTGGCGGTGCCGGGTCGCGATCTGACCCGTGTCGCGCAGGAGGCGTCGATCGTCCGCGCGGCGAACGCCGCTCTTCTCGAATATCACCGCGGACGCAAGCGCGAGCTGGCCACCACGTAGCGTGGCACCAGTTCTGCACGTCCTCACAGCCAGGAGGAACGGCTGTGCTCCTGCTGGTATTTCTGCTGCTGGCGCTCTGGCTGCTCGGCGTGATTACGACCACGACGTTCGGCGGATGGCTGCACGTCCTGCTCGTGGCCGCGATTGTCTTCCTGCTGATTCGCGTGATTCGGGGGCAACCGGTCTGAGATGAGGGGCGGGGCCCCGGGACCCGCCCCCGCGCGGCAGCGACCCTTCGCGAACGGTCGCTACCGGCGCGACGTCGTGCCGGCCGTCGTCGCCCCGGCCATCGTCGCCCCGGCCGTCGTCGGCTCGCGCCCCGCCGACCCTTCCCAGCCGCCGGTCACGCGCAGATTGTTGTGCACTTCGCGCACGCCCGACACGCGCTCGGCGATGTCTTCGGCGTGCCGCTTGTCGCCGCGGTCGCGTACGCTCCCCGAGAGCGTCACCTCGCCGCCGCGCACGGTCACCTCGATGTCGCTGGCATCCACCCACGGATCCTGCGTAAGTCGCTCGCACACGTCCTCGCGGACGCGGTCGTCGGTGCGCTGATAGCCGCGCGGTCCGCGTCCGCTGAACGAGCTCTGGCCGTAGCCCCACGGTCGCGTATACGCAGAGCCGCCGTAGGCGGGGTCGTTCCAGTACGCGGGCCAGCCGGGCCGCCAGTAGTCGGCGCGGGAGTCGCGTCCGTAATCGCGGCCGTAGTCGCGCCCGTAATCGCGGCCGTAGTCGGGGTCGCCCATCCCCCCTCCGCGCTCGCTGCTCCACCGTTCTTCACCCCAGCCGCGCTCGGTGCGCGGCCGGCCGTAATCGAATCCCATGCGATGCCCGTAATCCCAGTCGCGGCCGTACTCGCGGCCGTAGCGCTCGGGCGCGCGGCCGGACCGATCCCACTCGCGGCCGTAGCGGTCCCAATCACGGCCGTACCGCGCCTCGTCCATGCGGCGGCGGCGTTCCGCCTCGTCGTCGCCGAACCACGACCGCACTTCGTCGCCGGCGCGTTCGAAGAAGCCGCGGTCGCGATCGTACTCGCGTCCCCAGCCGCGCTCGCGATCGCGACGCCAGTCCTCGCCTCTGTAACGGTCGTCATAACGCTCTGCCATAACACCTCCGCAATGTTCGGGTGTTGTTCCCAGAGGGTGGCAGTCCTGCAACGCGGAGGCCAGCGCGGCGCCACGTTGAACCGCGACCGCTAGACGATGATCGAGCGCGCGTGAAGGAGTGGCGCGACGAGCTCTGCCTTGCCGTCGACCGCAATGGCGGCAGCCGCCTGCGGGTGCAGGAGCGCGTTGTAGAACAGGCGCCACGCGGCGTCGTCCGATAGACGCGCGCGGGCGTCCGCCCGATCCGCCGCGCCGGCCCACAACGTCCACCGGCCCGACTCGCGCCGCAGCGTCCAGCTTCCACCAGCCGGCCCGTCGATGAGGATCGCGATCGCGGCGCCGTCGTCTACCGAGAGATCGCGATAGACGTGCGGGAGGGCACGCACGCTGATGTCGAGCACGGCCTTCAGATACCGGGCGTCGGACAGCGGAGGAGCGCCGACCGCGAGCCGAATCTGCATCTGGTGGTGCCACAGCTCCGTGAACTCGCGGCCGATGTCGAACCAGCCGGCCGACGACTGTTCGCCCGCCCACGACACGCCGAAGAGCGCCGGCGCGTCGAGCGGCCGCGCTTCGAAGAAGGCGGCGAGATCGCGGCTGGCGAGCTCGAACAGCTCGGTCAGCACCTGCGGACTCAGGCGGCGCGTCGCGGCCACCCATTCGTGATTGAGCCCGTTGATGAAGCGCACGAAGTCGCGTTCGCTCCGAATGGGAAAGGGTGGAGGCGCTGGCACGAGGCCGTCACGCTGGAACGACACGCGGCGAAGCATGAGATCGACCATATGCGCGAGGACGTCGCGGACCGTCCAGGTGCCGGCAATCGTCGGGCGCCCGAAATCCTGCGGCGGCAGGCCGTGCAGCAGATCGACGAGGGCGGACGAGACCGGACGGAAGAACGCACGTGTATCGACGAACGGAGGAGGAGTCAGCGGCATCGGCTATCGCACGAGGGAGAACATGACCGCGTCGACCGGTACGCCGTGCAGGAACAGGCGATGGCGGAGCACGCCTTCGCGGACCGCGCCCGCCTTCTCGGCGACCCGCACGCTGGCATGGTTGCCGGCCGCGATGATGATTTCGAGCCGCACCAGATTCGTATTCGCAAACGCCCAGTCGCGCAGCAGCTGCGCGGCGCGGGTCGCGACGCCGTGCCCCGTGGCCGTCGTACGGACCCAGTAGCCGAGATTGCAGCGGCGGTTCAGCTCCTCGACCTGATTGAGCCCGCACTGCCCGAGGTACCGCCCCTCGGAATCGACGATCGCAAACTCGAACCACTTCCGTTCGTTGAACGCCTGCACCTGGACGCGCAGCCACGACCGCGCTTCCTGCAGCGAGTAATCCGGGTGGCACCAGGGCATCCACGGGATGAGCTCGGCGAGCGACTCGCGCACCGCCTCGTGCATCGCACACGCGTCGTCCGCGCTGCACGGGCGGATCGCACAGGCCTCAGGCCTCAGGCCCCAGGCCTCAGGGGCCTCGGCAATCATTTCGCCGTCGGCTTCGGCTGGTCGGGGCCCGTGTAGCGGAGGATGAACAGGCCCCAGTGCTTGTCGTCGAGGTAGATGTAGCCACGCGTGTCGACGAGCACGTCCTCCGACTGCTGCACGAGATCGTTCGGCGGCTGTGGACCGTATCGCTTGAGCGGCTGCGGCGGAATGAACCAGCCTGTCTCGCGGGGGCTGATCGGATCCTTGATGGTGAACACGCGCAGGCCGGCGTTGAAGTACGTCAGATAGATCAGATCGCCCGGCTTCTCGACGTCGGGCAGGTGGACCTCATGGTTCACGTTGTGCGGTCCGAACCGGCCGCCCTTCTCGCAGAAGTTCTTGTACGGTTCTCCGGCCGGCGGCTGCGGAAGCGGGAAGAGCGACAGCAGGCGCGGCCGCTTGATGTCCCTGATATCGACGAGCCCGGCGAAGTTGAGCCCCTCGTTGCAGCGCTCGTTGCTCGCCTCGGAGGCGACGAACACGAGGTTGCGGTCCCAGAGCGGCAGCGCCGAGTGCAGCGACTGCGAACCGGCATTGATGAAGGGCGGACTGAAGTCGAGGCGGCTGATCTCCTGCGGCCTTGCCGGATCGCTGATATCGAGGATCACCAGGCCCGGCGAAAACGCCATGACGAGCGTGCGGCCGTCGGAACTGACGACCGCAGGGCCGTGAAAACCGTACGGCGTGTTCGGGCGCAGCGTTTCGCCGGCCGCCTTGTTCATGCCCGGCTGCGCCCAGCGACCCACTTCCTTCGGGTTCTTCGGATCGCTGACGTCCATGATCACGAGGATGTTGCCGCCCTGATAGCCCGGATACCCCGACGACAGGTAGGCGTAGCGCCCGCCGGGATACGAATTCCGATGCGTGCCGCCCTGACCCGAGCTCCAGCGCGAGAGCTCCTTCGGGTTCAGCGGATCGGAGATGTCCCAGATGATCAGGCCGTCGGTCGCCGGCTGCTTCGCGTCGCCGCCCCACTGCGGCGCCTTGCGCTGCAGTGCCGTGATCATCAGGTTGTCGTGCAGCGTCACCTGGATGTTCCAGCTGTTCGGCATCCCCGGGATGAACTTCACGAGCCGCGGGTTCCGCGGATCCGTGACGTCGACGATGCTCCAGCCGTCGTGCCACAGGTGGCCGGTGTAGAGATACCAGCGATCGCCGACGCGCTTGATCGCCAGCTTGAACGGCGGACGGCCGCCCATGTCGCTGTAGCCGACCGGCTGCATGTTGTGCGCCTTCCAGCCCTGCGGGATGGGATCGGCCGCGGCGGGCGGCGGCGCCAGAGCCGCCGCAAGCATCAGCGCGGCCACGACATTCCGGAACGGCAGCGTGGTCATCGGGGGTCCTCCGAAGCCTCGTATTGTACGACTTCAGCGGTCGCCGACGACCGCGTAGCCCTGAATCTCCACCTTCGCGTCGGGGTTCGCCAGCGCGGTGACGGTGATGAGCGCGCTGCCTGGGAAGTTGTCGCCGAAGATCTCGCGGCGGATTTCGGTGAGGCGATCGCCGAGGCGCACGTCGGTGATGAAGACCGTCATCTGCACCATGTCGCTCAGCTTTCCGCCCGCCTTCTGCAGCGTCCGGTCGATCAGCCTGAACACCTGCCGCACCTGACCGTCGAAATCGCCGGCGAGCGATCGTCCGTTGTCGTCGACGACGGCGAGCTGGCCGCCGAGCCAGATCGTCTTGCCGCCCTCGGTGATGACCGCGAGCGAATAGCCGCGCGTCTGCGGACGCTCGCCCTTGATGTAGTCCTTGGCAGCGGCGGGTGCGGCCAGCGCGAGCAGCAGCAGGATCGTGAAGATGCGAATCATGGTGTCCTCCTCTCACAGGGAAACGCCTGGCGCAGCGCCATGTAGGCCAGGATGCGTGCGGAAAAGTGGAGCGCGTCGGCATGCGCCTCGAGATAGCGCGCGACAGCCCGCACGGCCTCGTCGACCGTCGCGTTCGACGGCGTGCAGAAACCTTCGGGCGTTTTCTCGAGCGCGCCGAGTCCGCGATAGATCTCGTTGAGATCGATGAGGCCTTCGACCCAGCTCAGGCAGGCGGCGCGCGCCTGCGCCGTGGTCTGCGCGAGCGCGCCGCAGCGCGCGAGCCACGCGCGGCCCGTTTCCGGCGCGGGTGCCGGCGCGCGTATCTGCGCCGCCGCTGGGGCGGTGGACATCAGGACGAGTGCGTAGAGCGAAACTCCGTATGCGGCGCGTCCGACCGACATCTGCGCGTCCTCCGCGTCGGCCGGATGATACCAGCAGGCGGGTGGGGATCGGCGGTGCTCAGACCGCTTTCGAAGCCGTTCGCGTCATCGACTCGAGGATGCGCCCCAGTCGGCGCCGTCCGGCCAGGACGGCCGCGATCCTGCGCGGACGTGGCGATGACGAAGACGCCAAGGCCGCCCAGCAGCGTCTGGGTCGTGGTCAGGGACCTCTCGATCGAAGCCCACACGGCGTAGGCCACGAGTGCGATCAGCGATGGCGGTCGGCTGTCGGCCGTCACCGCGGCCGGTCCGAACGCGATCATCGGCACACCGTGGCAGTTGCGTGGACGCGCCCCTGCCTTCACGGCAGCGGGCGATTTCCGAACAGCCGCGTTGCGGACCGTTCTGGAGGTATTCTTGGAAGAGGCCACGGACCCCGAGCCCATGCAGTTGAGAACGGCGCGGCTGTGCGTGAATTGCGAGGAAGTACATAACATGCCCGCGTGCCCCGGGTGCGGTTCTGAGAACTTTGCGTACCTCACGCGGTGGGTGCCAGCGTCGCGACCGCAGCCTCGGCCGCAGCCGCCGCGCCTCGTCACGCCGACCTTGACTCAGCGAATCATCTTCGGCACCAGCGCGCTGGGGCTGGCGGCGTTCTGGATCAGCCGATGGGCTCGGCGCGCCCGTACGCGGGTGGAAGCCCGCGCGCTCAAGCGCGTTGGCGAGCTGCGGTAACGTCGGGGGACGTGGAATCGGGCTACGCCGCTCCGGGCTTTTTCGGATGATCCGGGCCGTCGTTGCGGCCTCGACGGCGGCGGCGGCGCTCCGGCCAGAACGGACGGTCGCGATACTGCTGATCGGCCTGATTCCTCACGCGCTCGGCTTCCCGCAGACGGGCGTCGATCTGATCAATCAGCTCACGCATCAGGTTGTCCGTGTACGGCTCGGACATCGCTACGGAATGACGGAGCAAACGCTGCGCCAGGCCGCCGGGCTAGTGCGTGTCGAGCGGCTGAATTGTCGCGCGGGACGGCTGCGGCACCGCGGCATAGACGGCGCCTTCCTGGTCTGAAAAGACGGCGAACCGGCAGGGGTCGCGGCGGTCCTTCAGCGTCAGGACATAGCTCTTCCCATCCGTATGGAACTGCAGGTCGAAGCCGTCGGGCACGCGCGGCAGCCCGGGCAGCTCCTCGAGCGGACGGTACCGTCCCGAACCAGGCGCGCGGTCGCGTGGGGCCAGTTGCTGGGCCAAGTGGACGCGGCGCGCGAACGCCATCGCCTGCTCGCGGCGAACCCGGTCCCCCGCCGTCTCGAGCTGGGTATGCAGGCACGACGGGATCTGGGCGTGCGCGCGATGGGCCCCCGCGAGCAGGCTGATGACGGCCACCAAGAGTGGGAGCATGGCGCCTCCTTCAGGCCTTCAGACGCGCGAGGCGTGCGTTCGGTTCGGTCGGGCAACCGGTTGAAGGATGGCGGGCGTGGAGCGCCGGCCGCGCCACTCGAGGCGCGGCCGGTGACGATCCGTGATGTGCGCTAGCTAGACAGGATCGCGCTGAAGTGGATCCGTTCGTGCGAGCGTGCGACGGGGGCGAGCGTGCGACATGCGTCCGAAGGTGCGAACGTACGAGAGGTGCACTCCTCGCACCCCCGACCGCACCGTCGCACGGTCGCATCCTGCACTTCGCACGGTTGGATCCGCGTCCATGCAACCCTGTCTAGTTGGTCTTATAGGTGCTGACCGGCGGGAGCTGCGATCCGCTGCCAGCCGGTGGACGCGGCCCGGCGACGGTCCGGTTCCGCAGCGTCCCGATCCCTTCGATCTTCGCTTCCATCACTTCGCCAGGCTTGAGGTACCCCGAGCGGGTGCCGGCGAAGAATGCGCCCGACGACGTGCCGGAGGTCGTCCCGCCGTTGATCACATCGCCGGGGTGCAGCGTGACAATCGACGAGGCGTACTCGATGAGCTCCCACACGTTGTGGATCATGTCCTCGACCTTCGCCTCCTGGACGAGCTGACCGTCGATCGAGAGCTGCATGTGGAGCCGCTTCATGGGATCGCCGTAGAACTCCGCCGGCACGATCCACGGCCCCATCGGGGCGAACGTGTCGTGTCCCTTGCCGACGAGCCAGTCCGAGCTCTGGCCGAAGCCGCCCGGGGGCCGGCCGCCGCGATCCGAGACGTCGTTGTGGATCGTGTACCCGAAGACGTAGTTGCGCGCCTGGTCGGCCGTGACGTACTTGGCGGTCCGGCCGATCACGATGCCGAGCTCCACCTCCCAGTCGATGCGGTCGCGGCCCCACGGCAGGACGACCTCGTCCTCGTGGCCGATGATCGCCCCGCGGGTCGTCTTGTAGAACAGATACGGCACGCCGCGGTTGGCCAGGCGCTTGGCGCGGGCGGCCGCGCGCTCCTGGGCGCTGCACGCCTCGCAGGAGTGGCTGAAGAAGTTGACCGCGGCGTTCAGCATCTTGCCCGGGTAGCGCAGCGGCGCGAGGAAGCGGACGTCGCCGGCGTTGTGGATATAGGCGGGCCGGCGCGGGGCCGTCAGCTGTCCGCGGCCGACGACGTGGTTGACGATCTCGTAGATGCGGTGCTTCAGCCCGTACTCGTACTGGCCGATGAGCGCGACCATGTTGTCCGGGACCGTCACCGCCGGGTAGTTGCCGGTCATCTCGAGATTGCGGTTGGCGCCGGCGAGCTCGACGACGAACTGCTCGCGCAGGACGAGGGCGACGGCTTCGCGTCCGGCGATGTCCACCGTGGCCAAGTTGAACGGTTCGACGGCGCTGGTGGCCTGCGCACCGGCCTGCGACGGCAATCCGAGCAGGACGACCGCGGCAAGAACAGCTAGGGCGTGACGCATACGAAAAGCCTCCCTGATGACGTGAATATGGACGAGAACGGATTCCCTCCGCGTGGGCGGACTTCTTGCGATGCGCAGGACTATAGGAATTCCGTACGCCGGCTGTCAACGACGGGGGGCGCATGACGGCTGTCGTCGGGCAGCCACTGGAGCAATGAATCCGGTTCGCGTCATTCGAGGCCAGGACTGCATTTACCATCGAGTGGTCACGAGCGTCGGCGCCTACTCGATGATTGCCGAGCGGCGGTCGAACGTCCCTGCCCCGTGATGGTGCGCGCGATGTTCTTGGCGACGATTTCGGCCTCGGCGTGCGCAAAGACACCGGCCTTCGGCAACGGCTTGCCGAGCGTCAGGGGGATAGCGACCACGTCTCCAATCGCGTAGACACCAGGGAACGGTGTCTCCAATGAGTGCCGATCGACCGAGACCCATCCGCTCTCGGCGACGAGGCCGCCGTCCCGGATCACGCGTGGAGGGCGATGCGGCGGGACGTACGCCAGCAGGTCGAATTCGGCACTGGCGCCGTTGGCGAACGTGAGCCGCCGGGCCGTGCCGTCAACGGCCGTCACTTGGTGCTCAGGGTGGTAGGGAATTCCTTTTGCGGCCAGCGACTGCTTCACTGCCGCTGAGACCTCGGGACCCGCCACACCCATGGGCGCCGGCGCCGCCGCACACACGTCGATGTGCACAGCGTTCCGACGACATGCTTGCGACAAAAGGCCTCGATCGGCATGGCGGCTTCGTACGGCGCAGCGGGACATTTGTACGCCGGTGCTGCCGTCCAGGACGACAATGCGGCCGTCTCGCAGCATCCCGAGCGCGTCGCGGAACGCTTCGGCACCGCGCAGCGTGTAGAAGTTATGGCCAGCCTCGGCGAGGCCCGGGATTGATCCCGGTAGCTTTTTGGATGATTCAAAGAACGGCCTTTGGAGCGAGGAGGCCTCGCGAAGGAATGCGCTGGGTTCCGGGCGAACCCCATGGGGCTCAAGAAGACAGCTCACTGCGGAGTTCTTTGACGTGGGTAAAAACTACGATATTTTACCCACATGTATGAACGGGCTATTGCCCCACGGCTGGAGGCGGAACGACATTCCGTCCTCGTGCTGGGCCCCCGTCAGGTGGGAAAGTCGACACTGCTGGGGTCGCTCGCTCCGGATTTCACCCTCAACCTGGCGAGCCTGGCGACGTTTCGCGAGTACGTCGCTCAGCCCGAGCGCCTCGAGGCGGAGTTGAAGGCGGCGCGATCCTCGATTCGAACGGTCTTCATCGATGAGGTCCAACGTGTCCCCGCACTGTTGGACGGCGTACAGGCGCTCGTCGACGCACAGCCGCGGCGATTCCGCTTCCTGCTCTCCGGATCCAGCGCGCGCAAGTTGCGGCGCGGCCATGCGAACCTGCTCCCGGGGCGGATTGTGCTCCACTATCTGCATCCGTTGCTCGCGCGGGAATTGCAGTCGGATTTCAATCTCGATCGCGTCCTCGCCCACGGCACCTTGCCGGGCATCTACGCCGACCGCGATCAGGCGAGCCGCTCGAGCACCCTCCGGAGCTATGTGGATGCCTATCTTCGTGAGGAGATTCAAGCCGAGGCGCTCGTGCGCGACATCGGCGGCTACTCCAGGCTCCTCGACCTCGCTGCCGCATCCTCGGGTCGGGTCGTGAATCTGCACGCGCTGTCGCGCGACGCCGGCGTGAGTTATGAGACGGCCCGACGCTATCTCGACGTGCTCGAGGATACCCTTCTCCTGTTTCGGATCCCTGCCTGGCGCGGATCGGACCGCGCGAGTCTCGTCGCTCACCCGAAGGTGTTGCTCTTCGATCTCGGCGTTCGAAACGCTATCCTGCGACGGCCGCTCGATCGTCCGCTCGATGACGAGCGAGGGCTGCTCCTCGAACATCTCGTCGGCTTGGAGCTGCGACGGCGCGAGGGCACGATCTGGCCGGAGGCTCGTGTGCACCACTTCCGCACCAGGCGCGGCGCAGAAGTCGACTTCGTCCTGTCTGTCGGCCGCGAGCACTGGGCGATCGAGGTCAAGGCATCGCGACAGGTTGATGCGCGCGATCTGAAGGGGCTTGGCGTCTTCGCCGAATATGCGCGCAAGGATACGCGATGTATCGTCGTCTTCCTCGGTGAACGGCGTCAGCAGCTCGATCACGTCGAGGTGCTGCCGCTTGAAGACTTTCTCGCCGAGTTACCCGGATAGGCGACACAAATCAGCCAACGGTGATCTGGGCAGTGCTCGGCCACGGCGCCGCGAGCGTAGAGTGCGTTCAGCGGAGGCATCATGCCCGACGATGAAGCGCTCGAAAGGGACGGCGGCCAGCCCGCCGCGGCTGCCCTGGTTCAGCTCGCGGCCGTCGATGTCGTGATTTCGTGAGCCTCGGTGGACACCCAAAACCGGCCATACTGGACAGCTGAAAACCGGCCATTTCGAGTAGCGGCTCGAGGCGTTGACGCCGACGAGGAACGCAGCGTTCCTACGCGGCATGAGCAGCGTCTTGGCTGACGACAAATACCACCAGATTGTGGCGCTGGGGCGATTGGGCTGGTCGCTGCGCCGCATCGAGCGGACGACCGGTGTCCGGGGCGCGAAACGATCAGCGGCTATCTGAAGGCCGTGGGCATCGTGGTGCCCGGCCGCGGACGCCGCCGCGCATCACGAGCGAAACCGGCCATTTCCACCGCATCGGTGTCCACCGACTCTGGTGGAGCAAATCCGGCCATTTCCGAGGAGGGACCAGCCGACTCGGGGCAGGCGAAAGCGGCCACCAGGGCGGAGGTGTCCACCGACTCGGGGCCGATTCCGCGTCCGGCCCGTGCGCCGAGTGCGAGCGCGTGCGAGCCCTATCGAGAGCTGATCGCCGAGGCGCTCAGCCGCGGGCGCAACGCCATGGCGATCTGGCAGGACCTCGTTGACGACCACGGCTTCACCGCGCGGTATGCGAGCGTGCGGCGCTTTGTCGTGACCCTCCGCAGCACGTCCTCGCCTGAGGCGCGCGTCGTGATCACGACGGCACCCGGCGAAGAAGGCCAGGTCGATTACGGCGATGGGCCGATGGTGCGTCATCCACAGACGGGCAAGTACCGGCGCGCACGGCTCTTCGTCCTGACGCTCGGCTACTCGCGCAAAGCGGTCCGGCTGCTGGTGTGGCAGTCGAGCACGCAGATCTGGGCCGAACTCCACGAGCGCGCCTTTCGTCGGCTCGGCGGAACCGTCCGCGTCATCGTCCTCGACAATCTGAAGGAAGGGGTCCTCACGCCGGACATCTACGACCCGGCGCTCAATCCGCTCTACCGCGACGTGCTCGCGCACTATGGCGTCGTCGCGCTGCCGTGTCGCGTCGGCGATCCCGATCGCAAGGGCAAAGTCGAAGCCGGCGTCGGGCACGCGAAGAAGACGCCGTTACGCGGGCTGCGTTTCGAATCGCTCGACGAAGCGCAAGCGTACCTCGATCGCTGGGAAGCGCACTGGGCTCGATACCCGCGTCCACGGTACGACGAAGCGCCAGGTCGCGGCCATGTTTGCCGAGGAGCAGCCCGCGCTCGGCCCGCTGCCACTCGAGCCGTTTCGCTACTACCGCCTCGGCGTCCGCACCGTCCACCTGGATGGCTGCGTGGAGGTCGAGGCCGCGTACTACGGCACCCCACCTGGCTGGATCGGCCGTCGCGTCGACGTGCAGTGGAACGATCTGTTTGTCCGGCTGCTCGATCCAAAGACCGGTCAGCTCCTGCGCGAGCATGTCCGCGCCCCGCGCGGCTGGCATCGCATTGCCGATGCCGATCGCCCGCGACGGACGCCGCCGAAGATTCTGGCGCTGCTCGAAGCGGCCATGCGCATCGGACCGACGGTCAGCACCATCTGTGATCACATCCACCAGCATGAGGGGGAAGCCGGTGTCCGTCGCATGCTCGGCGTGCTGTCGCTCGCGAAGAAACACGGTCCGGCCGTCATCGAAGACGCCGCGAAGGCCGCCCTCGATCTCGGTGTGCCGACGTATCGCTTCCTCCGCCGCTATCTCGAACGCCGGCCGCCGGTGCCGCTGACGCTCAAGCAGGTCGATCCCCTCATTCGGCAGCTCACCCTCTATCGCGATCTGATCGATCGCACAGGAGACGCGTCATGAATCTCGTCGAACTCGATCGGGCGCTCCGACAACTCCGGCTCTCGGGCATGGGCCGCCGTTTTGGAAACGCGGCTCCGGCAGGCGCAGACGGAGAAGATGGTGCCCCTCGACCTCGTGTCGGCGCTCGTGGCCGACGAACTCCGTCGGCGACAGGATCGGCGCCTCGAACGCCGGCACAAGCTCGCGCGCTTCCGTGACCCCGAGCGCTCGCTCGACACGTTTGATTTTGATTTCAACAAGAAGATGAATCGCGCACTGGTCTACGAGCTCGCGACCGCGCGCTTCATCGCTCAGCGCGAGGACGTGCTCTTTCTCGGTCCGCCCGGCACTGGTAAAAGCCACCTCGCACAAGCCATCGGTCGCGCGGCGATTCTACAATCGCCGCTACTGCTACCCACTCACCATCACCGATTTCGCCAGTCGGTATCTGCTCGCCTGTGACGCGCTGTCGACCACCCAGGCGACCTTCGCCTTTGCCGTCTTCGAGCGCACCTTTAAGGATTACGGCCTGCCACTGGCGAGTCGGACCGACAACGGGATGCCGTTCGCCGCGCCGACCGCACTCTATCGCCTCAGCAAGCTTGCGGTCTGGTGGCTCCGCTTAGGCATTCCCATCGAGCGCATCGCGCCCGGGCATCCCCAGCAGAACGGCCGCCACGAGCGGATGCATCTCACGCTCAAACGCGAAGCGACCAAGCCCGCGGCCGGCAATGTGCTGCAGCAGTAGGCCCGCTTCGATGCGTTTGTGGACGAGTACAACCACGAGCGCCCGCACCAGGCCCTCGGCATGAAAGTGCCCGCCGACGTCTACGAGCGTTCACCGCGCGTCTATCGGGGCCTCGACGAGCTCACCTCCCCGTTCCATGACACGACCATCACGGTGACCCACTGTGGCCGCATTTGTTTCAAAGGGCGGAAAGTGAATCTCAGCCACGCCTTCGCCGGCCAGAACGTCGGCGTGACCCAGGGCGGCGACCGCATTTGGCTTGTGAGCTTTATGCAGTACGACCTGGGCTACTTCGACGACGAGACATGCAGGCTCGAACCGATCGACAATCCCTTCGGACCGAAAGTGTTACCTATGTGCCCGGAATGAACTGTCACCCATGTGACCGGAAAGAACCAGTGGAAAGTGGTCGGGGCGACTGGATTCGAACCAGCGACCCCCTGCGCCCAAGGCGAAAGAACCCACACAACTGGGGGCAGCGGGAGACCGCTGCCCCTCGTTTTTCCTAGAACATTCTCAACTTGGGGCAACTGCAAGAAACCCCGAGCCGCTACCGATTGTCACCCGTTTGTCACCCAAGACCGCGCGTGGCCGAAATATGTAGTAACATCACTACATGAAGCTCGGACTGCGCGAAGCCAACCAGCACTTCTCGAAGGCGATCAAAGCCGTCCGCGCGGGCAAGGAGGTCGTCCTCACCGAACGGGGCCAGCCGATCGCCGTGATCAAGCCGATCAAGGACGAACGCGACTCGGACGCCGCGCTGAAGCGCATGGCCGACGAAGGGTTGATTACGCTGGCCACACGCAAGGGGCCATTGCCGCGTTTCGAGCCGGTTCCGGTCCGCGGCGAGCCGCTCTCACAGACGATCATCGACGATCGCGACGATCGCGCGTAGTCGGCCGTGGACTACGCGTACTTCGATACGAGCGCCCTCATCAAGCGGTACGTCAACGAACCAGGACGTCCGGAGGTCCTGAGACTTCTCCGCAAGCACCAGTGCGTCGTCTCTGCCGTGCTGCCGGTAGAAGTGCGGAGCGCGCTACGCCGGCGCGTAGCCGAGAAGACGCTCGATGCCAAGCAAGTGCCGGGCATCCTGAGGCGGCTCGCGGCCGACCGCGCCTACTGGACGGTCGTCGAGGTGTCGCGCGAGGTGCTTGCGATGGCGGAGTCGTTGAGCGGCGCTCATCCACTGCGTGCACTCGATGCTATCCACGTCGCGTCAGCGAAACTGTTCGTCGATCGATCCGCCTCGCAGACCTTCACGTTCGTCAGCGCAGACAGTCGACAGACCGACGTCGCGGAAGCCTTGGGGATCCAGACGCGATACATAGAGGCCTGACCCATGGTCAGCAATGTGTCGACCAGGCAGCGGACGGCATCTACGCGTCAGAACCAGCGACGATTCATCGCCTCCAGAAAATCTCGGGTGATCGGAAATCCCGCAGCGGAGCCAATCACCGAATCGACCCCACACCTCGGACACAGCGCAGTCTGCCCCTCACCTGTGGAGTCCTCGTCACACCACTCGATGATCGCCATCGGCGGGAACTGTTCGAGGCAATAGAAGCACCCGCACAGCTCGCTGCGCATGATTTGGTTCCTGTGGCCACTCGATGCCGCATGCGCCGCGTCCGGGTCTCTCCAGGTCATTGCAAACGTTCAACAGCATTTTAGCGATATGGGGAATGGCTTATGGATTTCGATCCTCGTTGGAATGATGAGCCGCGCGACGACGATCACCGCGACGATCTTCGAAGGGAGGAATCAGGACGTGAGCTGAACCAAGGCAGTCGAGGCATCTCGTCCGATCCACTCGAACGCGACGCGCGTGACCCGCGTGACGTGTTCACTCGTGATCTCGATCTGCCGCGCGGCCCGGACCGCGAGCGCGTGTGGTTCCGCGAGCACAGCGTCCTCTTGCGCGGCTCGGAATCGCGGGCGCTGGCGACGACCGGCGCGTTCCGCGTCGTGCACGCCGACGACCTCCGGGACAGCCGCGGCCAGGCCTACGACCCACGCAGCGGTGAACTCCGGCACCTGCGTGAACTGAAGCTCGTGCGAACGATTCCGATCCGCGACGGCCGTGCGCTCGTCGTCCTCACCGAGCGTGGCCGCGACGTCCTCGAACGGAACCGGCACGAGCGCGAGCAGCACTTCTACTCCGGCCTTCAGCGCCCACGTGAGTTGCTTCACGATGCGAAGGTCTACCAGGCGTACGAACGCGAGGCCGAGCGGCTGCGCGAGGATGGTGCGGTCATCCACCGCGTAGTGCTCGACACCGAGCTGAAACGCGAGTATCAGCAGTTCCTTCAAGAGCACAACCGCGGCAAGTCCGATAGCGACGGCCGTCCCGATCGTTCACCCGATGAGATCGCGCGTTGGGCGATGGACCACGACCTTCCGGAGAAGGACGGTCACGTCCAGTTCCCCGACGCGCGCATCGTCTACGAGGACCGCGACGGCCGCGAACAGACGCGCGACATCGAGGTGGAGACGCTGAACTACCGCGGCGCGCACGCATCCGCGAAGGCGTCATCCGGATTCAGTCGCCACAGCGCCGCCGGCATGCGGGTCGTCGGCTCACGTGGGGCCGGCGGCGGAGGCAGCCGGCGCGGCAGCGGCGGCTTCGCCTTCACCGCAAGCACCGGTAGGACAGGTGGTCGCACTCCCGATCCACGGCTCGCAGAGGAGTTGTTGCGATGAATCTCGAGGACGCCATTGGCACCATCATCTCGCGCGGATTCACGGAGCGGCAGGCACGCTTCCTGGTGCTCGTCGCACGTCACTCCGGCGTCTGCGTCATGCGCCAGTACTCCGCGTTCGCAGGCGTGGTCTTCGGCCACACGACGCGGAGGTTCTTCACCAAACTCGAGCGCCT